>Ga0315273_10011881_pt1 | contig 11149 bp, 4 predicted proteins | sample YL17G02_0_MG_FD_205753 | JGI IMG/M metagenome (GOLD analysis project Ga0315273, IMG submission 205753) | Sediment microbial communities from Yellowstone Lake, YNP, Wyoming, USA - YL17G02_0 | ecosystem: Environmental > Aquatic > Freshwater > Lake > Sediment | place: USA: Wyoming | collected...
CAGGCGCTCGGCGACGCGCCGCTTCCGGACACGGCTCGCGCCATGGCACGAGCGGCCGTCCTCGGGGCCCGCGGCAACTCAGGGATGATGCTGGCCCATTTCCTCCTGGGGATGGCCGAGTCCCTGGGCGATCGCCAGTCGGCCACGGCCATCGACATCGCGCGGGCGATGCGCCACGGGGCCGACCGGATCTACGCCGCGCTCGACGAGCCGCGGGAGGGGACGATCCTGACCGTGGCGCGCGAGGTCGCCGGCGCCGCCGAGCGTTCTGCCGCGGACTCTGCCGACATCGCCGCCTTCGTCAGTCACATGTGGCGCGAGGGCGAGGTCGCCCTCGCGGCCACGCCCGAGCTGCTCTCCTGCCTCAAGGAAGCCGGTGTCGTGGACGCCGGCGGCATGGGATTCGTCCGGATGCTCGAGGGGGTGGTCCGCTTCATCAACGGCGACCCGATCCTCGCGGCACCCAGCTCGTCGCTGCCGTACGCCTCGATGCCCGCGGCCATGATCGAGGTCGCCGGGGAACGTGACTACCAGTTCTGCACCGAAGTGATGGTCCGCGGGGAACAGCTCCCGCCCGCCAATGAAGTCCGCACCCTGATGCACAGTTTCGGCGGGTCCGTCGTGGTCATCAGCGCGGGCGACATCCTCAAGGTCCATGTCCATACCGACACCCCCGAGGCCGTCTTCACGGCGGCCGGCCACTGGGGCGAGGTGACGGCCACCAAGGCCGACGACATGCGGGTGCAGCACCGGCAGCTGAAGCACATCGACCGCCGGGCCGTCGCCATGGTCGCCGACAGCTCGGCCGACCTGGCCGACGCGATCCTGGACCGGCACCAGATCGCCCTGGTGCCGCTTCAGGTGCTCTTCGGAGACACCGTCTACCTGGATCGGGTCGGGATCCGCCCGGAGGAGTTCTACAGCAAGCTGCGCGAGGCCAAGGAGCTGCCTACGACCTCGCAGCCGACTCCCGGGGACTTCGTGAAGTCGTTCCGGTCCGCGCTCGAGGAGGCCGATGACGTGGTGGCGGTCCTGCTGTCCAGCCGCCTGTCGGGCACCTACCAGGCCGGCATCGCGGCGGCCAGGGCGGCGAACCTCGACCGGGTGCACTGCGTGGACAGCGGGACCGCCTCCCTGGGGCTGGGCATGCTCACCCTCCGCGGGGCGGAGCTGGCTGAATCGGGCTGGCCCGCGGCCGACATCGTTCGGGAGCTCGACCGGCTCAAGAAGCAGTGTGGCGCCTTCCTGACCGTCGACCAGTATGACAACCTGCTCCGGTCCGGCCGGGTCTCACGCGGGAAGGCCTGGCTGGGCGGCATGCTGGATGTCAAGCCGATCCTGACGCTCGCCGAGGACGGCCGGCTGGTGCCGGTCGACCGGGCCCGCGGCCGCGAAGCGGTGCTCCGTCGGGTCCTCGCCCTGCTGGAGCATCGCCTGACCCCCCGCCCCAAGGTGGTCCGGTTCGGGGTCGTCCACGCCGACGCGCCGGACGTGGCCGAGCGGGTCCGGAACGCCCTGGTGGCGGCCTATCGCCCGCGAGACTGCTTCCTCTCGCTGGCGACGGGCGTCCTCGGGACCCATGTGGGACCGGGGGCCTGGGGCGTGTTCTACCAGATCGAGGACGGCACGCCGACCCGCCTCGAGCCGGCCACGAGCCAGGATGGCTGAGCCGGCCCAGCGCCCGGTGCCCAGACCGGTCCGCCTCGCGGTGGAGGCGATCGGGGACCGAAAAGGCACCGACATCGAGGTCCTGGACCTCCGACGTGTCAATGATGCCACCGACTTCTTCGTCATAGCATCAGGGACCTCGAATGCTCACGTCCGGGGTCTCTGCGATGCGGTCCTGGATGGGCTTCAAGCCAACGGCTACCGCGCCCACCACGTCGAAGGGGTCACGGGGGGGCGCTGGGCGCTGATAGATTTCGTGGACTTCGTTGTGCACCTGTTCCATCCTGAAGCGCGCGAGTTCTACCAACTCGAGCGCCTCTGGAGCGACGCCCCGGTTGTCGTCCTGTCACCGGGTGGGGATCACCAAGGACGGGCATCCTGACGATGACACACTCCGCACGGTGGACCCTCGCCATCCTGATCCTGGCGCTCGGGCCGACGGCCCTGCCCGCCCAGTACTTCGGGCGGAACAAGGTCATGTATGAGAACTTCAAGTTCAAGATCATCCAGACGCAGCACTTCGACCTCCATTACTACGAGCGCGAGGGGGTGGCGGCGGTGGATGTCGCCCGGATGGCCGAGCGCAGCTACGCGAAGCTCTCCCGGATCCTGAACCACGAGTTCACCGAGCGGAAGCCGATCATCATCTACGCCTCCCACTCGCAATTCCAGCAGACCAACACGGCGGGAGGCGAAGTCGATGAAGGCACCGGCGGTTTCACCGACTACCTGCTCCACCGGAACATCTTCCCGCTGACCGGCGCGTACCAGGATATCCAGCACGTCCTGCAGCACGAGATGACCCACCAGTTCCAGTTTGACATCTGGGGCAGGGGCCGGGGAATGGCGGGGATCGTCCAGGTGAATGCGCCGCTCTGGTGGGGCGAGGGGATGGCCGAGTATCTGTCGGTCGGTCCGGTCGACGCCAACACCGCCATGTGGCTTCGGGACGCCGCGCTCGAGGGCAAACTGCCATCGGCCCAGGACTTCCTCTACATCTTCCCCTATCGCTTCGGCCATGCGCTGGTGTCCTACATCGGCGGTCGGTGGGGCGACGAGGCGATCGGCGCGATCACCAAGGGGGCGACCGGCAGTTCGATCGACCTGGCCATCCGGCGAGTCACCGGCCTGACCTTTGAACAGCTGGTGGACCAGTGGCGCGACGCCGTCCAGAAACAGTACCTGCCCGAAGTCGGCAACCGGGTCAAGGCGCGAACCATGAGCACGCCGCTCCTGACCCAGAAGAACTCGCAGGGCACCTGGCACCTGGCGCCAGCGCTCTCGCCCGACGGGTCGCTCATCGCCTACTACAGCGAGAAGAACTTCTACTTCGTCGACCTCTACCTGGCCGATGGCAACACCGGCAAGCCGATCCGGCGGATTCTCAAGTCGTCCTACAGTTCGAACTACGAGACCTACCGCTGGATCACGTCCGCGGCAGCCTGGTCGTCGGACGGCAAGTACCTCGTCTTCGCCGCCAAGCGGGAAGGCCGGGACGACATCGTCGTGGTCGACCCCCGGAAGAACCGGGAAGTCCGCCGGATCAAGGTCCCGATCGATGGGGTGAATACGCCCTCGTTCAGCCCCGATGGGACCCAGATCGTGTTCTCCGGCCTGGACGGCGGCCTTTCTGACCTCTTCACCATCGGCGTCGACGGCAAAGATCTCCGCCGACTGACCAACGACAAGTTCGCCAACATGCATCCGACCTGGTCGCCCGACGGCAAGATTATCGCCTTCGTCACCGATCAGGGCCCCGGCACGGACTTCGATCACCTGCTCTGGGGCAACTACCGCGTGGCACTCTACTACGTGGACTCGGGGCGGCTCGAGATGCCGGAGGCGATGGCCGCCGGCAAGAACGTGAGCCCCCAATGGGCACCAGACGGGCAGGCAGTCGCCTTCGTGTCGGACCGCACCGGGGTGGACAACCTCTTCCTCTACGAACTGGGCGACGGGGAGGCCTACCAGATTTCGGACTTCTACAGCGGCGTCCAGGGTATTACCGCGCTCAGTCCGGTCCTGTCCTGGTCGCGCGAGTCCGACCGTCTGGCCTTCGTCTACTTCGAGCAGGGCAAGTACGACATCTACAGCCTCAGCAGCCCACGGTTGCTCAAGAAGGAGCCGTGGCGCCGCAGCCCCGGCGGCCCACTGATCGTGCTCCGGCCGGGCGAAGCGCCGGCGGCGGCGCCTGGCCAGGTACCAGCGCCCTCCCGCCCCGGCGCGGCGGCGGCCCAGGCGCCCAAGCCACCCTTCGTGCTGTCGGGCGTCTCGCTCTACCGGACTCCGGAGGGTTTCCGCCGGACCGACTCGCTCGGTACGATCCCCGATTCCGTGCGGGGACCCGAGGCGGTCTCGATCGCCAAGATCCTCGACTCGACCTCCTTTGACCTGCCCGACTCGGCCGAGTTCACCCGGAAGACCTACCGCGTCAAGTACAACCCGGAGTATGTCAGCCAGCCGAGCATCGGCTACGCCCGGGACAACTTCGGGCGCGCCCTGTACGGCCAGGCGTCGATCGTCCTCGGCGACATGCTCGGCGACCACAAACTGGCCTTCGCGACCACGCTCAACGGGCGGCTCGAGGAGACGTCCCTGATCGGGCAGTACGTCAACATGGCGCATCGGTGGAACTGGGTGGTCGGAGCGTCGCAAAACCCCTATTACGGCTATGCCACCGCCGGCACGGTACCGATCCCGGGGGACTCCACCCAGGCGTTGTACATCCAGCGGTATCGCCGCTACATCTACCAGAAGCTCTTCGGCACCCTCGTCTACCCGACCAGCCGATTCCGTCGAGTCGAGTTGGGAATGGAAGGCGTCCATGTCAAGCAGGACAACCTGGAGTACTACCAGCCGTACGACTTGAGCACCGGCTTTCCCACCGACCAGGTGCGCCAGCGCACGGTCGGACTGCCCGGCGAGACCTATGTCATGCCCTCGGTGGCGCTGGTATTCGACAATTCGCTCTTCGGCTTCGTCGGGCCGTTCATGGGTCGGCGGTCGCGCATCGAGGTCGCGCAGGCCGCCGGGAGCTGGCGGTTCACCCAGGCAACGTTCGACTATCGCCGCTATGACAAGCTCGGTCCCTTCACGCTGGCCAGCCGGCTGTTCTACTTTGGCCGCAGCGGGCGCGACGCCGAGCAATTCGGCCAGATCTACCTGGGCAACACCGAGCTGATCCGCGGCCATACCTACGGCTCGTACCAGCGTCTGGAGTGCATCAGCTTGAACGACCCCTTGGCCGCTTGCTCGGTCAACAACCTGATCGGGTCGCAGGTGGCGGTCGGCAACCTCGAGCTCCGCTTCCCGCTGCTGAACGCCGCTCTCGCCGGCGTGATCCCGCTGCCCGGAATCGAGGGGGTGGCCTTCTACGACGTCGGCCTGGCCTGGGACAACAACAGCGTCATCAAGTGGAAACGTGATCCGAACGACAGCTACGCCGACCTGACGCCAATTGGACTCGGGGCCGAGGTCCGTGACCCGGTGCGGGCCTGGGGCTTCGGCGTCCGCGGCAACATCCTCGGATTCCTGATTCTCAGGCTCGACTGGGCCAAACCGATCAACCGGCCGGGGCTCAGCAGTCTCTGGACGCTCAGCCTCGGGCCGACCTTCTGACCAGCCTCAGTCGGGCGCTTCCAACGGCCCTGCTGGGGCTGATCGCGGCGGGCTGCGGCCGCGAGCGGACCGAACCACCTCCATTCCTTCCGGCCCTGGGCGGATTTACCACCATCCTCCGCCTGCCGGCCGAGGGCGGCACCGTTCTCGCCTACGCCCCGGACAGTCTGCGCACGCTCGAGTGGCAATCCACCGGCGGCATCCCCGCGCTCGAGCGGCCGCTGGGCTATGACCTCGACGAACACATCGCCTACCTCCTCGACATCCGGCACCGTCTCATCGGACTGGACCTCGAGTCCGGCCGAGGCCGCCCCTACCTCACCGGCGTCCGGGCGGCCACAGTCGGCCCGGAAGGCGCCGTCTATGTCGTGGACTCCCTCGGCCGGGTGCTCCGCATGCTGCGTCGCCTCACGACCACCTTCCCGGCCCGGTACCCTGAGCCGCCAGCGATGATGTTCGGCGCCATCAACGGACAGCTTCTCGCCGTCCGACCCGACAGCCAACCGTCGGTGCAACTCCTCACCACCGACCGGTCCGGCGTGACCACTCCGGTGGGTGACGGGCCGATCACCGCCACCTTCTGGGGCGAGCTTCTCGCCGTGGGAACCGATGACGGGATCCGGCTGATCCGCACCGTCGATGGCGGGCTGGTCCGCGCCATCCGCCTCCCGGATCCGGCACAGGCGTTGATCTTCAGCCCCTCCGGGCACCGGCTCTATGCCCTCCTGGAGGACGTCGTCCAGGTATTCGACCGCTTCTCCGGCGACCGGCTCACCTCGATCAACCTCCCGGGCGCTGCCCGGGAGCTGCGGCTGGACGCCAGCGGGCGCTGGATGTTGGCCCGTCCCGCCGCCGGGGATTCTGCCTGGGTCATCGATCTCGCCACCGAGCGGATGGCGGCAGGCCTGCCCACCGGGTGGCGGGCGGACCTGCCCCTGGTCGCCGGGGCCGCCACGCTGCTGGCGCTCGCGGACGAGCATGTCGACGCCTACGATCTGTCGAAGTCACCACCCCGGGCGGTCGCACGGGTGATCGACGGGGGCACGGATCTCTGGATGGCATTGCCCTGGGTGCCGCCGCGCCGGGCGACGCTCGCCCTCGCCGCGGCCGAAACCGCCGCCGCCACCCAGGACAGTGGGCTTGGGGCCGACACCTCCGTCTCGGCGGGGGCGGAACTGTGGTTGCAAGTCAGCAGCTCCCAGAACCCCGAGTGGGCGGACGATCTGGCCCGGCAGTTGGCCGATGCCGGTCACCCCGCGACCGTCTGGAAGGCCGGCGCCCCCGAGGAGGGCTACCGGGTGGTGGTGGGGCCCTTCCGGACCCGTGAAGCGGCCGAGGCGGCCGGCCGCCGCCTCGACCGTCCCTACTTCGTGGTGAGCGCCGCCCCGAAGGAACCCTGACCTGCCGCCTCCGTTTCGCGGTCCGGGCAGCTATTTTCCTGCGCTGTTCCGGGTCCCTGGTCGCTAGTCACTGGCAGCTGGCTGGTCCCGCCACCGAAGCGCCGGCGCGCCGACTGCTGCCGAATCAACAACAGCCTGTTCCCAGCGACCCTCGACGAGCGACTCGAGAGACATCATGAAGCTCACCCGGCTGGAACTCTCCGGCTTCAAGTCGTTCGCCGATACCGTGACCCTGACGTTCGACGAAGGGGTCACGGCGATCGTGGGGCCCAATGGGTGCGGCAAATCCAACGTCTCGGATGCGGTCCGCTGGGTGCTCGGCGAACAGTCGGCGCGGCTGCTGCGGGGCGGCAAGATGGAGGACGTGATCTTCCAGGGCGCGGCCAACCGCCGCCCGGTGAACGTGACCGAAGTCTCACTGTACCTCGACAACGCCGACGGCACCCTTCCCATCGCCTACCAGGAAGTAGTGATCACCCGGCGCCTCTCCCGCTCGGGGCACAGCGAGTACCTGCTCAATAGTGCACCGGTGCGGCTCCGGGACATCCAGGACCTCCTGCGGGGCACCGGCATGGGCAGCGATGCGGGCGTCGTCATTGAGGCCAAGATGATCGACCTGCTGCTCTCCGACCGTGCGGACGAGCGGCGGTCCCTCTTCGAGGAAGCGGCGGGAATCGGTCTCTACCGCGACCGCAAGCACGCCACCGAGCGGCGGCTGGAGGAGACGGCGGGGGACCTGCAGCGGCTCGAGGACCTGCTTTCCGAGGTGCAGTCACAGGTCCGGAGCCTGGCCCGGCAGAAGGGCAAGGCCGAGCGTCACGCCAAGCTCACCGAGGAGAAATTCCTGGTCCAGGTCACCCTGGCGCATCGGTTCCTCCAGAACCTGAGTGAGCAAGCCGCGGGCCTCGAGGCCCGCCACCAGGAGCTGGTGGACCTGCTGCCGGGACTGCGCCACGACCTGAGCGCCCGGGTGACCGAGCAGGAACAGCGATCGCGTGCCCGCGCCGCCGCGGAGTCCCACCGGGCCGGGATCGCCCGCGGGCTGTCGGACGCCCAGGTCGCCCTGGCCAAGCTCGACGCGGATATCGCCGTCGCCGCCGAGCGGCTGTCCGGCGCCGCCGCGCGCCGCCTCCGGGCCGAGGAGGAACGGGGACAGCTCGAGGTCCGGACCCAGCACGCCCGGCTCGAGGGAGAGGCGGCGGACACGGAGCGGGCGGAGGCCGAGCGGGAATACCAGCACGTTCAGCTCGAACTGGCGACCAGAACGCTGACCGAGGAAGCGGTCCGGCAGCGGCTCGCCGCCCAGCGCGATGCCGTGCGTAAGCTGGAGCAGGACCTCCAGAGCCAGGCCCAGGCGCTCCGCAGCCTCGAGGGGGAACGGACCGCACTGGAAGGCGAACTGGCCTCGCTTCGCGAACGCGGAGAGATCGCCGCGGCCCACCTGCAGGCGCTTCGGAGCGAACTGGGGCAGGCCGAACTGAAGGCCCAGAACGGGGCCGAGTTGGCCGAGGTACGGGGCCGGGAACTGCAGCAGGCGGCGGCCACCGCGGAGCGGACCCGTCACGCCGTCGCCGAGGCGCGGGAGCGCGAGGCCTCCGAGCGGGTCGTCGTGCGCCAGGGCGAGGAGGCCTTGGCCCAACTCACCGCCCGTCGGCAGGCGCTCGAGGAGCTGGAGCGCGACCGTGTCGGTCTGGCACCGGGCGCGGCGGCGCTTCTCGCGGCCCGCGACCGGTTCGACGGCGCGGTGCTGGGACCGCTCAGTGACTTCCTCTCGAGTGACCGCCAGGATGCGGAGTTGGCCGAACGGCTGCTGGGCGAATCGGTGCACGCGGTGCTGGTGCGCGATTGGAGCGCCGTCGAGCGGATCCAGCGCTGGCACGCCGAGGCCCAGCCCGGCGCGCTGGTCTTGCTGCCGGTCGAGCCGGGTCCCAACGTCCGCTCGCAGACCCCGCATCCCCTGGCGCACCGGCTCCGCGCCGAGCCGCCGGCTGCGGCCTGGATCGATGCGCTGATCGGCGGCTCCGAGGTGCTCGAGTCGAGCGGACGGGTACTCCGCCGCGCCAGCGGGGCCGTGTACCTCGGCGCCGTCGCGGGGCCCACAGGCCCGATCCGCCGGCGGGCCGACTTGGCCCAGCTGGCTCAAGACGTGTCCCGGCAGGAGCCGCTGCTCGCCGGCGCTGTCGCCACGCTGGCGGCGACCCGCGCCCGCCTCGAGCAGTCCGAGCGCGATGCCGCGACGGCAGCCCAGGCGGTGGCCCAGGCCCAGGAGGCGGAGCGCCAGGCGATCGGCCTGCGCGATGACACCCAGCGACTCCTGGCCAACCTCCGCCGCGAGTTCGGCGATTCAGAGACCCAGCTCGGCCGCATCCGGGAACGGATCGGCCAGGCGGAACGGCGGCTCGCCGAGGTCGATACCGGACTGGCCGACGGAGAACTGGCCCGCGCCCGGCTGGCGGAATCCCTCGATGCCACGCGCGCCCAGCTCGCCGCGCTCGAGGCCGACCAGGAGGGTGCGCGCGAGGCGCGCCTCCAGTGGCAGGTCCAGGAGGCCCACCTCGGCGCGCGGCTTCGGTCGGCGGCCGAACGCCTCGACCGCGTGACCCGGACGATGGGCGAGGCCAATACCGCGGCGCTGTCTCTCACCGAGGAGATCCTCCGCCTCGATGCGGAGTCGGCCCAGCTGACCGCCCAGAAGAATCAGTGGGAGGAGGTCCACACCGGCCGCCGCACCGGACTCCAGGCCCTCGAAGTTGCCGCTGCCGAGGCCGAGGCGACGCTGACTGCGGCCGAGGCGACTCTGCTCGACATCGACCGCGGCCTGAGCGACCTGCGTGCCAGCACGGAGTTGCTCACCGAAGAGCACCACCGGCTCGAATTGGAACTGACCGAGGTCGCCGCGACCCGACGCAGCATCAGGGATCGGGTCGAGACCGAGTGGCACACGCCGCTGGAGCAGCTGCTCGAGGGCGCCCAACTCCTGGAGCTCGAGCTCGAGGCCCTGGAGATCGAAGCCGCCCGGATTGTCGAGTCGCTCGAAGCCATCGGCCCCGTCAACCCGCTCGCTGTCGAGGAGCACGCCGAAGAGACCAAGCGGTACGAGTTTCTCGCCACCCAGCGTGGCGACCTCGTGGCGGCTCGGCAGTCCTTGCTCCAGGCCATCCGGGAGATCGACGGGACGGCGCGGACGATGTTCCTGGAGACCTTCCTGTCCGTCCAGGCCAACTTCACGCATGTTTTCACGACGCTGTTCGGGGGAGGCGAATGCGATCTCCGCCTGACGACCGTGGACGACCCGCTGGAGAGCGAGATCGAGATCCATGCGGCGCCCCGCGGCAAGCGCACCCAACGGATCCACCTGCTCTCGTCGGGTGAGCGGACCCTGGTGGCGACCTCGCTGCTCTTCGCGATCTACCTGACGAAGCCCAGCCCCTTCTGCCTCATGGACGAGGTGGATGCGCCGCTCGATGACTCGAACGTGGGACGCTTCACGACCCTGCTGCACGAGTTCAAGACCCGCACCCAGTTCCTCGTCATCACCCACAACCCGCGCACCATGCAGGCGGCCGACGCCGTCTATGGCGTCACCATGCAGGAGCCTGGCGTCTCCACCATCGTCGGCGTGCGGCTCGGCGAGCCTGTCCCGGCCGCGCAGGACTAGGCGCCGCCAACATGCTCGTGGTCATGCGCGCCGAGGCGACCCCCGCGGACCTGGACCGGGTCGTCGCCGCCATCAGCGCGATGGGCGCCGAGGCCCACCGGGTGCCCGGTCCGGGACGCCAGCCGGCGCTGGCCGTGACCGGCGAGATGCGTCCAGCCGAAGGCGCACACATTGTCGCGCTGCCTGGTGTGGACGAGGTGTTCTGGGGAGGCTCTACCTATCATCTCGCGTCCCGCGAATGGCATCCCGAGCCGACCCGGATCCGGCTGGGGGGGGGCGTCGTGATCGGCGGTGAGGAGGTCGTGCTGATTGCCGGTCCCTGCGCCGTCGAGACGGAACCACAGCTCATGGCCACCGCCTGGGCGGCGGCGACGGCCGGCGCCCGACTGTTGCGCGGCGGCGCTTTCAAACCGCGCAGCTCGCCCTACAGCTTCCAGGGACTGGGCCGCGGGGGCCTCGACCTCCTGGCCCGCGCGCGCCGCGAAACCGGGCTTCTGATCGTCACCGAGGCGCTCGATTCCGAGACGGTCGGTCCCGTCGCCGAGATTGCCGACGTGATCCAGGTCGGTTCCCGTAACATGGCCAACTTCTCGCTGCTCAGGCGGGTCGGGCAAACCGGCAAGCCCGTGTTGCTGAAGCGCGGCATGGCCGCCACGGTGCAGGAGCTGCTGCTGGCCGCCGAATACATCCTGGCCGAAGGCAACCCGGACGTGATCCTGTGCGAACGCGGTATTCGCGGCTTCGACGGCTCGACCCGGAACATCTTCGACCTGGCCGCCATCCCGCTGCTCCACGAACTGTCGCA
>Ga0315273_10011882_pt1 | contig 11149 bp, 7 predicted proteins | sample YL17G02_0_MG_FD_205753 | JGI IMG/M metagenome (GOLD analysis project Ga0315273, IMG submission 205753) | Sediment microbial communities from Yellowstone Lake, YNP, Wyoming, USA - YL17G02_0 | ecosystem: Environmental > Aquatic > Freshwater > Lake > Sediment | place: USA: Wyoming | collected...
AATCTACAGTTACCACCACCAAACATATAGCAAAAGAATACAAAACCCTGGATTTATTTAAATTCTGCAAATCCTTAAAAATACCGCTGATTTTAGGAAACTGCGTTACTTATGAGACCACTTTAGACCTGATGGAAACCGGAGCAGCCGGCTTATTAATCGGCGTTGGCCCGGGCGCAGCCTGCACTACCAGGGGCGTTTTAGGCATCGGAGTACCCCAGGTTACTGCAACTGTTGATGCTGGATCAGCGCGGGATTTTTATTATAAAAGAACAGGAAGATACGTACCTATAATTACTGACGGAGGCATGAGCAGGGGCGGCGATATCTGCAAGGCTTTTGCCTGCGGCGCAGATGCGGTAATGATCGGCTCAAGTTTTGCCCGGGCAAAAGAGGCGCCCGGAAGAGGCTATCATTGGGGCATGGCTACTTCGCACGTGAATTTACCCCGCGGCACGCGCATATATGTCGGCACAACCGGCTCACTTAAAGAAATACTCTTTGGCCCGGCCAAAGTAGATGACGGTTCGCAAAATTTAATGGGCGCTTTAAAAACCTCCATGGGTTCGCTGGGCGTAGCGAGCCTTAAACAAATGCATGATGTAGAAATAATCATCGCGCCGTCAATCCAAACTGAGGGCAAGATATTTCAGGCTGACCAAAAGGTAGGGATGGGGAAATGACCCGACAAATAGTTCTTATTTTAGACTTCGGCTCTCAATATACGCAGTTAATTGCCCGGCGAGTCAGGGAAAACAAGGTATTCTCCAAAATTATACCTTATAATACGCCGGCAAAAGAAATCGCCGCACTTTTACCCAAAGGCTTAATTCTTTCCGGCGGGCCCGCATCGGTAACCGAAAAAAAGAGCCCTTACCCGGATAAAGGAATATTTAAATTAGGTATTCCCATCTTAGGTATCTGCTATGGCATGCAGGCGATTACGGAGATGCTCGGAGGCAAAGTAAGGCATACCAAGGAGCGTGAATTCGGAAAAGTGGAATTATTTATCGACGATAACCGCGATTTATTCAGCCATGTGCCGGGGAATTTTACTTGCTGGGCCAGCCATGGCGACTATGTCACCAAGCTGCCGCCCGGGTTTCATACCAGCGCCCACACTTTGAATACTCCTATCGCCGCTATTTCCCACCGCCAGCGAAAAATTTACGGGGTGCAGTTCCATCCTGAAGTCACCCACACCGAACGCGGCAGCCAAATCCTGAGTAATTTCTTATTTAAAATCTGCGGCTGCCTTGGCCGTTGGACCATGCATTCTTTTATCCAGGAGTCAATTCAAAATATTAAAAAAACCGTGGGCCGCGATAAAGTAGTTTTAGGTTTAAGCGGCGGCGTGGATTCCTCTGTCGCAGCCTTGTTAATCCACAGGGCAATCGGCCGGAATTTAAGGTGCATTTTTATTGATAACGGGCTCCTGCGCAAGGATGAACCCCAACAGATAAAGAAAATATTCCGCAACCTTTATCATTTAAATTTGGACTATGTAGATAGAAGCAAAAGGTTTTTAACCCGCTTAAAAGGTATAACCGACCCTGAAGAAAAAAGAAAGATTATCGGCGATGAGTTCGTCAAAGTTTTTGAGGAAGAGGCGGCCAAAGTAAAAGGCGTAAAATATTTGGGCCAGGGGACATTGTATCCGGATGTAATCGAATCCATATCTCCGACAGGCGCGCCCTCAAGCCTGATTAAGAGCCACCACAATGTGGGAGGATTGCCTCAACATATGAAACTAAAACTTATTGAACCCGTAAGGGATTTATTTAAAGATGAGGTGCGCCAGATTGCTAAAGAATTAGCTTTGCCGGAGGCGATTGTTTATCGGCAGCCTTTTCCCGGGCCGGGCCTGGCCATCAGAATCATTGGCGAAATTAACGAAAAAAATCTTGAGTTATTGCGCGAAGTCGACCGCAGGGTTATTGATGAGATTAGGAACGCTAACCTCTACGAACAAATCTGGCAGTCATTCGCGATACTCTTGCCCATCAAAAGCGTAGGGGTTATGGGCGATGTGCGCACTTATGAAAACGTGGTGGCTTTACGCTGCGTTACCAGCATAGACGGAATGACTGCGGACTGGGTAAAACTGCCTTATGAAGTTTTAGAAAAAATTTCCAACCGTATTATCAACGAAGTCAAAGGCGTAAATCGCGTTGTCTACGATATAAGCTCCAAACCACCTGCAACGATTGAATGGGAATAAAATAAATAAATGCCGCGTTCCGAATTCATCCACCTTCATCTGCACACCCAATTCAGCCTCCTTGACGGCGCCTGCCGTATCCCAGAGCTTTTAGCCCTGGCTAATCAATACAAGATGGATTCTTTAGCCATTACTGATCATGGCAACATGTTCGGGGCAATAGATTTTTATTTGGGAGCCCAGAAGGCGGGCATAAAACCTATTATCGGATGCGAAGCATATATTGCGCCGGGAAGCCGTTTAGACAAATCGCTCGGCGGTATCGCAGAGGCATCTTACCACTTGATACTCCTGGCTAAAGATGAAACCGGATACCAAAATTTAATGAAACTGGTCTCTACGGGGTATCTCGAAGGATTTTATTACCGGCCCAGGATCGATAAAGAGATATTGGCTCAATATGCCGAAGGCCTTATTGGCTTATCTGCCTGCCTTAAAGGAGAGATTCCGTCCTTATTACAGCAAAGGCGGTTCAATGACGCCTTAAAAGCTGCGGATGAATTCCTGCATATCCTGGGCAAAGAAAATTTCTTTTTAGAAATACAGGAAAATTCTATCCCTGAACAAAAAATAGTTAATGAGGGTTTAATTAAAATATCTAAAGAATTAAATATTCCCTTGGTTGCTACTAATGACGTGCATTATCTCACTAAAGAAAATGCCAGAAGCCACGAGGCCTTACTGAGTATTCAAACCCAAACCACGCTTGATGACCCTAACCGGATGCGTTTTCAGACCGATGAGTTCTATTTTAAATCTCCCCAAGAGATGAAAGAGTTATTTAAAGAGGTGCCCCAGGCAATCGCTAATACCCTGGAAATTGCCCAACGCTGCAATTTAGAGTTAGATTTCTCCAAAGTCCATCTTCCCAAATACGAACCCCCGGGAAATAAAAATAAAGAAGAATTCCTGAGAGGGCTTTGCGAAGGAGGCCTGAAGAAAAGGTTTCAGGATATAACTAAACCTATAGAAGAGAGATTAGAACATGAGTTAAAAATCATCAAGGAAACCAGATTTATAAGTTATTTTCTCATTGTCTGGGATTTTATCCACTATGCCAAAAGCCAGGGCATTCCCGTCGGGCCGGGCCGCGGCTCAGCCTCGGGAAGTTTGGTAAGTTATCTTTTAGGGATAACCGATATTGACCCTCTGCAATACGGCTTGTTATTTGAACGCTTCCTTAATCCGGAAAGGCTGGGCCTGCCTGATATTGATATAGATTTCTGTTACGAAAGAAGGCAGGAGGTTATTGATTATGTAACTAAAAAATACGGCCAGGAAAACGTGGCTCAGATAATTACTTTTGGAACCATGCAGGCGCGGGCAGTAATAAGAGACGTGGGCAGAGTGATGAGTATAAGCTATGCTGATGTTGACCGCATTGCTAAGATGATTCCGCCTGACCCGGCTATTACCCTCAAAGATGCCCTGGAAAACGAACCCGAATTAAAGAATCTCTATAAGAATGACCCCCAAATAACCAAATTAGTTGATACTGCCCTGTCTTTGGAGGGCTTGAACCGCCATGCTTCTATTCATGCTGCAGGAGTAGTAATTGCGGATAAGCCGCTGAACAATTATATGCCTTTATTTAAAACTCAGGACGGACAGATAACTACGGGATATAGTATGACGGTTTTGGAGAAGATAGGCCTATTAAAAGTTGACTTCTTAGGGCTAAGGACACTGACGGTTATATCCGAAACCGTAAAAAATGTCCGGAAAACTCAAGGCAAGATTATTGATATAGAAAAACTGCCTTTGGATGACCAAAATACCTATAAACTCTTGAGTTCAAGTCAAAGTATGGGCGTGTTTCAACTGGAAAGTTCAGGGATGCGCGACCTGTTAAAGAAATTAGAGCCGGAACGTTTTGAAGATTTAATTGCATTGTTAGCCTTATATCGGCCAGGGCCGATCGGCTCGGGGATGTTGGACGACTTTATGCAGCGTAAGCACAACCGCATCCCTATCAAGTACGACCACGAGAAGCTTGAGGCGATATTAAAGGAGACTTACGGAATAATGGTTTATCAGGAGCAGATTATGCAAATCGCCTCCGGCCTTGCCGGATTTAGTTTAAGCCAAGCCGACCTTTTGCGCCGGGCAATGAGCAAGAAGATCCCCGAAGTTATAGAGCGGCAGAGAACTAATTTTGTCTTGGGCTGCGCCAAGAATGATATTAACAAAAATGCGGCTAACCGGATATTTGACCTGGTGGAGCATTTTTCGGGTTACGGTTTTAATAAATCGCATTCTACCGCCTATGCCTTGATTTCTTACCGCACTGCTTACTTGAAGGCGAATTTCCCGGTTGAATTTATGGCTGCCTTATTAAACTCGGAGCGAAACGATACGGATAAAATTGTGGAATATGTCAACGAATCTAGCCGCATGGGTATAAAAATCCTGCCTCCGGATATCAATGAAAGCGATGCGGCATTCAAAGTCATGGATGAAAAAACTATCCGCTATGGGCTGTTGGCAGTGAAAAATGCGGGATTGGGCGCAATTGAATCCATAACCCAAGCCAGAAAAGAGGGTAAGTTTAGCTCGTTAGAAGACATCTGCCAGCGCATTGATTCCAGGCTGGTTAATCGCAAGGTTTTAGAAAGCCTGATAAAATGCGGGGCATTGGATTATTTTGGGATACCGCGCGCGCAGATGGCTGCCGGTTTAGATAAAATATTGGAGTTTACCTCCAAGGCCCAGAAAGAAAAGGCCAAAGGCCAGATTTCATTTTTTGAACAGGGAGGTTTATCCGAAAACGGCTTTCAAAAAACCTTAAATAACCTCACCCCCATCAAAGAATGGCCTGAGCCGCAGTTGCTTTCCTTTGAAAAAGAAACGCTCGGTTTCTATGTCAGCGGGCATCCTCTGGCGCGCTATGCTAATCAATTAAAACACTTTACCTCTCTTTCTACGGCAAATCTTAGCCAGTGCAATGACGGCGCAGAAATAAAAATAGTCGGCCTTATTGCCAAGATTAAGCAGACTGTAACCCGGGCAAAACAAGAAAAAATGGCCATTTTAAAATTAGAGGATTTGGAGGGCGCGATTGAAGTCCTTGTCTTTCCTGCTGCCTTTCAGAAAGTATCCCGCTACATTCAACCGAATACGGTCGTGTTAGTTAAAGGCAGGTTAAACCTTAAGGAGGACACCCCAAAAATCATTGCCAATGACTTATTCCCCCTGGAAGAAGCCTATAAATTGATTACTGCTATGAACATAAATCTTTCCGGGATAAGAGAAAACCTATTTATAAGCTTAAAGGAATTACTTGCCTCTTCACGAGGTAAAATCCCGATATATCTACATATCAGCACTCCTGCCAAGCCCAAAGTACAACTAGTCGTAGGACAGGAACTTTTTGTAGAACCGAGTGAAAAACTAATTCAGGATATTGAGAATCTCTTAGGCGAAGAGAAGCTGTCTTTAGTCCTCTAGACTTTTCTCTTGACATCGTAAGTTTTTGTTGATATTATAGTTACAGCTACATAATTTTTACAATCGGCACAAGGGAGGTGGCTAATGACCAAGAAAGATATTATTTTAAAGGTATCGGATGCAACTAATTTAAAGCAAATAGATGTAAAAAGGGTAATCCAGAAAACTTTTGATTGTATTACCGAGGCACTGGTAAGGGGAGAAAAGATAGAACTGCGCAATTTCGGTGTCTTTAAAATAAAACAGAGAAAGAGCCGCACAGGTAGGAATCCTCGTACCGGCCAAGTAGTTCCCGTCCCTCCGAGAAAGGTAGTTGTCTTTAAGCCAGGCTTAGAGATGAAGAAAAAAGTAAAGTAGAAAGGTGAAACTCAAGTCCGAATAACCGAAAACCCTCCACCTTTTGGTCATACTTACTTTATCCAAAATCAGACTCATCAGAAAAAAGTAAAAAATTTTAAAAACGTATAATTAAAATGTTTAAGCGAGTCCCTGGGACGAAAGATATCTTGCCAGAAGAAGCATCTTGGTGGCAAAGAATAGAAGAGATCAGCCGCAAGATATTTTCCCGTTATAATTACGCTGAAATTCGCACGCCCATCATTGAAGACGTATCTTTGTTTAATCGTTCCTTGGGAGATGCCGCAGAGATAGTCCAGAAACAGATGTTTATCATTAAGAAGGAAAAAGACGCCTATTGCCTTAGGCCGGAAGGCACGGCTTCCATAGCCCGGGCTTATCTAGAAAATAATCTTGATAAAACCACCGGCTTGTTAAAACTCTACTATATCGGGCCGATGTTTCGCCGGGAGCGGCCGCAAAAGGGCCGCCTTAGGCAGTTTCACCATATCGGATGTGAAGTAATCGGCTCAAAAGACCCTTTTGTAGATATAGAGGTCGTTTCTTTGGCAGATAATTTACTTAAGGCATTTTCCATAAACGATTACGAAATCAATCTCAACAGTTTGGGTTGCCCAAAAGATAAAAAAGAATTAGCCAAGATTTTACGCCAAGGCCTGAAGGATAGGACCGCTAAACTCTGCGCCGAATGCCGCTTAAGATTTAAACGCAATATCTTAAGAGTTCTGGATTGTAAAAATAAAACCTGCCAGGATATCATCAAACAGCTGGATATCCAAGACCAGCATCTCTGCCAAGAATGCAAAACACATTTTACTCAAGTCCAAGAAGGCTTGGATGGGCTAAAAATAGATTATCGGATTAATCCGTATCTGGTGCGCGGTTTAGATTATTATACCGGCACGGTTTTTGAAATCATCCATAATCAACTGGGCTCGCAGGATGCCTTAGGTGCGGGCGGAAGATACAATAACTTAATTAAAGAATTAGGGGGCCCGGATATAGGCGCCATAGGTTTTGCCTTTGGCATGGAAAGATTGTTGTTAGTGTCAAGGTGTCAAAGTGTCAAGGTGTCAAAAGAAAAATTGGTTTATATAATTACCCTGGGAGATGAGGCTAAAAAAATGGGCTTAAAACTTTTGCATAATCTGCGCGGCACAGGTATTGCCTCGGACACTGATTACGAAGGCAAATCTCTCAAAGGGGCAATGCGCAGGGCAAATGATTTAGGGGCAAGGCATGTCCTGATTATCGGCGAAGATGAATTGCAGAAAAACTCAGTGACTTTGAAAGATATGGCGTCGGGAGAGCAAAGAGAAATAAAAGCTGAAAATTTGATACGAGAATTAACTAAACCTTAACCTAAACCTTTACTTATGCTAAGAACCCACACCTGCGGCGAATTGACCGCAAATGATATTGGCAAAGAAGTAACTCTATGCGGTTGGGCAGCTACGCGCCGCGACCACGGAAAACTTATCTTTATTGATATCCGGGATAGATACGGATTGACGCAGGTAGTTTTCATTCCTAAGGATTCGCCGGAAGCGCATACCAAGGCCCAAGAATTAAGAAATGAGTTTGTAGTGAAGGTAAACGGAATAGTGAATAGGCGGCCTGAAGGAACAATTAATCCCAAGCTGCCTACGGGCGAAATTGAAATTCTGGCCAAAGCATTAGAAATTCTAAATCCCAGCCTCAACCCGCCTTTTGAAATCGAGGAAAAACTCAATATCAGCGAGGATGTGCGGCTTAAATACCGCTATCTTGATTTAAGAAGAAAAGGAGTTTTAGAGAACTTTATCTTAAGGCATGCTCTTTATAAAATTATAAACGAATTTTTAAACCCGAGAGGATTTATCGCTGCTGAGACGCCGATTCTGACTAAATCTACTCCTGAAGGAGCGCGGGATTATTTAGTCCCTTCCCGAATCAATCCCGGACAGTTTTATGCCCTGCCTCAGTCACCCCAGTTATTCAAACAGATTTTGATGGTTGCCGGCATAGATAAATATTATCAGATTGCCAAATGTTTTCGCGATGAGGATCTACGCGCAGACCGCCAACCGGAATTTACCCAGTTAGATTTAGAGATGTCTTTTGTCGAGGAAGAAGATATATTTTCTATAATTGAACAGCTAATGTATATAATCTTTAAAGAAACGAAAGGATTGGAGATTAAAATTCCTTTTCCCAGGATGAGTTTTGATGATGCCCAAAATAAATACGGGACGGATAAGCCGGATTTAAGAAAAGAGAAAGGGCAGCTTGAATTTGCTTTTACCTGGGTTATAGATTTTCCCCTCTTCAAATACAACAAAGAGGAGAAGCGCTGGGAAAGCGAGCACCACCCTTTTACTGCTCCCCGGCATGAAGATTTAGATATGCTGGAGAAAACCCCGGATAAGGTAAAATCGCGTTCCTATGATTTGGTTTTAAATGGCATGGAAATCGGCTCAGGCTCGATCAGAATCCATAACCAGGAATTACAGGAAAGGATTTTTAAGATTATCGGCATCAACAAAAAAGAAGCGCATCAGCGTTTCGGCTTTCTTTTGGAGGCGTTTCAATTTGGCGCGCCGCCGCACGGCGGTATTGCCTTAGGATTAGACAGGCTTTTGGGGATTCTGGCTGAAGAAACAAATATCAGGGAAGTAATAACTTTTCCTAAAACGAGTGCGGGATTCTGCCCTTTAACCAACGCACCTTCGGATGTAGATGAAAAACAGTTAAAAGAATTAGGACTAACTGTGAAACCTAAGAAGAGGAGGAGGACATGAAGAGAGAAGGTAAATTTTGTATTTTGGGTTTGTCTTTAGTCTTTATCTTGTCGGGTTGCGTGGTAAGAACTTACCAGGTAACCAAAGAAAGAGAAGACCAGGACTTAACCCAAGGCAACCGCGGATATGTTTTAGGCGATATTCCTGCCGTAAGCGAAGAGGAGCTAGCCGAAAGAGATACTACCCGTACCGAGCGGATTATCGAAGTAGAGTTCCATTCGCCTGTAAGGTTTGAAAAAATGACAAAACCCAAGACCCGAAAAGAAGGAAAAGCCGAAGACAAAGGCATGGAGGGGAATCAAGAGTTCATTACTAAAAGCGAATCTCCCGAGATAGCCCAGCCAATGGCAATGGAAAAATATACGGTGCAAAAGAACGACACCCTGCAGAAAATCTCTAAAGAATTCTTTGGCACCACTAAGAAATGGACCAAGATTTACGAAGCTAACAAGGATGTATTGACGAGCCCAAATAAGCTTCGCCCTGGACAGGCCATTAATATACCCGTCGAGCCCCTAGGAGAGCCTAAAGAGAATCTCAAATAAGCGAGGACGTAAGTTATGTGCTCATTAAAATGAATAAGACCATCGCAATAGAAAGCAATGAGGAGGCCCGGGTGCTTTTTGGGCCTCACGATGAGAACATTAAAATCATCGAGAAGGAATTCAAAGTAAAATTATTACTGCGCGGCGAGGATCTAAAAATCAGCGGCACGGCAAGTAATACAAAAAAAGCTGCGGATCTCCTTGGGTATATATTAAATGCCGTCCGCACAAACCGCACCCAACTTGGCAAATCAGATTTATATTGCCTGATATCCGACTTTAAGAAAGGTAAAAATATTAAACCTACGGCTATTCAGGACTCAAGCATTACTTATTCATCTACCGGCAAGCAGATAGGCCCCAAGACCAAAGGCCAGCGCGAATATGTTGAGGCAATCAAAAAGTTCGATATTGTATTTGGTATCGGCCCGGCAGGAACGGGTAAAACATATTTAGCCATGGCCTGTGCAATTGAGGCCTTAAAAAAACAAGAAGTGCGCAGGATCATCCTCACCCGTCCGGCAATTGAAGCAGGTGAGTCATTAGGGTTTTTGCCCGGCGATATGTATGAAAAGATTTCACCGTATCTAAGGCCGCTCTATGATGCGCTCTATGATATGATGGAAGCCAGCACAATTGAAAAGTATCTGGAAACCGGGATTATCGAAGTAGCGCCATTGGCCTATATGAGGGGCAGAACTTTAAATGACGCCTTTATTATTTTAGATGAGGCCCAGAACTGCACTGCGGAACAGATGAAGATGTTTCTGACCCGTTTAGGTTTTGACTCCAAGGCAGTAATTACCGGAGACATAACCCAGAGCGACCTGCCTGACGGCAAGCCCATAGGCTTACTATCGGCTAAGGAAATACTAAAAGAAATCGAAGAGATTAAATTCATTTATTTCACGGGCTCTGACGTGGTAAGGCATGCCCTGGTGCAGAGGATTATCGAGGCCTATGATAAAACAAACCGTGATAAACCCCGTTAAAAATAACGACTCAAACAAAAAGAATAAAATTTCTAACGGGGTAAACAGAATTAAATTCTTTATCGGCGCGGGTTTGCTTTTTTTAATCAGCTATATTCTGGGGATAAATTTAATCCTCCCCGTATTTTTACTCTCCTTATTTGCCTGTCTAAACTTCTTATACCGGGACTCTGATCTAGAAGGCCGCAAATTACTTAATTTAATTTTTCTTTTTGTTATTATTTGCGCCAGCGGTTATTTGATTAATAAACGGGGCTGGTCGATATTCTATATTCCCTTCTCGGCCATACCGATGTTAGCCACAATATTATTTAATGAACTCCAGATATCTTTACTCCTTACCTTAGCCGCTGCATTTACCATTGCTTCAATTTCAGGAAACAATTATTTGGGAATATTATTTTCCGTAAGCGGCATCCTATCAAGTATTCTTATTTTTGGCGCGCGTAAACGCATGGCGGTTATCCGCACTGGTTTTTTTATTGGATTGCTGCAGATGGTGTCGCTGTTTGTTATTGACCGCTTTCTCATCAAAAATCCTGCTGAATACCTGATTCTCATGCTCAACGGTATTATCTCTAGCTTTATTGTATTGGCCACCTTACCCATCTTTGAAATTTTATTTAAAACCGTGACTAACATCAGCTTGTTAGAATTAACCGATACCCCTTTATTAAACCGCTTGAAGCTGGAAACGCCGGGAACCTATCATCACAGTCTGGTTGTAGGGAATCTGTCCGAAGCTGCCTGCGAGACGGTGGGCGCCAATGGTCTATTGGCCCGCATCGGCGCGTATTACCATGATGT
>Ga0315273_10011883_pt1 | contig 11149 bp, 8 predicted proteins | sample YL17G02_0_MG_FD_205753 | JGI IMG/M metagenome (GOLD analysis project Ga0315273, IMG submission 205753) | Sediment microbial communities from Yellowstone Lake, YNP, Wyoming, USA - YL17G02_0 | ecosystem: Environmental > Aquatic > Freshwater > Lake > Sediment | place: USA: Wyoming | collected...
ATCTGGCTGTCCCCTTTCTACCGCTCGCCGATGGCCGACTTTGGCTACGATGTCGCCGACTACTGCGATGTCGACCCCCTCTTCGGCTCTCTCGCCGACTTCGACCACCTTCTCGACGAGGCGCACACGCGGGGCATAAAGGTCATCATCGATTGGGTGCCTAACCACACCAGTGCTCAGCATCCCTGGTTCGTCGAGTCGCGCTCCTCGCGCGACAATCCCAAACGGGACTGGTACTACTGGCGCGACGGCGCCCCCGATCAGCCCCCCAATAACTGGCGCCGCGCCTTCGGCCAGGGCCCCGCGTGGACCTGGGATGAGACCACGCAAGCTTGGTATCTTCATCTGTTCTTGCCGGAGCAGCCGGACTTGAATTGGACGAACCCTGAGGTCATCGAGGCGATGCACGGTGTGCTCCGCTTCTGGCTCGACCGGGGTGTCGACGGCTTCCGGATCGATGTCGTCCATGCCATCGGCAAGGCGCGGGCGCAGTTCGACATCGCCATGGAGGAGCTTACCCACCGTGGGCTTGAGGTCGACGAGCGCAGCCGGTATCTCGTTCGGGGATTTCGCTCTATCCTCGATTCGTATCCGGGCCAGCGGATGATGGTGGGCGAGGTCTATATCCTCGACACCGCCAGGGTAGCCTCCTACTGCGCTCCCGGTTTGCTCCATCTCGCCTTCAACTTCCCACCGCTCTGGGCGCCCTGGAGCGCGGAGGCATGGCGGCAGCAGCTCGATACGACCTACGGTGAGATGGCGGCTGCCGGCGGCTGGCCGACATGGGTTCTGTCCAACCACGACTGTCCCCGTCATCGCACCCGCTACGGCTCGGAGGCAAGAGCGCGGGCCGCGGCGGTGCTGCTCCTGACCCAGCGCGGAACGCCGTTCCTGTACGCAGGCGAAGAGCTTGGGCTCCAGAACGCCGTCATCCCTCCTGAGCGGGTGGTCGACCCTGGTGGCCGCGACGGCTGCCGGGCGCCTTTCCCCTGGGATGACGCTCCGGCCCACGGCTGGCCGAGTGAACCGTGGCTGCCCTGGCCCCCCGAGCCGGAGCGCTACAACGTCGCCAGCCTTCAGCGCGATCCCAGGTCGCTGCTGCACCTGTACCGGCGCTTGCTGACGATCCGTCACGGATCGCCTGCGCTGCAGCAGGGCGAGTGGAGATGGTTGGCATCTCCCGAAGGGACGTTGGCCTATGAGCGAGAGAAAGGCAGCGACCGGCGGGCAGTGATTGTCAACTTCAGCGATAGTGCGGTGGAAGTGCCTCTTGAGCAACCCTGGTGGGTCGAGGTCGCAAGCGATGGCAGCGGCGAAGACAAGTCCTACGCCGGAGCCGTGGGGGCCTCGGCGGCGCTCCTGCTGCGCCCGGGCAATCCCGAACCCACCGTCCAATGAGTCGGGGTTAGCACTGGTACCTCGGGAGGGTGTTGGGGTCGGGATGACTTGGTTCCCTCCAAATCGTGATATCGCCGCCGCTAGGTATACCGGCTGTAGCTCTGGGCGGCCTCTATCATCGCACCGGCCGCCGCTAGCGGCAGCCCGCCTCCATGAACGCCTCATAGATGGCTCGGTGCTTTTCGTGTGGCATCTCGATGTCGCCGGGCTGGGGGTACTGCCGGGCGATGAATCCGCCGCTAAACCGTCCAAGCTGCTCGATCATATGCGTCGCCTCGGCACGCGCTTCATCGAGGGTGACTTCATCCGGAGACGACCACTGAATGTCGACGGTGTTCCAGAAGCAGATCTTGCCGCCGAACTCGCGAGCCAGCCGGTCCACGCCCATCAATCGGGGCTGGTCGAGTTGAACGACGTTCACGCCGATCTCAATCATGTCCGGTATGATATCGATGATGTAGCCGCAGCAATGCCACAGATAGTGCATCCCGGCAGCGTGAGCCGCCTCCACGATGCGGGCATAACGCGGCTTGAAGATCGCGCGCCAATGATCGGGCCGTATCTGCAGTGAGGTTTGGAGCCCCCAGTCCTCCACGGCCATGAAGCCGTGGACGCCGCCCATCTCGCCGTAGGCGCGGATGACGTCGATCGTCATGTCCACCAGCTTGTCGAGCAGGCGCTCGAAACGGTCACGGTCGGCCAGCATCGCGACCATCACGTTCTCAAAGCCCATGAGCCCGCGCAGGCGCTCGATGCCCATGATGGGATCGCCGCCTACCACGTACTTGCCCGTCTTGTTGGCTTCTCTGACGAAGAGCTCGACGATGGCTCGTCTGTCCGGCGTCAAGATCTCGGGGAAGCGGTACGCATCTAGCGCAGAGAGGTCAGCCAGGGGGTTGACGTCGGGATGACCCCAGAGCCGACCGGAGCCGCGCCAGCCAACGCCCCAATCGTCAAACCTCATCTCTCCTTTCGGGACGTAGCCGGCTGGCCAGAAGATCGCGGCGAGCGCCCCCATTTCAGCGAAGTCAGACTCCAGGGGGTCGATGAAGCTATAGGGGATACGCGGCGGACCGTCGAATTCTATCGCCCGGCGGACGATCTCGCGGCTGGTGAAGCCGGGCGGTGTCGGAACGGGTTTCAGGTACACCTCGGCCAGTTTGAGCAAGTCCTTGGCTTCCATGCTGCGTTTGTCCCTCGCCTGCCGCCTCTCTTGTGTTCAGCGGTCCGGTATGTAGGTGTCAATCAGAGAGCGTGCGCCGGCCAGAGCAAGCACATCGTCATACCTCGTCACGCCGGTCTGACGTCGGCCGGCCGGGCGTTGCCCTTGGGCTCGATCATGGACAGGAGCCAGTTGAACCGGTTCCGCACCATGGGCGCCAGCTCGGGATGGGTCAGGAGAAGAAACTGATTGTCGCGGATAGCGTTCAGTGTCATTTCCGCCACCTCATCGGGGTGCATGCCGGTCGCGAACCACTTCTTCGACCTCTCGTCGGGTTCATGACGGCGACCACCCGGACGGTTGCGCTCGCCATCGTAGATACGGGTGTTGACCCTGCCCGGGCAGAGGACGGTCACGCCCACATTAGACTGCACCTGCGCCAGCTCCTGCTTGAGCGTCTCGGAAACCGCCAGAATGCCGAATTTCGTCGCGGCATAGGGGCCTTGGCCGGGCAGTGTCCCCAGGGCGCCGATGGAGGCGGTGCTGACGATGTGGCCCTCGTCCTGTGCCAGCAGGTGGGGGAGAAAGGCGTGGATGCCATAGACGACACCGAAGAAATTCAGATTGAACGTCCAGTGCCAGTCCTCTATCGATACCTCATGTACAAGCCCGCTGGCACCGGCGCCGGCGTTGTTGCAGAGCACATGCACCGTGCCGAACCTCTCGAACGCCTTGTCCCGCAGTGCGACCACTTCCTCATACTTCATCACGTCTGTGCGGACGGCGAGCACGCCCATCTCGCTCTTGATGGATGTCGCGGCTTCGCTCAAGGCCGGCTCCTCGATGTCGGCCAGCACGACGTTCATGCCTTCGGCCGCGAATCTCTTCGCCAACGCCAACCCAATGCCGCTGGCGGCGCCTGTCACTACTGCGGTCTTCCCTTTGAACTCCTTCACTTGCCCTCTCCTCTAGCCGTCAGTCGTAGTCTCGATCGGCAGCCGGAGCTGCTCCAGCAAGAAGTCGAAGCGCGCCTGCACCGCCGGGATCTGTTCGGGATGGGTCAGCAGCAGGAAGCGTCCGGTCTTCACAGCGTTCACAGTCATGTCCGCGACGACCTCCGGCTCTAGCATATCAGGGAACATTGCGGCTACCCGCTCCTCAATCTCCGGATTCCACAATCCGTACGCCCCGCTGGGCCGGTTGCGATCGGAGTGCAAGATGTTCGTCCGAGTCGCGCCCGGGCAGATTACCGTCACTCCCACCGCCGCGCCTCGGGCAGCCATCTCCAATCGCAGCACCTCCGACAACATCAAAACGCCCTGCTTCGCCGTCCGATAAGGCGCCATTGTGCCGTCGACAACGAGGGCGGTGTTGGAGGCAACGTTGACGATGTGGCCCTCGTTCTGTTCAAGCAGCCGCGGCAGGAACGCGTGGATGCCGTGGATCACGCCGAACAGGTTTACCCCCAGCACCCAGCGCCAGTCTGCGAGCGACACCTTGTCGGTGCTGCCGGGTGCGCCTACGCCCGCATTGTTACATAGCAGATGAGCCGTCCCGAACCTCTCGAACGTCCCCTCCGCCAGCGCGAGCACGTCCTCTGCCTTGGACACGTCAGTGCGAACGGCCAGCACGTCCCTCTCGCTCTTGATCGCCGCCGCCGCTTCGCTGAGCGCAGGCTCCTCGATGTCGGCCAGCACGACGTTCATGCCCTCGGCGGCGAATCGCTTCGCCAGACTCAGGCCGATACCGCTGGCAGCGCCGGTCACGACAGCCGTTCTTCCGGCCAAATCCTTCATTCTGGATCCTTCTCCCGCTTGATACGAAAGGTGGGCTGAACCTCGTTCAGCACTTTCGTGGCAGCCCAGGTGCCGTCACAACGCTCACGGTAGTAAGGCCACACGTCCTCATACTCCCCGACTACGTTTCCCGGCCCACGCCGAATAGCGCCCGTCGCCAGACTAGCGGAGAGAACGGTGCAACCCTCGAACTCATACCACGGATCAGGCCGGCCGACCCCCGGTGGACCGGGAGCGTCCGGCAGGTCAAGGGAAACCGCACCGGGATCGACCGATATGCGGCGGAGATCAAGATGCCATTTCTGTGCCACGAGGCGTCCCTTCACCGGGAGTGTTTGGCTGAAGGGCCGGTCGAAGGCCTGGTCGACGGATCGGCTGAACGTGTCGGCCTGGAGCCCCAGGACATCGATCTCTTCGACGGAGGGGATCTGGGCAGCCTCAAACCCATCGGCAGCAACGCTCAGGAAGCGTCGGCCCGCCCGCTCGCCGCTGATAGTGACCCGTTCGCCCGCTAGCTCAAGGTTGACCTCTCCAGCCTTGGAGGGATAGCCGAACATCTCTCGCCCGAGGAGCAGATCTCCGCCATCTTTGACGATGTGGGACAGGGCGTACCAGGCCGCGCGTCCTCCGACCACGCATCGCACCAGCAGCCACAATTCAGCAAAGCCGACCGTCGAGAGATCGCTGGTCGGCACGTCGAGAGCCAGAATCCGCCCCAGGGATTCAGGCCCTGGCTCGACGCCGTCCGGCAGCACGTCGGCATGAAGTCGCGAGTCAATCTGAATGACGAGGTCGAAAAGGCGGACACCCTGAAGGCTGAAGGCCTGCCGGCCTTGCCAGGCGGATATCTCATCCTGCGACAGGACGAATGCCGATTCCGCGTCTGGCCACCCCCGGGGCTTCCAGGGGAGACCGCGCTCGACGGGCCGGTCGTGACCCAGGAACATCCAGGGTGCCAAGGCAAGCGGATCCTCGTAACGATGCAGTACCTCGGGGTTTGGGCCTTTGCGACGGGGTCGGGATGACCCGAAGTTGAGCTCCAGCCCTGGGTTCTCATAGTATGATCCGCCGAGCAGTTCGATGACCAGCAACTCGCACCACGGGTCGAGGACGGAAGGCTGCACGAATCGAAAGGTTGCGTTGGTGAGGTTTAGGGCCCGAGGGACGCCCTGCCCCTCCCTTGGCTCCTCGGAAGGGGGTGTTGCCGTTCCCGCCTCCCGGAGCAGATCCACCCCACCGACGAACGGCGGGCCCCGCCAATCCGGGTCTAGCCGGAAGTTCAGGGCGAAGCCGCCGAAGCGGGTCTCCCGCAGCCAGTTAACCTCCGGCGCCGGCCCGTCGGTGACCTCAGCCTCCAGTCGGCAGAGCTCAAGGCCTCGGCGGCGTATCCAGGCTTCCACTTTGCCGTCCTTCTTCTCGATGCCCACCTCCCCGTCCTTCTTTGTTAGCGCGAGGAGCTCGCGGCCGGCGAAGCGCCCCCAATCGCCGTTCAGGGGCATGCTAAGAAGGAGGAACCCCTCCTCGCCTTGATAGGAGGAGCGAACCCAGAGAGCCGACTCACAGTAGGGCCTTGGGACGAAGACGGACTTGTGTTCCCCCAGGTCAATCACCAGGAAATCGACAACCACCTCGGCTACTGACGCGGGCTCCAACTTGGGCGGCAGCAATCGAGAGATCCGGTCGGGATCGGTACGATAGCGTACGACGGCGTATCTAAGTGGCATGTCGGCACCTCCTTCAAGTATGTCTCACAGGTTATTGGGGCCTGATTCTTGACCATGATTCGTCCCTGTAGATCCAAAGGTCACAAATCAGTCCCGTTGCTGGGGGAGCCATTTACGGATAAGAACGGGCAGACCGATCAGGCTCCCAGGCCGGCCTCGATTCTGCTGATCTTGCCGTCTGCCGAGAAACTGAGCACGATCTTCATGTCCCCAAAGGGTGAGCCTTTGCCGATGCTCTTCACTGTCTCCCCGTCTTCCACGGGATCAGACCACGTCATCGTCGGATCAATGGGTATGCCGGCCAAATACCCCTGGACCGGACCCTTGCCACTGGTATTAACGCCCATGAGAGGAACATCCAGGACCACGTCGTCGGCCAAGATGTCGCCGAGTTCGGCAGTCCCCGCCTTGAGCAAACACTCAGAGAACTTCTTCGTCACCTCGATGCGCTCGTTCATTCTTCCTCCCCCTTAGTCTGCTATTTCACCTAACACGAGGAACATCCCGCCCCCGATGGTCGCGACCACGTTCTGCCAAACCGAAAGCCGGAGGAATCCCTCGAGGCGGACGCTACTAGAACTTGATGACACTGCGCGCAACTTCCCCCTTCTTCATCGCCTCAAACGCGTCGTTGATCTTCTTTAAGGGATAGACCCTCGTGATCAACTCGTCAAGCTTCAGCTTGCCAGCCATGTGTAGATCAACCAGCATCGGCATATCGCGCTGGATTCTCGCCGAGCCGTAGAAGGCCCCTGTCAGCGTTTTGTTGAGAAAGAGGCCCATTGTGGGAAGCACTACTTCGGATCCCACCGGCGGCATCCCCACCGTCACTGCCATTCCCGTGAAGCGGGCAGCGTCGAAGGTGTCCGTAGGCGCTGGCGGAGATCCCGGTAACCGCTGTGGCGCCCAAGTCGAGCGGGATTCTGTCCGGCGCCTCGTGGTTGAGCGTCTTTCGCACCCGTTCTCGCGAATTCATAGTCATCCCTTCGCGGCCGTCATTGGAGAACGAGGCGCATCCTGGCCGTGTCGGCCACCGCCATCTCGTTCTCCCCAGATTCGGCTGTCGGCGCTAGCCGTGCAATACCTCGGCGACGTCGGCGAGGCCCAACTCCTCAAGCTTGGCACGGCTGGGCTTAGTCGTCTCCTGGTCCCAATCACAGGCCGTGAGGAACTCGCGCTGTAGTGTCTCAGCATCTAGAGCAAAGCCGGCGTGGGCGCCACCTATCAGCGGCGGGTCGCCAATGAGCCGGCCGGGGACGTCACGCTTGGCGGGGTTATTCCCCTCACGGATCTCGAAGGCCATGCGCAGGTTCGCGATACGCTCGCCGACCGTGCGCAACTCCTCCATCGTCGTGTCCCAACCGGTGACGGCATTGATCCAGCCGTCGATCTGATCATTGGGAGCACAGACCATGGCGATGAAGCAGAGGCCGGCCGCGTTTATGACATGCATGTACTCAGACGCGCCCTTGTGGAACTCGGCGCGGCCGGTGAAGGTCTCGCGGTCCATCACGCGGCGGCCGAGGTTCCAGCGAGAAAGGCCGCTCATGTCCCACTGGGTGTGACGAGCGGGCGTGGCGTCGAGCTTGTAGGTGGTGAAGTAGTCGGGCATGAGCTTCGGGTCGTGCATCGGCAACTCTTCGCCGCCGATCTCCATCGCGAACGGCTTGCTGGCGGGGCCGATGTGCTCGACCGCCTTGCGGATGCCATCGGCGAGGATGTCGCCAAAGCCCTCGCGCTTCGCCATCTTCTCAAGCATCGCCAGCGCTCCCTCGATGTTGCCCCATCGCAACTCGATGCCGTCGGTGTCCTCCTTGGTGATGAGGCCGTTCTCGTAGCACTCGATCGCGAAGGAGAGCGTGGCGCCGGCGGCGATGGTGTCGACGCCGTACGCGTTGCACAGGTGGTTGGCGTAGTGGAGGGAGTCGAGGTCGTTGTTGAGCATGAGGGCACCGAACGCGGTAGTCGTCTCGTACTCCGGACGGTGGGTGTGCAGCGGGAAGGGGAACTTAGGGTTGTCCGACGCTTTGCCCTCGGCGCCACAAGCGACGGGGCAGTGCCAGCAGCCGTAGAACTTGTCCCTATTTGAGCCGATGGCTATGCCCGACATCTCGGCGGCCTCATAGAAGTCGTCGATGGCGCCGCCCCAGTTCTTGATCGGGGCGTCGCCGGAAGTGGCGGAGATGTTAGTGAGGCCGGTCGTCCCGAAGGTGTGAAGCTGGTCCTGGACTATGGCGTTGATGCCGCCCAGCGCCTTCTTGACCTCAGCCTGCACGTCCTTGTCCTGGGAGAGGATGGCGCCGCGGGAGGCGACGGCAACCACCGCCTTCACGTTCTTGGAGCCCATCACGGCGCCGACAGCGCTGCGGGCAGCGGGACGGCCGTGATCGTTGTTGATGATGGCCATCAGGGAGAGCTTCTCGCCAGCGGGGCCGATGCAGGCGACGGAGGCTTTCTTGCCGTGCCGCTCCTTCAGCTTCTCCTCAGCGGCGATGGAGTCCATGCCCCAGAGGTCGGCGGCGTCGAGGATCTCAGCCTTGTCGTCGCTGAGGAGAAGGTACACGGGCTTGGCGGAGATGCCGCTGAGCAATACGCCGTCCCAGCCGGCGTTCTTCAGAACAGGCCCGAAGTCGCCGCCGCCGTTGGCGTCGCCCCAGCCGCCGGTCTTCGGCGACTTGGTGACGGCCTGGTAGCGGCTACCGAAGAAAGGCGTGCCCGTGAGTAGGCCCGGCATCAGGCCGAGGATGTTCTCCGGCCCCAGGGGGTCGGCGCCCTTAGGAATGCGGTTAAAGAGGAGCCGCGCTCCCAGGCCGTAGCCGCCGAGGTACTTGCGATAGAGGTCGGGCGGAATGGCCTCCGCCTGTGTGGAACCTGTCGACAGATCGACGTTAAGGATTTTGCCGTTGAAGGCCTTCTCCTCGCTAACCACGAGTCTACCCTCCTATTCCAACCGCGCGACGTGGTGGGCCGCTGGCTAATCGAACTTGATAATGCTGCGCGCTACCTCGCCCTTCTTCAGGGCATCGAAGGCGTCGTTGATCCGGGCGAGCGGGTACACTCGACTCACCAGTTCGTCCAGTTTCAGCTTGCCGGCCATGTAGAGGTCGGCGAGCATGGGCATGTCCTGGTGGATCCGCGCTTCGCCGTAGAACGACCCGGTCAACGTCTTGGTCAGGAAGAGCCCGATCGTTGAGATGACGACGTTGGAGGCGGCCGGCGCCATGCCAACGACAACGGCGATGCCGGTGGGACGCACGGACTCGAAGGTCTGGGTTATGACCGACGGCTTGCCGACCACCTCGAAGCCAAACGCGGCGCCCATGGTGCCGGTGATGGCCTGGACCTGCGGGACCGGGTCCTCCTGCGAGCTGTTGATTACGTGGGTCGCACCGAACTGCTTCGCCATCTCAAGCTTGTTGTCCAGGGTGTCGACGGCGATGATCGTCGTGGCGTTGGCGAGCGCGGCGGCCTGAATGACGTTCAGGCCAACGCCGCCGCAGCCGTAGACGACGACGCTGCTGCCCGGCGTTACCTTCGCGGTGTTGAAGACGGCACCGAAGCCGGTCATCACGCCGCAGCCGAGGAGGGCGGCTTTGTCCAGCGGCATGTCGTCACGGATCTTGACGGCCCCGGAAGCGGGGAGCACGGCGTACTCGGCGAAAGTGGAGACCTGGTTCTGGTGGTTGAGTTGCTGATTTCCCTTCTTCAACCGGGTTGTGCCGTCGCGCATGGTTCCACCGCCCATGAGGGCCGAAACGCAGAGCCAGGGCTTGCTCATCATGCAGGTCATGCAGGTCCCGCAGGGCGAGACCCAGGAGGTGACCACGTGGTCGCCGGGGGCGACGGAGGTTACGCCGGGTCCCACCTTCTCGACGATGCCGGCTCCCTCGTGTCCCATGACCATCGGCACAGGCGCAGGCCAGAGGCCTTCCATGAAATGGAGGTCACTGTGGCAGATCCCGGCGGCTGCCATCTTGACCATGACCTCGCCGTCTTTGGGGTCCTGGATCTCGATGTCGTCGACGACAAGGGGTTTCCTCTGTTCGTAGAGTACCGCGGCCTTCATGTTCATACTTCCTCCTCTTTCACCGGTTTTTTGGTTCTTGAATGAGCCAGAAGACGCTCTTTTCTCATCCTCCGTCCCCAGTCGGCAGCGGCTCATACCATCGCCGGCATTCATAGCGGACCAGGGTGTTCACTCCCACCTCATCTTCCCGAACGGGGGATCTATGCCACGAGGTAGTCTCCTCCACGACCTGAAGCCCCCCAGACTAGGTGGCGAGGCTATGTTACTACTGGTATACTTACAGATCAATACCTGTAACATATCTCGACTGGACTACTTGCGGCAAGAAGGTCAAGAAGACTAGGCAGGACAAGGTCAAGAAAGGGCCCGAGCGGGGGATAAGGCGACATCGGCTACGGCCAAAGGGAGGTTGCTGGCCATCTCAAGCGCGCCTAAGTGCGGAGGGGGATGCTGAGGTTGAGCGACGGTGCGCGACAAGCTGGTCAAATTGAGGAGAGGTATGTATTCGCTGATTGCTCGTGAGGACCGGAGGGGGATGACACGGGCCTAAGGGCGCCAGGGCCGCAGGTGGCTCTACCGGACACGTCAAGGTACAATGTTAGCAGGGCAGCCTCAGAGGATAATGCAGTGACGGCATTCATCACTCGAAGACTCCTCCAGTCCATTATCGTCCTCTTCTTGGCTTCGATAGTTGTGTTTCTTTTCGCCCATGCCGCCCCCGGCGATCCTGTCTTGAATATTCTGGGGCCCCATCCTGACCAGCAGGCCGCCGATAGCCTGAGACAGCAGTTGGGACTCGACAAGCCGCTCCCCCAGCAATACGTCTCCTGGGCCGGCAAGGTGGTCAAGAGGGACTTGGGCGAGTCTCTGGCAACCCGCGAGCCGGTGACTAAGATTTTGAAAACACGCGCTGCGGCGACCGCCCAGATCGCCCTAGGGTCATGGTTCATCTCGATTCTTATCGGGTTGCCCGCCGGGATTATCGCAGCGTTGGCACGAAACCGCTGGCCGGATTACGTATCGTCTATCGTCGCCGTTAGCG
>Ga0315273_10011884_pt1 | contig 11148 bp, 11 predicted proteins | sample YL17G02_0_MG_FD_205753 | JGI IMG/M metagenome (GOLD analysis project Ga0315273, IMG submission 205753) | Sediment microbial communities from Yellowstone Lake, YNP, Wyoming, USA - YL17G02_0 | ecosystem: Environmental > Aquatic > Freshwater > Lake > Sediment | place: USA: Wyoming | collected...
CATAGGTTGTCATTTCTCAAATTGGGCTCATTTTGGCTAATGGGGCTCATTTTGAACGAATTCTCCGGATCGTTGTCTGACACAGAACCGGGAAAAGTGCTTAATTCGCGTGAAATGGATGTAAATTCATCCGGATATGGCTGATGTGAACCCGGTTCAGGAGGAATAAGGACGGAGCTGAAATGTGCGCAAACAGGCTCAATTGGCTGGCGGATCGGTCGTGGGATCACTGGATATTAGCGACAGGGAATATAGGTGGGGATTTTAATCCACTACTCCATGCACGGAAAATGGAGTTATATATTTTACGATTTGGCTTAAATACGCTCTGTTTACCTCAAATCCCCATAATCTGAACCCGGAAAAGTGCGCTGACAGACCATTTTGGATTGAGGGTCGGGTTGTGGATCACTGGATATTACTGGCAGGCGAGCTGGGAGAGGGTATCCGGACAGGGAAAGAACGGGTTTTTGGATGTGAAGCATAGTACGGGTCTCACTTTCGCGGTGCGGGTTCGTTATGTTTATCGTGTGGTGAGTGTAAAGTGGAACTGTTCTATAAAAATACCGGGATACTTGATGCAAATTGATTCATGTAAAAATATTTTCTCTGATGTGCATTGGCGGATTCTATGATTGAAGTAAATTTTCCAAAACTCAATCATTTCTGGATGGATGCCGGATTGTTAGGGCTTTACCGGATAGCTCATAAAGAACAATCAAAAGAATCCGGTGTTGAAATTATTCTCAACGATTCCGGAGTTTATTTCAAAGGAACGGAAAATAACATTCAGGTATTTTTACTAAAATTATACAATCGTTTGCTCAAGGATTACTACAATACTCCTTCGCAAAATCAAATAGAAAAAAATGAAGGCTTCTATTACGATACAAAAAAGGATCAGTTCATCAGATTCCCGAAAGTCAAACCTATGGGAATTGCTGGACTTGTAAAAATTTCCGGACAGAGCTACAAAAACAAAGGAAAAGCAAATTTTGAAAAATCAAACGAATTACCGAAGCAACAGTATCCCAAACTTGAAGAAAAATATTCCACTCTTCAGGATCGGTTTGAAAAATTTCTGGCCGAAACCAAATTAAAAACCGGGAATTCATTACTTCTTGATGGAGAGAATATCATTTCTCCTTCAGTACACATTGACAAATTGTCCGGTAAGGCAAAAGGTTGTTGTTTCATTTGCGGACAGCAATCACATTCTTTCAGTGACATTGGAGGCACTGTTTTTCCATTCATCACTGGGTCGTCAGGAGTACTTTCATTCAACACCCTCGGTAGCAGTGCTGAAAAAGTTTGCTGGAAATGCGATTTCATCGCAAAATTTGTTCCTGTCATTGGTTTTTACAACGTGAATAAGGACACAACGCATATTTATTTCCCCTATTCAGCCAGCCTGGAAAAAATGAATGATGTATGCCGCAGTCTGGATTCGACAAAAATTGAAGATCCTAACCTTATGAGAAATTACGATAACCGATTTGGGGGATATTTCCAAAAACCCTACGAACAATTTTTCACATTTCTTTATTCGTTATATCGTGTTGTCATGACCAAACGGACTTCGACTTCATCTGATGAAGACGATTACGAACTTGATTATGAAGTACTATTTGATGTGAATCTGAACAAAGCCCCACTCGATTTTTTTGTCATATATACAGAATCCCTTGGTGATGCCCAAATGGGGAAGATGATTTGGCCATTCCATGAATCCGTATATTTTTTCAGATTATTGGATCATCTCGAACAAAACAAAATCGATCTTAAAAAAGTAATGTCTCTTCTCGTAGACTATGAACAACCAAAAAATGAAAGCAAGACAATTCTTCGAAACCGTGTCTGTGAGAATATTCTTAAAAAGCAGAGCATTGTCGCTCTTATCGAACAACATGCATTCAGGATTAATAAGTCGAAGACCCAGAACATCAGAATGCTGAATGATTTTGTAATTTTATATGAGAAAACAATCAGGGAAGGAGATATTGTTATGGATCAGAAAATTATTGATGTCGCAGTCAGTGTTGGAAAGACCATCGGAATGAGCATCGCACCGAGCGGGAAAAAAGGCAAAGGAGATCTCTTCAGATTGAGAAAAACTCGTAAACCCGAAGATTTTCTTAACGAGATCAATCGTATCCAAATGAAATATGGAACCAAAGTTAGTGCCGATCTCTATAACCAAGGTCAGAAAATGGAAGAAAACTTCACGGAATTCAAACAGTTCTGTATGATTGCAGCATTGAACACGTATAATGCAGGCAACCCAGCACCGGTTGAAACCGGTGGAAAAACAAAGGCAGAGGTATCATCATGAAAACAGCAAAAGCATTAACCCTGACCTATCTGACACCCGTTTCATTCGCATCATTGAACGGTTCAGATAAGGAAGCGGATAACATATCGAGCATCAAAAAAATCAAAGTAGGTAAAGAAGACTATCCTTATGTTTCGTCACAGGCAGTTCGGAGAGCGTTAAGAAATCAGCTCGAAGTTTTGGGAAATACTCTTTCTGAGGGGGAAGCAGCAAAAATTGCTAAAGGCGCTGCGACAACCAAACAGGAACCAAGTACCTATATCGATGATGATCTCTTCGGGTATATGGGAACTGAAGAGGCTGCTGGCGGAAAAAAAGGCAAAGCAACCAAACGGACATCTGTTGTCCGGGTATCACCCCTTGTCGCACTGAATCCCTATCTGGGTGATCTTGATTTCGGGACAAATTATATGGGAACAAAAGCCGGAGGAGATCCCAATATATTCGAGACTGAAATTCACTCTGGTCTTTATCGTGGATCGATTCTTATCGAACTTGATCGTGTTGGAACGGGAGATGGATTTGATAAGGATCTGGGCAGTCAGGAGAAAGCCAAGCGGGTAAAAGACCTGCTCAGTTCAATTAAGAACCTTTGGTCTTCCGGTCGCCAAACCCGGTTTCTGGCAGATATTTCACCAAAATTTGTTGCATCTGCTATGCTGAAGACAAAAAATCCGATCTTCCTTGAAAGTATTCAGGTTGAAGGCAAGAAGCTCAATACTGAGATGATTGCAGAGACAATCAAGGATTACAAAGCGGAAATTGTTGCCTCAACAATTGGCGTGCGCCAGGGATTTTTTGAAGGCTCTATTGATGGCGCAAAAACGATTGGTGATGCCTTTGATGAAATGGCAAAGTGGGTGGATGAATATTACATCTGATTAAGAGATGGCCATGTTCTCTTTTTCAATCACGGCAAAGGCAATCACGGCATCATTCCGGGTCCCGGAGACGCACACGTTTCACCAGACCCTCCCGCTACCTCCGAAAACCACTATCATTGGTATGATTGGTGCGGCTCTGGGAAAACGTCTCGATGAAGCGCACGAATTTGTCGACCAGAACAATATCCTTGTTAGTGTTTACGGGACGCATGAAGGGATAATGAAGGATCTCTGGAATTACCGGAAATTAAGGAATAAAGAATATTCTTTGGAGGATATCAAGAATCGTGTGCAATACAGCATCTTAATCCGGGAATATCTTTACTCCAATGATTTCATCTTCTTTTTTGCATCAGAAAATCCAGAATCACTCCGGCAGTTGCAAAACTCTTTTCGTTGTCCGGTGTATGCTCTGACCGCTGGTAACAGTGACGATTTGCTAAAGATATGTAATATCTCTGAACTCAAGGAAATCAAATCTGAAAAAATCCTCCGTTTTGAGAATACCCTGATACCGGGTGATCTGTCCAAATCCTGTAAATATGGCATTGACCTGAAACAAACTTCCATTACCCAGACTCTTTATACCCCTCAGGTTTTCCTTTTGCCTACAAAATTTGAATTTACTGGAGACGAACGCCGCGTTATCGAAAGAAAACCGTTTACGTTTATCAGTACACCCGTAAATCTGTCCACCCCGATAGATGGGTATAACATTGATGGTAAAGCGGTTGTTCTTCAATGACCCCTAAAATTTTTTGGGCCAAGCCTGACCAGACGTATGAGGAACATATCACTGCCGCATATCATGCGTGGAAATCTACAGTTTCTGCCAAAAGTAATTTGATCAAACGATTCGGCAACCTGTATGGATTCAATGAAGACCGCTTTTTAAAAAGTTCTCTCCTGACCGTTGTTCTTCATGATATCGGAAAAAATATTGTGCCGTTTCAGGATATGATGAACGCAAAAAGGGATGGCCGGAGTTTTGATTATCGGGAAAATTACCGGCATGAACTAGAATCCTATTCTTACGTTTTCCGGGGTGCAATGGCGTTGGCCTCGCAAGAAGGTAGCAATCTCGTTGGAAAAATTCCTCTTGAAGCACTCGCCGTGCTGGGACATCATAAGAGAATTAATCCAACCCTTGACTCCTTTCATCGGGAAGCCGTAGGAGTAAAACCCCTCATTTGCAAAGAAGGGATGGTCTTTGCCCTCTCCCTTGCAAAAGAAATATTTCAAGCTGAAGGCTATGGTTTCCCTGAAATTCCGATCCATGAATATAATCCCTACAAAGAAGTGAGGACCTTTTTCGGTGAGGATTTTTTTACAAAACTTTACGAGGGTGAAACAAATCCTGATTCTATTAGGACAACTTACTTATTACTAAAAGCAATTCTACATTATTCTGACTGGCTCGGATCGGCCGGGATGGAGATCCCTTATACGATAAAGAGCAGCTCTGAAGACCTTTTTAGACATATCGAGCAGCGATGTACAGAAAGGAAGATCCCATTTTCGAACCTGCGACCCTTCCAACAGGAATGTTCTGATACGAAAGGACATGTTATTGCTGTCGCCCCTACCGGAAGCGGCAAGACCGAAGCCGCACTCTTCTGGTCACTGAATAATATCAGCGAAATGCAGGATGCGAAGCTCATCTATCTGCTCCCCACCATGGTTACGGCAAACAGTATTTTTTACCGTTTGGAAGAATATTTTGGAAAGGGAAATGTCGGGCTTTCACATTCCACTGCAACATTCCTGAGGGAGAATGAAGAGGATTCCGAGGGGAGAACGGTCCTTTTTGATAAATCATTCATCAAACCTGCAACAGTTGCTACAGTAGATCAACTTCTCACGGCCGGATTCAATTCCGGTAAATGGACTCTTATTGAAGCCAATGCTGCCAACAGTGTTGTGATCATCGATGAGATTCATTCATACGAGCCTTGGACCCTTGGACTCATCATTGAATCACTGAAACATTTTTCAAAAATGGGAACCCGTTTCATGCTCATGAGTGCAACCCTCCCGAAATATTTGCTCGACTTGTTTGAACAGGCTCTTCCTGATGCGAAAATAATCCGTGATGAATCCTTATTGTCATCATGCCGGAACCGGTTTCAGACCGTGGAAAAAACCATCGACGATGCCATTCCGGATATTGAGCAATCTGTAGAAACCGGGAAAAAAACCCTTGTAGTTGTAAACAATGTGGCAAAGTGTCAGGAATTATTTGAAAAACTCCGCCATCTTGATCCCATTTGTTATCACTCAAAGTTTACGTTTGATGATCGGAGGATAAAAGAGACACACATTGATGATGCCCGGCTCCTAATCGCAACGCAGGTTGTTGAGGTGTCTCTCGATATCGATTTTGATGTCCTGTTTACAGAATGCGCTCCTCCGGATGCACTTATTCAGCGGGCAGGAAGGGTAAATCGGAGGCGGACAAAAACCGATAGCCGGATCTATATTTTTACTCCCTCAAAGATCTCTGAACGGATCTATGATCAGAATTCTTCGGGATTGCTTTCACATTCTTTTAATATTTTCAGGGACTCCCCTTCCGAATTAACAGAATCGGATCTCATCTCAATTGTTGAAAAAGTATATGCGGATACCGACATCGCACATTCGAATCACTTTATTGATGCAAGTCATCGATATTCAGATGTTCAAGATCGTTTGATGGGAATTTTCGATAATCCAAATAAATTCGAAGATAAAACACGAAAAATAGAGTATCTTCAGGTTCCCGTTATCCCTACTAAATTCAAAGGGGATGTGATGGCACACGGTTTCACTCCTTCAAAACGACGCTTGTACGAAGTGAAGATGCCCTATTGGTATGTTCGCACTCACAAAGAGATCATTGACGACATCACATTTTGCGATATGAAATATGATTCTGACATTGGTGCATCGTTTGCTGACGATTCTGAATTATCGAGTCTGATTATATGATCCTCCACACCTTCACCCTGACTCTCGGCTCTACCCGGCCCATCCAAGGCACCGCGCTCCAGCTTCGCGGATTCTTCGCAACAAAATTCAATGAGTACGTTGAGCTCCACCAGCACATCGCGGACAAATTCATCTACCGCTACCCGGTTGTGCAATACAAGATGGTCAACACTATCCCGACCGTCATCGGCATCAACGAGGGCGCGGAAGTCCTCAAGCAGATCTACGATGAATATCAGGAAATCCGTCTGGGTGAGAACACGTACCAGATCGTTGAGCGCGGCATCTCATTGAAAGATGAAGAGTTCGGCATCTCGAACAAGATCCACTCGTACGAATTCGTGACCCCGTGGCTCGCGCTGAATCAGGAGAATTACCGGAAGTTCTACACCCTGAAAGGAAAGCCCGAGCGTGATGAATTTATACGAAAAATCCTGATCGGGAATATCATCTCGATGTCCAAATCCCTTGGCTATGAGGTACCCGGTCAGATAAAATGTGATGCAAATGTCCATTTCAGGAAAGACCGGCTGAAAGATGTCAGCGTTATGGCGTTTACCGGAAAGTTCTATGCTAATTTCATTATCCCGGATTATCTTGGCATCGGAAAATCCGTATCCCGCGGATTCGGGGCAGTAAGACAGATCACAGGGAACACCGTGGAGGGCAGTACATGCAACTCGTCATTAACACACGGGGCTCCTACTTAAAAAAATCCAACAACTGCTTTCTCGTAAAAACCGACGAGAAGACGTTTGAAGTCTCCGCTGACAAGATCGACACGATCCTCATCACTACTTCTGCAACGATTACAACCGACGCTATCCAGTTTGCCATCGAGAACAACATCGACATTATTTTCCTTGATTATCACGGCAACCCGTTCGGGCGTGTCTGGCATTCGAAACTCGGGAGCACAACCCTCATCCGCCGTCGCCAGCTCGAAGCCGCTACCGAAGATACCGGCTTTTATCTCGCGCGGGGATGGATCGCGCAGAAAATTGAGGGCCAGATCGATCTCCTCAAGGATCTCAAGAAGAACCGGCCCGAGCAGAAAGACTCCCTTGAGCAGCACATCACCCGTATTGAAGTCCTGCTCGAATCTCTCAACGCCATGAAAGGAACCCTCGATTTCAAACGCGGATCGATCATGGGGGTAGAGGGTATGGCATCGCAGGCATATTTCGATGCGATCAGCAGCATCATGCCCGAAACATGGAAGTTCAAGGGACGGAGCCGGGACCCGGCGCGGGACGGGTTCAACTGCCTGCTGAATTACGGGTACGGTGTTCTCTACTCGCAGGTCGAACGCTCGTGCATCATTGCAGGACTTGATCCCTATGTAGGATTCCTGCACACCGACAATTACAACAAGCGGTCCTTCGTATTTGACCTGATCGAACCGTTCCGCACGCACATCGATAAAACGGTGATCAACATGTTCGCAAAAAAGCAGGTTTCGGAGAAATATTTCGATTCTATCCCGGGTGGCTTATACATGAACAAGGAGGGAAAGGCGCTTTTAATCGGTGCGGTCAATGAGATGTTCGATAAGGAGATCGATTACCGGGGGCGTAACGTGAAACTCCGGAATACGATCCAGATGGAGTGCCACCACATTGCGAATAAACTGATCAAATAGAAAAGGGGAGCAGGAAAAAATGACGATGGTCTGGGTTGTGTATGATATCTCGAAAACGACAACGCGCAACCACGTTGTCCGCATCTGCTTAAACAAGGGATTGTACCGGGTCCAGAAGAGCGTGTTTCTCGGGAATCTGAATTCAAATGAGAGGGATTCCCTTGCGCTGGAGTGCGAGCAGGAGATCGATCCTAAAGTTGATTCTGTGTATGTCTTCCCGATGGATGACACGTCATTCAAGAAAGTGAAACTGCTCGGCCAGGCATTTGATAAGAAACTGGTGAGCGATGAACTTCTCACAAAATTTTTCTGATCATGCCGACCGACAGCGAAACAATCATTACGATCTCCGATGTGCTTGAATATCTCTTCTGCCCCCGGTTCATCTATTACATGCATTGTCTCGATATCCCTCAGCACGAGGAGAAGCGGTTCAAGGTGATGAAGGGCCGGGAAGTGCACGAAGAAAAACTGATCACGAACCCGGATTACCTGCGAAAGAAACTGGGGGTGATAAAAAAAGAGATGAACGTCTTCATCGCATCAAAACATAATCACATCAAGGGTATCGTTGACGAAGTAATGTTCCTCGATGACGGGACTGCAGCCCCGTTCGAGTATAAATTTGCAGAATTCAAGGACACGATCTTCCAGACATACAAGTATCAGCTGGTCCTCCACGCGATCATGATCCGGGAGAATTATCATGTCGATGTGAAGCGTGGTTTCATCTGTTTCACCAGGAGCAACAATCACATCGAGACGATTGAATTTACTGAGCAGGATTTCGAGAGGGGGCTTGAGATTGTCAATGAGATCCTTGAGATCATCGACAAAGGATTTTATCCGAACAAGGGTAAATACAAAAACAAGTGCATTGATTGTTGTTACGCAACAATCTGCACCTGATTCTTATCTTTAAATAGGAATCAATAATTCTGCAGGAAGAAATTCATGCGGAAAATTTGAGCAATTTAATCGCGATTCAGCGAAAAATACGCGAATTTTCGCGGCCTTCGAGCGCAACATCCACGAGAACAAGGATTGAAACTAGATTGTCGATGTTATTCCCATTGAACCTAATGTCTTCGAGCGCAACATCCACGAGAACAAGGATTGAAACCTGTCACCACTGTATCGCTCGTAGCGCTTGTCCACTTCGAGCGCAACATCCACGAGAACAAGGATTGAAACATAACGAACATAATGTCGGTGCCATTGGGAATCTCCTTCGAGCGCAACATCCACGAGAACAAGGATTGAAACTTGCCAGTCCGACACCGATGTTTTTCGTGATCACCTTCGAGCGCAACATCCACGAGAACAAGGATTGAAACCCCCTCTGCCCCCTCGGTATGGTGGGGGTTGGGGCTTCGAGCGCAACATCCACGAGAACAAGGATTGAAACAAGTGTGCAAAAGATCCCATTGAATATCTTGTAACTTCGAGCGCAACATCCACGAGAACAAGGATTGAAACTCCATTATCGGATTGAACACGCGGGGAATCCCTTCTTCGAGCGCAACATCCACGAGAACAAGGATTGAAACTCTTTGATGAAGAGGGGTTTATCATACGGATCGACTTCGAGCGCAACATCCACGAGAACAAGGATTGAAACTGGGGGGCCGCCATCACCGCGAACGTGGCCCCGGCTTCGAGCGCAACATCCACGAGAACAAGGATTGAAACAGAGACTGGATTATACTTTCACATCCACTCCATCCCCTTCGAGCGCAACATCCACGAGAACAAGGATTGAAACCTCCACCTCCCTGAAAGGATGATTTATCCACGATGCTTCGAGCGCAACATCCACGAGAACAAGGATTGAAACCGTTCCGGTGCCGGACCGCGAGCCTGTCGGATATCCTTCGAGCGCAACATCCACGAGAACAAGGATTGAAACTGGGGGGCCGCCATCACCGCGAACGTGGCCCCGGTCTTCGAGCGCAACATCCACGAGAACAAGGATTGAAACCCGTTGCCGCGATCCTCAGCAATAAGACCGCCGCGACTTCGAGCGCAACATCCACGAGAACAAGGATTGAAACTCCGGTCAGATATGGCAGAAGGTGCCGGCATGAACACTTCGAGCGCAACATCCACGAGAACAAGGATTGAAACCAATTGATAAGGCAAGCATGGTATTCCTGCCAACCAGTCTTCGAGCGCAACATCCACGAGAACAAGGATTGAAACCGTGATGTTTGCCAGTCATCTATACGTGCCTTGGTGCTTCGAGCGCAACATCCACGAGAACAAGGATTGAAACTTCTCAAAGAGCTTACTGAGTGTGAGCTGGGTTTGCTTCGAGCGCAACATCCACGAGAACAAGGATTGAAACTTCTGTCGAATAGTTGTCCATGGTATTTTGTATACTTCGAGCGCAACATCCACGAGAACAAGGATTGAAACATGATTTTGGTTGTGTTGCTGCGGTCCATCCCCCACTTCGAGCGCAACATCCACGAGAACAAGGATTGAAACATGCGAGGACATATACTCCTTGTTCGTTGACACACTTCGAGCGCAACATCCACGAGAACAAGGATTGAAACTGTTCGGCATTATGTATCCTGATGGGGATTGCGTTCTTCGAGCGCAACATCCACGAGAACAAGGATTGAAACATCGTGTTGGACCCGTTCCAAGTCTGCGGTACACACTTCGAGCGCAACATCCACGAGAACAAGGATTGAAACTCTTCGCAAATATCATCGAGCCTTGGGGGGATATCCTTCGAGCGCAACATCCACGAGAACAAGGATTGAAACATCAGGTTATCTAATCTGGTCATTCCTTCTTTATTTGCTTCGAGCGCAACATCCACGAGAACAAGGATTGAAACTTTCCCCCGGAAGTTGTTGACTCTGCCCTCGCAAACTTCGAGCGCAACATCCACGAGAACAAGGATTGAAACTACGTTGCCACCGAACCGACACTCGCCTATGTCCGGCTTCGAGCGCAACATCCACGAGAACAAGGATTGAAACCTAAAGAGGACCATGCTGATATGCTCGAGTTCTTACTTCGAGCGCAACATCCACGAGAACAAGGATTGAAACTCAATTTGATTCAACGATTGCTGTGCGTATAACATCCTTCGAGCGCAACATCCACGAGAACAAGGATTGAAACCCTGCGATCCGGAATCCAAGCCGCCGCGCCTCACTACTTCGAGCGCAACATCCACGAGAACAAGGATTGAAACTCTGCTTCTGCTGTAGATCGAGTTCTTCTTTTTCTTTCTTCGAGCGCAACATCCACGAGAACAAGGATTGAAACACCCCGTGGAAACTTGCATAGTCGGCGCAGAA
>Ga0315273_10011885_pt1 | contig 11148 bp, 9 predicted proteins | sample YL17G02_0_MG_FD_205753 | JGI IMG/M metagenome (GOLD analysis project Ga0315273, IMG submission 205753) | Sediment microbial communities from Yellowstone Lake, YNP, Wyoming, USA - YL17G02_0 | ecosystem: Environmental > Aquatic > Freshwater > Lake > Sediment | place: USA: Wyoming | collected...
GCCTGCAGGCGTTCGGCCGTCTGGGGCCAGGTGCCCTCCGGGTGCGGGAAGTCGCTGCCCCACATCAGGTTGCGGACGCCGATCGCGTGGCGCTGCTCGGCCTCGCGGCGCGGGATCGAGGCGCCGACGTGGACGTTGCGCGCGAAGTACTCGCTCGGCTTCAGCGAGAGGTGGCTCTTGTAGTCGCCGAGCTTCGCGTTCCCCGGGTGATCCGAGTGGCGCTCGTCGAGCAGCGCCAGCGTGTGCGGCACCCAGATCGCGGTGCCCTCGGTGACGGCGACGCGAAGCCGCGGAAAGTCCTCGAAGACTCCGCCCCAGATCAGGAAGGTGAGCGGGCGCGCGACGAACCACACCACCTCGGAGACGTAGATCCCCATGGCGCCGCGCAGCGTGGGCTGGCCGGGCTCGGGCGGCCAGCTACCGAAGTACTGCTCGGAGTCCGCCGGGCCCGAGTGGAAGTGCACGACGAGCTCCAGGTCCTGGCACGCAGCCCAGAGCGGCGCGTAGCAGGGGTGGTGGTAGGGCGGATGATCGCCCCAGACCACCGGGATCATGATGCCGCGCAGTCCCTGCTCGCGCGCCCAGCGCGCCTCCTGCACCGCCTCGCCGACGTCCCAGGTCGCGGGGACGATCGCCACGCCGGCGCGCCGCTCGGGCGCCATCTGGCACAGCTCGACGAGCCAGCGGTTGTGGGCGCGCGCGCCGGCCCACTGCAGCTCGCGGTTCGCGCCCTTGGGGCTGAGTCCGATGCCGGCGCCGAAGGGAGGCGTATTCATCTCGGTGATGCCGTCGGGGAAGATGACCTCGGCGGCGATGCCGTCGCCGTCGAGCACCTCGAGGCGCGCCGCGTGATCCCAGGCGCCCGTCAGCGCGCGCTCGCGCCCGGCGCGCCACTGCGCGTTGATGTCGGCCACCAGGAAGTGCTTCTCGAGCTCGCGCGTGCGCTGGATCTGGAGCCCGAGCGCCTGATCGAAGGCCTCGCGGTGGCGAGGATCGAGGTAGCGGCGGTACTCGCCGGGCGGGAGTCCCGCGTGGCAGTCCGAGGAGATGATGAGATGGCGATCCATGGCTGGCTCCTGCGCGCCGCCGGCTCGCGGCCGGCGGCGCTCGTCGCGATCAGTTCCGGGCAAGCCCACCTGCCGCGGGCGGGCGCTTCTCGAGCATGTAGTCGGGGTTCAGGCGCGCGAGCATCGACTCCGCTCGCCCTACCCGTCACCACCGCGACGCGACCGCGCAACTCCTTCACGCCGGCGCCCCCTGCTCCTCGGGAGCCCCGATTCTCGCACAGCCCGCGGCGATCTGGAGCTCGAAGGCCTCGGGGTCCGGCTGCAGCGTGCGGCGGCGGTACTCGAGCATGGTGTGGGGCCACTGGGTCACGACGCGGCCGGAGGGGCTGCGGTAGTAGCCGTGGCAGTCGGCCTGCCAGACGGCGACCGCGGCGATCTCGCGCTGGATCTGCTCGTTGTAGCGCGCCATCGCGTCGGGGCGGACGTCGAGCCAGGCGAGGCCCTCCGCCCGCATCCGCTCGAGCTGGCGCACGACCCAGCCGACCTGGCTCTCGAGCATGAAGAGGATCGAGCCGTTGTTCGTGTTCGGCCCGTAGAGCATGAAGAGATTCGGGAAGCCCGCGGTCGCGAGGCCCAGGTAGGCCTGCGCGCCGTCGCTCCAGGCCTCGCCGAGGCGGCGCCCGCCGCGGCCCACGACGTCGACCGCCGAGAGGTACTTCGTGGTCTCGAAGCCCGTCGCGAAGACGATCGTGTCGACGCGGCGCTCGCGGCCGTCGCGCGTACGGACGCCCGTCTCGGTGATGCGCTCGATCGGCTCCGTCACGAGCTCGACGTTTGGGCGGTTGAAGGTCGGGTAGAAGTCGTTCGCGATCAGCGGCCGCTTGCAGCCGAAGGGATGCTGGGGAGTGAGCCGGCGGCGCAGCTCCGGATCCTGCACCTGCTCGAGGTTGCGCAGCCCGGCCTGCTCCGAGCTGCGCAGGATCGCGGGGTCCGTGAGCGGGATGATCGCCTCGACCTCATCGAAGATCTTCTGGCGCAGCGCCGCGACCCGGCTCGGGTCGCGGCGGAAGGCCTCGAGCTGCTCCTGGCTGAAGGGCTCGTCCTGCTTCGGCAGCACCCAGTTGGCCGAGCGCTGGAAGAGCTGCAGGCGGCGCACCCGGGGTGCGATCTGGGGCACGAACTGCACCGCGCTGGCGGCGCTCCCGATCACCGCCACGTCCTCGCCCGCGAGGTCGTGGCCGTGGTCCCAGCGCGCCGAGTGGAAGGACGTGCCGCGGAAGAGCTCCCGGCCCGGGATCTCGGGCCAGTGCAGCTCGTTGAACATCCCGAGCGCGCTCACGACGACGTCGGCCACGACCTCCTCGCCGCGCTCGAGGCGCAGCCGCCAGACCGCCTCGCCCTCGTCCCAGGCGGCCGAGCGCACCGCGCTCCCGAAGCGGAGATAGGGCGCGAGCCCGTGCTTCGCGGCGCAGTCCTCGAGGTAGGCGCGGATCTCGGGCTGCGTCGCATAGGGGCGCGTCCAGTCGAGCTTCGGCTCGAACGAGAAGGAGTAGAGGTGCGCCTGGATATCGACGGCCGCGCCGGGATAGCGGTTGTGGTACCAGGTGCCGCCGACGCCCGTGCCCTGCTCGAGCAGCACCAGGTCGTCGAAGCCCCCGCGCCGCAGCTCGATCGCGGCGCACAGGCCCCCGGGCCCCGCGCCGATGATCGCGATCCGTCGCCCTCGCCGCGTGCTCGCCGTGGCGGCGCTCATGCCGCGGCGCCCCGCGCGGCGGCGAACTCCTGCGGGCGCGGGCCGATGCGCGCGGCGATCGGCCGCAGCCTCCCGGCGTCGAGGCCGTAGAGGCGAAGTGCGTTCTCGCCGAGGATCGCGCGCAGCTCGGGCTCGGGCACGCCGTCGAAGGTTGCGTGCAGGGCCTCGCGCGTCCCCGGCCAGACGCCCTCGTCGTGCGGGAAGTCGGAGCCCCACATCAGGTTCGCGACGCCGATGGCAAACCGGCGCTCGCACTCGCGGCGCGTGAGGAAGGAGCCGCCGAGGGTGCACTGGCGCGCCCAGATCTCGCTCGGACGAAGCCGCAGCGCGGCGTCGCGCGTCATGCCGGCCACGCTGCCCGCGTGGAGCGCGTCGAGCTGGTGCAGGAGGTCCGGCACCCAGTCGGCGAACTGCTCGGTGAAGACCAGGCGCAGGCGCGGGCGGCGCTCCAGCACGCCCGACCAGAGCAGGTGCCAGAAGAGCCGGTGCGCGAACCAACACACCTCGGTGAACCAGATCGAGCGCGAGCCCGGAAGGTCGCCGTACTCGGGCGTCTCGCCGCCGTGCGTGTGCACCGGCATCTCGAGCGCCTCGCAGGCGGCCCACAGCGGCTCGTAGCGCGGGTGGTTCCAGGGCGGAGCGTCAAAGGGCTGGCTGCGCAGCACGACGCCGCGCAGGCCCGCCTCGCGCGCCCACTCGACCTCGCGCACCGCGGCGCCGACGTCGGCGACCGTGCCGACGAGCGCGAGGCCCGCGTGGCGCTCGGGCGCCGGCGAGTTCTTCACGAAGTCGGCGATCCAGCGGTTCCAGGCGCGGCAGCCGGCTGCGACGAGCGCCGGATCCTTCGGGTCGGCTGGCTGGCCGAAGGGATAGAAGGGCGGCCCCCCCGCGCCGGCCGGCTGCGGGAAGATCACCTCCGCGGCGATGCCGTCGGCGTCCAGCACTGCGATCCGGCGCTCGGCATTCCAGTGGTTCGAGAGCGGCCCGCGCCGCTCGCCGCGCCCGGCGTCGCCCGGGTCGATCTCCGCGAGGCGGACGCCGAGCGCCTGCGCGAGCCGTGCGTCCTGGCCCGCGCGGTCGGCGAGCCAGGCGTCGTAGCGCTCGCGAAAGGCGGGGTCGAGGTGCCGGCGGTACTCGTCCGGCGTTCCGCCGGCGTGGCAGTCGCAGGAGACGATGAGGAGGGGATCCATCGGGGAGTCCTTTGTGCGTGCCGCGGTTCAGGAGGCGCGGCGCGCGTCTGCGCGCAGCGCGTAGCGGACCGGAAGCTGCTTGATCCCGCCCACCTGGCTCGAGTGCAGCCGCACGGGCTCGCCGGCGAGCTCCACGTGCTCGAGGCGCCGCGCGAGGTGCCGGAACGCGGCCACCAGCTCCATGCGCGCGAGGTGCGCGCCGAGACAGAAGTGCTCGCCCACGCCGAACGCCAGATGGCGGTTCGGGTGGCGGTCGACGCGGAAGCGCTCCGGCTCGGCGAAGACCGCCTCGTCGCGGTTCGCCGAGGGGTAGAAGAGCACGAGGAGCTCGCCGGCGCGGATCCGGACGCCCTCGATCTCGACGTCCTCCGCCGCGGTGCGCGACATCTGCACGACCGGGCTCGTCCAGCGCAGGATCTCCTCCACCGCGCGCGGCAGCAGCGCCGGCTCGCGCTGCACGCGCCGCCACTGGTCGGGGTGCTCGAGGAAGGCCTGGAGCCCGCCGCTGATCGCGTTGCGCGTGGTCTCGTTGCCCGCGGCGACGAGGATCAGGCAGTAGGCGAGGAGGGCCTCCTGCGAGAGCGGTGCGCCGCCGATCCGCGCGCGGCCGAGCAGGCTCACGAGGTCGTCCTCGGGCGCCGCGCGGCGGCGCGCGGCGAGCTCGGCGAAGTAGGCGAAGAGCTCGTGCGTGGCGCGCTGGCGGCTCTCGTCCGCGGTCGCGCCCGGATCGCGGTACTGCGGATCGCTGGCCGAGACGATCCGGTTCGTCCAGGCGTAGAGGCGCGGCCAGTCCTCGCGCGGGAGCCCGAGCAGGCGCGCGATCACCGCGATCGGGAGCGGCGCCGCGAAGGCGGCGACGAAGTCGCACTCGCCGCTCGGGCTCTCTTGCGCCAGCTCCTCGAGGAGATCGCCCGCGATCCGGTCGACCTCGGCCTCGAGCGCGCGCAGCGCCCGTGGTGTGAACTGCGGGCTCGCGATCTCCCGGTAGCGACGGTGGCCCGGCGGGTCCATGCTGATGATCGTCCGCGCCACGAACTCCCCGCTCTCGCCCTCCGAGGCCGGGATGTACTGGAAGCGCGGCGCGCTGAGGAACCGCTGCGGCTGGCGCGAGACGGCGACGATCTCCGCGTGGCGCACGAGCGCCCAGAACGGCGGCTCGTGCCGCTCGCTGCGGAAGACCGGCGCCTCGCGGCGCAGCCGCCGCCAGGCGGCGTGCGGGTAGCCGTGGCGGGCGAACTCGCCCGGGTCGATCAGCTCGAGGTCGGCGAGGGGAGCGGCCATGGAGCGTCCATTCTACGCCAGCGGCGGGCCTCAGGGCGGGGCGGCGGCCGCAGCGCGCTGCGCCCGGGCCGCCTGGGCGCGCCCGCGCAGATAGCTGCGCAGCGCCTCGACCTGGTCCGGCGGCAGCTCGGCGAAGCCCGGCATTCCGACGGGCTGGAGCGCGCCGCCGCGCACGACGCGCTCGAAGCCTTCGGCGCTGCGCGGGATCGGCGACGCGCGCAGGTCCGGCGCCGAGCCACCGGCCACGGCCTGCGGCCCGTGGCAGCCGAGGCAGAGCGCGGCGTAGACGGCCTCGCCGCGGGCGACCTGCTGCGCCTCCGGTGCGAAGCCCGGGTCGTCGGGGATCGCCACCCGCTCGGGCGGCGGGCTCGGCGGGAGCTTCGCGCGGCCGTTCAGCCGGAAGGCCAGCAGCCGGCGAGGCTGCGCGCGGGCCTGCCAGCCGAACTGCGCCGAGAGCGATCCGTAGAGGCCGGCCGTGCCGCTCACGCCCGCGAGCACGGCGACCATCTGCACGCCGTCGACGGCGAAGCTGATCGGCGGCGCCACGACGCCGTTCTCCGCGGCGAAGCTCCACAGCTCCGTGCCGCTGTCGGCCGCGTAGGCGCGCAGGAAGCCATCCATCTGGCCCTGGAATACGAGTCCGCCCGCGGTCGAGAGCACGCCACCGTTCCAGGTGCCGGGCGTCGCCACCTTCCACACCGGGTGCTGGCGCAGCGGGTCCCAGGCGAGGAGCGCGCTGTGGCCGGCGTCGAGCGGTGCGTCGGCGTTCGGGAAGGCCACGCCCATGGAGGCCTCGCCGTTCGGGCTGTGCTTCCAGTGCGCGAGGTCGAAGGGGCGGTCGTCGTAGAGCGCCGGGAGCTCCATCGTCGGCAGGTAGACGAGCCCGGTTCCGGGATTGAAGGCCATCGGCGGCCAGCTGTGCGCGCCGCTCGGCCCCGGCCAGAGCAGCTCGAAGCCGTCCTCGTAGCGCGCGCCCGCCGCCTCGAGCGGGCGCCCGGTCGCGCGGTCGACGCGCACGGCCCAGGTCGCCTTCGCGAACTTCTCGGCCGAGAGGAGCTTCCCGGTCTCGCGGTCGATCACGTAGAAGAAGCCGTTCTTCGGCGCGTGCAGGATCACCCGGCGCGGCCGCCCGTCGATCGCGAGCGTCGCGAGCTCGATGTCCATCGCCGAGTTGTAGTCCCAGGTCTCACCCGGCGTCGTCTGGTAGTGCCAGCGGTACTCGCCGGTGTCGGCGTCGAGCGCCACGATCGCGCACAGGAAGAGGTTGTCGCCGCCGCCGGGGCTGCGGATCTTCTGGTTCCAGGGGGCGCCGTTCCCGGTGCCGAGGTAGAGCAGGTGGAGCTCCGGGTCGTAGCTGATGGCGTTCCAGACCGTCCCGCCGCCGCCGTGCTGCCACCACTCGCCGGTCCAGGTCTTCGCCGCCATTTCCATGGCGGGGCTCTCGAAGCCGTCGGCCGGATTCCCGGGCACCACGTAGAAGCGCCAGAGCTGGCGGCCGGTCGCGGCGTCGTAGGTCGTGACGTAGCCGCGCACGGGGCCGTTGTCCGCGCCGCCGTGGCCGATCACGACCTTGCCGTCGAAGACGCGCGGGGCGCCGGTGATGTAGCGCGCGTCGTCCGGCTCGACGGTCAGCACGCTCCAGACGAGGCGGCCGGTCCTGGCGTCGATCGCGAGCAGCCGCCCGTCGAGCGTCGCCACGTAGACGCGCCCCTTCCAGAAGGCGAGCCCCCGGCTTCCCCACGACTCGCGCAGCTTGTGGCCCGCGACCTTCGCCACCTCCGGGTCGTAGCGCCAGAGCAGCTTCCCGGTCCGCGCGTCGACGGCGTGGACCACGCTGAGCCCCACCGCGACGTAGAGTACGCCATCCACCGCGAGCGGCTGGCTCGCGACGTTGATCACGCCGGGCAGATCGAGCGACCAGGCGAGCCCCAGCTGCGCCACGTTGCCGGCGTTCACCTGGGTGAGCGGGCTGTGGTGCTGCTCGCGGTAGGTGCGCCCGAAGGCGGGCCAGTTCGACCCGTCGGCCTCGTCCGAGAGCGCCGCGTCGTCGATCGCGCGCGAGCGCGCCGCGGCGGGCGCGCCCGCGCCGGCGAGCGCGACGGCGAGCAGGAGCGGCGCCCAGCGCTGGCCTCGGACCCGACGACTCGCGATCGGCATGCTCCCCCCGCGCTTGGCGGCGGCAGAAGCTAACGCGTCGAGGTGGGAGACGGCGAGCGTCGGGCGCTCAGCGCCGAGCGGCGATCGTGGCCCCGGACCGGATCCTCCAACGGGGGATCGGTCCAAGCGCGCAGTGGGTCCGAAATGCACCGGGTAGATCATCGCCGCGCACGGTCGCCTGCTCCGCCTCAGCGCGAAGCACAACGACGAGGTCTGCGTGGCGATCCACCCGGCCACGGGGCGACTCGGAGCCCCAGGGCCGGCCTATGCCGCATGCGCTGGGTCGGGGGTGTTGACGCATCGTTCCCCGCCCAGTTGTCGTCCGGATCCGTCGTCCGGATCCGTCGTCCGGATCCCCAGAAGGCAAGCCAACAACACCCCGTTCCCGTGCGTCGCTGGAGAGACTACGGGCGAGGTTCCTCATCCGGACGAGCGCGAAGAGCAGCTGTGGTGTAGCGAGCTCATCATCGATGGTCCTCGATCGCTCCATCCGATCAAGGATTGAGGGAAGGCCCCCCTTACCCTGCATGGCGAGCATTTCTGCGAGGCCGCCATTCGACGGCAGGGTCGCATGAGACCAGAGGGCATAGAGCTCCACCTGTTGATCCGGGCTGCAACTTCGGTTGTTTGCATCCGCGGAAACCGCCTGCGGTGTGGGTCGCGATTCAACACTGTTTAGTGTATATTGGTTGCTGGCTCGCTGCTACGCGGGTGTCCGCCAGCCGAGCGCATGATGCGGTTGGTCCTGGTTGTAGCGCGGGAGGCACTCGGGCACCGCGGCGCGCAGATCCTCGATCGACTCCCCGGTGCCCACGTCCTGCTGCATGGCACCGAACGGGGCGTAGACGCTCTGAAGCTCCGAGTGGCCGTCCCGGTCGAGCACCGCCGAGGCGCTGCCCAGTGGATCGTTCAGGATCCCGCGGCGGTGGTTGAGGGTGACCGCGTCTGCCGGCGCGCGGGCATCGGGGGAATCACGAGCACGGGGACCAGCGCGCGCCGCCGTTGCGCTCCCCACCGGCTGCCCGGTGAGGTTTCCGATCCGGCAGTCTGTGCGATAATCGAGCGACCCATGTCGACCCTCTCCGCGCCCACCGGCGAGCCGACCAGAATCCGTCCGTACCTTCGATCGCATCCGGACGGTGAGCAGTGGCGGCAGGGGCCGAGGAAGAAGAAAGGCCAGCGACCCAGCTTTGGCGCACGGCTCGCCGCGCTCCGCAAGACGGCCGGCTACGCGCAGCTCTGGGCGACGAAGGGCTGAGCCGATGGCGGCGCGTCGCCCGAGGGCCGCCGGGCGGCCCCTTCGCGTCTATGTCGATACCTCGGTGTTCGGAGGTGTCCACGACCAGGAGTTCCGCGCCCCGAGCGAGCGTTTCTTCGCAGCCGTGCGCGGCGGCGCCTTCACGGTGCTCGTGAGCGAGGCCCTCGTCGTGGAGATCTCGAGTGCTCCGGCCGTGGTGCAGGCGACCTTCGAGGCACACCGCGCCCAGATGGAGGCGCTCGAGACCACGGTCGAAGCCGCCGCGCTCGCGGAGGCCTACCTCGCCGCGGGGGTCGTGCCCGCGGCCTCGCGCGTGGATGCTCTCCACGTGGCGCTCGCCTCGGCCGCGCACGCCGATGCCCTGGTGAGCTGGAACTTCAAGCACCTGGTCCAGCTGAGCCGCATCCGTGGCTTCCACGCCGTGAACGTGCTGCACGGCTACCCGCTAGTCGAGATCCGCTCGCCCTTGGAGGTGACCGATGACGAAGCCTGAGAGCCTCGACTGTGTCGCCGTGAAGCGGCGCGCCCAGCGCGCGCTCGCCAAGGCCCTCGCCGGCAAGTCGCCCGCCGAGCAGGCCGAGACGCTCCATCGCCTGGCAGCCCAGACGGCGCTCTGGGATCGCCTCGCAAAGGCCCGCGGCGAGCACCCGCCGCGAGCGGTGCGCGCACACGCGAAGCAGCGCTCGACGGGATGAGGCCCTCTCGAGGGCGCCGTTGGCCGCGCCGCGTGAGCCGGCGGCGCCGAAGGCGGCCGAGCTGCACTCCGGTCGGGGCGGCTCGCGCGGATGAACGCGTGGAAGCCGGTGACGGTCGTCCAGCTCGAGGCCGAGGCCTGCGCGATCGCCGGCTCGAGCGACTTCGGCGGCGACCGCCATCGCGAGGCCCTGACGGTCCTGCTCGCGGACTACGCGGCCTCGGCGCGCTTCGGCGCGGAGGGCGCGGCCGCCACGCGCGCGCTGCGGGTCGAGCTGCTCGTGCAGCGGCTCCGATCGCAGCGAGCGCTGCAGGCGTTCCGGAGCGCTCGTCCCGTCGTGAGGCCGTGGTTCATCCTCGCCGTGCCTTGCAGCGGGACGACGGCGCTGCATCGCCTGCTGTGCAGCGACCCGGGCGCTCAGGGTCTGGAGCACTGGCTGGGTCTGCATCCGCAGCCCCGCCCGCCGCGCGAGCGCTGGGCCGCGCATCCGGATTTTCGGGCGACCGCCGCCCGGCTCGAGGGGATGAAGGCCGCCGCTCCGAGCCTTTTTGCCCAGCATGCGATGGAGCCCGATGCGGTCGACGAGTGCCGCCTGCTGCTGATGCCGAGCTTCGCCAGCATGACCTTCTCCAGCAACGCGACCCTGCCGAACTACGAGCGCTGGCTCTGGACCTGCGACATGGCACCGGCCTATGCGCGGCATCGCGAGCTGCTCGGCCTGATCGACGGCGGGCAGGGGCGGCGCTGGGTGCTGAAGGATTCGAGCCACCTGATGGCGCTGGGCGCGCTCGTCGAAACCTATCCCGATCTCCGCGTACTCTGCACGCGTCGCCCGGCTGCGGAGTTCCTGGCCTCGATCGCCTCGCTCGTCTTCGCGGCGGGGAGCGCGTCCGAGCCCGGGCTCTTGCGCGAGCAGGTGGGGCGGGACGCGCTGGCAATCTGGTCGCGCGCCGCATGGGCGTTGCAGCGCTGGCGGATCGCCCACCCGCAGGTCCCCTGGTTTGACGTCGATCCGCAGGAACTGAGAGCCGATGCGATCGGCGTCTGCCGGCGGATCCATGCGGCCTTCGACGAGCCGTTCACGTCCGAGGTAGAGCGGAGCATGCGAAGCACGCTCTACAGTCTCGACACGGGCGCCACGCTCGGCCGCCCCACGCTCGAGGCCTTCGGCCTGACGAGCCGCGACGTCGCGGCCGCGTTCCCGCCGGAATTTCTCTAACGGCCTGCCGAGGAGAGCATGACGACACGCGACCTGGCCGGGCGCAAGGCGCTCGTGACCGGAGGCGGAAGAGGAATCGGCCGGGCGATCGCCCGCGAGCTGGCGCGCGCCGGCTGCGACGTGGCCGTCAGCTACGCGTCGCGGCTGGACGACGCCGAAGCGGCCGTGCGCGAGCTGCGCGCCCTCGGCGCGACCGCGACGTCCTGCCGCCTCCGGCTGGAGCGGCCCGAGGACCTGGCCCCGGCGATCGACGCGGCCGTGGCCGCGCTCGGGCCCATCGATCTCCTGGTCAGCAACGCGGGCCAGGACTTCCGAGGCGCCGCGGTGGCCGACACCACGGCCGAGGAGCTGCTCCACCTGATGACGGTGAACGCCCTGGCGCCCCACGCGCTTTGCCGGGCCCTGATCCCGCAGATGCGCGGGCGCGAGCGCGCGGACATCGTGTTTCTCTCGAGCATCGCTACCCAGACGAACGGGCCGGACTTCGCGCCCTACAACATGAGCAAGGCGGCGCTCGAGGCGCTGGCCTTCACGCTCGCGAAGGAGGAGCGCGACCACGGCCTGCGCGTGAACGTCGTGGCCCCCGGGC
>Ga0315273_10011888_pt1 | contig 11146 bp, 12 predicted proteins | sample YL17G02_0_MG_FD_205753 | JGI IMG/M metagenome (GOLD analysis project Ga0315273, IMG submission 205753) | Sediment microbial communities from Yellowstone Lake, YNP, Wyoming, USA - YL17G02_0 | ecosystem: Environmental > Aquatic > Freshwater > Lake > Sediment | place: USA: Wyoming | collected...
AAACAAGACCTTACGGCAAAGCTGCTCGCGTACATCGAGCACTTCAACCAACAGAAACGAGTCTTCCGCTGGACAAAGACGGCTGACGAGATCCTTGAGTCATGTACTTCCCGGACGAGACACTAGTCTAGTCTGTGAACCGCCCCGCTGTAGCGTCGGAGTGAACCGCCCCGGGATTGCCGGAGACCGAATTCCTTGAGAGGATGGGGCCATGGCAAGACCAAGCAGGTACTCTCCCGAGGTACGGGAACGAGCGGTTCGGATGGTGTTCGAGTGCGAGCGTGAACACGGCTCGCAGTGGGCGGCGATCGTTTCGATCGCGAGCAAGATCGGTTGCACGGCGGAAACGCTCCGCACGTGGGTTCGGCGGGTCGAAGTCGACACCGGGCGGCGCGGCGGTCTGACGAGCGAGGATCGCACGCGAATCAAGGAGCTCGAGCGGGAGAACTTCGAGCTACGGCGAGCGAACGAGATCCTCCGCAAGGCGTCCGCTTTTTTCGCCCAGGCGGAGCTCGACCGGCGACCGAAGCGATGACGGCGTTCGTCGACGAACACCGAGGTGTCTGCGGGGTCGAGCCGATCTGCACGATGCTGCCGATTGCCCCGTCGACGTACTACGAGCGGAAGGCCCGCCAGGCCGATCCGTCTCGCCTTCCGGAGCGTGTCCAGCGCGACGCGGTCTTGTCCAAGGAGATTGCTCGCGTCTGGCAGGAGAACCGCCGGCTGTACGGGGTGCGCAAGGTCTGGCGGCAGCTGCGCCGTGAGGGGGTTCAGGTCGCCCGCTGCACGGTGGAGCGACTGATGAGCCAGTTGGGCCTCGCGGGGGCCGTCCGAGGTCGAAAGTGGAGGACGACGATCCCCGACGCTCTTGCGGCCCACCCCGCCGACCTGGTCCAGCGTGACTTCACGGCCACGCGGCCGAACCAGCTGTGGGTGGCGGATCTGACGTACGTGTCCACCCGAGTGGGGTTCGTCTACGCCGCGTTCGTCATCGACGTGTTCTCGCGACGGATCGTTGGCTGGCGCGTCTCTCGTTCGCTGCGCAGCGACCTGGCGCTCGACGCGCTGGAACAGGCGCTCTACGCCCGTCGTGACATCGACAGTCTGGTCCACCACAGTGACCGCGGCGTCCAGTACTTGTCGATCCGCTACACCGAACGCTTGGCGGAAGCGGGGATCGCATCATCGGTAGGCAGCGTCGGCGACGCATACGACAACGCGCTGGCCGAAACGATCATTGGCTTGTACAAGACGGAGGTGATCGAGCAACTCGAACCCTGGTACAGCATGACGCACGTCGAGATCGAGACGCTCGGCTGGGTAGACTGGTTCAATAACCGGCGGCTCTTGGAGCCGATTGGGGACATTCCGCCAGCCGAGTTCGAGGCGCTGTATGATCGGAGTCAGCGAGTCGCGGCCGAGGTGGCCGGACTCAAGTAACTCACCCTCCGGAGAACCCGGGGCGGTTCAGAGCTTGTCTCCGACGTTCGTTGGTGCCGGTGGGCTTGGCTCTCGGCGCTTTGTTGGTGCCGAGAGCTTGGCTTGCGGCGGTTCAGTGGTGCCGCAAGCTTGTCTGTCTGTTGCAGGTGTCGGGTAGACAGGTCTCCGACGACGTGTTCGACACCCGAACGTCGCACACAAGGTGCGACGCTACAGGGATTCGCGGACGCCGCACGTCGACGTCGCACACAGGGGTGCGGTGCGCTCTTTCGTGAGGACCGAGCGTGCGCGCCTTCATAAGGGAGCGCGTAGCGTTCTCTCGATAGAACCGAACGCGTGCGACGGTACAGTGAACCTGTCTCTCTTTGCGGCCTTTGCGCTCTTGGCGTGAGAGGTAGTGCCGAGGTGCAGATCGACTGCATCACGCGAAGCTCGCCAAGGCCGCCAAGATGGGGAACAGAGAATGTAGGACCTGTCTTTCTTTGCGGCCTTTGCGCTCTTGGCGTGAAAGGTTGTCGAGATGCTGATCGACCGCATCACGCAAGGGACGCCAAGAGAAGCCAAGGGGGGCGCGGCGATTCCACCTCTCCACTGTAGCGTCGTGAGCTTGGCTCCCGGCGTCTCGCTGGTGCCGGTGAGCTTGGCTCTCGGCGCTTTGTTGGTGCCGAGAGCTTGGCTTGCGGCGGTTCGGCGATGTCGCAAGCTTGTCTGTCTGTTGCAGGTGTCGGGTAGACAGGGCCTCCGACGTTCGGGTTCGACACACCAACGTCGTACACAGATGGTGGTGCGCTCTCTCGGAAGAACCGAGCTTGCGCCCCTTCGTAGAGGAGCGCATTAGCACTCTCTTCTTAACCCCGAGTGCGACGCTACATCCATCACGACGTCGCACACAAGGTGCGACGCTACAGCGAGCCTGTCTTTCTTGCGGCCTTGGCGCTCTTGGCGCGAGAGTTTGCTGCGCGCGTTCGCCGCCTGCCTGATCTCAACTGCCGCCAACTTGCAAACACTCCTGTGAAACTGGACGGTCTAGTCGTTGCAGCCGCAGTCGGGCTTCACAGCCAGCACCTCGGCAACCACCGACTGGGTCGTGCGCGCGCCGCGGGTATCGATGGCCGTGAGAGTCACCGTCGCATCGCCAACCTCGCGAAACGTGTACCACAGGACAGGCTGCATGCTGGCGATCTTCGTCCCGTCGCTGAACGTCCACAGGTAGGCGAGGATTGCCCCGTCGGGATCGCTGCCCGCCACCACGAGCGTGGCCGGCACGTCCACCACGACGTAGCGTTCGGCGATCGAGAGCGTGACGGCCGGCGGCGAATTCGGCGCGAGCACCGTGGCCTGCGTGAAGCTGAGATAGCGCGAATCGAACGAGATGCCCGAGACGCCGCCCTGCCACGCGATCCGGCCGATCGCGGAGCTCGAACCGAGTGCCGACGGTGCCGCCTCGACCGGGATGTAACCTAGCCCGCCAGAGATCGGCACGCCGACGAGAATCCACGTCCGCGTCGTCCCCCCCGCCCACGATCCGCTGGCAAGGAGCACGGTGTACCCGGCCGACTCAAGCGTCCCGGCCGCGAACTGGACGAAGTCGCTGTCCGCCCAGCCGAGCTTGCTCATCTGGAGAGGCGAGAGGGGATACCCCGCCTTGAGAATCCCCTCGACGGCCGTCCACGCGACCGCGAGCGCCGCGCGGTCGGTGGCGGAGTAGCCTGGGTCGTTCGGCTGCCGAACGACCGGAAGATCCGCACCAACGAGCGACAACGTGGAAACGGCGAGACTGACGAACAGCACGATGAGAAGAAGAAGACGCTTCATGGCCAAGAGCCACCTCCGGGTGTCGTCGAAGTATACACGCCGCGCGGGCCGCAGTTTCCGCGGAGGCCGGCTCGTGGCATGTAGCGTGTAGCTTGTGGCCGAGAAGCGGCCTGTAGCTTGTGGGAGAAACACGCAACTCGTGATCCGAGCCAGAGCCAAGCTGGGAGTTCGGCCTTTCCTACATGCCACGAGCTACGTGCTACAGACCACCAGAAGCGTCTAGACGTCTACCATTCGACCAGGAAACCGAGCGTCCACCGCGTGAACGCATTCGGAGCGGCCGCGAGGTCGATCGCGATGCCGGTCGAGAACGTGAACTGCGTCGCGATCTGGATCTCCATGTTGGTGACGACCTTGGCGACGTCAAACAGCTGCACGCCGCCCTCGAGGAAGTACACCGTGACGTCGAAGCTGAATGGGCCACAGCAGCCGTCGTCCAACGTCGCGATCTGGTACGCCTCCCAATACGGGGTGCCCGCCAGCAGGCCGGGCTTCGGGAGCGCGCCCCAATAGGACACACCGTAGAACTCGACGCCGCCGATCTCGCAGCGGACACCGATGCCGCCGATCGTGATGCCATCGAGCGTCAGGCTGCCGGTGTGCGCCTGCGTGATGTACACGTCGAAGCACGCGCCGTCACCCAAGTCGAATTTCGGCGACAACACGAGCGACTTCGTCTGCGTCTGGAACGTCAGCGTCGCGTCCAGCGTGACCCATGAAAGATTCGGGATCGCGATCCCCGTGACACCGAACGTCGCCGCCTTGAAGCCCGTGCAATCGAAGCCGATGGTGCTCGTCACGTCCGCACAAGAGAACGGGAACCCGACCGTGATATCGACGCCCGTCCAATTGAGGTCGCACCCGCTGCCAACCGTCGGATCGCCAAGCGTGACGGTAACGCCGGCGCCCACCGTGCCCACCGTGCCCGAACTCCTCAGGACGAATTGGGTGTTGTCTGGGGTGAGAGTGAACACTCCACTGAACGCCACGCCAACGAGCGACAGGCTCCCCGTAGCGGTCCACGACGTGAACGCCACCGTCGCCGGGTTGAACGTCAGCGTCGAGCCGAGCGCGAACCCACCGAGCGCGCCACCCGCGTCAAAGCGCTGCGACGACCAGCCGGCCTGAGTGAGCAGCGTGTCCGACGTGAACGACCAACCGCTCACGACGTACGCCACGATAAGCTCGGAGCGAATCCCGAGCGAGACGGGCGACGGGACGATCGTCGCCGTCGTGTCCCACGAGCCGCTGAGGGTCTGAGCGAAGGACGCTGCGCCAAGACCGAGAACTAGAGCAAGGCTGAGTACGAGACCCTTTTTCATTGCCGAACTGCCTCCCTACGCAGTCTTCGTACGGACTTCTGGCTTGTGACCCCAGGAGTCCGCTCTCCGTCCGGAGCTCTGAGAGGACGCCCCCCCTCTCGGTGGGGCCGTTTCACCTCTCTACTGCATGCGTAACCATTGAGCAGGGTAGGGCACATCCCGCAAGGGATCAAGAGATGCGCGTTACACTCGACGAAAACCGAGGGTGGGCGGCCGACGAAAGCGGGAAAGATGTCCGTGGTCCGTGGTCCGTGGTCCGTGGTCAGAACCCTGTCCTGAAACGCCGACAGGCGCGAAGCTGATGATCTAGCGGTCCTTGACTACGGACCATGGACAGCGGACTACGGACCGTGCGGCATGGATCGCGGACTCTGGCGCTACGCGCCCGGAAAAGAAGAAGGGCCCCGGTTTCCCGGGGCCCACAAAGTCTCTTTCGAGACGCTTAGACGTTTACCACTCGACCAAGAAGCCAATCGTCCACTCGGTGAACGCGGGGTCCATCGAGAGGTCGATCGCGATGCCAGTCGAGAACGTGAACTGCGTCGCGATCTGGATCTCCATGCTGGCAGCGATCTCAGCTACGTCAAACAGCTGGAGACCGCCCTTCTCGAAGAACACCTGGACCGTGAAGCCAAACGGGCCGCAGCAGCCGTCGTCCGTCGTCTTGATCTGGTACATCTCCCAGTAGTCGCCAAGGATCAGCGGCTTTGTAGCATGCGTACCCCAGAAGGACAGGCCGTAGAACTCGACGCCGCCGAACGCGGCCTTGAGACCGATCCCGTCGAAGTAGAAATCGCCGAGCGTCAGGTTCCCACTCTTCTCCTGCGCGATGTACAGGTCGAAGCACGCGGTCGCGCCGAAATTGAAAACGGGGGTAAACACGAGCGTCTTCTCAAGAACCGTGAACTTCAGCGTCGCATTGAGCTTGACCCACGGAAGGTTCGGGATCGCGATGCCCTTAACCACGAAGTTGACGTAGTTGAACCCGTCGCAGTCGAAGCTGATCTTGCTGGTGATGTTCGCGCAAGAGAACGGGAAGGCGACCGTGATGTCGACGCCAGCCCAATCGAAGTCGCAGACTTCGTCATCGGCCTGCCAGACACCGTCATCATCCAGATAGGCCGACCCGAACGTCATGTCGATCGTGACGGTGACCAGGCCGGCTTTGCCGCCAGCGACGATCTCCAACATCGTGTCGCCGGGGACGAGAGCGAACGTCGCGTCGAACGTCACGCCAACGATCGCCACGCCGCTGGTGACTTCCCAGGACTCGAACAAGACGGACGCCGGGTCAAACACGAGCGTCGAGCCGAGCACGAACGCGCCAAGCGCGCCGGTGACATCGAACGACTGGCCGAGCCAGCCGGTCTCGTCCAGAGTCGTCACCGACGTGAAGCTCCACCCGCTAACCGAGTAGTCGACCGTCAAGACCGAGTTGATGCCGATGACCGGGATGGTCGTAACGGAGTGGACTTCGGCAGCGACGACGATGTCGTAGGCCGGGATCGTGACCGTTCCGCCCGTGCAGTCAAACGTGCCGCCCTCGACGGTGATCGTAACAATCTCACCATCGAGCGTCACGTCGATGTCCAGGTCCGGAATCGTGACCGTACCAATCGTGCTAGACCCAGTCTGGACATCATAGGTGTCGCCTGGGACCGTCACCGTGAAGATATGGCCACCGATCGTGACATCAATATCTTGATCGGGAATTACCACTTCGCCACCCATGCAGTCGATGACCTGCTCGTCGATGGTGATCGTTTGGAGCGGGTGGTCCGCCAGAGCGGCGAACGTGACCCCAATGGTCGTGTCCCAGGAACCACTGAGCACTCCCTCGGCGAGGGACGCAACGCCCAGACCGAGTACTACAGCAAGGCTAAGTACGAGAGCCTTCTTCATTGCTGAACTACCTCCTTAACGCAGTCTCCTTACAGACTTTTGGCTTGTGACAAGAAGCGTACACTCCTTTCGGAGTTCTGTAGGGACGACCACCTCCTCGCTGGTTCGGTTTCGCCTCTCCACTGGGTGCGATCATAGTGCCACACATGCCCGAGTGTCAAGTGACGCGCGTCACTTTCCGTCCTACTCGGCGCGGATGGCATCATGGTTTCGGAATTTGCTCGCGCGTTCGCTCCAGCCGCGCAGCGGCCTGTGGTCTGTAGCATGTGGGAACACCCTCGGACGTGGCTGGCCGCGTCCGCCTGGCCGCAACCTTGGGCCTATCTCACTTGGGCTTTCCCACGAGCCTCAGGCTGCCGCTTGTCCCCACGGCGGGCGGCAGCTAGGGCGAAAGCGCGCTTCGCTGCCGTCGCTACAATCCGAGCGTGGCGACGGCGAGCGCGGCGATGCCGACGAGGAGCGCCGTCAGGGAGAGGATGAAGATCCCCTGCACTCGCTTCTCCAACGCGCTCGTATCGGATGTCCCGTCGATCTGAAGCTGAGCGTTCAGCTTCACGATGTCTTGCTCGTTCTTCGTGACGCGCGCCTGGAGGGATGTGAGGCCCGCGCTCCCGCCCTGGGCCTGCAATGTGGTCACGCTGTCCGACACCTGGAAGATGAGCGTCTTCAACGTCTCGAGGTCGGCCGGCGTCACGCTCTCGGGGTTATTCTGCATGTACTTGATCGCTCGCGCGATGTACACGGCCGCCGAGTAGCGGGTCATCGCCGAGTCGCCATCGTACTTCCCGCCGGGAAGCCCGGTGATGATCCCGCGTTGCGCCAGGAACTCGAGGTCGGCGTACGCCCAGTGAGTCTTCGCCACATCGGTGAACAGCCCGCCGGTATTCACGGGCTCCGCGGTTCCATTCCCGGTCTGCGCCAGGGCGGCCAGCCCGAACACCACGCAAAGTAGAGCACTCGCAAGGACAATCGTTGCCGTTCGCTTCACGGAGAACCCCCTCCTGTTCTGCTATCGACTGCGCAAGAGTATAGCTCCGGGTCGCAAAGTGTCAACAGGATTGACTCTGCGCCCCCTCGGTGAAATGGAGGAAGGTCCGGCGATGGATGGGCGAGGCGCCGAGCCGGAGGATCGCCCGGCGATGCCCTTCCGTCCCATACCCCTTGTGACGCGACAACTCGAAGCCGGGAAACGCCAAGTCGAGGCGTTCCATGAGGTGGTCGCGCGTCACCTTGGCGACGATGGACGCAGCCGCCACGTGGAGGGAACGCATGTCTCCCCTCGTGAACGCCACACCGGGTGGGTGGCGACTCGGCGATCCCTGTTGCCGAGTCGCTTGGGAGTTCGGCCGGGACATCCGACCGCCGAACTCCTCCGGATCCGGCGCTCCTTGTTGCCGAGTCGCTTGGGAGTTCGGCCGGAACATCCGACCGCCGAACTCCTCCGGATCCGGCGCTCCTTGTTGCCGAGTCCCCGATTCCTGGAGCACCTCCAGATCGAGTGGGACGGGCACCCCGAGCGACAGCCCACGATCGAACACGGCGAGATCGCAGGACGCGCCGAGGCGGCGATAGGCGCGGAACGCGGCGCGCTCGGCTGCGGCGACAATGCCGACGCAGTCGATCTCCGACGCCGATGCGCAGCCGACGGCCCACCGCGCGCAGCTGACGACGCCCGCGAACGCCGCTTCGCGCGCCTTGGGAGTGAGTTTCTTCGAGTCGTCGACGCCGCCGAGCAGGGCCTCGATGCGAGAAGCGTCGCCCAGATGCTCCGCCGAGATGGCGACGCAGCCCACTACAACAGGTCCGGCGAGCGCACCGCGCCCGGCCTCGTCGAAACCAACCAGCGTTCGCCTTTGCGGATCGACTTCTCGATCCGAGTCGGGGGAAAAAAGAGAGGGCGCGCCGGATCGGCGCGCCTCCGCCTCCCAACCGAGAAGCGCAAGATCGAACGCCAGGAGCTCGCGAACCTTGGATCCACTCGGCGGGCCGGCTGTCGGGTCGCCGCCTGGATTCCCGCCCACGAGTCCGCCTAGCGGATCTTCCGCAGGTCGCGAAGGTAGTAGGGCCGGCTCTGCCGCGCGCCGCGCTCCTTCACGAGTTCGATCTTCTCGATCTTCGGCGAGTGAATCGGATACGTCTTTTCTACGCCGATCCCGGAAGAGATCTTGCGCACGATCACCATCTCGCGCGTGCTGCCGCCGCTGCGCTTCAAGACGATGCCCTCGAACACCTGAATGCGCTCCTTCGCCCCTTCGGAAATGCGCTCGTGAATTCGCACGATGTCCCCGGGGCGGAAGGCGTCCCGCTCCTTCAGGTACTCCTGCTCAACGGCGCGTAGGATGTCGTCCATCGCTTCCTCCTCGTCCAATCTCCTCGTCTATCGATCGTCGCCCGCCACGCGATCCAACACGATGGCCGTCGCGGCGCGGACGGATAGGTGGTTAAAGTCAGCGTCCGGCATGATCGGGGGCAGAATGGCGTCGCACGTTTCGATCAACTCGTCCGCCATGCCCCAGCCCGTGCCGAACAGAATATACACCGGCGGCCCGTCGCTTCTCAATCGCCGGCCGAGGTCGCGGTAGGAGATGACCTCCTTCCGCGACGGGCGGGCGGACGTCGCCACGAGAAAGGGCGCCACCCCTTCGGCCGCCTCGATGAAGCGCAGCGTCTCGTCAAGGTCCTCGGCAACCGAGACGTACTCGATCGCCTCGCCGCGGCGGCTCTTCTCGCGGATTCTCTCGCCCTCGGTCCAGAAGCCGCGGATGCGCCACGTAATCGCCTGTTGCGTCGGGACCGGGGTCACGACGAAGTAGCGGGCGGCGCCGTAGGTGCGCGCCGAGCGAGCGATGTCGTGAACGTCAATCGGCGTGACGGACGTCGCGACGATCTCGCCCTCGCGGTTGCGCATGGGGTAGTGGAAGAGCCCGACGTACAGGTTAGCCATCCTCGTCGGCCCCCTTGCCGCACAGCCCAAGAAGTGAAGGGCGGTTCTTCGCCGTCTTCTTCCACGCCTCTCGCGCCCGAAACTCTTCGATCCTCGCGTGGTCGCCGGACAAGAGCACGTCGGGCACGCCGAGCCCGCGGAATCGCGGCGGCCGCGTGTATTGCGGCGCCCCCAGGCGCGCCTCGCCGTAGAACGAATCCGTGGCGACCGACTCGTACTTACCGACCACACCGGGCAGCATGCGCGCCGTCGCCTCGATCACGACGGCGGCCGCGGCCTCCCCGCCGGCGAGGACGAAGTCGCCGATCGAAATCTCCTCGTCGACGAACGCCAGGATCCGCTCGTCCACCCCTTCGTAGCGTCCGCAGAGGAGCACGAGCCCGTCGCCACGCGCGTACCGCACGGCGTCCTCGTGCCCGAACAGCTTGCCCTGCGCGGACAGAAGGACGACCGTCGTCCGCGGCCCGCACGCCGGGCGGATCGCTTCGAGAGCCCGCACAAACGGCTCGACCTTGAGGAGCATGCCGGCTCCGCCGCCGTACGGCCGGTCGTCAACGACGCGATGGGCGTCGTCGGTGAAGTCACGCAGGTCATGGAAGTGGATGGCGATCTCGCCTGCGTCCCACGCCTGTCCGACAACGCCGACCGATAGGAGCCCACCGAGGGCTTGCGGGAAGATGGAGACGACGTCGAATCGCATGTCGGCCTACTCGATGATCTCGACGACGACGTCGCGGTCGACGCGCACGGCGGCCGCCTCGAGGAACGTCCGCAGAGCGTCGATCGTCCGGCCGCCTTTGCCAAGCAGTCGGCCGCGGTCGCTCTCCGCGACATGGAGAAAGAAGAGGTCCACCCGCTCCGTCTCGATGCGGTCGATCTTGAGCGCCTCGGGACGTTCAACGAGCGAGTGGACGAGAAGCTCGCACAGGCGGTAGAGCAAACGACCTCCCCCGCTTCGGCCTAGACTAGATCCTAGGACGCGGCCTCGGCCTCATCAGCCTTGGCCTTGAGCGTAGCCTGCGGCGTAGCCTTAGGTTCGCCCTTCGCTTTGGCCTTAGCCTTCGCCTCGGCCTTCGCCGCTTTGGCCGCCGCCACCTCAGGCGCCACCTCAGGCACCGCCGCCTCGGGCGCCGCCTCGACGGTCGCGCCGGAGCGCTTCGCGGCGTGCCACGCCATCATGACGCCGGACTTCGACAGGAGGTCTCGCGCTGCCTTCGTCGGCTTCGCTCCGTCGAGCAGCCACTTCAGCGCCACCTCGTTGTCGATCCGGAACGTCGCCGGGTCCGTCTTCGGGTCGTAGTGCCCGAGATCGGCGACGACCTTCGCGTCCCGCGGCTTGCGTCCGTCAAGAACGACGACGCGATACGAAGGCTGTCCCTTCCGACCCACTTTCTTCAACCGAATCTTCGCTGGCATACCTCACCTCGATCGAATATCCCAAAGCACGCAACCTACGAGACCCCAAGCACCTCGGGCGGGAAACGTCCCTTTCCCCGCCGTCCTCCAACCCACTTGAGAGCGCGCTTGGCTTCTGCGTAGCGCGTGAGGACAGTGTTCACATCTCTGACTCTCGTTCCGCTTCCGCGGGCGATGCGCTTCTTTCGACTTCCCCCGATTATAGACGGCTCCAGCCGTTCCGCCAGCGTCATGGAACGCAGAATGGCGACCGTCCGCTTCAGCTCAGCTTCGTCTGCATCGGTGACGCTGCCTTTGAGCTTGGCGG
>Ga0315273_10011890_pt1 | contig 11146 bp, 9 predicted proteins | sample YL17G02_0_MG_FD_205753 | JGI IMG/M metagenome (GOLD analysis project Ga0315273, IMG submission 205753) | Sediment microbial communities from Yellowstone Lake, YNP, Wyoming, USA - YL17G02_0 | ecosystem: Environmental > Aquatic > Freshwater > Lake > Sediment | place: USA: Wyoming | collected...
GGCGAGGTCCAGGAAATGATCGACATCTGCGATTTCGCTGTCGGGTTGTCGCGGCAGCTTTATGGTCTGACGATGGCTTCCGAACGGTCCGCACACCAGATGATGGAGCAGTGGCACCCGCTCGGCGTCGTCGGTGTGATCACCGCTTTTAACTTTCCGGTAGCCGTGTGGTCGTGGAACAGCGCGATCGCGGCCGTTTGCGGCGATCCCGTCGTGTGGAAACCGGCCGGGCCCACGCCCCTCTGCGCCGTCGCCGTCCAGCACATCGCCAATCGCGTCATGGCCGACCACGGACTGCGCGGGATATTCAACCTGATCATCGGACCGGGCAGCAGCATCGGCGAACGCCTGCTCGAAGATCCCCGCGTGCCGCTGGTTTCATTTACCGGATCGACGCTGGTCGGCCGGCACGTTTCGGAGGTGGTGGCCGGGCGTTTCGGCCGCACCATCCTGGAGCTTGGCGGCAACAACGCCATCATCGTCGCCGAAGATGCCAACCTGGATCTTGCGATTCGCGCCATTCTCTTCGGCGCGGTCGGCACCGCCGGCCAGCGCTGCACTTCCACTCGCAGGATCATCGTCCACAAAGAGATCGTTTCGCGTTTGACGAAGCGTCTGCAGGAGGCCTATTCCCAGGTGCGTATCGGCGATCCGCTCGATCCGTCGACGCTCATGGGCCCGCTCGTTACGCCCGAAGCGGTCGAAGAGATGGGGCAGGCTCTCGAACAGGCAAAAACCGAGGGGGGAGAGCTGCTTTGCGGCGGGCGTCGCCGGCCCGATCTCGGACCGCAATTCGTCGAACCCGCCATCGTCCGGATGCCGTCCCAGACAGGAATCGTCAGGAAGGAAACCTTCGCCCCGATCCTCTACCTGCTCGAATACGAGAACTTCACCGAGGCCCTGGCGCTCCACAACGACGTGCCCCAGGGGCTCTCGAGTGCGGTTTTTACGGAGAGTCTGCGCAAGGCACACGAGTTTATCTCAGCGCGCGGTTCGGATTGCGGGATCGCCAACGTCAATATCGGCACCTCCGGCGCGGAGATCGGTGGCGCCTTCGGCGGCGAGAAGGAAACCGGAGGCGGGCGCGAATCCGGGTCCGATTCGTGGAAAGCCTACATGCGGCGCCAGACCAACACCATCAACTGGTCGGCAGATCTCCCCCTCGCCCAGGGTATTAAATTCGGCGACTGACTCCCGACCGAACGACTCTCGCCTGGAAGGCGAATTGTTCCTGCCGTGTCCCGTTGAGCATCGCACTTCACCTATCGTGGTGTGCTAGACCCATGTGCCAAGCCGGTAATCGCGGCTTGGAAAAGTTGTGGAACCTCCGCTAGGAAATCCGAACCCATCCTAGGGGTAAGGAGAAAACACATGGCGCACAACGATAAATGAATATCAGATCAGGATTATTAACGAGGACGGAACTGTGGAACTGAGTGGGTGGGTGAATAGCACAGAGCAGGTTGCTCAGGCGATGGCTGCGGTCCACGGGTCACAAGGCAAAGCTCTGTGGCTTCTGGTACGCAGGGAAGATCAGTTAATACTGGAATGTCCCATTACGGATATCCCGTCTCCACGATACAGCCCGCACGACTCCTACTATCTGGTGAGAGTGCGGTTCAGGGATCGGTACGCTTCGGGCTTTTAAGCGTCATGGCATACGCCCTCAGCGACTCTGATTTCCTCCCATTTCCTCAGAAAGGGTATGCATGGCAATTCGACAGCGTCAAAGGGAGCGGCCTGATTGCGCGATATTGACTTGTAGGCACAATATGCCTACAATGCAGGCATGGCTAACATTCAATATACCATCAGGGGAATATCCGAGCGTTTGGACGCGCGTATCAGGGAACGAGCCGCCAAGGAGGGAAAATCTTTGAATGAAGCGTTGATCGAGGTTTTAAAGACCGGTCTTGGTATCGGCGATCACCAGGTCCGATACACCGATCTGGACGACCTCGCAGGGACATGGGTAAACGATCCCGAATTCGACCGGGCGATCGAGGAAATGGACCGCGTGGATCCGGAACTCTGGAAATGAGAATTGCCGTTGATACCAATCGCTATCGCGATTTCTGTGCCGGAGAATCCGAGGCGGTCGAGCTGTTCGCATCGGCTCACGCCATCCATCTGCCGTTCGTCGTGGTCGCCGAGCTTCGTGCCGGTTTCTTGTGCGGCAGGTTGTCTCGCAAGAACGAAGCCATTCTCTTGCGCTTCTTGAGCCGGCCGCGAGTACATATATTGTTTGCTGACGAACAGACGACCCATCATTATGCCCGGATCTTCGTTCAACTCCGCTCTCAGGGCACGCCAATCCCGACCAACGATATGTGGATCGCTTCCCTGGCCATGCAGCACGATTTGCTGCTCTATTCGCGCGACTGCCATTTTGACCATCTTCCACAACTGCCCCGCATCCCGTAGAGTCACCAGACCGTGGCGATACACCAGCCGACCGCACATAGAGGAGCCCGATCCAGCGTATAATGCGTCCAATTGTGGTGAACGGCTTCGGTATTGAAATGGGCAAACCGCTGGTGCGCATGCACTGACACGCTGATTACAGCCTTCCGTCTTCCAGAAAACTGAAGTATCCGTTCCGGTTGAAGATGATGTGGTCCAGCAGCTCGATGCCAATGATTGCGCCCGCAGCCTTAAGTTGAGCGGTGATGTTGATGTCGCTCGGGGACGGTTTGAGTCCGCCACTGGGGTGGTTGTGAGCGACGATGACTGCCGAGGCGCGGTCGGAAAGCGCATCCGCGAAGACTTCGCGCGGGTGAACCGGACTGCGGTCGATAAGGCCAATCGAAACAACCCGAATGTTCAGAATCACGTTGGCCCCATTGATCGAGGCGCAGAGAAAATGTTCCTGCAAGGCAACAAGCTGTGCGGCAAGCTGGCGAAGGTTGTCTCGTCTCAGGTTCATGTCCGTTTGCTCGTGCTGCGTTTAGGGTGGTATGAAACGGTGGTATCGGCTACCCGCGGCCCGGTTTCATTTTCCGCCCGCTCGAATAGGATACGGACCCTGGCGTTCAGGGCTTCGGCGACGCGGCGAAGAGTGCTCAGGGAGTGGCCTTCGTAGCAGGGGGACTCCAGTCGACTGATCTGCTGCTGAGAGGTCTTAAGAACCTTCGCAAGATCCTTCTGGGAAAGTCCGGCCTGCTGACGGAGGGCGGCGATTTGCAGCGCCACGTCCCAGGCCTCGCCGGCGCGCTCGAAGCGGGCGGATAAGGCTGGTTATTTAAGCTGATCTTCGAGATATTGATCGAAATTGGTTTTTTTCATCGCTCCACTCTTTTAAGCCAATCGCGCATCCGATCCCGCGCTGTTTCCATGTCGCGGTCAGGGATGGCCCGGCCATTGTTGCGGATGCTGTGCACCGCGGCGAATTCGTCCGGATCGCTGACCTTCAACTCGTCCAGAAACTCCCGCACGGGGCACGTCCCTGTCTCGGTCTCATAAAACTCTACGCTGAAATCCAACTAGATTCTTAGAGAGCCCTAATTTTATCATATTCCCGCTCAACGCTAAGGCACAACGAGGAAGTTCGGTCTGCTCGAGCCAACTTCTATGGATCCCGGCGACATCTCTAACGGCCTGAGATGAGCTTATGGGAGAAATTATGGAGTTCTCTTTCCTGTGGCAACAGGCGGAGAATGTCATCGGCGGCGGCCGGGACCTACTCGAGCAGGGCAATCACCGCCCCATTTTCATGCCCTTGGAATGTTATCCTCTCCGCGCTTTACAGCGAGGGCGGAAAGACCTACGCCCGCATGTATGAGTACCAGGGACGAAGCGGAACAGCAGAAGTCCGCTACCTGCGCGGTGGCGCTCGCCTGAAGGAAGTCGACCTGATGGGGAATGGAGACAAGGAAGTTCCGGAATCGCTCAGCTTCCATCCCTGGCAAATCCGCACATTTCGCGTAGTGCCATCAAAGTGAATTTTATTTGTAACCGCAGATGCACGCCGATAAGTGCAGATAAAGGTTATGGAGGCGGTTGAGGTCGATAGACACCGCGATACTCCTCGGGCAGGAGCCTTGCCAGGGCGATCATGATCGCATCGGTATTGGCCTCGAGCTGCTGCGCGGTGGCTTTGCCCGACGGCAGGCAGATCAGATTGCCGGTCCGGAAAAAGATCGGCACACGGCGCAACCGCATCCAGCACTTGAGAGACTTCTCCTGACCCCACGCCACGACCGGCAGGATGGGGACGTCAGCCTGGGAGGCAAGGTAGGCGGCTCCCGTTCGTCCCTTGAGCAATCCGCCGCTTCGACTGATCCTGCCCTCCGGCGCCAGGGCCACAATGCCGCCCGAACGCAACACAGCCAGCGCAGATTGGATTGCCTGAATGTCGCCTTCGCCACGAGACACCCAGATGGTCTTTGCCACCCGGGACAGGAACCACTTTGCGATAGGGAAACGTTTCATGTGGGAAGAAACGAAAAATGCGGCCGGCCTGGTGAGAAGAGAAAAGAGCACGGGTGTATCCAACACATGCAGATGGTTCATGACGAGGAGATAGGGCCCTGAGGAAGGAAAGCTTGCGGATTTATCCATCTCCAGCCGGCAAAGAACTCGCACAAGGAACGCGAGTATGTTTCTTATCCTGCGCTGAAGCGGAGACCATACAGTGGAATCCGAACCCACATGGGTCGACAAACCGGCTGAGGCTGATTCCGGAAAGTCAGACTGGCCCGGCTCCGCGGCAGATGTCGAGGCGGTTTCGCCGGCCAGATGGCGCGCCAGCGCCTCAATAGTGGCATGTTCTGCCAGAATCGTTGGGGACAGCTTGCGCTTGAGCCAATCTTCAAGATCGGCGGAAAGCGCCACAGCAACCATGGAATCGAGCCCAAAGCGGGACAGTGGCTTTCGGATATCGACCCTGCCGGGTACGAGTTCGAGCTCCTTCTCGACCCGTGCAACCAGCCAGGCCTGGATCTCCGCTCCGGTCCGGATCTGACTCTGATCCTGCATCTCCTCATTCATTGGCTGCGGCCGCGCGTTTTTCGTCCTGCCATTCCCGGACCTTGCCAAGGGCAAACTGATAACCGGTCTCCACGATCTGGTTTATCGATTTCCAATCGAACATGCCGTGCCGCTCCACGGGCGGCCGGATGTAGAGGTCCGCATGCTGTGCGACCATTTTGCTGCTATGCAGACTGCCGATCATGATGGTTCTCATCATGATGGACAGGATGCTGGGGGCATCAATAGGGGTGGACAGCGGATTGATACGGCTCCAAAGAATCCGCCAGGGGGAAGGCGGTTTGACTATCCGAGGGTCGATGGAGAGGTCCTTTTGAGCGCTCACGTCAACCACGATGACGCTTCCCCCGCATATCTTCCCCATGACATCGCCCGGAAGGTTGTTAAGCACTCCGCCGTCCACGATCAGGTCCCCGTTGTCGAACACCGGCACCGCCACGCCGGGGATCGCCAGGCTGGATCTGACAGCCCTTGCCAGAGAGCCTTCGGTGTGGATGTTCATCTCCGCCCGGGTCAGATTGGCGGACACACAGAAAAACTTGAGCCAAAGGTCTTCGATCCTTGCATTGCCGAACATCATGGCGAGCATCCTGTCCAGTTTCCTGCAGGAGAGTATGGCCATGATCGGAATTGTCTTGTCCTTGAAAGGATCAAGATCGACCCAGCCCCTCTTGTTGATTGCGAGCAGCTCGGCGCAGGTGAGCCCCAGGGCGTATTGAGCCGCGATGACGGATCCCATGCTGGTCCCGCCGATGAAGTCGATGGGAACGCCTGCCTCCTCAAGAGCGCGGATGACGCCGATATGTGCGAGACCGCGGGCGCCGCCGCCGCCAAGAACCAGGCCAACAGCCTTGCCTGTCAAAAGCCGTGCGAGACGGTCATAGTCTGACTGAGAGCCGAAGTGCAGATGGTGATGGGTATCCCTGCCGGGGATTGCATCCAACCACTTCCCGGTGTCGACCGGGCGCTCGACCCCGTTCTGATGCACCAGGATCAGATCCTTCCGCACGACCGTTTTTTGGGTGCAAAGGCGTTTATATTCTTCCTCTCCTCCTCGGAATTCCGGCGGAACTTCCGCTCGCGTGACCAGGAGGATCCGGTCGGCCTGGCGCAGGCAGAGACTGGTCCACGGGGAAAAATCGATGTCGGCCTCATAGATGACGTATTGGTGCGCAGTCTCCTGCTCATCCATCCAGACGCTTATCCCTGGATCCCCGCTGGCAAGCTCAAAACCCGCAGCAACTTCCCCCAGGTCCTTTTTCATGACCCGGCTGTTGAGATGGAGCGTAGATCCGGACTTGGAGAATGCCGTGGCGAGGCGTGTGCAGAATTCGGGCAGTGGCAGGCCCCGGTCCAGGGAGACGATGGCGAGGGTATTCAATTTGGTTTTCGGATAGGGCCGCCGGGCGCTCTTCAGGCGGGTTACCAGCTGTTTTGCAACCAACATCATGGCAAGAGGATTCGACCCGATCACACGTTCGAAAGCGTCCTTGGAAAAACGTACAAGCTCGGAGTCTCTTATGGCACGCGCCGTGGCCGAGCGCGGTTCTCCCGTGAGAACAGCCATCTCTCCCACGACCTCTCCCCGACCTACTTCTCCGATGACCTCTTCTTCACCGCTTTCTCCCCGAACTGTGATCAGCAGACGGCCATAGATGAGAACATAGAGTGAATCACCGGGATCCCCCTGGCGAATCAGGATCTCGCCGCCAGGAACGCGCACCGGTTCGAGCGCCGCTTCAACCGACTTCAGTGTCGCCTCGTCGAGTACACTGAACAGCCCGGTGGAGGCGAGAAGCCCCATCACACGCGTAGGTTGCTTCTGCTCGCTCGTGCCCATTCGATGATCCTCCTGCTTCGAAAATAGAGTGGGTATCGGCGCCAAGTGGACGCCGGCGGCGCGGCTGTCCCGTGCAGCGAAAGACCTCCTATTCGGGCAATCGCCTGCCCCCTTTTCCTGCACGCGACGAACTGGCGAAAAGCACATCATGTAGGGGCGACCGTCAGGTCGCCCCTACACTTTGGCGCCGGGTTCGAAGCGTTTGATGTCATTGCCTACGAACATCCCAAGCTTGTCCACTGCGTCGACTTCGCCACCCCATCCTTCGCCTGAAGGCAAGGAATTTCGACCATCCCCGATCGGGACACTGACCCGAACAGGGCGTCTCACTCATACAGCACAGGCAGCGTCCCGGCAAGATACTCCTCGCGACAGGCCCTGCGCTGGACCTTTCCGCTTGAGGTTCTCGGAACGCCGCCGGGTTTGACCAGCACGACTCTGTAAGCCTGCAGATCATGCTCCTCCGATATCGCCTGTCGTATGCAACCGATGATATCTTCCCAATCAAGATCCGCGCCGGCACGACCCACCTCCTGCACAACCACCAGCCTCTCCTCATTGTTAAACTCAACGGAAAACGCCGCGCAGAATCCGGGCTTTTTCAATGCGGGATGACTCTGCTCCGAAGCCCTTTCGATATCCTGAGGGTAATGGTTTTGACCCCGGATCAGGATCAGGTCTTTGAGCCGGCCGGTGATGAACAACTCGCCATCTCTCAAGAAGCCCAGATCCCCGGTGCGAAGAAAAGGGCCTTCATGATCCGCCAGGCGGGCCGCAAAGGTCGATTCGGTTATGTCAGGCCGGTTCCAATAGCCCTTGGTGACGGTCGAGCCGGCCAACCAGATCTCACCGACCTCATCCGGCTGACAGCGAGTGAATTTATCGGGATGAACAATTGCGATTTTCGTATCGATCATGGAGCCGCCGCATCCTACCAGCCTGCGCGAGTCACTTCCGCCTGGCTCGGCTGGCACAATCCGACCCCGCTCGAGTGCCGATCTCTGAACAGCGCAGATAACGGGTGTCTCTCCCCTTCTGACCGCTGTTACCTTCAAGGTTGCTTCCGCGAGGCCATAACCGGGGCAGAACGATTCATAGCGGAATCCGCAGGGTGCGAAGGCGGCGGCAAAACGATCGAGCGTCTCCTCACGCACCGGCTCTGCGCCGTTGACGGCAACCTTCCAGCAGCTCAGATCCAAATTCGATTTTTCCTCGGGCTTGAGCTTTTGGGCGCAGAGCTCATAGGCAAAATTGGGAGCCACACTATGCGTTGCCCTGAAATGGGAGATGGCCTGGAGCCACCGGGCCGGTCTCTGGAGAAACGAGAGCGGTGACATGAAATAGCACGGGAAACCCCGGTAAAGAGGTTCAAGGATGCCGTAGATCAGTCCCATGTCGTGAAAAAACGGAAGCCAGGTTACCAGTACGCTGCCTTCGCTATGCTTCCAGCCGAGATCCATGTCCAGAAGGTTGCGAATCAGGTTTCCGTGGCTGATCATGACCCCTTTGGGCGTCGCCGTGGAGCCCGAAGTGTATTGGAGGTACGCGATCGAGTCTCCGTCCCTCACGCGGCCGGAATCTCGCCAAAGGGCGGCGAGCGGTGCACAAGCCTCCGTCCCGGCCTGCAAGTATTCGGTGTCCGGCAGCGCAACTCCCGGGAAGCTGCCGTCCCGCGCCTGCTGAGCTTCAAGTTTGGATTTTACCTCCCGATTCGCAAGAGCAATCGACGGCTTTGCATCCTCAACGATGGAGAGGATCCTGTTCAGCGACTGGTTTGGGCGCGGCGGGTAAACCGGGATGGCGATGACTCCTGCGTACAGGCAGCCCAGGAATGCGCTCGCATAGTCCAGTCCCTGCGGATAGAGAAGCAGCGCGCGCTCGCCTGGCGCCGATTCTTGCTGTAGCATGGCCGCGATGGCACGGGCGCGCTGATCCAGCCCCCGGTAGGTGAGATGGCCTATCTCCTGCAGACCATCTCGAAGGAATGTCAGAGCCTTTGCGTCAGGTTTACTGCAGGCCCTCCGGCAGAGCATTTCCACCAGGGTCTCACATTGCCTCGCGGGATCCTGTGATTGAGAGATTTCCATTGTTCGGTCATTCCATGCAAGCGCCCAGCAGGATCAGGATCGACGCCGGACGTTCAGCAGAAGATTGGTCAAGACCGCGTCTGTGTTGAAGAGGTCCCGATGGCTGCGTGAATCGGTTGCCAGGACATAACTGCCTCCGGGAACCTCATGAGGTTCGGTGGTAACGGTTTCATGGCCGGAGTGTCTCAAAATGTCGCGAAAGGTCACATGTTCGTCCCCCGGGGCTATGATCTTGGAGGCAAGATCGGGGAGCTGTTTCCTGACCGTCTTCTCGGTGGAAAGAAGCTGTGCGCCGCCGCTCGTGGATCGGAGAACCAGTTTGAAGAGCGTGGAGCGGTTGCGGCTTGTATAGGTGACGGTTCGAAGATTTTTATCCATAGGATCGGGTTTGTTCATCAATTCACCCAGCCGCCGGGCGCGACGCAAGGCAACCGCCAGGAAAGAATCGACTGCCGCGTCCATCTCCTCCGGAGTCAGGGCTGGATGGTGCACCCGAGCTCGTGCCAGCAATGCCTCGAAGGCGCCCTGTCGGTATGGCCCTAAGGAAAGCCGCTTCCATGTTTTCGCAGCCATCAGATCACAGGGAACGCTGCGCCCGCTGTCGTCTACCAGGACCTCCGGATCATACCTGAGCAGCTGGTAGGCAGCCGGAGAAGCGGCCACATGGTGAGGTGCTACCGGGCGCCCCAGTGAAACCCCAGGCGAGTAGCCATGCTGGAGACTGTGAAAAGCGCGCAGCGACCCGCCAAAGGGGGGCGCAACCGCAAAAAAGGTGTCGATCGCGGAGTCCCCGGGACGCGGCTCCTCCGGGAGGTCCGACAGCATGTCTGCATCGCCATATCGAATGTAATAACGGCTGATGACGCATCCCCAGGAATGCCCGACGAGATGGACCCTGTCGACACCCAGGGAACTGCGCAGAGCGGCAATGGCCCGCGCCACGGCTCGAGCTCCGGCCACAATGTCGCGGCGCCAATCATACTGAAGCGCATAGAGGCCGCGCCTGACGGTGGGATGATCGAGACTGCCCATTTTGTAGCCGGAGTAGAGCAGGCTCTGCTTGAAATTCTCGTATATCGGCAAATCGATCAGGCCGGGCGCAATGGTGAACTTCCAGAGAATTCCTCCCGGCTCTAGCCGATTCCCTTTTCCCGGCATAATGGAAAGGTCCAGGTCATCGTACTTTCTGCGATAAAAAAAGGAGCCGCGGTAGCTTCCCCAAACAGGGAAGTTCTGGTGCGTAGGATCAACCATCGTGGTCCCGAGAACTCCGGGAACCAGGAGTACCGGGATGGATTCCCGCTCCTGCGCGGGAGCTTCCGTCCCTGCCCGGCGTTTTGCATTGCTCTGGATGGAAACCTGATTGTAGGCCGTAAGCACCCCGAGAACTGCCGCGGCGCGAGCTGCCAGACCGTATCCGCTCAACTCCTACTCCTTCCGACACTGTCTAGACGCGAGGAGAACCTGAGTCTCGCTGCAGTTCACCAAAGCATTCGAGTTTTTTCTGATGCGGAAGCCTCGTTTGCGGGCCACCTGCCGGGCGAAGCTGCGCTGTAGTTCAAGCATCCTGCCTTAGATCGCCGGCTTTGGTCAATAACAACTGAATGTGAAGCCTTTCTCCTGCAAGCCTCAAATCTGCCGGAGCCCGGCCAAGACTAGCCCGGCAGCGATCAACAGACATCGTGCCAAGCGGTTCGTCCACGGCTCAAATCGCGGACTCCGGGCCGCGGCTGAACCTCCGCCGGCCAACTGTCCGTAGGCAAACAATATCATAAATTGTACGAGGAACGAGCTCAGTCCGAGAACCGGTACCTGGAACGGCAACGAATGGCGGGTATCAAGGAATCGGGATTTGCGGCGGCTTTGTGTTGACGTTCGAAACCTGACCGGCGTCGATCAGGATGGTGACATAGGGAGCATCGGGCGCCGTGGAGATCTGGACATTGGCCACGTGAGGATTGCTGTCTTTGCTCCAGGTCCCGAATCCAGTAAACGTGAGTGTATCGTAGCTGCCGGCAGTCTGGAGTGAGGTCAGGGAGTTAATGCAGGTGACCTTCACCAGGTTTTGCATTTTGAAGGTGCCGCCGGCGCTCGAACTGGAGTTGGTGTACTCGAATGAAGCGCTTTTCCCCACCGGATCACAGGGGATCGAGTAGCTGAACGAGATGAAGTCGCCGAATGACGAGAGGACACTGTTTTGCGATCCGCTCATGACGGCCTGAGGTTGGTC
>Ga0315273_10011891_pt1 | contig 11146 bp, 25 predicted proteins | sample YL17G02_0_MG_FD_205753 | JGI IMG/M metagenome (GOLD analysis project Ga0315273, IMG submission 205753) | Sediment microbial communities from Yellowstone Lake, YNP, Wyoming, USA - YL17G02_0 | ecosystem: Environmental > Aquatic > Freshwater > Lake > Sediment | place: USA: Wyoming | collected...
CCATTATAATTGTATGGAAATAGAAGAAATAAAAAATCTTCCAGTAAAAGATTTATCTAAAGAAGATTGTATTTTATTTTTATGGGTTACATTTCCAATGTTAAAAGAAGCATTTGAAGTAATTGAAGCATGGGGATTTCAATACTCAACTTGTGGTTTTAATTGGATTAAAAAGAATAAGTCTAGAGAAGGATGGTTTTTTGGATTAGGAAACTGGACAAGAGCAAATTCTGAACTTTGTTTAATTGCTACTAAAGGAAAACCAATAAGACAATCTCCAAATGTATTTCAAATAATTGATACTCCAAGAGAAGAACACAGTAAGAAACCAGATTGTGTTAGAGATAAGATAGTTGAATTAATGGGTGACTTACCAAGAATAGAATTATTTGCAAGAGAAAAAATTAAAGGATGGGATGTTTATGGGAACGAAGTATAATTCATACTCCAGAGGATACTCTAGAATAGTAATATCTAGAGGGGGAGTTCAACCTCTTCCTACGGTCTCTGACAATCTCTCGAGTTGTTGGAGAAGTATAGAACCTTTTTACCTCTCATTATTCCTCTGGAGATTATAATATGTACAAACCAAATAAGAAACCAAAGTTAAAGAGATGCTCATGCTGTTGTAAAGAGATGACTTCACAAGCTTATTATAAAATGAAACCTGTATGTAGAAGGTGTTATAATAAACTAAGGATAATATCAAAGAGTAAAATAAATTTAAAAGAAGATAATATCTGGGGGTTCTTGAATCAATATGGATAATAATATTTATAAACTTGAAGGTATTAATAATTCAGTCTTATTTTCACCGATAAGGCAAGGTGAATTAACTCCTCATCTGATTCTCATAAAAGAGAGGAGTATTAAACTTAATTGGAATTATGCAAATGGATAATCCTATAACCCAAATACCTAATAGAACGGATGATGCACAAGCAGAGTTCAATAATGCTTTAGCTTTCTTAGAGAGGTTAAATCGAATGGAGTACCAGATAGAAGATGGTTTAATTACTTGGAACTTACGAAATGCTTTAGCCTTCTTAGAATCCTATGAGAACGAAATAGCATTCTGTTTCAAGGAAGGAGAACAAAAACAAATAGATGATTACAAGAAAGAGATACAAAAGTACTTCTCACAATATCCAAACATGGGGAGAGTTGTTAGGCAGAATGGTCATAAGGTTATTATTAATGCAAACATAACTCCTATTGTTAGAGAGAAACTTATTGAGTTGAATAAATATCTTAGAATGATTAAATATAAAAGAGGTATGGGAATGCCTAAGAAAGGGGAGAACAAACTATTCTAAAATGACATACTCCCACATCATAAATGATGGGATATCTTAAAGAACTATGGAAAAACAAAGAATAGGATTAATTCAAATAGATGGAAAATTACCTAACTTAGCTTTAATGAAATTAGCAAAGTTTTATGAAGAGAAAGGACACGAAGTTTTCTTTGTGGATCTCTCAACTATTAAAGCAGACTTCTGGTTTGGATCTAAGATATTTATGGGTGGTTCTGGTTATGATATTAAAGCAGAACTTCCAAAAGATATAGAAGAAATTACTCCTGATTACGAGAAATTTAAGTTAGACTATTCAATAGGATTTACTTCAAGAGGATGTATAAGGAATTGTGAGTTTTGTATTGTAAAAGAAAAAGAGGGAATGTTTCACGATATTGATATGTCTTGGATTAAACAGAAGAAAGTTTTACTTTTGGATAATAATTTTTTAGCTTCTCCTAATTGGAAAGAGAAGTTACAACATTTTATAGATAATAAGATTAAAGTTTGTTTCAATCAAGGTTTAGATTTAAGATTAATTACAGAAGAGAAAGCACAAATGCTTTCTAAAGTGGACTATAGGGATGACCAATTCAAAACTAAAAGAATTTATTTTGCATGGGATAATATCAAGGATGAAGAGATGATAATCAATGGAATTGGCAGATTAATTTCTGTTGGAATTAAGCCACAGAATATTATGATTTATGTTCTTGTTGGTTTTAATTCCACTTTTGATGAAGATATGTATAGAACTCAGAAACTTATTGATTTGAAAGTTAAGCCATTTATTATGCAGTTTAACCGAAACTCAATAAAGAAGAGGGATCATAAGCTAATTGATTTAGCAAGATGGATTAACAAGAGATATTATAATTTTATGGAATTTAAAGATTATAAAGGAAGAAAAACGGAGGACGGTATTCCTCCCAAGCCTAAAGACTTGGGTATCCTGCCTAATTTTATATGACTAAGAAAAAAGAACATTGGATAATTAAACAAAGAAAAGATGTACAGAAAGTTTTTAGACCAATGGTAGATTATGATAAAGAATATGATATTTTATATATCACTTGGTTTCCACAATTAGATGTTAAATATTCATTAGAAAGTTCAAATGATTTTATCTTTGATATTTATGATAGAGATGAAGTTAAAGGTATAGAGATAATGGATTTCAAGAAGAGGTTTATGAAATGACACTCGTTCAAGTTAAGGATAAGGAATTTTATTTAGATGATTTCTTAAAACAAAGATTAGATAATCTAAAAGATATTGTTTATAAAAAGAATTGGGATGGAGTATTTATTATTGATGGATTAGAAAGAGTTGGTAAATCTACTCTTGGTTTATCTTGTGCTTATTATTTATCTGATGGAAACTTTACTGTAAAGAATGTTTGTGCAGATGGAGATGATGCTATTAGAAAGATTGAAAGTTTTCCAGATAAAAGTGTTTTATTAATTGATGAAGGTTCTTTAATATTTAATTCAAGAGATGCAATGAAGAAAGAACAAAAGAAGTTGATAAAAATTTTAAATGTTGTTGGTCAAAAGAATATGATATTTATAATTGTCCTTCCTTCTTTTTTTGATTTAGCAAAATCGATTGCATTAAGGAGAAGTAAGTTTTTATTACACTGTTATACCGATAATAGTTTAGTTCGAGGAAGATTTGCATATTTTGGAGAAGATGCAAAGAAAATATTGTATGGAGTTGGTAAAAAGAATTACGATTCATACGAATATCCGAAGAGAAGTTTAAATGAGTTAGGAAGATTCACAGATTTTAATCCTCTTGGTGAAGAATACTTTGAAACCAAACGTCAGTCATTACATTCTGCATTGCACGAGGATGAGAATAAAGAGAGGATAGATAAGTGTAAGAAATGGATAATGAGTATAGAAAAATATCAATTTCCTTTTCCTTTTTCTAGAGAAAACAAAGCATCCATGTTAGGAATAACTCGTAAAACATACTATAACTATCTCAATTTGACTAAAAATGGGGAGGGGTTAACTGTATAGGGGTAATTGAAACCATTATACTATAATCCTTTATAAAGGATTAGAACACCTATTGGAATGATAGAGAACTAAAATCAAGCCCTAAAGGCTTAAAAGGTGGAAATTTAACCCTATGAAAAGGTTTTCATATGAATAGGTTATCATATGTTAGGTTATTGTTTGCCTATACTATATAGGTTTTCTTTTCACCGAATAACATTAGAAACATTTAAATACTATATTAATATTAATAATACTATGATAACAAACCAATGCAAACTATGTGGGTATGAATGGGAATCCGTTCTTAATAAACCTAAACAATGTCCAAGATGTAAAAGATATGATTGGGAAAAACAAATTACTATTAAGAGTGAGGAGAAAGAAGAATGAATGAATTTAATGTGAATCAAAATAGTGAATTACAAATAAGGATTAAAAAGAAAGAATGGATTAATCATCAAGGACAAACAGTTATAGAAAGTGAATGGGTTGTTTCTAATGGAGATGTTTCTCTTGGTTCAAATGCAGTTCCTAACGAAAAAGTTTTAGAGTTTAGATATAATATACCAGATAATAAACCTATTTTCAAAAAACTTTTTGGAGATTAAAAAATGATAAAAGATAAAATATTTTGTAAAGGTTGTGGCCAGAAAATTAATATTGATATGTTATCTGTATTATCTGGAAATAGATTTGTAGAACTTGACGACGGATATTATTGTTCTGATTGTGCTAAAGATAGAATAAAGAAAAGGAGAGCGAAGTTAAAATGAGGAAAGCAAATGATATTAAAGAGGAATGGAATAAAGCTGAAGGAAAGAAAAGAGCAGGACTTAGTTTTGCTGTTATAGTAGAATTACTTTTAGATATAAGAGAGTTGATGATATTTAATTCAAGAGATAAAATCATGAAAGAAAAAAAAGGAGAGCGAAGTTGAAATGAGAGGCGTGAGTCTTTTATATTGGTTAATGTTTCAATTAGTTATATGTAGCGGAATAGAATATTTATTTCAAACAAAATATAATATTATTGGTTTAGGAATAATTTCAATGTTGTATTTTGTTGTTTGTGATATTCATGATATATTTTTTGGGAAAGAAAAAATTGAAGTTAAAATAATTAAATAAATTATAGGAGGATAAAATGAAAACATATAATATAACAATAGAAGGAATAAGTCCATTGCTTATGAATAGACCATCTCAATTAGATATTGGTGAAAAATCAAAAGATAGTAAGAGAGAAACAAATACACCTTTAGAAATTGCCGAAGCTAAATTATATAAAGATTCAGAAGATAAAATTTATCTTCCTGCAACATGGTTTCAAGGATGTATTGTTGAAGCTGGAAAGCAAAAGAAAATGATGGGAAAAGGTTCTGCAAAAGCTACTTATTCAAAAGTTTGTGGTTCTAGTGTTGAGATAAATCCATTTGAAATTGTATTAAAAGAAAAATGGAAAGTATTTTCAATATTGGCAGTTAATCCAACAACAAGAGGAAAGAATGTTTTGCATAGACCACAATTTGACAAATGGAAAATAGATTTTGAATGTACCTTTGATGAAAACCAAATAGAAGTTCATGTAATGAAAGAAATATTTGATATTGCTGGAAGAAGTGTCGGTGTTGGAGATTGGAGACCTGCAAAGAAAGGAAGATTTGGAAAATTCCAAGTAACTTTATGGAAAGAAAAAAAATAAATCATATCACAACTTATAGTCATTAGAAATAATGATTTCGGTGTGGTGTGGTCAGGTTAGGTGGGGTTTGGTATGGTCAGGTTAGGTGAGGTGCGGTATGGTAAGGTCAGGTATGGTATGGTGAGGTAAGGTTAGGTATGGTAAGGTAGGGTTAGGTGAGGTTAGGTAAGGTAGGGTTAGGTGAGGTAGGGTTAGGTGAGGTTTGGTGCGGTGAGGTTTGGTTTGGTAAGGTGTGGTCAGGTATGGTATGGTGAGGTAAGGTTTGGTGGGGTGTGGTACGGTTATATTCATAATAAATTAAACAAACATGGAGGATAAACAAAAATGGAAATAACAAAAATAGCACCTGTTCCAGCTGGAGCATGGGATAAGTTGCCAACAGAAAACTTAGAAAAAAAACCTAAGGTTACTTTTGAAATTAATATACCTGTCGAGGTTAAGTTCTTAACAGATATACCAAGAGAATTTCAATGGGAAACAGGAATCTTCTATGTGTTTGATGTAAAGGTTGGCGACGAGGAAAAATCTATTGTTACTTCTGCTTGGACTTTGTTAAGAGGATTGAAAACTCTTACACCTATGAAGAACAAGAGAGCAACAATAGTTAAGAAAATAATTAAAGGGAAACAAAGATTTGAAGTTACTCCTTTATAACTCTTTAAGTTAAGATGACAATAGAAAAAGATGTGATAAAAAAACTTTGCAATGAACTCCTTGCAGAATTAAAAAAACAAGGAGTTTATTGCTTTGTTATAACAAGAGGAAAAGAAAATATAGTAAGTGAGATTGTGTTCAAGAGGATAAAATGAAAGTAGCGATATATGCAAGAGTCAGTATGGATGAAAAGTTTGATGATAAAAGGTTTCAAGACCCAGAAAACCAATTAGTTCCACTTAGAGATTTTTGTAAATCAATGAATTATGAGATAATTAGAGAATATATAGATAAAATGAGTGGAGCAAATCCTGCAAGACCAGAATTTAGAAGATTATTACAAGATGCAATGCTTAGAAGGTTTTCTGGGATTGTTGTTTGGAAGTTAGATAGGTTTAGTAGAGAAGGAATAATGCCAACTATGTCTTATATTAAACAATTAAAGGATAGGGGAATTTTTTTAAAATCAATGACTGAAAGTTGGTTGGACACCTCACAAGAAGGAATAACAGAAGTAGTTTTAGCTATATTGAGTTGGGCTAGTGCAGAAGAAAGAAAGAAGATTGGAGAAAGAACTAAAGCAGGTATGGCTAGAGCAAAAGCTAAAGGGATTCATGTTGGAAGACCAAAAAAGAAAGGGGGGGTAGTAATTTAACGTAAAATGATAGAAGAAAATAATTCCGAAGAAAACCGCTCCCTTTTCGGAGAGTGTTCTAATTGCAGACAAGAATTAAAAGACAAAGTATTTTGTAAAAATTGTTATATGAGTATTCAAATTGGAATGGTAGGAAAAATTATGGAAGGAGATATTCCAATAAAAATTAGTGATTCAATAAGAGATATTAAATGGAATCTTGAAGACCAAATTAGTGAAATTAAGTTGAAATTGGATAATTTAGAGAATATATTAAAGAGTTTAAAAGAAAGAGGTTTTAAGATAAAAAAATAAAATGGCGAACATATTGGGAACTGAAGTATCTGGACTTCCAGATTTGAATATAACAGGAATCTTTAGTAACACTTGGATTTATGTAGCAATTATAGGTTTCATTGGTTTTATTCTTATTGGAGTAGTGGTATTTGTTCTTTATTTCAGAACTTTTAATAGAATATGCGAATTTTATGAAAATGTAAGTGGGTTAGGATACCAAAGGATTGGTGTTAAAAGAGCAAGAAGACTTCGTGTTGGTACCTCTGGTGAAGAATTACTTAGTGTTATGGGAGGAGATACATTATCTGCTTATGGTAGAAAAGTTGGAAGAAATAGATATATGTTTTGTAAAGGAATTGATGGATATTGGTATAATACTCTTCATGGTGATTTAGATACAAAAATGGCTATGTTAGACATTGTTCCTGTAGATACTGACGTAAAAATGTTCCACGTTATAAAATCACGTATGAATGAATCACAATACCTAAAGAAGTCCTTCATGGAGAAATATGGTTCTACTCTTATCATGTTTTTATTCCTTATTATCTTAATTGTTGGAATGTGGGTGATAATTGGTAAAATAGGAAAAGCAACCGAATCTTTATCTGCAACCCAAGAAGCAAATGCAGAGGTTCTTAAAACAACTAAAGAAATTTTAGTTAATAATGAGAGACTAAAAACAGGAGGAGTTTCTGGAACTGTTAGTGGTTTAGTTCCTGCTGGTTAATATGTCAGGTAAAACTATATTTGAAATAATTGCCTTAATTAGTTTAGGTATTTTATTTTCCTTATCTGCTTTTTTATCAGTTAAATTTTGGGATTGGATATTTTAATATGGTTAAAGATTTATCACAAAAAATTAAAGATTGGGAAAGATTAGATGTTCTTTTGAATAAAATTGTTTCCACAAAAAACCCTAGTGATGCAGATTTAAGACTTTATGATTATTTTAGAAAAAATTACAACGATACTTATAAAAGTAAATTTAATCCAATGGAAAAACCACAATGAGCAAAGGTTTAAACAGAGTGAGATTAAAATGACAAACCCAGCAGAAACAACAAATGTAAGTGAAGACTTTAAACTTGGTTCTAAATTTGGTATGGAATATGGTCTTAGAGAAGGCAAAAAAGAAGCCTTAGAAGATGAGTTAAAGTTTTTACAGAGTCCAATAAAAGAAACAAGTAAGAATTGGGTTAAAGAAAGAATCACAGAAATTAAACAAAAGTTGGAGGATTTAAAATGACAAACCTAACAAAAAATTGTGGAGGTAAAGAAAGATGGCAAGAAAATTCAGAATAATAAATCTAAGAACACCTCAAAGAAAGCTTCCAAATAGATGTCTTCTTTGTGGAAGAGTAATTGGGGGTAGCAATATTCGTAGTAATATTCATTCGGACACTAATCCAACAGAAAAGATAAAGGAAATTGAGAAGGAGATTGTAAAAATAGAAGATAAATGGAAATCTCCAAGAGATGATACTAAATGGAATAAAAGAAATACAGAGTTTTTTGTGGCAAAAGCAAAACTCCAAGTCTATAAAGAATGGGAAGAAAGAGAAGCCGAGATTTTGGAGATGTTAGGATATATTCAATCTAAATTTAATATGAAAACTGAAACAGTCACTATTTCATTAGAGGAATTTGAAGAACTAAAATCCAAAATCAAAGGGGAGAAAGGGAAATGATAGAAACAAACAGAAATGATAGAACTTAAAACTTTGAAGGATATTAGAAGATGTGGAGAATTTCAAGACGATGTTATGCCCGAAGATTTAAAGCAAGAAGCAATTAAGTGGGTGAAAGAATTTGAAACTCCAAATGATAAAAATTATTATGGGACAGTTGAAGAATGGATTAAGCATTTCTTCAATCTCACGGAAGAGGATTTAAAATGACAAACCCAACAGAAAATAATAGTCCGAAAGGAAATAGTCGTTTGGCGAAAGCCCGAACTAATTATTTCAAAGAAGATGGAAAGGAGAAAAAAAATGTTAATTGAAGTAGTTATCTTTATTGGTATCATTGGAGTTTTCTTATTAGGAAGTTTATTTTTATTCATAACTAAATTTATAAAACTAAGGAGGTATAAACCAGAAAATGATAAAGGAAGATGTGCCGAAGAAAGTAGACGAAGAGAACTTGCAGTTGTACAAAGACCTGTATTACCTGAAAGACGAGACATTCTACCGACAACAGATGTTAGTCCTCCTAGACAGGATAGCACAAGCAGTAGAAAACTTAGGTTCTTTAAGCGAAGAAAAGTAGAATGAAATTTGGTGATTGGTTATTTATTATTGGAATTATACTTTTAGTAGTTGTTGTAATAGTTCTTATAATTTATGTTAAGACAGAAGGTTTTTCTTGTATTAAAAGCCCCATTAGTTATTATCAAACTAAAGAGAATACTTCTTGTTGGTGTGTTAATGGATTACAAGGAATTAAAATTCCATTAACTTAATTAAAAAAAAGAAAGAAAAAAAAGAAAAAATTAATTCTTAGATAGAACCTCCACCCATTCTCATTTTCTGCCAGACTCCTACTAATAATGCTAAGATACTTAATATAAGTACAATAGCACCAACAAGAAGAACAGTTGGTATCTTAGCAGATACATTGTCTATTCCTGATGTGAAGTTAGCAGACATAAGACCAGATGTTATTTCTTCTGGGGATTTAGTAAGGTAGGTATAACTTATAGTAGCATTTGGATAGTTAGTTGCAGAGGTATTTTTTATAACCCCTCCTGCTGTAACTGAAATGTTTCCAATTAAAAATTCTGTTTTTGCTGTTTGGTTCCATGCTTTTGTTATAACAAAACTTCCTGAAACCAAATTACTTGCAGAAGCACCTGCTAAAGTATATCCTGTATGATTAACCCATACTCCTTGAGCAATACCACTAAAACTTTCATTTGTAATAGCTGTTAATGGTCGTGTAGAAGTTAATAAACTAGAATCATTCAAGCTACTAATAATAACTAAAGCAATAATTATTGAAACAATTAATGCTGTAATTCCAAATATTAAAGCAGTTACAAAACTTCCACTAATTCCCTTTTTATCTAACCTTTTCATCTTAAACAATTAAAGATGAAAAAGTTAAATAGAACCTCCACCCATTCTCATTTTTTGCCATACTCCTACTAATACAGCTAGAACACCTAGTATTAATACGATAGCACCAACAAGAAGAACGGTTGGAATCTTAGCAGAAACTTTATCTATTCCTGAAGTGAAATTAGCGGACAGATTTCCTACTGCACCAGCTTCAGTACTTCCAGCAGTTAATATTCCTGAACCTGTTAAAGTACTAACAATAACAAGGGCAACAATAACTCCAATAACTAAACCTGCAATTCCAAAGATAAGCCCACTAACCAATCCTGTTTGACCTTTCTTATTTAACAATAATGATTTTTGCATCTTTTATAACCTCCTTTCATCTCTATAAACTATTAATACATAAAGATTATAAATAAAAAGGAAGTTCTACTATTTAAGTCTAGGCTACAGTGTTACACTTATTTTACAATTTTATTTTTATTCTTTTTCTTTTTTTTACCTGACATTATTTATACCTCTGATTGTTTTTGGTCTAGGAAGAACCACACACCACTAAAGATTGTTATTACAACAACAATTACCAAATAATCTAATTGTATCAAGCCTGATACTGTTGAGAATATAAGAGCAACCATTAAAGTAGCAATAGAAGAAACCACTGCCCATAGTGGAAAATCAGCATTTCCTGTTCTTGCTTTCTGCCTTCCTGTTCCTGTTAAGAAAATTAAAAAGAATACAAATAAAAGTAATAAAGGAGTAAATGAGGGAACTGAAATTAGTGTTTGAATAGCAATATCATCTATCCCACTCGTTGCATTTGGTAGGGTATATAAATCTAAAAATACCATTTTAATCTGGTTGCCCCCTGAATGTTTTCCATATTAATAAAGCAGTAATAACTCCAATCATAATTATAAAAGTTGTTAAAAATATTTGGAATCCTTGATTTTCTCCGAATATCTTTGAATAAGCAACACTCATAATATTTTTACCTATTCCAATAAAATTTCCAAAAGATAAGGAGAAAGGACTGACTGTTGTTAAAGTTCCAGAAGCACTTGTTGGTGAAATTGTAGAGTTAAGTATTGAACCACTTGTAGATTCTCCACTTGAACCAAAATCATCTATTTCAGTATTCATTTGTGTTGAAAAACTTGATAGTTCTGGGTCATTAGAGATAGTAATAGGTGATTCATTATCAGAAGCAAAGGCTACTGCAAAGGTTATTATAGCAACTGTAAAAAGTGCAATCATAACCCAACTGACTGTCCATTGTATTTGACTTCCTTGTTTTCCTTTTATCATATTTGCCTCTTTGCTCCTTTAATTATAATTAATACAATAGCAATTATCAGATATAATATTGTTGCTCCAAATACAAACCCTGTATTTGCCACAAGATTTAATGCAGTTAATAATATAACACCAACCATAAATAAAATTACCATTGTTATTGGGCTATCACTTATACTTACACCTATAAGA
>Ga0315273_10011893_pt1 | contig 11145 bp, 12 predicted proteins | sample YL17G02_0_MG_FD_205753 | JGI IMG/M metagenome (GOLD analysis project Ga0315273, IMG submission 205753) | Sediment microbial communities from Yellowstone Lake, YNP, Wyoming, USA - YL17G02_0 | ecosystem: Environmental > Aquatic > Freshwater > Lake > Sediment | place: USA: Wyoming | collected...
ATGGTCGGCATCGCCTCCGCGTCACTCGCCGACGGCGAGCGGCTCGAAGTCAGGGGTTGGTAAGCCGCGATGGAAGAGCGTATCGCGCCGTACCAACCGCCTCTGTTGTTTTCTGCGCGCTTCGCGCGATCCTGAAGCCGGGAACCTACGGTTCCCCGTGACCCCTCCCGCCTAGAGGACACAACTGTAAGCCGGCGGCAGGCTCCAGCCTGTCGTCCGGGCTACGCGCCTCCGTACACTTGCACCATGAGAATCGGCGTCCTCGCCCTCCAGGGGGCCTTCCGCGAGCACATCGCGGTCCTGCAGCGGCTCGGCGTGGAGACGGTGGAGGTGCGCCTGCCGGAGCAGCTCGAGGGGCTCGACGGGCTCGTGATCCCCGGCGGGGAGTCGACGGCGATGCTGCGCCTGATGGGCCTCTACGGGCTCGACGAGGCAGTCCGCTCGTTCCCGGCGCCGATCTTCGGCACCTGCGCGGGGATGATCGTGCTCGATCGCGAGCGGCTCGGTCTGATCGACCTCGTCGTCGAACGTAACGCGTTCGGACGCCAGGTCGCGAGCTTCGAGGCGCCGATCACGATCGAGGGCGAGGAAGAGCCGTTCAAGGCGGTGTTCATTCGCGCGCCGTGGGTCGCCGACGCAGGCCCCGGCGTCGCTATCCTCGCCGAGATCGACGGGCACCCGGTGCTCGCGCGCGAGGGGCGGATCCTCGTCGCGTCGTTCCACCCGGAGCTGACCGACGACACGCGGGTGCACGAACGGTTTCTACAGCTCGTCCGGGAGGAGCAGGGTGTCAGGGCATAGCAAGTGGTCGACGATCAAGCACAAGAAGGGCGCCGCCGACGCCAAGCGCGGCAAGCTGTTCACCAAGCTCTCGCGCTCGATCCTCGTCGCGGCGAAGGAGGGCGGGCCCGACCCCGCCACGAATATGGCGCTCGCAAACGCGATCGAGAAGGCTCGCTCGTATTCGATGCCGAAGGACAACATCGACCGCGCGATCGCCAAGGGCTCCGGAGAAGGGACTGACGGAGCGATGTTCGAGACCGTCGTCTACGAGGGCTACGGCCCCGAGGGCGTAGCGGTACTCGTCGAGGCGCTCACCGACAACCGCAATCGCACCGCGGCGGATGTGCGGCACCTGTTCTCCAAGCACGGCGGGAACCTCGGGGCAACAGGGGCGGTCGCCTGGCAGTTCGAACGCCGGGGGATCGTGCTCGTTCCCGCCGACGGCGTCGACGAGGACGAGCTCTTCCTCGCGGTCGCCGATGCGGGTGCCGACGATGTCGACCTCGACGGCTCCTTCTTCCAGGTCTCGAGTGCTCCCGAGCAGCTCTCGGCCGTGCGGGCGGCCGTGGAGTCCGCCGGCTTCGCAGTCGAGTCGGCCGAGCTCTCGATGGTGCCCAAGGTGACGGTCGAGATCGGCGACGAGCCGACGGCGAAGAGGGTCGTCCGTCTCGTCGAGGGCCTCGAGGACAACGACGACGTCCAGGACGTGTACGCGAACTTCGACATCCCGGAGGCCGTGCTGGAGGCGGTCGCCTCGTAGCACGCGTGGCGCGATAGGATCTGCGCCGAGAGCGGCGACAGCAGCCGCCGCCCGGGCAAAGGAGGGTGGAGCGATGAGATGGATCGGCTTTGCCTGCGCAACTCTCGTGCTGGCGCTCGTCGTCGCGGGATGCGGAGGCTCGAACGATTCGGAAAGCGGAGCCGCGGCCGACACTACGGTGACCGAGACCTCGACGGACACGTCCGCTTCGACCGACGCGACCTCGACAGATGCGACCTCGACCGACACGACTGCGACCGACACGAGCGGGATCCCGGCCGGATTGACCGGCGAGTGCAAGGATCTCGTCGAGGCCAGCCAGAAGTTCGGGGCTGCGGTTGCCGCCTCCACGAGTGGCGGCAGCGGCGATCTCGAGGCAACAGCCGCCGCGTACGAGGAGTTCGCCAAGCAGGCTCCCGACGAGTTGAAGGACGACTTCGAGGCACTGGGGAGGGTGATGACGGAGTACGCGGCTGCGATAGACGACCTCGATCTCAAGCCCGGCAAGACCCCGAATGCCGCGCAGATCGCGAAGCTCGTCAAGCTCGGGCAGGCGTTCAGCAGCGAGGACGTGCAGAACGCATCGACCGCGATCGCCACCTGGAGCACCGCGAACTGCAGCACGACACCGTAGGCCAGAGCCGGCTGCGCGGCGGGGCGAGCGCCCCGCCGCGCTCCACCGTCCGCAGCGCTCTCTACCTTGCGACCGTGAAGGTTCTCGGCATCGATCCAGGGACGGCTGCGTGCGGGTACGGGATCGTCCACGAAGGCGGCGGGCGGGTCAGGGCACTCGCGTCGGGGTGCTGGACGACAAGCGCCCGCGAGCGGCCGGAGCTGCGGCTGCGGGTGATCTTCGACGGAATTCAAGGGCTCATCGCGGAACACGCGCCGGACGCCGTCGCACTCGAGGAGTCGTTCGTGGGGGCCGACGCCCGCATCGCACTCTCCGTCGGTCAGGCCCGCGGCGCCGCGATGGTCGCCGCCGCCAGCGCCGGCGTTGAATGCACCGAGTACGCGCCGACGCGCGTCAAGCAGTCCATCTGCGGTCACGGGCATGCCGACAAGGAGCAGGTGCAGCGCATGGTCAAGATGCTGCTCTCGCTGGACACGATCCCACCGACATCGCACGAGGCCGACGCCCTGGCCGTCGCGATCTGCCACGCCCTGATGCCACCCCTCGCGCGGATGGTCTCGTGATCGGGCGTCTCCGCGGCACGCCCGCGGGTCACAGTGCGGACGGCCTCCTCCTCGACGTCAACGGGGTGGGCTACATCGTTGCCGCGACTCCCGGCGTGCTGCGACGTGCCGAGGGCGGGGGAGAGATCACCGTCGACACCTTCCTGCACGTGCGCGAGGACGCCCTGCAGCTCTACGGCTTCTCCGATGCCTCCGAACGCGAGCTCTTCACGCAGTTGCTCACTGTCAGCGGCATCGGGCCCAAGGTCGCTCTCGCGGTCGTCTCGGGCTCGCCTGCAGCCGAGCTCCGGCGGGCGATCCTACTCGAGGATCACGCGCGCTTCCAGGTCATCCCCGGAATCGGCAAGAAGACGGCCGAGCGCATCGTGCTGGAGCTGAAGGACAAGGTCTCGCTCGCGGGTGACGACTACGTCGTACCCGCCGGCGAGGAGGCGCCCACCCACCTCGTCGCCCGCGACGCGCTCGTCGAGCTCGGCTACTCCGTGCTCGAGGCGGAGCAGCGGCTGGCGGACGTCGACCCCGAGCTGCCACCCGCGGAGCGCGTGCGGCTTGCCTTACGCGCCGCGTGAGCCGGCGGGCGAGACCCGGAGGAGAGGCTGAAGCCTCTCCCCGTGCCGGCGCGAGACCCGCAGTGCGGCGAGAGGCTTCAGCCTCTCGCCCGGGTCTCACGGGCCGACCGCCGGGCATCCGGGCTCTGGCCTAGGCTTTCCTGATGACCGACGGCGTCACGACCCCCGTGCTGGACCCCGAAGACGAGGAGGTCGAGCGCTCCCTGCGGCCGCGCCGGCTCGACGACTTCGTCGGCCAGGAGCGGATCAAGGAGCAGCTCGGTATTGCGCTCGACGCCGCCAAGGGGCGCGGCGAGGCCCTCGACCACGTGCTGCTCGCCGGCCCGCCGGGACTCGGGAAGACGACGCTGGCGCAGATCGTGCGCGAGGAGCTGGGCGTGGGCCTGCGCACCGTCGCCGGCCCCGCGCTCGAGAAGAAGGACATCGCAGCGATCCTGACGGCGATCGAGCCGCGCGATGTCCTCTTCATCGACGAGATCCACCGCCTCAACCGGGCGGCCGAGGAGATCCTCTACCCGGCCCTCGAGGACTTCCGACTCGACATCATCTTCGGCCAGGGGGCGGCCGCACGCACGCTGACGATCGATCTGCCGCCCTTCACGCTCGTCGGCGCCACGACCCGGTCGGGACTCCTGACGACGCCGCTGCGCGACCGCTTCGGGATGACCTTCCGGCTCGGGTACTACGAGCCGGGCCAGCTCGGCACGATCGTGCGGCGCTCGGCAGGAATCCTCGACGTCGAGATCGAGGACGATGCCGCCGACGAGATCGCGAGCCGCTCGCGTGGCACGCCCCGCATCGCCAACCGGATCCTGCGGCGCGTCCGCGACGTCGCCGAGGTGCGTCACGCCGGCAAGATCACGAACGAGATCGCCCGCGAGGCGCTCGAGCTGCTCGAAGTCGACGGGCGCGGCCTCGAGCGGAGCGACCGCGAGCTGCTGTCGGCAGTGGCCGACAAGTTCGGCGGCGGCCCGGTCGGCCTGTCCACCTTGGCCGTCGCGCTCGGCGAGGAGACCGACACGATCGAGGACGTCTACGAGCCGTACCTCCTGCAGCTCGGGTTCCTGCAGCGCACCCCGCGGGGGAGGATCATCACCGATCTCGGGCGCAAGCACGTCGGCGCCGTTCGCGTCGACGGGAGCCTCTTCTAGTGCCCGAGCTCTGGACGCCGGGCACGTCCGGGCCGCTCGACGAGCTCGTCTCCCGGATCGTGCGACGGATCGAGGACTTCCGCGCCGAACACCAGCTCGAGCAGGCGGGTGTCAGCGTCGAGCTCTTCGACGGATCTCTGCACCGCCTCGCCTCGCTCTCGGCCGACCCCGGCTTCGGGTTCGTGACGCTGTGTCCGCACTGCGACGACGGCGAGCCGGAAGAGCTGATCGTGCCGGTCGGTGCGATCAGGGAGATCCGGATCGGTGCGGTCGAGAACGAGCCCAGGCTCGGCTTCTCGGCTCCCGCCGCCTGAACTGCCAAGGCGCTACCGCGAGCGCCGGAACTGCAGCGTGCGCCAGCTGGGCACGGGGGCGAGCTCGAGCAGCGCCCGGCCCCCCTCGGGCTCGGCGTACCCGAAATCGCCCGTTGACTCGTCGAAGCTCACCTCGAGCAGGTCTTCCTTGACCCGGTGATCGAGGTAGGCGCCGCGAAAGACCAGCTTGCGCAACCAGTAGACGAGCGATTCGCCGTCGATCAGCGACAGGCGCTCCCAGTGGCGCATCAGGTACTTCCCGAACGAGCTCCGCGGCTCGGCGATCTGCCCGTCGGCGGCGAGCTCGACCAGGTCGAGCGTCTCCTCCTCGTCGAGGTCGTTGGCGGCGATCAGGTCGAGCTTGACCGCGGCGCCCATCACGCGCTCGCGAAAGTCCTCCGCGCCGAAGGCGAACCGGTAGCCGAGAAACTCGAGCACGTAGTCCTCACCCGAGACGTAGTTGTTGATCTCACCCTGGGGCACGGGGAGAAAGCTACCCTCAGAACGTGAACTGGCGCCTCGTGATCCCGATCACCGCCGCCGTGCTCGTGATCTGGGTCGTCGGTGCCGCGGTCACGAAATACTCGCTGGAGCAGATGGCCTACCTGGCCCCGGTCGCCGTCGTCGTCGTCGGCGTCCAGATCGGGCTCGTGATGTTGTGGGTCAAGGTCATCCGCCAGTCGCGGCTCGAGCGGCGGTCCCCCGACTGAGGATGCTGCGATGAAAAAGCGTATCGCAGCATCCCCAGTCGCATGCTTATTGTGCGCTTCGCGCGGATCCTGAAGTCGGGAACCTGCGGTTCCCTGCGACCCCTCCCTTCCCTGTGGAAGGTCGCGCTGCCCGGTGGCGCAGGTTTGGTCGTGGCGGCGCGTCTTGCCGTCCGGGGCGGGACCTATCGTGACTGCATGGTGGGTAGCTGGAAGGTGGAGCCGGTGTCGTTCCCGGCCGTCCGCACGCTGATGGCCGAGGTCGGCGTCTCGGAGACGGTCGCGACCGTGCTCGTGCGCCGGGGCCTCGACGATCCCGCGGCAGCCCGCGCCTTCCTCGAGCCCGAGGGGATCTCACACGACCCGCTGCTGCTCGGCGACATGGCCGTGGCCATCGAGCGGCTCCGTGTGGCGGTGGACCGCGGTGAGCGGATCTGCGTCCACGGCGACTACGACGTCGACGGCATCTGCGCTACGGCGCTCGCGATCCTGATTCTGAGGGAGCTCGGCGCCGACGTCGTCTGGCATCTGCCGAGCCGCTTCGAGGAGGGGTACGGCGTGTCTGCGGCGACAATCGCGCGACTCGCCGAGGAGGGCGTCAAGCTGCTGCTCACGGTCGACTGCGGCATCACGGCCACGGCCGAGGTCGAGGAGGCCCGGCGGCTCGGAGTCGACGTGATCATCACCGACCATCACCGGCCGGGCGACGTGTTGCCCGACTGCCCCATCGTCGCCACCCGGCCGTCCGACTACCCGTTTCCCGATCTCTGCGGCACCGGCGTGGTCGTCAAGCTCGCTCAGGCGCTCCTCGGAACAGACCATCCTGCGATCGCCCGCCACGCCGACCTCGTCGCGCTCGCCACGATCGCGGACGTCGTCCCGCTCGTCGACGAGAATCGTGCGCTCGCCACGATCGGCCTGCGCGGCCTCTCTCGCACCCAGAAGCCCGGGCTCCGGGCGCTGATGCGAGTCGCCGGCGTCGATCCGGCCACCGTGGACTCGACAGCCGTCGGGTTCCGGCTCGCACCGCGCCTGAATGCTGCGGGACGGCTGGGTCGGCCCGATGTGGCCCTGCACCTCGTTCTGACGGAGGACACGCGCGAGGCCGACCTGCTCGCCAACGAGCTCGAGACCCTCAATCGCGATCGCCAGGCGGTCGAGGAACGGATCCTCCGCGAGGCCGTTGCCACGGTCGAGGCCTGGCCTCCCGACCGGCGCAGCCGGCGAGCGTACGTGGTGTGGGGAGAGGGCTGGCACGAGGGCGTGATCGGCATCGTCGCCTCCCGGCTCGTCGAGCGCTTCGGCCGGCCCGTGGTGCTGATCGCCGGTGAAGGCGACCGCTGGAAGGGCTCCGGCCGCTCGGTTCCGAGCTTCGACCTGCACGCCGGCCTCGCCGCCTGCGCCGGTCAGCTCGAGCGGTTTGGCGGTCACCGCGCCGCTGCCGGCCTGACGATCCGGGCCGACCAGCGGGAGCCGTTCGCCGCAGCCTTCGCCGCCCACGCAGACCGGGAGCTGATCGACGAGGATCTCGCCCCCGTGACGCGGATCGACGCGATCGTGCCCGCATCGGCGCTCACCCTCGAGCTCGCGCGTGAGATCGAGCAGCTGTCACCGTTCGGTCTCGGCAACCCGGATGTGACGTTGCTCGTCGCCGGGTGCGAAGCCGTCAGCGCCTCCACCGTCGGCGAAGGCAAGCACCTGCGGTTCCGGGTGCGCCAGCACGGGCGCGATGCAGGCAGTGCGATCGCATTCGGCCTCGGCGGGCAACTCGAGCGGATGCAGGCCGAGTCACGCTTCGACGTGGCGTTCAGGCTGAAGCAGAACCGCTGGAACGGCACCGTCGCACCGCAGCTCGTCGTCCGTCGCGTCTTCGACACCTCGGACGCGTACGAGGACCTGCGCACGTGGCTCGCCGGCCTGTGGCGGGAGGGCGAAGCTGCCTGGACGCCCGAGGCGCGACGGATCTTCGCCGAGCTCGCGATCGACGATGCGGGCGGAAAGAGACAGCTGCTCGAGTCTCCGACGTTCCGGGAGCTGCTTGCGCACGGTGCACCCTTCACGCTGCCGCAGGCCGCGTGAGGTGAGACGCCAGGCTTCAGCCTGGCGTCGAGCGTGCGCTGACGCTTGTTCGTCGCGGGGCGCGTGACGCCAGGCTGAAGCCTGGCGTCCTCGGCCGGGCGCCGAGCGAGCGCTCCAGCTCCGCGAGCAACCGGAGAACGCGTCTACGTTCGATGTACCTGCGGAGCGGTCCCATGGCTCACTTTTCTTCGGCAATTGGGGCCGGGTTCCTGTCACTCGAAGGGGCACGAGTAGACTGAGACCATGGCTGTCGTCGACTCCGAACGTCATCAGAACGACCTCGTCAGCGAGCTGATCGCGAGCATCGAGGCCTACAACCCCGGGGTCGACAAGGAGTTGATCCGGCGTGCCTTCGACGAGGCGGAGCTAGCCCACCGGGGTCAGGTGCGGCGCTCCGGCGAGCCCTTCGTCCACCATCCGCTGGGCGTCGCGCTGATCTGCTCGCAGCTGCACCTCGACGAGCAGACGATCGCCGCCGCGCTGCTGCACGACGTAATCGAGGACACCGAGACTGACCTCGACGAGTTGCGGGCGTCGTTCGGGCCGGAGATCGCCCAGCTCGTCGAGGGCGTGACGAAGCTGACGCGGATCAGCTTCCAGAGCCGCGAGCAGGCGGAGGCCGAGAACTACCGCAAGATGATCGTGGCCATGGCGCAGGACGTGCGCGTGATCCTGATCAAGCTCGCAGACCGCCTCCACAACATGCGCACGATCGAGTATCTCGGCCGGCAGAAGCAGGTGCAGAAGGCGAAGGAGACCCTCGAGGTCTACGCGCCGCTCGCGCACCGGCTCGGGATCCACGCCGTCAAGTGGGAGCTCGAGGATCTCTCCTTCCAGATCCTCCACCCCCGCAAGTACGCGGAGATCAAGGCGATGGTCGCCGACCGCCGCGCCGACCGCGAGGCCCAGGTCGAGATGGCGGCTGCGCAACTCGCGGAGGATCTCGAGAAGGCGGACATCCCGGCAGACATCTCGGGCCGCGCCAAGCACTTCTACTCGATCTACGACAAGATGGCGAAGAAGGGCCGCGAGTTCAACGAGATCTACGACCTCACGGCGATGCGCGTGCTGATCGAGCGCGGCGGCGAGGAGGGCACGCGCGACTGCTATGCGGCGCTCGGGATCATCCACGCGCTCTGGAAGCCGATGCCCGGCAGGTTCAAGGACTTCATCGCGATGCCGAAGCTGAACCGCTACCGCTCGCTCCACACGACCGTGATCGGCCCGAACGGGACGCCGCTCGAGATCCAGGTGCGGACGCGCGAGATGCACGAGGAGGCCGAGTTCGGCGTCGCCGCGCACTGGCTCTACAAGCGCGGACGCGCTGCCAAGGGCGACGACGAATGGGTCACCTGGGTGAAGACGCTGATGGACTGGCAAGGCGACGACCAGGACGCGGCCGAGTACATGCGCACGCTACGCACCGACCTCTTCGACGACGAGGTGTACGTCTTCACGCCGAAGGGCGAGGTGAAGACGCTGCCGGCCGGCGGCACGCCGATCGACTTCGCCTATGCCGTGCACACGGACGTCGGTCACCATACGGTCGGCGCCAAGGTGAACGGCCGGATCGTCCCGTTGCACTACAAGCTGAAGAACGGCGACTTCGTCGAGATCCTGACGTCGAAGTCCGGGCGGGGGCCGTCGCGCGACTGGATGTCGGTCGCCGCCTCGTCCCGCGCCCGCAGCAGGATCCGGCAGTGGTTCCAGCGCGAGACCAAGGGCGAGACCGAGGCGAAGGGGCGCGAGGCTCTCGATCAGGCGTTGAAGGCGCAGAACCTGCCCTACCGCAAGCTCCAGGGGTCAGCCGTGCTGGCGCAGGTGATCCGCGACCTCGGCTTCAAGAAGGCGGAGGACTTCTACCTCGCCGTCGGCTCCGGCAAGCTCGGCACCGGCCAGGTCGTCAACAAGGTGCTGCAGAAGCTGAAGACGGACCAGGTGGCCGAGGAGCCGGCGATCACGTTCAAGGCGCCGAAAGCGCGGTCGACGGTGGCGGGCGAGAGCCTCGGCATCGTCGTCCAGGGCGTCGACGACGTGCTCCTGCGGCTCGCGAAGTGCTGCACGCCGGTGCCCGGAGACGAGATCCGCGGCTACATCTCACTCGGCCGTGGGATCACGATTCATCGCGCAGACTGCCCGAACGTGAAGGCGCTGATGCGGAATCCCGAGCGGTTCACACCGGTGGAGTGGGAGGGAAGCGCGAAGGCCAGCTTCCGCGTCCAGATCGCGGTCGAGGCCTGGGATCGCGCCCGGCTGCTCGAGGACGTCGCGCGGACGTTCTCCGAGCATGGGGCGAACATCGTCGCCTACGGCGGCACGGTCGAGGACGGCATGGCGAAGAACTGGTACACCGCCGAGCTCGGCGACGTGAACGACCTGCGCTCGCTGCTCTCGGCTCTGCGGCAGCTCGACGCGGTCTTCGACGCCTACCGCGTCACACCCAACTAGCGAGGCGGGGAGAGGCTTCAGCCTCTCCCCCGGGTATCGCCGCGCCGCGAGACCCCGGGCAGAGGCTGAAGCCTCTGCCCGCTCTCCGTCCAGGCGTCAGACCGGCTACGGCTCTTCCACCGCGGTCTTCCCCAGGGGGCATCCCTCGATCGAGGATGATCCCCCATTCGAGGAATACCGTTCGGGGGATGAGGCTCCCTCGAACAAGGGATTGCATCACCCCATCTCGTACCTACAAGTGTGGGTAGGGGAGAGGGGTCACGCCGCAGTGGCCGTCCGGTGAGCCGGGCGGCCACGCGGCGCGAAAAGCCTCTACGGCTCCCAGGCCTCGCCGCCCGTGTCCCACCCGAGCAGCACACGCCTGGCCGACCCGCGTGCTCACGAGGCGAGGCCCGTTCCTTCGAACTCCCGCACCAGTGCGAGCGCCTGCTCCGGCACGGGAACGGGGCGGCGCGTATCCCGGTCGATCAGCACCACCGTCTGCGTGCCCGTCACCATCAGCTCGTCCTCGGGGAGCCGGTACGCCGCGACCTCGTAGGTGACGCTCGTCCGGCCGAGGCGGCTGATGCGAACGAAGCACTCGAGGAGATCGTCGAAGCGGGCCGGCGCGTGGTACTCGACGTGTGACGCCCGCATCACGAACTCGGCGCCCGCGATCCCGAGCGAGCCGAGATGCCGGTGGTACTCCGTGCGCGCATGGTCGAAGTAGGGCAGGTAGCGCCCGTAGTAGACGACCCCCTGCGCATCGGTGTCGGAGAACCAGACGCGGGTCAGGGCCGAGTACCTGAAGGGAGGCCGCCTGTCGGTCAGGCGGCCGAGCTCGAGAACGTCCTGCAACGGCCTATCCCTGGATCAGGGTGACGAGCTCGTCGCGGCGGGCGGCCATCTCCGCTTCCGAGAGCGCCTCGAGGTTGAGGCGCAGCAGCGGCTCGGTGTTCGACGGCCGGACGTTGAAGTGCCAGGTGTCGAAGTCGACCGAGATGCCGTCCAGGTGTGAGATTCGGCCTCCCAGGGCTGCGTAGTGCTCCTCGATCTCCTGCAGCTTCAGCGGCACGTCCGCGACCGGGGTGTTGATCTCGCCGGTGATGAAGTAGTGATCACGAAACGGCTGCAGGATCTCGGAGAGCGGCGCGTCCC
>Ga0315273_10011894_pt1 | contig 11145 bp, 9 predicted proteins | sample YL17G02_0_MG_FD_205753 | JGI IMG/M metagenome (GOLD analysis project Ga0315273, IMG submission 205753) | Sediment microbial communities from Yellowstone Lake, YNP, Wyoming, USA - YL17G02_0 | ecosystem: Environmental > Aquatic > Freshwater > Lake > Sediment | place: USA: Wyoming | collected...
AATCGTCACGACTCGGGCCCTGGAAGATGTCTAGTGTTCGCGCTTCGCGCGAGATTTCCTGACCCTATCGGTTCCTTGCCGGCGCAGCCGGCAACACCAGGAGCGTGTCGGTGACTACTCGGACACGCTCCTAGAACAGCTCGTCGATCCTCGACAGCAGCCACCTGGCCCGTCGTTGCGAGATGACGTTGGCCAGCTTCTGCTCGGGGGTCGACTTCTCGACGTCGAACTGCGCCGCCTCGTTCAGCAGCGCCTCGAACTGCGTGCGGTTCTGTTTACCGTTCACGTTGGCCGCCGACACCGACTCGGCGTAGGACACCAGGTAGGAGATGCGCGTGCCGGAGGCGAGCTGCTTCGAGCGCTCGAAGTGCTCGCGCGCCTTCTCGAAGGAGCCGCCCGCCGAGGCGTGGCCCGCCTCCCAGGAAATGAAGAAGTCGTGCAGCGACCCCTGGCTCCACGCCTCGTCGAGCGCCAGAGCGCGCCCCATCATCTTCTCGATGACCCTCTGGTTCACGGACAGCTCCGAGTCGGTCACGTCCAGGGCGAACGCCGCGGCCCACGCGGCACCCGTGTAGTAGAGCAGCGGCACGTGCGCCTTGGTCGTCCTGGCCAGGGCGGCGTCCGGATCTTTCTGGAGCCGCTCCCGGAAGCCGGGGAACTCCACCTCGAACGCCCGCATCCCGTACCCCACCGCCCGAAGGTACAGCTTCTTGGCCCGGGCCTTCATCTCGTTGGCGCGCTGCAGGTCCTGCGCCTCGACGTAGTCCGCCTCCATCTGGACGAACGCGTACGAGTATTGGGTGAACCCACTGCAGGCTGCGGCCAGCAGCCCCTTGTGGCGCGGGTTCTGCGCCAGCAGGCTCTCCATCGTCTTCAGGCCGAACGGCACCGCGGCTTTGACCAGCTCGGGGTCGTCGTCGTTCGAGAACCCCGTGCCGGACTCGGCGAGGGCGTTGCCGATCATGTTGATGGCCATCTTCTTGACGGAGCAGCCCGAGAGGCTGAGCGCCAGCGCGACGACCAGGAACACACGCACGGCAGTGTTGGAATGCATGTAACTCCAAGCGGAGCAGACATTGTACCTTACTGGCGGTCCGGCCCTCACCCTTGCCGCGCCGTCCGGTACCAGGGAAGACGGCATGCCCGCCGGAAACCGAACGGGTGGGAGGCTACCTGGCCGTGCGGCAGGACACATGGTTGGTGACGATGGCCCAGTTCGGCGCAAAACAGCGGGTTCTCCGGGAACTCGCGCACCAGCTCCGCGAGCAGCAGACGGGCGTCCGCGAGCTTCTTCTCCCGCAGCGACACGACAACCAGCAGGATGCCGGCAAAGGGCCCGTAGTAGCGGCCATGGCGGGCGGTGAGCTTCAGTTGCTCGATCCCACGCCGCTTGTTCCCCTGCACGCCGTCGTAGCGGACGAACCATCGGATGAAGAAGGGCAGATCGCCCACGATGTACTCGAGGCAGCCGAAGTTCAGGTACGCATCGTAGTAGGGCGGGATGCGCGCGAGCAGCGTGCGGGCGTGCTCGAGCGTGGTCGGCGCCAGCTTCAGGCTGCGCCAGGTGCGGCCCTCGACCAGCGCGGTGTAGTCGGTTTCGACGCCGGCAGCCATGCACATCGCGAACAGCGCGTCGACGTCGTCCGGGGCCGCGCGCAGGCGGGCGGTCGCTCTGGCGCGGCCCTCGGCGAGGGCCGCGAACAGCCGCGCCCGGACTTGCGGGTCCGGTCTCAGCTTTCCGCCGCGGTCCACCATGTTGTCGTTGTTCATGAAGAACCGTGTCTCCAGGATCTTCAGGCGGTTCATCTCCATGAACAAATATCGGCAACCGCGCGCGGTTGTCAAGCGACACCAGCGACACGGGCCGCCGCCGCGCGCGCCGGCAACGCGTGTTGCAGGGCGGCGCGCGACTGTGATACGGCTTATCCCACCATGCCGAAGGTCCATCGCCTCCCCGCGGACCTCGCCAACCAGATCGCCGCGGGCGAAGTCGTCGAGCGTCCCGCGTCGGTCGTCAAGGAACTCGTCGAGAACGCCATCGACGCGGGCGCGCGCCGCGTGGCGATCGCGACCGAACTGGGCGGGAAGAAATCGATCCGCGTCGAGGACGATGGCGAGGGCATGGAGCCGGAGGATGCGAGGCTGGCCCTCGAGCGGCACGCGACCAGCAAGATCCGCCACGCCGACGACCTGGCGGCGATCCGCACGATGGGCTTTCGCGGGGAGGCGCTCCCGGCCATCGCTTCGGTGTCGCACCTGGTGCTGCGGACGCGAGCCCGGGGCGCCGACGCCGGCACCGAGATCCGGGTGAACGCGGGCATCGTCGCCTCGGTGGCCGAGGTCGGGATGATGCAGGGGACGATCGTCGAAGTGGCGGACGTCTTCTACAACCTGCCGGCCCGACGGAAGTTCCTCAAGGCCGACGCGGCGGAGTCGGCGCAGGTGTCGCGCACGGTGACGCTGCTCGCGCTCGCCCGCCCGACGATCGGGTTTACGCTCACGAGCGCCGGCCGCACGGTCATTCAATGCCCGCCGGCCTCGGGGCTGCCCGATCGGTTCTACCAGTTGTTCGGCGAGCGCCCGGACCTGGTGGAGGTGCAGAAGGACGCGGCGGGCGTCCGCCTGTACGGGTACGTGGCGGCGCTGGCCGACCAGGGACCGACGCGCGGCGCGCAGAACGTGTTCGTGAACAGCCGGATCGTGAAGGATCGGACGATCGCGCACGCAATTCTCGACGCCTACAGCGTCAGCTCGGTCAAGGAGCGCAGCCCCGAGGTGCACCTGTTCATCGAGGTGCCGCCGGACCAGGTGGACGTGAACGTGCACCCGACCAAGGCCGAGGTGCGGTTCCGCGAGCCGTCGCTCGTGCACGAACTCGTCCGGCGCGGAGTGGGCACCGCGCTGGGCGACGCGCCGATCCCGGATCTGCACCTGTCGAGCCCGCTCCAGGCCGTGACGCGGCCGGTGACGCTCTTGTTGCCGCAGGTCTTCGCCGCGCCGCCCCGGCCGCCGGCCGAGTGGCAGCGGGAAACGGGCCTGGCGGGTGCGCCGCCGGAACCCGCCGATGTGGCGACGGCGGCGCCCGCCGCCGGGCGGGCGGGGGAGCAGATCGGGCGGATGATGCCGCTTGGCCAGTTCCGGAACACGTACATCATCGCCGTGGACGAGGAAGGCCTGGCGATCATCGACCAGCACGTCGCGCACGAACGCGTGCTGTTCGAGCGGGTGCTGCAGCATCTGGCGACGGGCCGGCTGGAATCGCAGCGATTCCTGGAGCCGCTGATCCTGCCGTTCGAGGCGTCGGCGCGCGAGGCGCTGGCGGCGCACGCGGAGGACCTGGAACGGTTCGGGTTCGAGATCGAGGCCTTCGGCGGCGACAGCCTGCGCATCATCGCGGCCCCGGCGCTGCTCGGCGCGAGGGAGAGCGGGGCGGCGCTGCGCGCGCTGGTCAGCGACCTGGAAGGGCTCGACAAGGGATCGCGCGTCGAGGAGGCGCTACGGCGGATCGCGGCGACCACGGCGTGCCACGCGGCGGTGAAGGCCAACGACCGGCTGACCCTCGAGAAGATGGTGCACATCCTGGACGAGCTGCGGCAGACGGCGTACTCGACGGTGTGCCCGCACGGGCGGCCGGTGATGCTGCGGCTGACGCGGCGGGAGATCGAGCGGAACTTCCGGCGCATCTGACAGGATCGCTGCCGCTCCCTCATCCGTATCACAGTCGCACCTTCATTCCTCGGGTTCTTCCTCCCGCATCTTCTTCTTCAGCGCCTCCCATCCGTCCAGGCGGCGCTTGATTTCCTTTTCGAAGCCGCGTTCGGTGGGCTGGTAGAAGCGGCGGCCGCGAAGCGTGCGGGGCAGGCAGTCCATCGGGGCGACGCCGGTGCGTTCTTCGTGCGCGTAGCGGTAGCCCTTCCCGTACTCGAGGTCCTTCATCAATGTCGTCGGGGCGTTGCGCAGGTGGAGCGGCACAGGGTCGGCCGCTTCACGGTGCGCGGCGTCGGCGGCCTGCTGGTACGCGGTGTAGGTGGCGTTGCTCTTGGGCGCGGTGGCGAGGTAGATCGCCGCTTGCGCCAGCGCGGTGTTGCCCTCGGGCATACCGATGAAGTGCACCGCGTCCTTGGCGGCCACGGCCACCGTCAACGCCTGCGGGTCGGCGTTGCCCACGTCCTCCGAGGCGAAGCGCACCAGCCGCCGCGCGATGTAGAGCGGATCCTCGCCGGCTTCCACCATGCGCGCCAGCCAGTACACCGCGGCGTCCGGGTCGCTGTTGCGCATCGACTTGTGGAGCGCCGAGATCAGGTTGTAGTGCTCCTCGCCGGCGCGGTCGTAGAGCAGCGCGCGGCGGCTCACCGATTGCTGGAGGAACGCGCGATCGACCCGTGCGCGCGCGTCCCCCGGGCGCCGCGCGGCGGCGGCCGTCGCCGACTCCAGCAGGTTGAGCGCCACGCGCGCGTCGCCGTTGGCGAAACGCGCGATGGCCTCGAGCGCCTCGGGCTCGACGTCCACCGCGCGCTCACTCACGCCCCGCTCCGCATCGACGAGCGCGCGCCGCAGGAGGCCCACCACCTCCTGCTCGCAAAGCGGCGCCAGCACGAACACCTGCGATCGCGACAGGAGCGCCGCGTTCACCTCGAACGACGGGTTCTCGGTGGTGGCGCCGATGAGCACGATGTCGCCGGCTTCGACGCGCGGCAGGAACGCGTCCTGCTGCGCCTTGTTGAAGCGGTGGATCTCGTCGATGAAGACGATGGTCCGCCGGCCCAGGCGCTCGCGCGAGTGGTGCGCCTCGGCCATCACGTCCTTGATTTCCTTGATGCCGGACAGCACCGCGCTGAAGGCGACGAAGTGCGCATGGGTCACCTCGGCGACCAGCCGCGCCAGCGTCGTCTTGCCGGTCCCGGGCGGCCCCCATAGGATGATCGACTGCAGCTCGTCGCGCTCGATGGCGGTGCGCAGCGGGCGGCCGGGGCCGACCAGTTCCTCCTGGCCGACGAACTGGTCGAAGGTGCGCGGCCGCATGCGTTCGGCCAGCGGGGCGCGCGGTGCGGGGCGCCTGGGCGCATCGGGCGGAAAGAGATCGCCGGTCTCCATGGACACCGCTATCCGCGCACGCGCCGCTGCCGCGCGGCCTCGTAGACGAGCACCGCCGCCGCGGTGGCGACGTTCAACGACTCGACCGGCGGCCGCATCGGGATCGTCACCCGCGCCGCGGCGCGCCGGATGACCTCGTCTGGCAGCCCCGGGCCCTCGCCACCGAGGAGCAGCGCCACCGGGCGCGCCAGGTCAACCTCGTACATCGACGCACCGGTCCTCGGGACCGCGGCCGCCACCGTCACGCCGGCCGCGTTGGCCTCCGCCAGCACGTCGTCGAGGCCGGCCATCACCACGGGCACCCGGAACGCGCTGCCCATCGACCCGCGCAGCGCCTTCCAGCCGAACGGATCGGCGCTGGCGCCCGTGGTGACGACCGACGTGGCGCCGGCGGCCTCCGCGGCGCGGACCAGGGCGCCGACGTTGCCTGGATCCTGCACGTCCACGGCCACGAGCACGAGCGGGGTGGGCCCCGCGAAGGCGTCGCGCAGGGGGGGCGAGGGACGGTCGGCGAGCGCCACCACGCCCGACGGCGTGGCGGCCGGGCTCATCGCGTCCAGTACGTCGTCGGTGACGAGGCAGGCGTCGGCGCCGGCCGCGCGGGCGTCCTCGACCAGGCGGGCCACGTCCGGCGCGTCCAGCGCGCGGCGCGAGTACGCCACGCTCAGCAGCCGCACCCCGGCTCGGAGCGCCTCGTCCAGCAGGTGCGTGCCGTCGAGGAGCATCGCGCCCGCGCGGTTGCGGCCCCTGGCGGCCTCCCGGTAGCGGGCGACCATGGGGTTGTGGCGGCTGGTGATGGTCTTCATGACTGATCGGCCCGGGGACGCCAAGTCGATTGGCCACTAGCATATGCTAGAATGAACGACTCGCGGGTTCCGGCGCACGCCCCGACTCGGAGTGTGCCCGCGCGAGACATCTTCCAGGGCCGCAGTCGTGATGGTCGAAAGCGGTTTTACGCACCCGCCTGGGAGCTGTTCTGGGTCTCTTCCGGGCTTGCCGCCGAACTGGCGGTGGCCCTGGAAGGTGTCTTTGCCTCGCGCTTCGCGGGGCCAGCCAACACATGGCCAGCGAACCGTGGTGAACCGCCGTCGTGCCGGGCGGTTTGAGGCAACGCTTCGCTGGACGTCCGAGGCCTGAGTGACGATGCACGCCAACATCCTGAAGCGGCTCGAAGACGAGATCCAGGAACTCGAGCACGAGCTGAAGACCGAGCTTCCGAAGGAGATCAAGCGCGCGCGCGAGCTGGGCGACTTGAGCGAGAACGCCGAGTACCAGGCCGCCAAGGAGCGCCAGCGCTATCTCGACGCCCGGATCGCGATGCTCAGGAAGCGCGTCGCCGAGCTGTCGCTGGTGAACCTCGACAGGATCCCGAAGGGGAAGGTCGGCCTCGGCTCCGAGGTGCACGTTCGCGAAGACACGGGTAAGCTCCTCGTCTACAACCTCGTGATGCCGGAGGACGCCGACGCCGCGCATGGCCGGGTCTCCACCAGCTCGCCGATCGGCCGGGCGCTGCTCAACAAGGAACCTGGCGACGAGGTGACGGTCACGACGCCGACCGGCAAGCGGCAGTTCGAGATCGTGAAGCTCACCACCGTGCACGACGCGACCGAACCGCCGGCACGCGCCAGCGGCGAGCCTGCCGTGTAGCGCGACCAGGCGCCCCCATCGAACAGGGCGACACGCGTGACCCAAGCGATCGGCGAACCCCGCGAACCCTACTTCCCGCACCTGCGGACCGCCCTGATCTTCACGGGCACCGGCACGGCGGGCGCCTACCACGCAGGCGTGCTGCGGGCGCTGCAGGAAACGGGCATCAAGATCGACCTCGTCGCCGGCGCCGGCGTGGGTGCCGCGACGGCGCTCTTTGCCGCCATCGACGCGTCGGCGCAACTGTCGGCCGACAGCAGTTTCTGGCGGTCGCCCGCCTCGTCGACGCTGTACCCGGTCAGGCGCTTTCCCAAGTTCATCTTTTTCCTGCTGGTGGCCTCGCTCCTGAGCGTCATTGTTCCGCTGCTCGCGGTCGTGGCGGGGCTGCTGGTCTTTCCGATCTCGTACTTCCTGGGCATGCTCGGCATCGGCATCGGCGCCGAGGCGTCGCGCGGCGTCGTCACGTGGCTCTACGACATGTTCGAGCCGTCGGCGCTGCCGTCGATCCTGCCTCGCATCGCGGTGCTCAGCCTCATGGCCGCGCTCGCCGCGCTCCTGGTCGCCGCGCTCATTGCGCGGTTGCGGGAGACGAGGCTGGAGGGCGCCTTCTGGTGGACCGGCCTCGGCCCGCTGCTCGACGTGTGGCCGGCGATTGTCGAATGGCGCGAGCGCCTGTGGCGCGCGCTGGCCGGGGGACCGCTGGGGAAGCAGCCGGGCAATCGCGACTTGAGCGGCCGGTGCGTGGACGTGCTCGCCGAGAACCTCGGCCAGCCGGGGTTCCGCGAACTGCTCCTGGTCGTCCACGACCTCGACGCGCGCCGCGATCTCGTGTTCGCGCTCCTGACCGAGCGGCTGCGGCGCGAGTTCTTCTCGAAGCGGGGGAGCGGGGGACCGAGACCTGCGGAGGCGTTCGACCTGGCGGGGCTCGCCCGCGAGCATCTCGTGGACGTGCTCTCCGCGTCGCTCTGCCTGCCCGTCGTCACCGCCGCCTATCCCCTGGCGTTCCGGCCGGACGGCTACTGGCGTGGCGAGACGCACCGGTTGACCACGCGGCCGGAATCGGTGGCGCGGCTCATCGAGGAGGTTGATCGGGCGGGCGCGACACAGATCATCGTCGTGGCCGGTGCGCCCGAGCCGCCGGGGCCGCACGGGCAGCGCGAGCGCCCCGGCGACGCCCGCAGCCAGGCGGGCGAGTACGTGACGTCGATCGAAGGCGCTTCCGTGCGCGACGCGGTGGTGGCGGCGCTCGAAGCGCGGAAGAACCTCTACGTCATCCAGCCGGCGTACAATCCGCTCAACGCGCTGGATTTCTCCGGGCGCTTCGACCGGCTGTCGAATCGCCACTCCACGATTGCCGAACTGGTGGAACGCGGCTACGAGGACGCCCACCGGCAGTTCATCGAGCCGGTGGTCGCCAGCGTCTAGACGTCTTCCAGGGCCGGAGGCGTGACGATTGAAGCAAGTGTCACGCGACCGCCCTGGAAGGGGAGTGAACATGGAACGCCCAGGGCCAGCCACGCGGGTGATTCACAGCGGCGAGGGCAAGTCGTACCAGGCCGCGTCGCTCACCACGCCGATCTACGAGACGACCACCTTCGTGTTCGACTCTGCCGACGACGTGCGGCAGTACCAGGAAGGCACGTCCCAGAAGTTCCTCTACTCGCGCTACGGCAACCCGACGGTCGTGGCGACCGAGGACGTGCTGGCGTCGATCGACGGCGCCGAGCGCGCGCTCGTGTTCAGTTCGGGCATGGGCGCCATCTCGACGACGCTGCTGTCGCTGCTCAAGGCCGGCGACGAGGTGGTGTGCGCGTCGGCCATCTACGGCGGCACGTATCACCTCATCAACGGCGTGCTCCCGGGATTCAACATCGGGACCCGCTTCGTGACGCTGGAGGCGTTGCAGGCGCCGGCTGAGGTGATCGGCGACCGCACGCGCGTGGTGTGGTTCGAGACGCCCACCAACCCGACGCTGCGCTGTCTCGGCATTCGCGCGGTGGCGGCGGCATGCCGGGCGCGCGGCGTGATCTCGGTGCTGGACAACACGTTCGCGTCGCCGATCAACCAGCAGCCGATGGCGCTGGGCGTGGACCTGGCGATGCAGAGCGCCACGAAGTACCTGAACGGCCACAGCGACGTGACCGCCGGCGTGATCGCGGGGAGCAAGGCGTTGCTGCAGGGCATCGAGCGGACACGGCGCATGCTGGGCACGGTGCTCGACCCGCAGCCGGCTTATGCCCTGGCGCGCGGCCTGAGGACTCTGACGCTGCGGATTGCGCGCCACAACGAGAACGCGATGACGGTGGCCACGTTCCTCGAGGGACACCCGCGCGTCGCCCGCGTGTTCTACCCCGGGCTGGCGTCACATCCGGATCGCGCGGTGGCGCAGGCGCAGATGGCCGGCTTCGGCGGCATGGTCACCTTCGACCTGCCGGGCGGCCTGCCGCAGGCATCGCGCGTCTACGATCGCCTCAAGGTGATTCGTCGGGCGGCCAGTCTCGGCGGCGTCGAGAGCCTGGCGAGCCTGCCGGTGCTGACGTCGCACTGGGGCTTCTCCGATGAGGCCCTGGCCCGCGCTGCGGTGACGCCGGGCCTGGTACGGCTGTCGGTCGGTCTGGAGGATGCCGCGGACCTGATTGAGGATCTGGCGCAGGCGCTCGAGGGGTGACACGCCAGGGATCCATCGACGCGTCGCCTCAAACTGCCCGGCAAGACAGGTTCCAGGGCGGTACGTGAAACGTGCTTCAAGGGTCACGACTCCGGCCCTTCAAGACGTCTAGCCGCGGGCCAGGTCCTTCTTCCGCTCCGCGGGCTGGTGCTCGTGGAGGAACTGGACGGCCAGTTCCCTGATCCGCTCGTTCAGGGCGGCCGTGTCGAGGTCGCCGAACTTCTGGCGGAAGGCCGCCAGCGGCACCACCGCCTTGGCCATCGCCCGGTGGCCGCCCGCGCTGCCGATGTCCGCGAAGTACTTCCGCACGAACTCCCCGGCATTGCGCGAGTAGCCGAGGTTCCGCACCGACACGACGAGGTTCTCGTTGACGATCCCCGAGACGATCGTCCACTTCACGTCCTCGAGCTGCAGGTAGAAGTCGGCCACGTAGGGGATGAGGTCTTCGCGCGGGGCGGTCCCGAGGAAGGAGCAGAACACCTGTTCCGCCATCTGGCCGCCCTGCAGTGCCCGCATCACGTACTCCAGGCGCTCGAGCGTGATTTCCGCGCCTTCCATCTTCCGGATCAGCGCCGCGTCGGCCAGGGCGTAGAGAAAGGAGAACGCCTCGAGGTCCACCCGGTTGGCCTGGCGATTGAAGAAGAGCGTGTCGGACTTGATGGCGTAGAGGAGCGCGGTGGCGGTGCGTTCGGAGATGTTCACGTCCACCGACCGGAGGTGCTCGGTCATGATCGTGGACGTGGAGCCGTAGTCGGGCCGGATGTCCTTGAAGACCGCGCTGTACCCCGGCTGTTGCGGATGATGGTCGATGACGAGATCGACGCGGTCGAGGATGCTGTTGAAGTAGTGCGGCTGCACGTCCACCATCGCGATCCGCTCGAACTCGCCGATCGCGGACGGCGCGATCGTCTCGACGTGGATGTCGAGCAGGTTCGCCATCCGCAGGTTCTCGGGGCGCGTCACGCCCTGCAGCGCGCCGAGGATGGCCGTCGCCTTCGTCCGCCGAAGGACGTTGCGCAACGCCAGGCCGCCGGCCATGGCGTCGGGATCCGGGTCGTTGTGCAGCAGGATGAGGATCCGGTCGGCATCGCTGAGGTAGCGCTGGTACTGCCGCACTCGCGCGCGCGTCAGCGACCGGCCCACCTCGGTGAGGAACGGGCCGCCGAACAGCTCGGCCAGCGACAGGCACGACACGTCGGGAAACGCGCCGCGAATCTCGTCCTCGCGCTTCCCATTGGTGCCGACGCCCATGCCGAGCACGTAGATGAGCGTGCCGCCGGCGTCACGCACCGCTTCCAGCACGCGCTTCAGCCCGTGGCGGCCGCTGTCCTCGACGATGATGCAGGTGCCGGGAGAGATGTCGGCCTTGAGGTAGGTGTCGGTCCGGCGGAGGTCGCCGCTGGTGATGGCGAGCCCCGCCTCGTGGAGCTTCCGCGCCAGGGGTCGGCTCTCGACGAGGAACTCGACCTCGAAGCCGGGCAGGAGCACGTGGTCGAGCATCCTGACGACCAGCTCGGTCCGACAGACGGCGAGGCACCTCATGTGTTCTGCCGGCCATCCCTATGGGGGCGCGGGTAGGCCAATCCAACATTATACCCGTTCCGCCTCCGGGCCGGAGGCGCGCAGGACGTCGGACCCAGGGCAAAGGCAAAGTCGCTCCTCGCTGGTGGTAACGGCGGGTCGGCTTCTTGCCGTCGCGCCGGGGGCCGATGACCGCGACGGCGGTCAGCGGTGGT
>Ga0315273_10011895_pt1 | contig 11144 bp, 10 predicted proteins | sample YL17G02_0_MG_FD_205753 | JGI IMG/M metagenome (GOLD analysis project Ga0315273, IMG submission 205753) | Sediment microbial communities from Yellowstone Lake, YNP, Wyoming, USA - YL17G02_0 | ecosystem: Environmental > Aquatic > Freshwater > Lake > Sediment | place: USA: Wyoming | collected...
GAAGAATCTTACCTAACGGTAGGGAGTCGAATTGATTAACTGCCATGATACTTTACTCTTAATTAATTGGTTATTTTTTAAATGCTTGACTGTATTTGCCCCAGCCCTTAAACAGGCCAGTCAAATTTCCTTGCCGAATCATATCGCCGGCTTCCTTGCCGACATTGCTACTACGGTAACCGCTGGCTACTGCCGCTTGCGCGTTCTCAGTTGCTTCCTGCTTCCGTTGTTCAACTACCTTAGCTGCCTTCTTCTCCGCTTGCACATTGATTTGCTTACGCAAAGCAACGGACACTGCCTTGAATTCTTTTTCAACTAGGTCAGATGTAAGAGGAATTCCTTTTTCCTCATATGGCTCAAGACGTTTTAGTGCGCTCGTCCACAGCATCTCATCGAACATTGCTTCCGTATTAGCATCCCCGAGTTTGTCGGCGAATCTATAACGGTCGAATGAAGGATGTACCGTACTTTCAAGAACTTTCATCTCAGACTGTTCACGCTCCTGCGTGATTGAGTTTCTGAAATCTTCGTTCTCTTTGTTCCGGCGGTCGAACTCAGCTTGACGCTTTTGCTCCTGCTCTTTCAGCTGGAGGAGTTCTCTTTGCTCTGGACTTGCTTTCTGAAGAAACGAGTGTCTATCGATACGCGATTTCTCCCACTCATCAAAAGCTCCTTGTCGGCCTTCGAGAAGGTCAACTAAACCAGCGACTCCATTCGACTGGTATGCTTGTTCGAGTGTGTCCCAATTACCAGAAAGTGAGGCTACCTTACCTTCTAGTTCCTTCTTAGCCCCCAATGCTTGGTCACGTTCGGCTTGCCACTTCCGTGCACCATGGGCCATCTGGACGTACTTCTTGAGTTGGTCCTTATTTTCCCAATCAATTTCAATCTTTCGCTTGCCCTTATCGTCGGTAATCGTGATTGATTCTTTCCCACTAGGTGTCTGAGGCTTTGCAGCGGCTTCTGCGGAGCCTACCTCAGAGTCTGTGGAGGTATCTTCACTTCCCTCTGACTCACCAAACAAACTATCTACCGTTGACTCTGACGTGGTAACTGAGTTGTCGTCGTCGTATGAGCTTACCGCCCGTACTCCAGAACTAGAATCAGTTGCCGCTTCACTATTATTACTTCCTGCGTTTCCACTCCGAATTGACTGTGCAATTTGCGCTATACTTGCTGCTGTTGACACCGGGCACTCCTTTGTCGGTCCGTGAGGATGCGACGATTGTTAATTGTGCCAATAGTATCAGGTAAGCGGCTAATTTGTCAAGGGATGAAAATGCGATTTATTGTTGCCCTAGTCTGTAGGTGGACCCAAGTAGGTGTAAACTCTGGGTTCTCAAGATAGAGTCCAGCCTTTTCAAGGAGTTGGATATTTTTGATACACCACGCAGCCAGTTGGCCGTCTGCGTCCACAAAGTCCACAGCCTCACAGGTGAGGTGGGCGGAGCGTTTCGCGCCTCCCGCTTTCAGATTGTATACACCCGGTCGGTATCCTGAAGAGACTTTCATCGGCTTATTGTACGCCTGCCGTATAATATTAACACATACGACTAGGCGGTCGAGGTTAGCTTTCTGTTCAGGGGAAAGGGGGGCATCCTTGTCCCGGCCCATCAGTATCTCTGAGTGGGTTACCTTCCCTGTAATCTTACTGCTCATTTAGCCTCCGACCATTGGAGGTATTGGTCCCGGAGGAGGGGCACCAAGTTCCGGTGGGGCAACAGCTCCGGCTAGGGAGGGTGTCGGCCCGGGAGTACCGCCAGGAGGTGGACCCTGTAAGGAAGCCTTCTCTTGCGCTGCTAGTTGTACGCGGTCTCTAATATGCTGCTTACACAACTCTTTAAGTTCCGGCTCCAGGAACTGAAACTCACTAGTCATGAAGTACTCTAACGCCCACGCAATCATGTTCTCGTGGTCGAGTAAGTCTTCGGGGGGAATCAAACGTCCCGTTGCTATCATCTCATCGAACACTTCTCTCTGCCTGTTCTCAGCTAAACTCAACCGGTCGTACATACCTTCTAGTTCATTTAGTTTCATCAGTTTGAGGCTGGTACGAGTAGGTACTCCCGCCTTCTCGAATAACGGCTGCAGCATCATAATCTCTTCTCGTCGGGACATTGGGTCTAAGCTAAGAGACACCCCATATTCACCAACGATATCATACCCACCGTCGATGTCGGTACCTTTGAGGTCAATGGCTTCTAGTGCGTTCTCTTTACCGATAACGTAGATAGTACGGCTAGTTGGCCAGTGTTTTACAACAAGGCTAAGGATGGACTTATATACAGATTCTACTACCAGCACGTATTTATTGAAGATACGGCGGCGAATCATGTTACCCTGGTTGGTAGCGTAGTTCATCGAGGTTCCCGATGTCTCCCTCTTCTGAACGCCGAACATGGCATCGTTAACACCCATGCCATCGTTGATACCCTGAATCATGTTGACCCTAGTTGACACCATCTCTGGCATAAGCTGAGGTACTTCCATAAAGTATGGAGGCTGATTGCTCGATATCTTGACCACATCCCAAGGACTATTACTCATACTTTGAGCAACTTCTGCGGTATCGGGTACTACCATCCGTGCCACACCGTGGGCGTGAATGTTGTCCATTACAGCAGTGTCAATCTTTAGTAGATTCTCCTGCAACTGGGCGACGTATTCTACAGAGCTTCTCCCCCACACAATGTTGGGAACATCAATATCAGTAAGGATATGGTAGGGCAGGGACGCCTGCTCGGGGATTTTCTTTAGCTTTTGCTCAATGACATCATCGGGTAGGTCGGAGTCTACTACCTTTCTAGAAGTACCTCCTTTAGCGAAGCGGAAAGGGCTCGGCCTACATGGCTCAATCACCGCACCGCCTACTGTGGTGAGGCAATACCTACCGAGGTAGCCGTTTGTTGGTAGTCCGGTCTCCCAATATTCAAGTAGTTCAACGGAGTTATAGCGAGCATTAGAGAGCTGCGACTGACGGTCGGCAGTTTTCTGGAAAGTCTCATCACGATTAACCCTGGCTGCCTGAAGTTGGTCAGCTTTGTCCGGCCACCTGGAGCAGGCCTCGTCGTAATCGACAAAGACCCGCTCCAGTACCCACTTTACCTCTTTCCAGCTACGAGCATCTGGGTCAACAAACATATTCCAGGTAAACGGGACAGTAATTGCAATGTCCCCTTCGAGTTTGACGGTACCATCTTCGTTATTCCACTCAATAATATCACCACGTCCACTATCCCAAACGGTCTTTATGAACGAGGAGCCGTAGACTAGGGTGTTGAGACTAAGTTGGTCGAATTGTTCTTGCATTTGGAAGTGACGAATCGCCCACCTGACGACTCGGTCAGCGGAGTCAGCACGACGGTGGTCGTCTTGGTCGCTACTGGTAGGCCGCATGACAACACTGGGGGGATTAGCACTCATCTGAGCGTGTAGGAAGCGGAGGTTCTTGAATACATAGACGTTATTACTATCCGCCCCCGACTGGTCAACTCCGGGAGCCATGGATGAGTACGCCTGCATCAGCGAGGTATCACCGAAGTTAAGGCCTGATGTATTGCCCGTAGAGTAGATTGAGTGCTCGTTCATCAGCCACCGCTGCTCGAACGGTCTCCTCTGTTGTCCGGCATCAGCGTACCGCTTCATGATATTGCGACTAGCTGTAGAGTCATCCCAAGCCGAGACCTTGATACTCACTGTAAACTCCTAGAAGTAGTAGCCAAATTTCTTCATAGCTGGTTCAATCATCTTAATCAGATTAACCACACGAGGCTTTGGCGGCATTTTCCTCAATGACTCCTGAAGTCTCTTGAGTACTAAGAAGTCTACCTCAGACGCACACCCGTCGTCAATCTTATCTAGACGAGAGCGGACTTGGTCCTCGATAGAGGGAGGTGCATGCTGTATTGTTTTCTCTTTACTTGGCGTATCATGAATCATCACCGATATGCCAATCTTCTTACCACCGCCTTCTTGCACGGTTGCCTCCTCTTCTTTGAATGGCCCTAGTTAGTAGTTCCATTTCAGCTTTCTTCCTCTTCTCATTAGCCTGGTAGAGTTGAGTATGCCAAGATGTGTCAATTGGTAGAGAATTCTCTCTTTTAGGTATCAGGTCAACGAAATATTGGGCACTATCACCAAGGTGCATATCACTACCGTTGGCAATCTTGCCTTCTTTGGTGTCCGACCACCTGGCACCAGTAATTTCTTCAATAAGATTCTCGACATGGGGTGCAATTCGAATGCGACAGCCGAGAGCTTCCTGAAAGTTCTTAATTAATTCAATTTTCCTATCATTCTTCTTATATACGCCGGTATATCTGATGCCCATACTAGCCGCTTGGTGGATGTACCAGCTTTCGTGGGGGTCCGCTACCCGGCGGACGATATTATAAGGACCACTAAGCTTGGCAACGGCCGCGATAATGTCAGTAGGTACAAATATTCCCTTAATATACTCTGCCTTGACACAATACCAGACACCCGTTGAGGGATTTTCCGCCCATAGTGTGTATCCGAGGGCCGAACTGGAGGCAGGGTCTACACTTTCAACGTGTCTCCACATCGGGCTGTAGTTCTCGGGCATCTCTACCATAGTCTCGTGGTTGAAATAGTAGACGGCGTTATCGTCAGATGTCCACTCACCGTAGAGACGGCTATTCCTGACGTGTTCGGGAAGGTGGGCCATGGTGGCCAGAATCTCCGCCTTCCGTTCGATATTCGCGTATAGCGGATTGTCAAGCATCTTGAAGCGGTATGTCTTAGCAATCGGTTCCACGAGGCCGTCGACAAACTTCTGTACCTTGATATTTCTAACAAGTGGGGTAAAACTGGCAAGCAGGTGCCCGCTCCTAGCCTGGATACGGACCATTAACTCGTTCATAATGTCGACTGTAGGGGGCAATTCGTCCACCCAGACGAGGTGGGCTACATACGACTGCAGACGGTCTCTGGCCATGTTTGGGTTTTCAAGGGACTGGAAGACGATTCTGTTACCGTTAGTCAGTTCAAGTCGCTGAATCATGTTACCAGTACGGACTTCTTTGTAAGTGCCCGGTTCTAGGTATGAGCGTATCTTCGGTAGAAGAGATTCCTCAATCTGCTTACCGCTTCGTCCGGCAACTACGCAGAGGAGAGGTTCTGCCCCCCAGTCGGTAGGCTTCTTCCACTTGGGGTGGGTCTCTGTCATCATCCAGGTAACTATGCGGGCGCAAGTCTGTGATTTCCCTGACTGGTTACCGGCTCGAATTATCTGTATCTTATGCTTGGTGATGTCATCCAAGACTTCTTGCTGGATGGGAGTAGGCTTACTGTCTGGGTTAATCGGGTCAAAGCACTCCTGAAGCCGGAGCTTGTCCAGCTTTGCTATGGCAGCAAGGAGCATTTTATCCGGCTGGGTCATCCGTCTCTAATCTCGTAAGGGTAGTACTGAGCCTAGCAAGGGACCATCGATACTAGCCAGGGGAGTCTATACTCGCGAAGCTAGTATGGACGACCCGCCTCATTCTTCCTGTAAGGTCTGTACTGCGGATACCGTAACTGACGCGCCGGCTGCCGTGGTTACTACCACTTCTCCTAATGAGAGTAGAGGTAGGTACGTTTGGTCGGCGGTTACATTGTTGTTCAGTTTGATGTAGAAGTTACCGGCACCGGTAATTGATTCTGTCTTTGAGTCAACGGCTGTACCGGAGCCGATGCTAGTACGCAACTTGGCAGTCACCGTCCCACTGGCTGCTGTCGTAGTGATACAGACGACTAAGTACTTGCTACCACCGGCAGTTATTGGAAATTTCTTACTGACAGGAACATCAGTCTGACTAGCTGTGACAGACGTAAGGTTCGGTAAAGTTGAGGTATTTGGTGACCAGGCATTCATTGTACTATCCTCCGCAGTCAGTATACGACAATTACTGGGAAAATGTCAACTGATTGTTTCCCGCCCCGATGACCAGATAAGTGGGAGGAAGCACTTTTAGTACCTACACTTAGCTAAAAAGGGCCAGGTCCGAAGACCCAGCCCTCACAACCTAGTGGTTGTTCGCTTACTTAGATTAGATACCTGTTCCCGATGGAATCTGGAACGATGCACTTGTAGCAGTAGACGTTGGTCCCATGAAAGTCTGTAGAGCGTAGCTGTCGTAGTTGCTAACATCGGAGCTACTAATTACGCCAGATGACGTTGGAGTTAGAACGCCTAAGTTAACCCCGTTGAAGATATCATACATTGCCGGGCCAATGACTTTCACTAGCCGTACTTCCTGCATCATTGGTAGGGTTGCGCCAGACCAATCAAAAGTAATAGTACCGTCGCCGTTGTCAGTTTGACCAATTACCACTGGGAATGAGTAGGTCACAGGTCCTGGGCCGCCAGGGCCTGCTCCCATGTATGTAAACGACATCGACGGGGAACCGATGACCGTTGTTCCGCTACCCTCCGTAAACACTAAACGGTAAGTTCCGCCAAGGTTTAGAGGACTAGGTGTGTAACCGAAACCGCTGAAAGCAGGACCGAGGTTAGCAACATTCAACCAGAATCCAGCCATGTCATATTCTAGGCGAACATTTTCAGTAGTTGCGCCGAGTGCCATCCAGTTTACTATGCCAACTGCTGCGCCAAAGCTTGCGCTCATAAAATATGCGGAACTTGGTTGGCCACCACCACCCCCGCCCGAGCCAGTCTCAGAGCTTAGGTAACGAACATAGACAACGTCACCAGTAACCAGTTGACTCACACCACCAGCTGCCAGAGGTCCGGCAAAGAAGATACGGGTCTTATTGTTAGTGGTTGACACCGTGTAATCGTCGCCGTCATGAGCATACAGTGAGCCGATGAAGACCATTTCACTGTCCGCTTTACAGGTAACAGCTAGGTCAATGTAACCATTGCTAGCGTCGTCAGCAGACAAGACAATCTTCTCTTTACGGGAAGTTACTGCTTCGATTGCATCGACGCGAACGTCGAGAGCACTGTCAGCAGCTTCACGAGTAGCAGCTTCCGAGCTAACTGCAGCTTGACGGTTCGAGACTTCTTGAGCCAGCGCCGATTCTACTGCATCGACTTCACCTTGGAGTGAGGCGTCAGCAGCCTGACGGGCAGACTCTTCTGCGGAGACAGCCGCTTGCCGGTTTGAAACTTCAGCGGCCGAAGCAGCTTCGTCGTTTGTAAACCGAGTATCAATTGCAGCTTCTTGGCCTTGAGCGCGGGAAACTTCAGAACTGATAGCAGCCTGAAGAGCAGCTTCCGCCGCAGTTGCCCGGCTTTCTTCTGCAGCAACAGCCGAACTAGCGGAAGTGCCTAGAGCGGTAACAGCCGCAGTCAGGTCACTGTCAGCAGCTTGGAATGCACCGACGATTTCCGTTAAGGAATCGAGAGCAGCTGGGTCCAAGTTAGACGTAAGGTTGTCAATTTGGCTTTGCAAGTTGGCATCAGCTGCCGAACGAGTATTAGCCTCATCGCCACCCCAGGTGTCGACATAGCTCTTGGTTACTGGGTCAGCTTCTAGGACATCGAGGCGTCCCGACAATGCAGCGTCAGCAGTACCACGAGTACCGGCTTCAGCGTCAATGTTAGCTTGCAAAGAACTGTCAGCCGATTCACGAGCCGACTGTTCAGCTGAATCAGCGGATTGACGAGCCGAAGCTTCGTCAGCCACGTCGCTAGATAGGCTGGCGTCTCCAGCAGCGCGGTCAGCGGACTCTTGAGCGAGTGCTGCGTTGTTGCTGATGACGTAGCTACCAAAGGCGCTATCGCTTTCAGTATCAACCGAATTAATCAAGTTGACGATTTCTGCAAACGAGTCAGCGTCAGCGGTAGCTGCGCTTAGGATTGCATCGATACGTCCCTTCTCCGTGTCAATCGCCGACTGGAGGCCGCTATCCGCGCTCTCACGGGCCGATTGCTCAGATGCTAGGCCAGCAGCTGCGCTGTCACCGGCTGCAGATACTTGCGCATCTACATAGCTCTTACGAGCAACGTCGTTACCCTGTGATGGGTCGGCGCTAACCTGGGGCAGCTTAAGAAACTGCAGTACGTTTGAGCCGTCGAGTTTCATCAACTCAACATCCGCACCATCGGCCTGAGCGGCACGAATAGCTTCATTGTTGAGAAGCTTAAGTTTACTACCGTCAATCGCGTTGGCGGCAATAAACCCTTTTCTAATCTGTGACATAATTTTCCCTCTTGGGTAAGAATCTAACCAGGACCATCCCAGTTAGACGTTGGTTCTAGTTGAGGAAGCGTTTAGTAGAAATAGTCTACTTGTAAGATATCGCCGACGAGTAAGAGACCATCGAGTCCTAGAGAATCCCAGGAGACATCTTTACCGGCAATCGTGAAGTCGGACCCGTAAAACTGAGCGCAACCTTCACGCGGGGTAACAGATATATTATAACTCAAATCAGGTGTCAATGTCAACGTGATTCGCTTCTGGCTAAGGGCGTATTCTGTAAGAGTAAACAGTTCTGATGCTGCTTTCTTTACCGCTTCGTATTCGAGAGAACCCTTCGGTCCCCAGAAAGAAAGTTCAACAACACACTCGGTGTCACTCTCCCACCCGAAGGTAACACCCTTAGTATTAACTGAGCCAGAGAAGTAGGAAGGAGTGGTATAGTATCCGGTAGCTGCCGCGTCAGAGAAGAAGCGAGCGTCGGTGTTCAGCTGCCTGACTTTCCACCCAATATTCGTACACCCATCCGGGAACGCATACAGGGGACGTTCACCTGGACTGACAGTAATTGCAACTACAGTAAACTGATTCGCCGGCGAGACGGCTGAGTTACTAATCTCAACGACGGCCCCTGCGGACCCTGAGGGGGAGAAAGCCATTCTTAGGCCCCGCTTTCAATGAGGCGAATGTCGCACGTTGCACCGTCAGAGGTAGCGTAGATGGTGACTCCGGCCTGTATCTCGATGCCTAGGGCGTCCTTGGGACCGACCGGCCACCCGGTAGCCGGGACTGCCTTAGCTGCAGTTTCAGAGAGGTAGATGATTCCAGAGGTAGACCAGTTCTTTATAACAAGCGAGTTACGGTCGGTTAACGAGGCGGGGATTAGTACGGAGGTAGTCGGTCCTATCGTCTGCTGTCCGGTACGGATAGTAGCGGAACTAACTATCCTAGTATCTCCAGTGCCCGTGTTAACAGCACGCGCTGATAGCTCGTAGCTGCAAGCTCCTGTATACGTTACCTTCGCCCTCAGTCGGGTAGGTACTACGCTACTTCTCTTTTGGATGAGGGAGGTCGTTGGAGTTGTGATATCAGGAAAGTCAAAGAGGAGGACTTCTTTATTACCGTCATCAAGGATACCAAAGACTTGAACGTCCAAGGTACCAGAGATAGCGGTTACCCACAGTAAGGCTAGTACTGCATCAGACTGCACACTAAAGTCTATGATAGTAGTTCCCGAACTAGTCGGAGACTCCTTCTTTAGTACTTCCTGTAGTCCTTGTTTCAGTATCACTATCTACTCCTAAGACAGTGTCAATACTAACAGTCTCAACGGCAGGTGTCAAGTACTTGACTTTAGAGCGGACATATTCTTCTAGTTCGGCCCGAGACATCGACGATAGCTTGGTATCCAAATTCTCTTCCGGGGCCTTCTTGGGCATCTTATTGGCGGCATCGAGGACCAGCTTAGCTGAGTTGACCTTGGCCGTAGGGTTGGCATTCGGGTCAGTGAGTATCTCTTCGAGGCTGTCTAGGGCAAGCTGGGCCATGTATTCTAACCGCTGCTTGAACTCCTGCTTGTTCTGCCACCAGTCGACGAAGCCAGGTACCGCCCACCACCGGGAGAGGCGAGAATCGGCCCCGAGCTGCTTTGATGCAGCGAGTGTCAAAGTGTCATTGTCGCCGACACCAAGAGGATGGTCGGAGAGGCTAGTCCAGAAGGCGGCCTTTGCTCTACGCATATCTGGAGTAGGACTAAAGATTACTTCCTGGGTAGCGGCTGCTAGGACTTTACTTAAGTTATTGAGACTTGACATTGTATTCCCACGAGACGATATACGGCTACTACTACAAGTACATTATAATACTTGTAGCTACGTGTCTAGTAGCTTCTAGTTGCTTCATCTAGCTCCTGTTTAAAACAGTTACTAAATGTAAGCCCCTTCTAGTCCTCCTCATATATACCACACTGTAGCGGTACGTTTCGGGTTCTAGAAGATGCTCTCGGAAGCAGTCCGAGGTTCTTAGTTGTTATCTGTTGCGTGTTGCTAAGGCTAGGCTGCCGCTCGACTTTAACTACCAGAAGAGTTACTCCTGGTGCTCCTGAGTCGGACGAGGGCGGTGAAAGAATCACTAACTACACCCGACTAGCTTTTTAGCTCACTCTAGATAACTGTCCCGAATTGAATGGCCAGTCTTGCCTGCAGGTAAGGGGCACCAGTTTGTTACTGGCTCAACAGTGATTCTATACCCGGTAGCTTGGATTCATTTCAACCCGTCGAACCTGATACTGGAAATCTCTAGTCTCCCAGCAGCAGTGTACTTACTGGGATAGTGTCACAAGTCTCATCTCGTGTCAACGGTAATCGGGCCCCACATATTAACTTCGTGAATATATAGGCCCCTCTCAGGAACAGGATATAGGACCCTGAGTACCTACCGTAAACCTAAATCAAGGATAGTAGTATCTGCTCACCTATCAGCTCACGAGCTAACAATCCGCTCAGATAGTTAGCCTTCCGTCTTACTAAGCTCAGATAGTAGGCGGTCGTACCTAGAGGCAATAATCATACAGTGGTCGAGGAAAGTCTTCGTATCCGTTGCCATTTTCATCCTATTACACACCGAACAGCAAGGAATGACGTTACTATCTATATAGCCCTCTTTGCTATTTACCCTATCTATCCCATTCATCACTGCCGTAACAGTTCTACCCTTACCCTTATTGGGCTTACTCTTATACGGCCTTGGTGGACTCCCACAGTACGTGCAGTCCTGTTCCACTATTTCCACGAATTGTTCGGGACTTAGGGACCAGATTATCTGCCTGTCGATGGCTCCTTTAATATACCTGCGAAGCTGGGCCCGGAGTCCAGCTACCTTGGAGAACTTACCTGTCACCTTGAGGGCGGTGTCCATGGCGTTGTTCTTCATTAAAGCCGAGTGATAATCGCACTGTCCACACGTCTTGATGTATCCGGC
>Ga0315273_10011897_pt1 | contig 11143 bp, 9 predicted proteins | sample YL17G02_0_MG_FD_205753 | JGI IMG/M metagenome (GOLD analysis project Ga0315273, IMG submission 205753) | Sediment microbial communities from Yellowstone Lake, YNP, Wyoming, USA - YL17G02_0 | ecosystem: Environmental > Aquatic > Freshwater > Lake > Sediment | place: USA: Wyoming | collected...
GCGTTCAAACCACCTCGCAAGTAATCTACCATTGATGAAATTCAGCATCCGGCCAATGAGGATAGAAGATTTACCCAGGGTTCGAGAGATCGAAGAGCTGTCGTTTTCTCTACCATGGCCTGAACGTTCTTTCCGCTATGAACTGACTGAAAACAAGGCCGCCCGCTGCTGGGTGACAGATGCCACGGAGGCTGAAGGAAATTCTTCGCTGGCGGCCATGCTGGTTTTGTGGAAAATCGTTGATGAAGCCCATATTGGAACGATTGCTGTCCATCCCAATTTTCGCCGGCAAGGGTTGGGCCGTACATTGCTGGCGCATGTCCTGCTGGCAGCAGCCCAGGAAGGGATCAGTTCGGTCTACCTCGAAGTCCGGCGCAGCAACCTGGCTGCACTTCAGTTATATAGCAAGTTTGGTTTTGAAGTTACCGGTGTTCGCCAGAAATATTACCAGGATAATATGGAAGATGCGCTTTTGTTAAACCTGGAAAATCTGGATTTGGACGGGTTGGGAAAACGTGATAACGCATGAGCTCAATCGTTCCGGGAAAATCTTGAAGTTCTAACCCAGTTTTCTGATAAAATAGCAGGATGCCATCCCTGGCGGTGATTGGAGCCTGCTAAGGTATGACAATAACGCTGAAGGAATTCAACCTGGAGGTACCAGCATGGAACCAGCCCAAGTCTTACAGGAAATTGCCCAACAGGTCGCGAAATGCGAGAAATGCGGGCTTCATTTTTCGCGAAAAAAAGCAGTTCCTGGTGAAGGCCCGGCTGATTCAATGATCATGTGTATCGGAGAAGGTCCTGGTTTCTATGAAAATGAACAGGGACGTCCATTCGTGGGTGCAGCCGGGAAATTACTGGATGAGTTATTGCATAAAGGGGGCCTGCAACGGGAAAGTGTATTCATCACCAATGTTGTCAAATGTCGCCCGCCTGGCAACCGCGACCCGCTGCCTGATGAACTGGCTGCGTGTGGGCAGTATCTCGACCAGCAAATTGAAATCCTTAATCCACTCACCATCATCACCCTGGGGCGCTACTCTATGGCCAAATACCTGCCCAACGCCAGGATATCTGATGCCCATGGACAGGCTGTGTGGGTGAAGGGCCGGCTGATCGTACCCATGTATCACCCGGCAGCAGCGCTGCACCAGCCTGCTTTGAGGCCCGCCCTTGAACGCGATTTTTCCCGTCTGCAGGAACATATCCAGCAGGCAAAAAAGAACCAGCCCGAAAAAAGTATTCGAACCGAACCTGAGGAGCAGACTCCTCCTCCCGAAAAGAATGAGCCCACACAGTTGAACCTGTTCTAATTTGCAGTTGTTATGTTGAAAGGAACACGCATGAGTAATACTAATCAAACAGAACTCACCCAAAAGCTGAAAGACCACTCTGCAGTGGTTGCGATCCTCGGCCTGGGTTATGTTGGCCTGCCTCTGGCAGTTGTCTTTGCCGAGGCTGGTTTCAAAGTGATCGGGATCGATCCAATCCAGGAAAAAGTGGATATCCTGCGCAGAGGTGAAAGCTACATATTGGACGTAACTTCCGAACAAGTGAACCGCCTGGTTAAAGCCGGCAAGCTGGAAGCCACGACTGACTTTTCGACACTGCAACGCGCGGATGCCGCCAGCATCTGTGTACCCACCCCGCTGCGTAAGACCGGCGATCCTGATCTTTCTTATATCGTCTCAGCCACCGAATCCCTTGCACCGTACCTGCATGCTGGCATGGTGGTTGTGCTCGAATCCAGTACCTACCCAGGCACAACCCGCGAGCTGGTGCTTCCCAGGCTGGTGGAAAAAACCCATCTGAAAGTGGGGCAGGATTTCTTCCTGGGCTTCTCGCCGGAGCGGGTGGATCCGGGACGAAAAGATTGGACAACCACCAATACCCCCAAGGTGGTGGGAGGGATCACACCTGCCTGTTCAGAAGTGGCTGTCACATGGTACAGCCAGGCACTTCAGCAGGTGGTGCTTGTCTCATCTGCCGAGGTCGCGGAAATGGCAAAGTTGCTGGAAAACACTTTCCGCATGATCAACATTGGCCTGGTGAACGAAATGGCGATCATGTGCGACCGGTTAAAAGTGGACGTGTGGGAAGTGATCGACGCGGCAGCCACCAAACCCTTCGGTTTTATGAAGTTCAGCCCTGGACCCGGTCTGGGCGGGCATTGCATTCCCATTGACCCGCTGTACCTCTCCTGGAAACTTAAGGCGCTCAATTACACTGCCCGCTTTATCGAGCTGGCTTCCGAGATCAACTCAAATATGCCCCGCTATGTGGTGGCGAAAATCCAGGACGCCCTGAACAACCACGCCAAACCAGTCAAGGGCAGCCGGATACTCGTTTTAGGGGCAGCCTATAAGCCCGATATTGATGACATCCGTGAATCTCCTGCTCTGGACGTGATCGGCTTGCTGCAACAAAAAGGAGCGTTGGTCAGCTACCATGATCCATACATCCCGAATATTAAGCACGACGAGTTCGACCTGCAATCTGTCCCGGATATGCTGGCAGCCGTGCGGGATGCAGATTGTGTGGTGATAATCACCAACCATTCGGCGTATGATTATGCGGCAATATTAAATTCCGCAAAACTGATCGTGGATACACGCAACGCGCTAGGCAAATCAGGCAAGGACAACCCGCGGGTGGTGAGGCTCTAAATGGCCAATTACCTGGTGACCGGCGCAGCCGGTTTCATTGGCTCGCGGGTCAGCGATTTCCTGCTGCAAGATGGGCACACAGTGGTCGGGGTGGATAATCTGAACGATTCGTACGATGTTCGCTTGAAACACTGGCGCCTGGCACAGTTGGAACCCCAGGCGAAATTCAGCTTCTACCACCAGGATATCTGTAACCTGCCAGGTATGGATATGCTGTTCACCGAATGCGGGCCTTTTGATGCCGTGATCAACCTGGCAGCCCGGGCTGGGGTTCGGCTGAGCGTGGAAAATCCCTGGGCATTTGTAGACACCAATGTCACCGGGACGCTCAATATGCTGGAGCTGAGCCGCCACTTTGGGGTGCCAAAGTTTATCCTGGCTTCCACTTCCAGCATTTATGGGAAAGACGCCCCACTGCCCACACCCGAAGATGCTGATAGCAGCCATCCCCTGCAACCTTATGCAGCCAGCAAGAAGGCTGCTGAAGCGCTGTGTCACTCCTATCACTTTTTATATAACCTGGATGTGACCATCTTTCGATATTTCACGGTGTACGGCCCGGCTGGTCGTCCGGATATGGTCATGTTCCGCTTCACCCAGTGGATCAGCGAGGGTCGCCCGGTGCGATTGAATGGGGACGGAAGCCAATCGCGCGGCTTCACCTACCTGGATGATATCGCCCGCGGCACCATCCTGGGACTAAAACCACTCGGCTTCGAGATCATCAACCTTGGTGGGCACGAGACCATTACCATGTCGGCGATGATCCGGACGCTGGAAGCACTGGTGGGACGCCGGGCGAATATTGAGCTCCATCCATTTCACCCCGCCGATATGCTGGCCAACCGGGCAAATGTTGAAAAAGCCAAAAGCGTGTTGGGCTGGCAGCCCGAAGTACCCCTGGCTGATGGCATGAAAAGATTGGTTGACTGGTACAATGCCGAACGGAGCTGGGCAAGCCAGGTTCTGACGCCATGAGAGTGTTGATCCACCTGTGGAGCACCTTTCTACAAGATCCCCTTCTGAAGAAAGTAATTCGAAACACAGGTTATCTTTTCAGCAGCACATCGGTCAGCCTGGTACTGGGATTGGTGCAGAGCATTCTGGCTGCCCGGATGCTGGGTGTTTACACGTTTGGCATCCTGGGAACAGTCACGGTATACGCTTCAACCGTCAATCGCCTTTTTTCGTTTCGCATGACTGAACTGGTGGTGAAATACCTTGGACAGTTCACCATTGAAAACCAGAAAGACCGGGCAGCGGCGGTTGTGAAAGTTGCCGCATTGGCGGAAGCTGCCACTTCCACGCTGGCTTTAATCTTTCTGTTTTTACTGGCAGAACCAGCCGCGCGACTGATATTGAAGGATCCCCAGATTGCTCCGTGGATTCGAATTTACGGGCTTTCCATCCTGGGCACCATCGTTATGGAGACTTCCACAGGTGTTTTGCACGTGGGCGATCAGTTCCGCGGGCAGGCATGGGTAAACCTGGCACAGAGTGTATTTACCGCAGCGATCATTGTGATTCTCTTTTTCAGCGGGGGTGACCTGTTGGGCGTGCTGCTGGCTTATTTGTTCGGCAAGATCATTCTCGGGGTGGGAACCGCCGTGCTTGCCTTACGGAAACTACACCACATGCTCGGTCCTGGATGGTGGCGGGCTTCCTTTAATCTCCTGCCGCCTTTTAAAGAACTTTCGCGGTTTACCATCAGTACCAACCTGAGTCAGACGGTCATGCTTTTTGTGCGGGATAGTGAGCTGATTTGGATTTCCTTCTTCCTTTCTCCACTCGAGGCAGGTTACTATAAGGTGGTTCTGGCGATCATTAACCTGGCCTGTATGCCCATTACGCCATTGATCAGCACCACCTATCCAGAAATCAACCGCAGCGTGGCTGCGCGCAACTGGCCCCAGTTACGCCACCTGCTGCGCCAGGTAACTTTCCTTTCTGGCGGCTGGACACTAATTACCTTGTTGGGGTGTATCCTGTTTGGTAACTGGTTGATTCAATTCTATGGACCTGAATATCTACCCGCTTATCCTGCCCTGATTGTGCTGCTGATTGGCTACGGTATGGCCAATACATTCTTCTGGAACCGCCCGCTGCTGCTTTCGTTCGGAAAACCCATGGTACCTTTCCAGGCCAGTTTATGGCCCGGGCTGGCAAAGGTGGCGCTGGCTTTCCTGGTCGTGCCGGTATATGGCTACGTGGGTGAGGCAGTCCTGCTTTCATCTTATTTCCTGGTATCCATCACATGGATCGCACTAAAGGGATTTGAGGAGATCCGCAAAGCCGAACATGCCGGTTTTGCAGGAGGTACAGTGTGAAGATAGCCTGTATCACCACATCCCAGATGCCCACCAGCTCAGCACACAGCATTCAGGCCGTGAAAGTGTGCCAGGCGCTGGCTCAGCTCGGTCACACCGTTAAACTCTGGATACCCGGTTCGCACCAAACCCCGTCGGAACAATCACAGTGTTTTAATCAGGAATGGGACACTTTCAGCAATCATTACGGCCTGAGCACCCCTTTTGAGGTGGAATGGGTACCATGTTCATCATCCTTACGCCGGTATGACTTTGCCTGGAAATCTGTTCGCCGGGCACACGCCTGGGGGGCCGACCTGGTGTACACCTGGACGCCACAGGCCGCAGTTCTCGCTTTGATGCTGGGGGCACCCACCATCATCGAACTGCATGATATGCCCAGCGGGCGTTTTGGTCCCTGGCTGTTCCGCCTCTTTTTGAAACACAATGGCAAAAAACGCCTGCTGGTGACCACAGATGGTCTGCGGCGAAAACTGGAAGCCGCCTATCATGTCTCCCTGCAATCCCCGGAGACACAAATTGCGCCCAACGGAACGGAATTGGAGCGTTATAACGACTTACCGGACACACCCACTGCTCGCAAAAATTTAGATCTGCCTGAGCGTCCCACCGTGGTCTACAGCGGTCATTTTTACGCCGGGCGCGGCATGGACCTGCTGTTGGAGTTGGCGCATGCTTTTCCACAGGTCACTTTCCTGTGGATAGGCGGGCGCCCCAATGACCTGGCACCATGGAAAGAGCAACTGGAACAGTCGAAACTGCACAATGTGGTGATGACCGGCTTCATAGAAAACAGCCGCTTACCCCTCTACCAGGCAGCGGCTGATGTGCTGCTTATGCCTTATAGCAGCAAAGTTTCCGGCAGCAGCGGTGGGAATATTGTTGACGTGTTTAACCCGATGAAGATGTTTGATTACCTGGCTACCGGGCGCGCCATTTTAAGCAGCGATCTGCCCGTACTGCACGAGGTGCTCAACACAGGAAACACGGTCTTCTGCCCTCCAGATGACCTACCGGCATGGCAGACAGCGCTGTCAGCGCTTCTGGCAGACCCTACCCGCGGCCAGCGATTGGGTGCCCAGGCACACCTGGATGCCCGGCTGTATACCTGGCGCAGGCGGGAAGAAAACGCCCTGGAAGGATTTGCATGACCATCCGTAACCGCTACCTCACATCCACCCTGGGCGGGTTGGCTACCGGGTCAATCATCACGATCCTGACCCCCGGGGGCAGTTATCTCACCGGTTTGCTGGCATGCTCCCTGCTGATGGGTGCCAGCCTTTTTTTCTTGCTGACAGCCTGGAAATGGGCTGGGGGTGGGAAACTGTTGGCTGTCATTGTATTCACGGCCTTTTTCCTGCGCCTGGCATTCGGCATCGGCGCCAGCCTGGGATTGATGGCATACGGTTACCAGGATAACCCGATGAACCGCGCCGGATACCTGTACCTGGATGCCTATCGCAGAGACGACAGCGCCTGGACGCTGGCAACCTCTGGAGAAACCTTTTTTAATGCCATCCAGCAAGGGCTAAAAAATGACCAGTACGGCGGTCTGCTGCTGTTGAGTGCAGCCGTGTACCGCATCTTAAGCCCTGACCTGCACCGCCCTTTCCTGATACTGATTCTGGCAGCGTTTACCGCCTCCCTGGGTGTCCTGTTTTTCTGGAAAGGTGTGCGCGCCCGGTGGAACAGCTCTCTGGCCAACCTGGCTGCCTGGATCCTGGTTTTCTACCCGGATGCGGTGTTGCTCAATGGAGCCCAATTACGAGAGCCGTTCCTCATTGGCCTGACCTGCATCGCCTTCTGGGGGATGCTGACTTTTCAGGAGAACCGGCGCCGGTCGCTGATTGCCTTCGTAGCCAGCCTGGCTGTGATGAGCATGATTTCCGCCTTGGTTGGGCTGGCAGTCTTTGTTGTACTTATCGTCTGGTTCTGGCTTGAAAATTCACGGGAATTCGACCCTCGCTGGCGCCGGTTGGGCTGGATTGGCCTGGGACTGGCTGCCGTGGCAGGGGTGATTTTATTCTGGCAATGGTTCATGGAGGCTTACCAGTGGGATCTGGTTACTTCAATGCGCATCTCAGGCTGGGTAAAAAAGATCATCGAAGAAGCCGGGGAACAATGGCGCTTCCCGATCATTGTCATTTATGGCGTCACCCAGGTGGTGCTTCCGGCGGCGATTGCTGAACCTGCCATACCCATCTGGCGAGGCATTGCCATCTGGCGCGCAGTTGGCTGGTACGCCCTGGTGCCGTTCTTGATCTATGGCGCAGCAGCAGCCTGGAAAACCCCCAGAGGGCGCGAGCGGAGAGTATTGATGTGGCTGGCAGGTATTGTGCTGGCATGGATCGTGATTTCCTCAGCCCGGGCCGGGGGTGACCAGTGGGATAACCCGCGCTACCGCACCATCTTCATTCCGTGGATGGCCTTGCTGGCCGCCTGGGCGTGGCAGTGGGTGCGCCAGCACCGAGACCCCTGGTTGCCACGCCTTCTGTTGGTCGAAACGATCTTTCTGGGTTTTTTTACCAACTGGTATGTCAGCCGTTATTACCAGATCACACACCGCATGCCCTTCTGGCGTACGGTGGCCTGGATTGTTGGATTGGGCGCTCTGGTTTTTGGAATCGGCTGGTTATGGGATCACCGGTATAGAGTTTCTGCTGCGGTGAAGAGAAAAAGATAATGAATGTTGATCTAGCAGTCTTTCAGGAGTTTTACCGGATCTTTTCAGGCCATCTCAGACACGAATAAATCCAGTAAAAGCTCGGCGGGGGTCTGCTTCGTTTTCATTTCAAGATCCATCTCCAACAAGCGGTGGTAAACCTGCTCCAGGCGGGGCATCGAAAAACGTCGCGCCTGCTCCCATAACTTATCCACCACGTATTCCTTCTGGTTCAATTCGCGCATGGCTTGATCTTTTTGTCCATGCTCATCCATGATTTCACGCGCCTGTAACAACAGGCGGAACTGGCGGATGATCATGGCAAAAATCGCCATGGGTTCATCGTCTTCGAGCAGGCTGCTCATCATGTTCAGCGCCTGCCTGGCATCCCCCGCAGCCAGTGAGTCTACCATGCTGAAAACGTTTGCATGGCGACCTGGCGTCACGAGCAGGTTCACGTCCTGCTCCTCCACCGGTCGCTGGTAATTGACATAGTCCAACAGCTTTCCAATCTCCAGGCTGGCCTGGCGGGTCTCACTGCCCACGAAGGACGCCAGCGAGGCTGCCGCGCCCCTGGTGATTTTGCCTCCCAGCTTCTCGGTATATTTGAACACCCAATCCGGCATCTGGCGGGCATCTGGCTGTGGAAAAGCGAGCAGTTCAGCTTTTTCCTTAGCCTGCGTAGTCCACCGCACCAGCCAGTGGCTCTGTTTCAGCTTTTCCCAGGCGCGCACCCACTTCCCGTCCATCTTTCGCAGGCGGCTCTCATCCTCAATCAGCAGAACCAGGGCGGCGGTTGCTGGCAGCTTATCGAGCATGGCGGTAAATTTCTCCTGGGCGGCATCATTGCGCACGTTATCCAAAGCGTGGTCAACGATCACCAGGCGGCGTGCAGCCAGAAACGGGAGGGCTGCCGCGCTGTTGTAGATCTCGTTGGGGGTAACCTGCCGCCCATCCAGGCGAGCGGTGTTCAGTTCAACTGTCGAAGCATCTCCCATACCAGAAATCAGATCTTTTATTGCCTGTGACATGGCAAATTCATCGCTGCCGTACAGCACGTAGACAACTGGTTGAGAACCCGGTGTTTGGCTCAAATCCACAACTTCATTCCCCCGCAATCGGGTTTGCAAGACTGTTGTATGCGCTGTTTATCATCGCTCGTCAATCGTCAGAATGCGATGGACTGGCACCCGGCGGTTCTGGTAACGCGTAATGGCAGTGACCTTCAACCTGCCGATCAGCGACTGGGTGGTGAAATTGGCTTGCAGATAAGGCCCCAGCGGTTGGGAAAAGATAAGGGCTATTGTGACCAGTCCCACCACCAACGACCAACGGTCCCATTTGCTGCGTATCAGCCGGCCGCCGCCCGCCATACCCAGGTAAGCTGCGCTGCCAGCCACAACCCCGCTGGCGGCATAATTTGTGCCACAGTGGGCATGAACCGCCAGACCGGATTCCCCATTTTGCAGGCGCAGGCGGGCTTCGTCCACTGCTTTTTGCAACAGGTCGGTGCTGATCTCGCCCATAACCCAGAATCCGTGCATATCCGAATATCCTGCCAGCATCAGCCGCTTTTCGCCCTGCGCCAGCAGGTTCAGGGTGGCGTGTTCCATGGCATGGTTGCGCCGGATGCGCGAGATGGGTCCCCAGTTAAGAATTCGATCTAACATTGTGCCTCCCACAAGAACAAATGGTCACTCAAATAAGCAAAGATAGTTGCATTGGTTATTATTACGCCGGTTGCGTTCTCACTCCAAGGTATAATCCCCTCCCATCCAGGCCTTCGGGGTCATGCACCGGTTCCAATCCGCATGCGCTGAAAGCCTCCTGGTACTGGGCATCGGTGAAAAGCCCCAGTTCGTGGTGTTCGGTGAAATGCTCGATTCCATCTGAGGTTGCGAGCAAATAATGAAAATCCAACAAGGAAAGGTTGCCCTCTCGGCGGGATATGTTCATCCGGCAGAGCTTGAGGTCCGGTTGGTCCACGAAGAGGCCATGAGGTTTGTCTGAAATGTAGCTGTCAGGGTGCAGGAAAGGCTCCACCAGCAAAACACCACCGGGTTTCAAGTGACGGTGCATGTTGGCAACTGCCTGGTTCAGTCGATTGACAGTTTTTACGTAAGCAACCGAGCCAAACAGGCAAGTGATCACGTCATAACGCGTGCCCAGGCGGAAATCCAGCATATCACAATGCCGGAAGGGGATATTGGGAAAACGGTGCCGGGCAATTGCCAGCATGCCTTCGTCCAGGTCCAGCCCTTCCACCTGATACAACGTTTGCAGGTGTTCGATATGGCTGCCTGTACCACAGGCAACATCGAGCAAATGACTGCCAGGGCTGGTTTTATGTTTTTGGATCAATCCATGCAGAAGCTGAACCTCATGGGCATAATCCTTACCCACTGCATTGTAAATTGCGTCATAATATGCTTCGGACTTGATAAACATGGTGAACCTCCTGTGCAACTGATCAGGATACTACCACAAGAGAACAAAACCGATTGCCTAAGTTTACCCCTTTTTCGCCTCCACCAACGCCAGGGATAAAGCCTCGCGCAGCGAACGTGCCTCTACGATCTGGATGCCCTGCGGCAAGGGTTCTCCCTTGCGCAAGCGATGCGGAACGACGGCCATTTTGAAACCCAGCTTGCTCGCCTCGCGCAGGCGGGCGTTCATCTGCCCCACCCAGCGCAGCTCACCGGATAAGCCCACCTCGCCGATCAGCACCGCCTCAGCGCGCAGTGGTACATCTCGCACCGAGGAAAGAATACTGGCTGCCACCGCCAGGTCAGCAGCCGGTTCGCTGACCCGCAGCCCGCCAACCACATTGACAAATACATCCTGTTCAGAGAGATTCAACCCCAACCGCCTCGATAGAACCGCGGTGATCAAGAGCAGGCGATTGATATCAATTCCATTGGGGGTACGTCGCGGGTTGCCCAGGTTGGAATGGCTGGTGAGCCCCTGCACCTCCACCAGCAACGGACGGGTGCCTTCCATGGTCACTGCGATGGCCGATCCGGGTGTATTCACCAGCCGTTCAGCCAGGAATGCCTCTGATGGGTTGGGAACCTCCTCCATCCCCCGTTCGCTCATCTCAAACACCCCTACCTCCGATGTCGCCCCGAAGCGGTTTTTCACCGAGCGCAGCAATCGGAAAGCCTGAAAACGATCTCCCTCCAGGTACAATACCGTATCGACAATGTGCTCCAGGACCCGCGGCCCGGCGATGACACCCTCCTTGGTTACATGTCCGATCACAAACACCGCCATGCCCGAGGATTTCGCCAGCTCGCGCAGGCGACCGGAACATTCGCGTACCTGGGTTACCGAGCCAGCCGTGGTGTCAATTTCCGGCAGGTACATGGTCTGGATCGAGTCGACAACCAGCAAACCGGGCTGTAGCGCGTTGACATGCCCCATGATCGTATCCAGGTTGGTTTCGGTTACCAGGTAAAGGTTTTCTGGTAGCGAGAGTGCGCCTT
>Ga0315273_10011898_pt1 | contig 11142 bp, 24 predicted proteins | sample YL17G02_0_MG_FD_205753 | JGI IMG/M metagenome (GOLD analysis project Ga0315273, IMG submission 205753) | Sediment microbial communities from Yellowstone Lake, YNP, Wyoming, USA - YL17G02_0 | ecosystem: Environmental > Aquatic > Freshwater > Lake > Sediment | place: USA: Wyoming | collected...
ATGGTCTTCGACTGGCGCCCGATGCAATGTCTGTCACTCCTCGGGCGGAGGCACGGACATCAACAGTTACGGCAATTCCTGGGCTCTAAGGCACAACGCCGGCCGGACCGTCGTGCAGTCGTTCCAGGATATTGAACTGGATAATTCCGACGGGTCAGCCGTCAACAACATCAGCGAGATTAACGCGAACGCCCAGCCGGGTTGGAGTCCGGGCGCGACCAACACGCTTTACGACCCATTTAGGCCGGGGACCGTGGTCGCCACTAACCAGAACCCGCCGACCACCCTCCTCGGACCCGTCGACCCTCCTGCTGCGCTGCCGACTGTGACGCTGAAAGTCACCGATGGCAGTGCCTCCGAAGTCCCATCGACTGACACGGGCAAAGTGCAGATCACTCGCACGGGCGCGACCACGAGTGCTCTCACCGTGTTCTACACGGTCACGGGCACAGCGAAGAACCGCACCGATTATCAAGCACTGCGCGGTCAGGCGATCATCAAAATTGGCGCAATCTCGGCTAACGTCCAAGTGCGCCCAATCGATGACACAATCGTCGAACCGGACGAGACGGTTATCCTCACCTTAACAGTAAACGCGGCTTACACGATCGGCACGCCCAACACCGGCACCGTCACGATCCACAGTAATGAGTAACGTCGTGGCAATAGGTCGCCCGCTCGCGCGAGATCCTCTTCCCAGGGATTGAGCGCGGGCGGGAACTATTCGCTGCAGCTCTGTTTTATCGCGACAAACGAAAAGGAAAAAAAGACGACAAAGGAAAAGAAGGCGACAAATGAAAAATCGGAATCATTTTTTTCGAATCACCCTGATCGTGCTCTCGACCACACTATTCTGGTCCGGAAACGCGCTGGCAGTGAGCTCGTATTTAACGGAGTTCCAGGGCCTCTACCCGGGCTCGACCACCGGCACGACGGCATGGTCTTCGACGAGCGCCCGATGCAATGTCTGTCACTCCTCGGGCGGAGGCACGGACATCAACAGCTACGGCAACTCCTGGGCGCTACGACACAACGTCGGCCGGACCGTCGTGCAGTCGTTCCAGGATATCGAACTGGATAATTCCGACGCATCGTCCGTCAACAACATCAGCGAGATTAACGCGAACGCCCAGCCGGGTTGGAGTCCGGGCGCGACCAACACGCTCTACGACCCATTTTCGCCGGGGACCGTGGTCGCCACTAACCAGAACCCGCCGACCACCCTCGTCGGACCCGTCGACCCCACTCCGACCCCAACTCCAACCCCAACTCCGACGCCGACGCCAACTCCGACGCCGACGCCGACACCGACACCGACACCGACACCGACACCGACACCGACGCCGACGCCGACGCCGACGCCGACACCGACGCCGACACCGACGGGCCGACGGCTGGCGACTATGGCGTAGAGTCGCTTACGACGTGCGGTTACTCTGTGGGCGAGTTTGAAGGCCGATACGTAGGCGAGTATGCGACCCTTGGAGAATGCGTCAACGCGATCCGCCAACACGCGGGCGGGTCATACTGGCCGAACGTATGGACGATATCAGACCACGGTAACGTCGAGCTGTGGCCTAGCTTTCCTTGGAACGGGCCAGTAGGCGAACACGGCGACCCGTGCAAACCGCCGGCCCACGAACCGGACTATTACGGATATGAGGACTGACCCGATGGACGAACACGCCGACACACGAACACGAACGGACGCCGACCGGCCGACCCGTCAACGTTGGATGCTCCCGGGCGCAATCCTGACGCGCGAACCGGGCAGGGCGGGCCGGCTAGTGTGGAAAGCCGAACGAACGCGCGGTCGGCTGATTGGCTACACCGATTGGCCTGTCTATGTCGGCCGGTTGGGGAATCCACACTTGGCGCTCGTGCTCTGGGATCATCCTGAGTGGTGGCCAACGTCAACGCGCCAACGCGCGGCGGCGATCATTGTAAGGGAGTCAACCCGCCAACAGGCGCCAACAGGCGCCAACGCGAACGAAGGGACGAACTAGCATGAAGCAAACGACGCGTAATTCCGGACTGGCGTTTTGCGCTGGCCACACTGGGGCATTCGGTAACGCAAAAACCCGCAAGTATTCGACGCCGACGGGTGATTGCATGGAGTTACTGCTATTCGGTAACCGTATCGCCTGGACGAACGACGATGACTCCCTGACTGTCACGCTGGCCGGATACCCGACACCGACGACGCGCGAGCACCTTAACGGCCTGTTGGTGCTGTGGTGCGCCAGCGCCGTCCGCGCGCCCGCGTTCTGGCAAGCCAACGGCCGGCAGGCATTCGGGTGTCTCGGCCCAGCCGTGCTCCCGTCCGCCAACGACCAGCTAACCGTCAACCGCTCCGGGCAACTCACGGCAATCAACGGCGAACCGGTATGAACGGGCCGACAATGCCGCCGATCAACGTCAACGCGCTTGTCGGGCCGAAGTGTCAGCTATACGAACTGTTTTACGTCCGCACCGGCGGCCACGGCGGGCCGTGGATTGGCCTAGACAATGCCATTACCGCCGCGGGTAGGCTCCTGGCCGGCCTGCCGTCTGAGGACGCCGTTACCATTCGGCCATACGTCAACGCGGCCGGCAGCGACGGCTACGGCCCGCCGGTGGCCACGGTCACGCGCGAACACGCAAACAGGAAGGGGCACGAACAATGAGCACAAAATACCACGACCTGCAAACCAAGGCCGGGCTAGTCTCGATTGTCTCGGATGGCACGACGGCCCACGTCACGTCAACGACCAACGGCAACGACCAACGGCCCGCCACCGTCAACGGCGTGCCCTATACGTTTTGGGCCAACCTGGACCGTGACGCGTCGGGCGCGTGGAAACTGCAAGGCGACACGCCTTACCTGCAGTGGCAGAGCCTCAGCGGCACGCGCGCCGACTGGCTGACCGGCCGTAATCGCACCTACTACAACAGCCAGCTACACAACCCGGCGCGTGACAAGTTGGTAGGCTGGATCATTGAGGCACTGACCGCCTGGGCGGCCGACAACGCGCAAGCTATGGCCGAGCGCGCGGTCCAGACGGCCAAGAGTGACTGTGAGCGCGCCGGACGCGAGTGGACTAAAGCCACCGCGGCCGACATTGCCGCCCGTGAGGCCAACGAACGCGCCCGCGAAGCACTCGCCGCCGCTGAGGCTCGCCTGGCCCTGCTGGGGCCGCTGGCGGTGAAGTCATGACCGGCGGCCCGCCCGACCCGACCGCCGCACCGGCGTGCGCAGTATGCGGAAACCCGCGCACGGGCGAAGTCGGCCCGGGCCGGTGCGCCGAGTGCCTACGCTTTGACCGGCGGGACTTGCGGGACATTGACCCCGTCCTTGCCAAGTGGCTTGGCTGGCGCGTGGAAGTCACGCGCTACGGCCAGCGCGAGCGTTTCATTGTGCATCGGTCCACCGGCTGGCGGCCTGTCCTGTTGGCCGTCAAGACGCGCCGCAGCCACGGGGGTTACGCCATACCGCCCGGGACTGTCACCGACATAACGCCGCTGTATAACGTGTGTGGCCCGGTCTACTCACGCTCAGCGTTCGCCCGCGAACCCGACTATTACATATCGGGGACTGACCGATGATAACGCACAAGGGCGAACCGCACCGAACGGGCTATCGCTATGATGCCGGGGTACTGCACCGGCTCCCCCCGTATGGCGCCGATTACGCCGCCCGGGACATATACAACAGGATAGCCGGCGCCCCGGGCGCCTATGATCGGGCGCTGGCTATCGGGGCCGTCACGCCGCCGAGTCAGTGTAAGCACCCGCCGGCCCGGCTGTGGTCGTGGACGGCGGACGACGCACTAGGACGAGCAATCATCGTGGCGTGCTGCCAGTGCGGGACCATCATGGCAGGGGCCGATCCTGGCCCGGACAACGAAAGGAGCGAAGCGTGAACACGAACGCAAGCGCCAACCGCCGAGTAGTAACCACCGACTGTAGCGGGGCCGTGACCGTTCACACCGACTGGCTTACGTATGGCCAGTGCCAACGCTACATCCTGGCCCGCTGGGGGCACTGGCCGCCGTGGGCGTTTGTCAGCCGGGCCAGTGGCGAACGTCTCCGCCGGCTGTACGGTTTCGACCGATGAGCGGCCGAGCGACAACCACCGTTCGCAACCTGGCCACCGGCGACATCGCAGAGTACACCCAACCGCCCGAGCGCGCTGTGGTGCTGGCCTACCACCAACTGACCCTCAATGACTGCAACTGGTGGGAGTATCCAGAGCCTGAGCCGTTGCTACTCGAAGGCAAACATACATTCTCCTGCGGCGACTGGTGCGCCGCCAAGCAAGAAAGGGGCGCATGATGCCGAAGCCGACAACGATCACCTACTACTACCGCGGCGACGTGGAGCTTGTGACTCGGCTGGGCTCACTATGGACCCGTGGATACAGCGCCGTGGGCGAGGGCGGCGGCGGATTGTACCCGTGGAGCACAAAGGCCGAGTGCCGCGACGAAGCCGAAGCCGAGGGCAAGCGCGCTGTATTCGTGGAGGACTGGACCGATACCAAGCCGCCGATGGCGGCCAACGCCGAAAGGGGCGCATGATGGCACAACCGTTGACCTATCTGACCGCCGATGAGGTTGCGAAGTGGGCCAAGGCGTCTGACCCCTTCCTGACGCCACCAACACCCGACAGCACCGAGGGCGGCTACGCAAACCTCTCTTGCGCCGTGCCCGTGGGCCTGGTCGCCCCGGCCGACCGGGTGGCACTGTGGCACCGAGCGCAACCGTTCGCCCAGCGTTCCGGGAGTATTGAGGCGAACGGAATGAATGCTGAGCGATTGGCCGTGCTGGCGCCAGCCGTGGACCGGATGACGCCAGCGGTGTTCTCTGGCGTCATCACCCACCCGGTGGGCCATTCCGGGAAGAGCGGCGTGCTGGCGTGGCTTCTGCCGGCCGAGGGGGAGCCCGTGGCGGTATGCTTCGCCACCGCCATGCCGCCGCTGGGCGCCAAGCGCCTGGACCCGCGCGACTGGCTGTACTGGACCACCAGCCCCACCGCGCCCGTGCGGATGCTGCCGAAGGGGCTGCCCCTTGACACCCCGTCCCTCATCATCATGCCGAACCACGCCAATGGCTCCCTGTCCCTCATCGCCGACCTGGCGGCCCGCTTCATGGCCGGGGCGACGGCATGAGCAACCGCACGTTCCACCCAATCCGGCGGACACGCGGGCCGGCGCACGGTCGGCCCGACACGCGAGGGAGGATGACCATGGATACGCTGGACCTTCTGGGCCTGATGGACGACGAAGCGGCTTACGAGACGGCGCTGGCCCAGGTCAACGAGCCTTGCATCGACTGCGGCGGGACCAACACCAGCACGGGGACGTGCGAGGATTGCGAGCGGCGCGAGCGCGAGGAGGACGAGGAGGACTATCGCTACCGCAACTTCTACCGCTGCTCGTGCGGCGAGGAGTGGGAAGACGCGTGGTCGTGCGCCTGCAACGACCGCTGCCCGAACTGTAACACCGAGATCGAACCATACAAGAGCGAGGAGGTTGACGCCGATGACATCTAGAACCGTGACCGTGACGCTGGACGTGGACCCGAACGCGCTGAACCGGCAGATGGCCATGCTCCACGAACTGGCGGTTGCCGACCAGGACGGGTTCAGCGCGGAAGCCGCCGAAGTCGAGGGCTTGCTGGACTGCATCAAGGACGCCTTGGCCGATGAGCCTTGGCCCGACTGGCGTACCTACAAGGGCGCGGCCATCCGCGACGGCCATGGCGGCTGGCTGATCTGGCGACCGATGGCAACCCCCGCCGGATACTGGCCCCCCGCCGATCCTTCGATCTACCCGCAGACGGCCCGCACCGATGCCGCGCTGATCGACGCCACGAAGGCCGGTCGGCTGTGATGGACGCCGAACGCGCCGTGGCCATCGCCGAGGTCTACGCCGATCCGATCTACAACCAACGCCAGCCGCATCCGGTGCCGCGCGAAGTGGCCGAAGTGCTGGACTGGGTGGTCACATGGGCGCCCGTCGTGGAACTGGCCATAGCCCAACACTCCGCAAGGGAGGCTTGCGACTCCTACCCGCCGCGACAGGTACCCTACATCGTTGCCTGCCAGGCGACCGATAGCGCCACATGGTCGGCGCTAGATTGGCACGTCCGATGACCCCCTACATCGTCCGCCGGTGGCCGTCCGGCGCCATCACCGTCCTACTGCCGTCCACGCCCGGCTCGGAGTGGCCACTGTGCCTGGCCTACGACCCCGTGGGCGGACACGGCGACGCCGACCCCTGGCTGGTCATCCGTAACACCGCTCCCGCCACGGCCGAGGAAACCGTGGCCATGCGTCTCATTCTTGCCGGGCTGGGCTACCCTGCGCCTACCCCGCGCCACCGCATCAGCCGAGGCCTGGTGGAGTTGCTGCGCCAAGCCCACCGACTTCAGAAAATCCGCCCACCCCAAAAGGAGGAAGCCACCGTATGAACCCGCCCCCCGGCCATGTATCCTGGACCATGGACCACTCGGCCCTGGTGGAACTGATCGGCCAGCACGGCGCCGCCTGCGTTGGCTTGGGGCTCAACCCGAGCGAGGGAACAGCCGAGATCGAGGCCGCGCTGAAAGCCGTGCTGGACTGCCTGACCCACACCTACGCCGCACCCACGACCGCCAGCACCGAGGAGGGTGCCAACCCATGACCTATCCACACCCTGAGCCGCAAGGAGAGATTGTTCCCGCCGCCGAAGCCACACCATTCGACTCCACCGGCGTCCTGACCTTCGCCGAGATCCAGCGGTGCGCCAAGATGTTCCTGGCATCCGGCCTGTTCAGCATCAAGGCCGGCACGTCAGCCGATTCCCAGATCGCACAGCTCGCTGTGAAGATCATGGCCGGGCAGGAGTTGGGCATCGGTGCCTATGCGTCAGCGCGTGGCATCGACATAATCAACGGGCAGATCACGCCCGACGCCGGCCTGACCGCCGCCCTGGTGAAGCGCAGCGGGCGCTACTTCTACCACGTCAGCCAGTGGGACGCCCTGGGCTGCCTGATCGACTGGTTCGAGCGCCGGGCCGACGAGTGGCTGCCGCTGGGCAAGTCGGGCTTCACCATCGAGGAGGCGAAGACCGCCGGGCTCATGGGCAACAACGTCTGGCACAAGTACCCCAAGGCCATGTGTTGGGCCAGAGCGATGACACAGGGTGCGCGGGCCTATTGCCCGGACGTGTTCCTGGGCGCGGTCTACTCCCGCGAGGAGTTGGGCGGCGAGCCCGCACCGCAGGACATCAACCCACCCGAGCGTATCGAGGTCATGCACAACGCCGGCAACGGTGCCATGCCCGGCGCGCAGGTGGTGGACACCACGGTGGCTACCGTCGAGGTTCCCGCGGAGCCCGTCGAGGCCGTAGCGCGCACCGTCCGCGGCCCCTCGCCCGAGCACGTCGCCGGCACCGAGGAGTTACTGGACGGCGGAACGCCATCGCCCGAGCCTGGTGGTCCCGAACACTGGACCCCGCTGATCGAGGCCGCCACGACCGACGAGGAACTGGCCGCCATGGACAAGCGCGTGCGCGCCGAGACCCCGAGCGGCGAGGTCTACCGCAAGGCCAACGCCATCAAGGCCATCGCGGACAAGCGCCGAGGTCTCGCCCAGGCGGCCCAGGAGCCGCAACAATCAACGGAGGTGGACGCTGACACCACTTCGAGCCCCGAGCCGTTGCAGCGCCCCGCTGAGACGCCACCAGCGGGCGAGTGGCACCATCCCATGACCGGGGAGATTCACCCAGAGCCCGCGAATGACGCCACGGCGGTGCTCGTGCTGGAGTTGGCGCAGGCCAAGACGATCGAGGAGGCGAACGCCATCATGGCCGAGGCGAAGGTCGCGATCCACGACTTGCCGGCGCAGTGGCGCTACGTCAGCGGGGTGTACACCGACCGCTGCAAGGCGATCAACGCGGAGAATCCACCACCAAAGAAGAAGGCGCCAAGCAAGGCCGCGCTTCGCAAGTCGCACCTGACTTACGGGGAAGGCGGCTGAGATGGCGGGCCTGAAAATGTCCGAGGCCCAGTTCTCGAAGTTCATGGAGGAGACCGGCGAGCGGGTCGTGGCCGAGGAAGCCAAGCCTGCTGGCGGGAGTGGTGGCGGGGAAGTCGAGGTCCGGCTGACGCTCTGGCGCGACAGGCGGATGCGCTGGGGGCACATCGCGCTGATCGTCTGGGCGGTCTTCACCATCATGGGTGGGTCGTGGCACTCGATCCCGCTGATCGCCCTGTGGCTCATCGCCATCTGGGACGTACACCGGACTTGGACCGGGATCGAGGAGTTGCTGGCCGGGCTGAACGCGGCCGGAATCATCTCCACGGAAACAACCGAGACCGCCCGCTCGGCGCGGGCACAAGACGGACGCTCACTCGCCGAAAACATCCGCATTGCCCTCACGGGCCGCGATACGAAAGGACCATGACCATGACCACGAGCCTTACCGAGCAGACGACTACCCCGACGGCACTCGTGTCCCACGTCTTCCACTCCACCACTCCCGCCGATCCCACCGTGGCGATCGAGACCGGCATCAGTGCCGGCGGGAAGGCATTCCACACCGTGAACGTTCGCGACGCTCGCTCGTCCGAGGAGGCGGTGCAACTCATGGTGGACACCCTAGAACGCCTGAACGGGCCGAGCGAGGATGCCGTCACGCTACGGGCGATCGTGGCGCTCTACCTGAACGCGGAGGGTCAGGGCCACTCGCCCGAGGCGTTCTTCCGTGAGGTGGGCAACCTGCTGACCGCCAACGGTCTGATCCCGCAGGCCGTGGACGCGATGGGGACGCCGTTCTGATGGACAAGGACTACGACCCGAACAGCTTGCGCGAGGAGTGGGCCGAGTTCGACGCGACGGTTCAAGGTGAACCGCAGTACAGATGGATAGCGCAAGACGGTCTCGCCGTCCTGACACGACCGTTCAAGGAGCCGCTGGCGTACGGTCGCAGGTCGCTTGAGGTTGCCGTGGCCAACATACGGGCGTCTCGGACCAGTTACGCCACCGACGCGGGATTCGAGGCGGACTTGGCCATGTTTACCGTCGGGCTGGCGGTCTTCCCTGCCACCGAGGAGTGAGTAGCATGGACTCGATCCTCACCATCGGCCGGTTCTTTCTCGTGAGGTCGCTCCTGGGCAAGAAGGCGGGCGGCGTCTTCCTGGCCCTGGTGGCGGGACGCAAGGCGCACGACTGGGCCAGCGAGCGGTTCGCCGAGGACCGGCTGCCGGAAGGACAGAAGTTCGTGGAGCCGCACGACCTGGCAAGGTACGCGAAGGGAGGGCGATGATGCTGGTGGACTTCGATACGCTTCTGGAGGAGGGCGAGATCATCCGCGAGGGCGAGAACTACCGGGACGCCATCACCGGCACCGTGGTCTGCGGTGGCTGTGGCGGCGAGGAGTGGGAGGTGGTCACTCGCCGCTGGTCGGACGAGATCGGCGCCTACGGCACGATGCAGTGCGAGGGCTGCGGGCGGGTCGCAGAGTACGGGGACTGAGTGTAAAACGTGAAACACGTAAACTCGCTACATAACGAAAGGAGCGCCCGGTGCAAGTAGAGATCTCGTTGGAAGCAGCCCGTGGATGTGGCTTCCGCCGTGCGGGCAAGGATGGCTTTGGCCTTTACCTCGTGGGCGGCGCCCCTGGCGAGCCGTGTGAGCGGCTGCCCTTCCCGCTGACGGTGTGCCCGTGCTGCGGGGCGGGGATCAAGTTCACGCGCGGCATGACCCAGATCGACGCCACCAGCCTGTTCGCTGAGACCGTCATTCCGTTCTGTACCAGCCCAATGGGTCCGCGCGGCAAGCTGTACGTCGAGCCGCAGTCGCACCACCACTACGCCTGCCCGTTGTGCAACCCGCACGGCGTGGACGGATGGCTGATGTGGGTGGGGCGGCAGCACTACACCGCGCCCGGCTTCATGCGAGAGGCCGCCGAGCGTGGCATCTCCAAGCGGATCGGCGCGCTGCCGCGGGACTTCAAGGTCGGTGAGTCGTGGGTCTATCTGGCCCACCTGGACGCGGTTGGTCCGTGGCTGCCACAGTACCCGGAGCGCGAGGCGTGGCTGGCATCGGCAACGCCCGGCGAGTTCGCCCCAATGCATGGCGTCATCACGGTCTACCGCCCACGCCTTGAGGTGGTGGTGAACACGACCGACCTGGACGAGTTGCCCGAGTACGCGAAGAAGTTGGCCGAGAAGCACGGAGCGCGGCTGGTCAAGGTCGTGCGCAACGAGCCGGTACAAACCGAGATCCCAGAAACGGAGGAAGAGTGATGGCATACCGCAACGAGACGATCGACGACCTCGCAACCAGGCTCGCCACGGTGACGGCCCAGCTCGCCGCCGCCCAAGACGAGCCGGCGACGCAGTACGCCTTCGAGCACGAGGATCTGGAGGTGGTCGATGGACGCTGACATTCGCCACGGGTTCAAGGTCTTCACCCACGACCGGCGGCCGCCCGTACGGGGTGGTGACCCGGTATGGGATGGCACCATTCCGTTCGAGTTGCCGGCGGTGCAGCTCGACACGTCGACCGAGGAATGTGGCCCCGGCTGGAACTTCGGTGCGACGCTGGCCGAGGCCCTGGCCATCTCCGGATTGTGGCCGAACGGCCGGCCGTCGATCGCCTACGGTGTGACCGCTGGCGAGGACGCCATCGAGCGTGGCGACAAGCGCCGCGCATCGGTGCTCACGCTGGAGAGACAGGTGACGGACGGCGAGATCGCTGACGCGATCCACGTCATGTCAGCCCGGTGGTTCAGCGACATGGCCGGCGAGATGGCAGCGGAGCAAATCGCCTGGCGCGAGGCGCTGGGGCGTCCGGAATGGAGTGTGGCGGAGGTGGAAGGCGGACTCGATCGCGCGCTCGCCGCGCGCGAGCTGCCCTGGGACATTAAGCGGTATGAATCCGCCAGGGCCGCCTGGGACGCCAGGGACGCCAGGGACGCCTGGGACGCCAGGGACGCCTGGGACGCCAGGGCCGCCAGGGCCGCCTGGGCCGCCAGGGACGCCTGGGCCGCCTGGGACGCCTGGGCCGCCTGGGCCGCCAGGGACGCCTGGGCCGCCTGGGCCGCCAGGGACGCCGGGGACGCCTGGGCCGCCGGGGACGCGCAAGCCAGCCTCGTCGTGTGCTGCGGCACACAACTCG
>Ga0315273_10011899_pt1 | contig 11142 bp, 13 predicted proteins | sample YL17G02_0_MG_FD_205753 | JGI IMG/M metagenome (GOLD analysis project Ga0315273, IMG submission 205753) | Sediment microbial communities from Yellowstone Lake, YNP, Wyoming, USA - YL17G02_0 | ecosystem: Environmental > Aquatic > Freshwater > Lake > Sediment | place: USA: Wyoming | collected...
CGTTTCATTCGATTATAATCCAACGAAAATAGGCAGTTTCATTTGGTTACAATCCAATCAATTGTTACAGTAGAACGTAACAAATAATGCAAGAATGTTACGTTTGAGTGTAACAAGGGAAAGGTGTTTTTATGTTTTCAGCAACCGATAGTATTGTTCCGCCCCATAAAGGATAACGTGGTGTTTTTGGGCTTCAATTCCAACGCTTAATTCTTTAGGGTTTTTAATCATTTCTGTAAAGTTCAGGGCATCCACAACAATAACCCCTTTTTTAACCTGCACGTATTGCTGCGCTGCATTCTCCAGTTCCTGTATGTTTTCTTTTTTCGGAACAATAATCAACAGGTCTAGGTCGGAGTTTATTGTTTGAGTGCCTTTTGCATAACTGCCAAAAACAAGCATGACAAAAAAAGGAGGCGATGCCGCCAGAACATCTTTTAAGTAAAGCTTCATCCAAGAATGCTTTTCAAGAAAAGCCTCTGCAATCTTTCGCTCAATATCAACTAAAACATTATTTGGAATGTCCTCTTTTAACTGGATCATCAGTGCTGGCGGAATGCTCTGCTTTTCAAGAAAACCCTGCTTCAATAAGCCCTGAATATTATTATACGTCAAAGTATATGACTTGCCAAGCAGCCTTGCAATTCCCCGAATCGATATCCTTTCTTCAGGCCTGCCAAGCAAGAACTGAAGAATCTGCTCCTGAGTTTTAGTCACCATTTTCGATTATACTTATACTAGTATCAATTGATACTAAAAATAGGTTAATATTTAAAGGTTTCGGACAAAACGCCTCATTCTTATTAGCGTTACTGTGGAGTAGTGAAGATTCCGATATCTTTTTATAGTTCTGCCTGCTCTATGCAGTATACGGGTGGCATGTATAAAATGCAGGCATACACGATAACAAAACAGATCAGCAAGCACGGCAAGCAAGCAGTCATAGTGATACCCAAAGTTCTAGAGCAAGAATTACCGCCCGGAACAGTTGCGGAAGTAAGAATAACCGTGCTAAAACAAGCAGAAGCAGAATCAAAAACAGGATTATGCGCAAACGCAGGGGTGCAAGAATGAGCGAAACACTAACTTACGAGGACTTAAAACTACCAGTATACCTTAACAGTCGTGCTGTTGGGGCAGTCGGCGGAGTTTCCCTAACAGTAACTGATGCCATTAACGCTGCACAGCTTGTCAAGAATAATGTTTTTCTTGCAGGAAAAAAAGGCGTTGGAAAAACACAACTATTAAGAGACTTGTTCCTCAACCGCTACGGCGGAAAAGGAATGCACATCGAAGGCAGGCCAGACCTCAAAGCAGACGAGCTCTACAAAATAGTCAACCTGGAAAAACTACGAAAAGGCGCTCTAACAAGCGAAGAACTTTTCGAGCTCACCCAATCAGTTAATTACCACTTCCTCGGCGTTGACGAACTCAACAGGTGCCCGGAAATAACGCAAAACCAGCTACTAAGCATAATGAACGGCTACATCCTGCACAACGGCAAGCCAGTAAAGCTCGGAACCGGATTCTGCACAGGAATCGCCACAGGAAACCTCGGCAACGGCGGCTACGTCGGAACCTTCAAAATAGACGAAGCACTTGCTGACAGGCTCCACTTATTCCTCAACCTAGACTACTGGAAGCCAACAGACGAAGACATGGCCGAAATCGACATGAGAACAGACCTAGACCCGCGAGTTGTTGATTCAGAGGTTAGGGATATTTCTGACAAAATAATCACGGCAAACACCGAACTAATAAAACAAGAAACCCCCCTAGAAATAACGATCATCGGCAGATACCTAGAAAGAGCCCTTGACTACTGCACGAAATTCGCAACAGCAGGCAACAGCAAAGACAAACTCAACGAAGCATGGCCAGTCATCTGCACCCAAAAAAGTTGCGACCAACGAAACACCCTCTGCGGTAGAATAAAAAGCGTTGGCGAGCGTACTGTCAAAGCAGTCAAAAGCCTAGCCAAAGGCCTACAATACACCGCCCACCTCAAAAACCCCGCAGCACAAGACGACCCTATCAATGCAATGCTTACAGCAATCAAGCTAGTCCTTCCATACTCTGGAGCGATCAGCACGCAATACCAGCGCGAAGAAGGCAACTTCAACCATCCATGCCTAGCAGCCGAGCACGTTGTTGCTGACCTGGAAACAGCAGTCAAAGACCAGTTCGAGAAAAACGAAAAACCAGGCCCCCTAACACTATCTCTAGCGTACGCCCATCAAGGACGGCTCGCAGAACGGCCTTACGCGCCCAAGAGTCCTGAATGGCAGTTTGTCCAGCCACTGCTCGAAAAAATCAACCAAAAAGGAAGAGAACAAGCATGAATAACAAAAAGTTCGCGGGATTCAACCTCGACGACGTTTTTAATAATGAGGAGGAGCGATTGCGCAAAGAAAAAGACGAAGAAGAAGCGCGCAAAAGAAAGGAAAAACTAGAAGAAAAACTAAAAAACAAAAAAGCGCCAGCCCCTGTTGCGCCAGCAATACCCTCTCCTGCTATTGACCCCGCACCTAGTCCGGCAATCAGCACATACCTCGACTTGGAATTCGAGCCAACCGCGCACAGAGAGCCAGGCAAAACCGACAAGGCACTGCTCTATTTTGATGCCAGCCAGCAAAGAATAATCAGCGCCGGCTATGAACGGCACGCAAGACCTCAAGAAGCATTCGGCCTAATTATTGATGGGCTGGAAGGAAAACTTAAAGGAACACCGTTGCAGGCAGTATATGAAGACATGTTTAAGAGTTATGGAGAATGGCTGAGCATGGCTTTCGAGCGCCAGGAAGACATATTGATTGCACATCTTGACCCAGAAGGGCTGGTATGGAATGGAAGCGCGTACTCTAAACAGAATTTTAAGTCCAGCGATGAGAAACAGTTTGATATTGCAGGAAAAGACTCAGACAAATGGATTCCTCTAAAAGAATTCGATGACACACTTGTCCAACACGTATACACAAAGCCATTTAAGGAATTACCTAAAGAAATGCAAGAAGGAGACCGTTATGCGCGCATCGCCCTGCCAGCAGACGGAACAATCTGGCCTGTTGGCCGCGTCGGCTTCGTCGGCAGGTACTGCATCGACCTCTACTACTACGGTAGGGCCTCTCGTGGGGTACGTCGGGCAAAAAATTTTGCGGGAAACAAAGGTGCTAAATGAGTGTTGAACAAGTCGCAAGACGAGTATTGTCAGAACACGGAATCCTCAGAGGAGTAAGAATAGAAGAAACACCAAACGCCCGGCCTTGCTTTGAAGCATTCACCAAATTGCAGGACGGCCAAACAACATTCAAGTACAACCCCGATTTTGTTCTTCCTAAAGGCGCGAAAAAGTTTGCTGAAAAAAAACAAGTAATCAAACCCCTAGAGACGTGCGCCAGGGACATAATCAGCCACGAGTGCGGGCACATCCACAACAGAAAGCGCAAGCCCTGCCCGGGAACAGTTGAAAAGCACGAAGAACACTTTTACGAGCCAACAGCCCAAGCCCTGCCCAAAAAAAAGCACGGCACACTCGACAGCATAACAAACCTCCAAGAAGACCTCATAGAAAACACGCTCCAAGCACAAGAACCGCACGCAGGACTATCACTATTCTACAAAGACGTAGCAAACACCACCGGCTGGCAGCCCCTGTACGAAGCATACATGCGAATACAAACATACTGCTGGGCCGACACACAAGACAAAGAATTATTCACCAAACACTTTACCAACAACCCAGAAATCACTGAAGCAGTGCAGGCATTCCTGAGAAAAATCGAAAAACTCAATCACAAAAAAGAACGGCTCACAAAACAAGAAATAACCAATTACTTCCGCAACGAGAATAACTGGAAAACAATAGCAACAGAATTCACCAAAGCACTCGAGCCACTAATACCCGAGCAATTAAGCATTCCGACGTGCGGGTTCGGCAAGCAAATGCAAAACGAAATGAGCGACCCAACACGCAGGGAAAAATTCGCGAGAAAAAACTATTCCACAGGCCAAAAAAAGCCCAGCTGGATGGACAAAGAAGAAGCCCTCGACGCAGTCTACTCATCCCTCGCGCGAGAAATACAAGTCAAAGTCGACGCGCCAAGAAAAGCCACAAGCATGCCAGTCGTGCCATACCAGTACGAACAGTTCAACCCAGAACAACACTCACTAACAGAAATCAACTTCAGAAAGCCACTCATTGTTCCCGAAAAAGAAACACCCCTCGGACTCGAAGGACTAACCTTCGGAGTCCCAGAACACTACATCGAAAGACCGCTATTAGTCAAAAAAGGAATAACCAGCTTCCCCGAATTCAAGTGCGCATACATCGACGCCTCAGGAACAATGCAGCAAGGAATACCCGACCCAGCAAGCCCAGGAAGCACTGTTTTTATCCCCTGGGGCGACAAAAGCAAATACCACTACCTCTGCAAGGCATGGTACGGAATCATAGAATACCTCGCCCGCCAGCAAATACTCCCAAACATAGAAATAACACTCGGAGCATTCAGCAACACGTCAAAAGTACGACACGGCCTTGAAGACTCAAAAAAATTGTTGTTCAGCCCGCAATTCGGCGAAACAAAAATGGACACAAAAGCAATCGAAGAACTCTTCAGCAGAGGAGGAAAAAGCGTGTTCTTCACCATAAGCGACGGAGAAATACACAACTGGAAAGACACCAAAGACAGCTTCATAAGCAAGGCAAAAGAACACTACTACTTCCACATACAAATCGGGCCAAGCACAGAAATGACCAAAGACCTCAAAAAAGCAGGACTACACGTCTACACAGTCGACAACGGAGAAGACCTCGAACGCATGGCAATAGACCTAACACGCAACGCATACCAAACATACATCAACGAAACACTGGAGCACCTAAGATGAACACCAGAAAAACATTCGCGGGATTCAACCTCGACGACGTCTTCAAGCAAGAAGAAGAACGATTGCGCAAAGAAAAAGACGAAGAAGAAGCGCGCAAAAGAAAGGAAAAACTAGAAGAAAAATTACGCGCCAAAAAAGGACCAGTCCCAACAATTGAGCCTGCAACCCCGCCCGCACAAACAAGCACGCCAAAAACCAAGAAAACCAAAAACACACCCGCCACAGGCATCGCTTACTCAGGAATCATTTTCGAGCCAACAGCACATTACGACGGAACAGACAAAGAACTCCTAACTTACAACCAAAGCCTAACAAGACTACAAAAAGCAGGCTATGAACGCCACGCCCGCCCACAAGAAGCATTCGGGCTAATCATTGACGGGCTGGAAGGAAAACTAACAGGCAAGCTAAGCCAGCTAAAAGACGTGCAGGAAGACATGCTTAATAGTTACGGAGAATGGCTAAGCTTGGCAGTCGAGAGAAAAGGAGACGTACTAATAGCATACCTCGACCCCGAAGGCCTTGCCTGGAAAAAAGACCATTACGCAAAAACAAGCAAGTTCAATGCATCTGACAAGAAAACGCTTAATATCGCAGGCAAAAACTCAGAAGAATGGATAAACCTAAAAGAGTTTGACGACGAATTCACCAAATACTTTTACGCACGAGAATTCGCCAGCCTGCCAAAAGAAATACAGAACAAAGCACAAGTCTACCTACCCCCAGAAGGAACAATCTGGCCTGTTGGCTGCGGCAGCCTCTTCGGCCGGTACGTCATCTACTTCGACAATTGGGCCTCTCGTGGGGTACGTCGGGCAAAAAATTTTCCATGTGTCAGGAATTAAAAATTCCTGAGCATGCTCAGAAATGCAAGGCATTTCTGACAGGAAACAAAGGTTCATTATGAAATCATCACTTATCTCATCTTACAGTCCCGGAGACAAATGCCAAACCGAGTTTGGCGAGCCATCCGAGACCTCACGGTCCCGGAGGAATTACCAAAATACCCCGAACAGGTTGCGGTAGAAAGGGACTACACGTCCTGCCATCAAGACACAAGTCCCATCAACGGGCGGTGTCATAAAATACAGCCACAACAACAAGTAACTCAACAAGAGCGAACGTCCTGAAAAGGCAGTGATAAAAGTTAAGGATGCGCAGGGCTACTGAGTGGCCTGTTGGCCGCGACAACTTCAACAACAGGTACAACATCAACAACTACAACAACAATAGGGCCTCTCGTGGAATAGCCCCCCATTCTCCGGGATACCTTCCAAATGAAAACGTACAAAAAACTCTACCAACAACTTTACTCTTGGAACAACCTCGAACAAGCCTACGAAAAAGCACAACGCCACAAAACAGGCACGCCAGCAGTCCAGGAATTCGAAAAACACTGGCAGTTAAACCTCTGCGCACTAATGAAAGAATTAAGAAACAAAACCTACAAGCCACAACCATTAAGGAAATTCATTCTGCGCGACCCAAAAACGCGAACAATATGCGTCTCGGAATTCAGAGACAGAATAGTCCACCACGCTCTTATTAACATTCTTCAACCAATCTTCGAACCGCGCTTTATTCACGACAGCTACGCAAGCAGAAAACACAAAGGAACACTGCCAGCAATCAAACGCTTCGACCAATTCCTAAAAAAAGTAACCAAGAACGGCAGACTAATCTATACCGCAAGAAACGCCAACCAAGTCCAAGGCTACGCCCTAAAAGCAGACATCAAACACTACTTCGACACAGTAGACCATAACATTCTTTTAAACATCATTGCTAAAAGAATAAAAGACCAAAAAGTATTATGGCTAGCAAAAGTCATTCTCGATAATTACAATTCAGGAATTCCCGGCAAAGGAATGCCCCTAGGCAACTGGACAAGCCAATTCTTCGCAAACATTTATCTGAACGAACTAGACCAATACATCAAGCACAAACTAAAAGCCAAATACTACATTCGTTATGTCGACGATTTCGTAATCCTACACCAAAACAAAACAATCCTCGCAGACTACAAGGCAAAAATCAAAACATTCCTGCAAACCCTCCAACTCGAACTACACCCAGAAAAGTGCAAAACAATACCGCTAAGACGCGGAATAACCTTCCTCGGCTACCGCATATTCTACAAGCACAAACTAGTAAGACAGCTCAACATCAGAAAAATCCTAAAACGACTGAAAGAAATGCTCGAACTCTACAAGCAAGACCACATAACAGCGGAAGATATTCTAGAGACACTTCACGGCTGGAACGCCTACGCAAAACACGCAAACACACACGAACTAAGAACAACACTAACACAAACAACCCAAAAACAACTAAACACCCGCACAAACCCAAAAAAACCCAACTTTTTAGCGCACTGCCATTCCAGCCTTTATAAAACCCCTATCCAGTTTTACCCAAAAAAAACTAAGTAAGGAATTCATATACATAACTGTCTTCTAACTTTTTTGTCCGAAAACAGACAATTTTTAGACTCCCAATTATAAACCCGAAAAACAATAAGGAAATTGTATCCACGAAAGTCCGCCAACAAATAAAAAACAACAAACCCCCCCAAAAAAACATGGCTACATTATAGCCATGAAATATATAAACACCAAAAACAATAAAAAAAATGATGAACCCACCAAATACCCCAGAAGAAACACAAGAATACGAACAACAACTCAAAAAAAGACTCCCACAATGGCTATTCCTCCTAAACGACTGGCTAAACGAACAACCACAAAAACCAACAGAGGCAGCCAAATGAACAACGACCCAGACTCCATAGTACGATGGCCAGTAATATTCAAAGAAAGCACAGTATACGACCCAAAAGAACTAAGACAAGAAGAAACAGAATACCTACAAAAAAACGGATACACCACACACAACCACGTCCCAATAGGCGAAACACGACAAAGAACATTCCTAATCAAAACAAACACAATCGAAAGCCCCCAACACACATTCCTAGTCTGGAACACCAAAAAAATACTCCAACAATACACAAACAAAATCCAAACAAAACTAACCAAAAAACCAGACCTCGTTTTTGAAACACCCGACGGCCAAAAAAACGCAATAGAAATAGAAACAGGAATAAACTACAAAAAACACAAACAACGCCTACAACAAAAAACCCAAAAAAACAACAAAGAATACGGCACAAACTGGATCATACTATGCGCAAAATCAAAAATGACCAAACAATACAAAAAATACAGCAAAGCAATAAGCAGAACACAACTCAAACAATACCTGCAACAATTATTCGAGAACACAACATTCTATTAAGAAAAGTCCTTCTGAAAGAAGGCCTCATTTCGGACCTTTTTCTGGGTGCGATAATGCCTGAAACAGCAGAATTCAAGAACAAGAACTGGTTTTGCTGGGTGCGACAAAAAAGGCCTTGATGAGCTTCTTTTGTTCAACTGCGCCACCCCCCTAAAAACTGCGTTTTTATTGGGGGTGGCGCTCTGCTAATCATAAAATTGTCTCAATCAATAGTTTTTTCAGTTCAGGGTCTTTTATCAGCTCCTCAATCAGTTCATCATCTGGTTTTGTTTCTTCTTTTTCTTTCAGGCAATGTCCGCAGTTCGGGCAGTAATTCATTCAGCACCGCCAATTATTTTTTTGACTTCTTTGTCAAGCTGTTGTTCTTTTAGTTTCTTGACCAGGATTTCTTTGAGTTCAGGATGCTTCAATAGTTTTAGCATTAGGTCATCTGCAAGATGTCTTTTGTTTTCAACATCAAGCGCGGTCTTAGTATCAAGAGACATTCCGCACTTGTAACAGAACTTTCCGTGATTAGGATTAACAACATCGCAACGAGGGCACATTTTCATCTTCCTTTCCTCGACTTTTTTCTGCCTGTCAGTATTTATTCCGTATGCTTCTTTCATTTTGTTGTGAACATCCTTGTCAACCATACTAATGTAAACCGCGGGCATTCCGCTGTCCATTTCCCAGCCGAAGTGCTTGCACATTTCATAACTGCTCCACCCGTTCTCAGCGCACCACGTCGCCCTAGAATGCCTGAACAAGTGCGGGTTAAACCCTTTCTTTATCCCTGCTTTCTCAAAAGCCCTGCGAAAAACTTTTGCCAGCGCAGCATAAGTCATAGATTTACCACTCCTATCAAGCCATAAAGGACTGCTTTGGTTTTCTCTTGCAGGATGACTCTCAAGCCATCTTACTAAATATGGAGTGGACTCAATAGCAAGACAAGTTCTGCTTCCTGTCTTGCCAACGAGATCAACATATGTTGCGTTGTCCTCGAAGCTGACGTGTTTTATCGTCATTCCGCCAATCTCTCCAATGCGTGCGCCAGTATCCCAGACCAGTGCAATAAGCGCTTTGTCGCGTGGATTATCAATTGCTTTCAATAATTTTTGAATCTCTTCTTCTCCAAGTAACTCGCTTTTCTTTACTTTGGGCTTGTCTTTTTTCTTCACGGTTGTTTTTATCCAGCTGACTTTTTTGGGATACTCATTGGCCTTAATGTCTCCTTCAAGCCATTTGTAGAATTTCTTTATTGTGACATTGTAATCAAACCTGGTCCAAATGCTGTAAGACGCATTATTATGAATGCCTATCAGAAATGTTTTAAGATCCTCTGCGCTTGCCTGCGCAAAATCCTTATTTATTTTTCTGGCAATAATCTTCAGCGTCGAAACATATTTCAGAATTCTTGCCTTGCCAATATTATCCATGAACAGGAAATCAGCATACTTCTTAATCACGTCTTTATTTGCCTGGCTTACCTCAGACTTTTCCAAATTAGAAATCGCGGTTCTCAGTTTTTTATCATAATCATGAATATCAATTTTTCCTTTCATATCGTGCATAAGAAGACTAAGAAGTATATAAATTTATCCTATTTTCAATCCCATGAAGTTAAACGCCGCCGCCCGGATTTGAACCGGGGGATCCTTGCGGAAACTGAATATCTGCACGGAACACGTTCTCATTCAGGGCATTCTGCCCGTGTCGAACGCGTGCGTTAGCAATCCAGCGCAGTACCAGGTTGTGCCACGGCGGCATACAGCTATTTATTACACGCTGATACTTTATAAATCTTGCTCTCTGTTTGTGAGAAATCAAAAACCTTTATAAATGCATGGAGGTTCATTTGGTGTACAGCGGGGTAGAGCAGACTGGAGTGCTCGGTGGGCTCATAACCCACAGGTCAGAGGAAGCGGAAGGGAAGGCCGCTGCTGAATTCAAATCCTCTCCCCGCTATTACCCTCCCACCTATTTTTTATCTTTCTCAAATGTTTTGGACTGGAGAAGTTGATTATTTCAAGCCATTTTCTGAGATTATTTTCGCCGTTTAATTCAATGCGGTTTATTATGGTATATCCTGCTATAATTCGTTTATCTGTTATTTTGTAGTCATATGTCTCGACAATTTTAAATCCTTTTTTCTTAAGGATTTCTGCTATTTGTTGTGTTAATTTTTTGCTCTTTGATGAGAAGCTTATAACAGGATAATAGGGGTAAGACTTGTATCTTTTCTTGAAGCAAACGCATCCGTCTGTATCAAATACTCCCCGTATAAACGATAAAACGTGTTTGTCTCTTAGAATCGCGGGAATTTGTAATTGCTGTTCTTTTCTTCCGTTGCATAATCCAATAATTTGGGTGAGATATGTGAAAATTGCTTTAGAATGGATTTCAAACCCAAACGTGGTGTTTGAATCGTGATGTTTTATCTTCGGCACAAATCCAAATACCTTCTTGAATATCGGGCCTATTACCTGATAATATAGCTCTTGTTCATCTGCAGGATTTCCAACGCATTTTATTACATAATCATTTCTTGCTTTTCTGTAGTAGATGCATCCGTCTCCTGCTAGAATTCCGCATAAGTACGCGAGGTCAGGAGATATTTCGTGAGGAATTATTGTTCCTTTAATTTTATCTTTGCTGCTTAGTTCTATGTTCATTAACTGAATTTAAGTTTCTTCCCTTTAAATACCTCGCGCAGGGATGTCCAGTGGCAGTAAGCATCATTTATTAGAATTCAGTAATTATCCAATCCACTTCTTCGACCCTTCTTTGTGTATTCTGTGTTCGATTAGGTCTTTTAGGCCGGTGAATGCTTTGTGCATTGCTTTTGCAAGGTCATATTCTTGGGTTTTGTCCACATCCATTGTTTCTGTTGCAGAACTTACCTGTAAGTGCACTGCGTATTTCTTTTTCTTGTCAGGTTTGCCTTCTGTTTTGTATTCTTTTATTAATACTCTT
>Ga0315273_10011900_pt1 | contig 11141 bp, 18 predicted proteins | sample YL17G02_0_MG_FD_205753 | JGI IMG/M metagenome (GOLD analysis project Ga0315273, IMG submission 205753) | Sediment microbial communities from Yellowstone Lake, YNP, Wyoming, USA - YL17G02_0 | ecosystem: Environmental > Aquatic > Freshwater > Lake > Sediment | place: USA: Wyoming | collected...
CCGATGCCCTCGGCAATCACACTACCATCCTTCGCCGAAGTGATGGTATCGCCCTTCTCGCCGAGATAGTTCTCCGTGAGATAGGTAAACCCGCCCTTCGCACACAGCAATCCAGCCGACTTCAAGTGACAGATACTCGGCTGCGAGTAGTTCAGCACGCGCCATGACTCGACACAACGATGCTTGGAAGCCTTGGTTAGATGCATCTTCATTCCGTATCCTTCTCTCCGTCGAGCAATTCGACGGTAATTCGTACCCTTTTCCCGTGCCAATTAGCAGGGACGATGCCGCCAGTCGAGAGAGTGAGAGGCGCGTCCTCTACTAATAGCGTGTTATACCCGCCATGGTCGCCCATTACCCCGCACCATTCCAAGCGCAAGCCTGGATATAGAACGCCAGTGTAATGCATTAGAACCGCTCCAAGTCTCGCACGCTGCCCGATTGTGCGTCACGCAGCGCCAGCTTGTAGCCGGCGAAAAAAGCCTCTCGAAAGGCGTTAGCCGTCTGCGTGATTGGCGTTCTCACGCCAGCGTCATAGTGTGCGGCGCTGGCTCGGAGTGCGTCGGGATTCACGTTCACGCTTGCCGCCAGTAGCACGCACCAATCTTGCTTATTCGTTCCCATACTTCCTCCTATCACTAGCTTTCGCTAACCTAGCCTCTAGACCTTGCACACTCGCCCTATATGGGGCCGACTCCACGCCGTCTAGCTCCCATAGGCTCCAATCGTCCCGACGCTTAGGTGCGGCGCCTAGCGATACCTGAACGGGCACCGGGAACCATTCGCCATAGCGGTTACTGCGCTGGTACTGCCCGCGATGCTCGCGCACGCATTGGAGCGCGCCACCGAAACAATCATGCACCCCTAGCTTAGCGATAGGGTCGCGCCGCTTGATTGCAGACATGGCGGCGCTAGCGTGCTGAGCCATATGCTTTACCCCTACGCCACGCGCTTTCGGGTCCTCGTTTTTGGACCAGTAGATACCAGGGCGGAGAAACACGGTATCGCCATGAGTCTTAGCCTCCCACGTTCCAAGCCTAGAACCGCTGATAGGTGCGTCGGGCAAGGCTAGTTCCCGCGTCGCGTAGATACCGTCCGTCGCAATAGCTAACACATCGTCCTGAGACGGCGCTAGCACGTCGAGTATCGCGGCGCGCGTTCCACTGGTAATCATTCCAGCCCATATCAGGCTACGGAATTGCGGCCGTCCTACACTCTGCGACAGCTTGCCGTACATCGAATTCAGCGCAAGCTTGAAGGTCTTACCCTTCGCGTCCTTTCCCATAGCCTCGCGCTCGCGGAACCAATGGAGCACTCTAGCGAACGGCTGGCAGTCACAATCACTCTCTAGGACCCATGCGCCGTCTAGGTCTACACCGCGCCAGCCGTTCGACGCGGCCATTAGTTCACTACGCCATATCCAGCCTTGACTGCCACCGCGCGGGAATAGGATACGACCGTTATCAAGCCTGCACGGTAGCGGACCCCACGCGCTATCCTTATCACCCTGTAATCGGTATCTGCACAGCGCACCGCGCGCCCGCTCGATACGACCCTGTAACCGAGTATACTCCCACGCTCCGTGTTCCAAACACGGTAAAATATACGCTTGGAACGGATAGGCACTGACGATATCAAAGCCATGAATCGGACCCTTCACTTCGCCTAATAGTGCGTTCTCAAACCTACCACCAAAGAAGCCTCGCGATACCGGGTCGCGCATAGCGTCTGGCATAGTGCCGCGCTTCTCGCGAATACCCATAAGTTTAAGTGCGGTGGTGGCGGTAGAGCCTGGTCCGTGCCAAGTGTGCAGCTTAAGCCCTATCTCATTGTGCGTGGCGTCCAGCTTGGCGATTAGCTGCGCCAGTAGACGGCACTCTAGCTCGCAATAGGCTGCAATCTCGTCGCCCTGGTCTGCGGTGAATGTGGAGCGCGCGGCCTTCATGCGGTCAATCGTGGCGTAGTCCTCGGGAGTGCCGATACCCCACAATCGAATTGCCTTTGCGAACGGACATTGAAAGAACTTCCCAACGTCCCAGATTGTAACGCTGCGCTCGCGATTCTTAATGCGCATACAGCCCGCAACGTAATTGAGCTTGTATCCCTTCCAGTGGACGGGGCTAAAGCCGCTACCCTCGTCGGCCGGCCGATACCGCGCCTCCGGTCGTAGCAGCCGATAGATAGACTTGTTCGGCAAGTCGCGTAGAATCATCGTCCAGTCATACCCGAGATAGTATCCAGCTATGCGCGCGTCCCAAGGAATCGAGAGCAAGAAGTCTAGGCACTCTGCGGTACGCAAGCCGTCCGGCGCGCTGATAGAGTCTGCACGCTTCCCGCTTTCGTCGCTGTAGGATAGCAGCGTGTAGCGGTGCGGCGTGCGGCCTTCACCCTCTCCGTCTAGCCCTATCCAGTAGACGCGCTCCGCCCTGGTACTGCTAGAGCCGCGAGGCTTGCAGCCGCAACCGCAGCCGACCGGGTGACGTGTACGATGCGCGGCGCGCTCTAGACCGCACAGTGCGCAAGGCTCGCCAATGGGGGAGTGATAGCTACGGTTCATCTATCTCTGCTGCGATGTATGCCAGTATCACCGTTATAACCGCTGCTAGCAGCGATAGGCGTATCCAATGCTCGCTCAATCGAAGTACCCGTAGTACATATCGTTCTATCTCTGCTGCGATGTATGCCAGTATCACCGTTATAACCGCTGCTAGCAGCGATAGGCGTATCCAATGCTCGGTCAATCGTTGTACCCGTAGTACATATCGTACACGTCTCCAACGTCCAGATCCCAAGCCTCCGCTAGATACTCCGCCAGACCGTCTAGTTCCTCGCGCGTCATAGACCCGAAGTCTCCGAAGTCAATATCAGTCTGGCCGGAGTGCATCTCATAGATATCTTCCTCTTCTAGCCCCCATTCCTCGGCTAATTCCTCGGCTAGTCCAGCGTCTAGTTCCGCTACTGTGATGTTAGAGAAGTCGAAGTCAGACGGCGCTTCGCTCTCGTCCTGGTCCTCGTCCTCGTCGCTCACTCGACACCGTACAAGTGCCGGGGCCTGGATGCCCTCTCTAGCGCTTCATAGAGCGCACACCATGCTAGGTCCGACCGGCCGCACAAGCCGCTTCCTGGCCTGTGCGGGTAGTGATAGAGCCCGCATTGACACGGCGTCGGACGTCTCCGCTTGCACAGCGGGCGACCGGGACGGCAAGCACGCTTTCGGCAGTAGCTACAGGCCATAGATACCTCCCCTCTACGCTCTAGATGTAGGGTCTAGAGCGCAGTAGGGAAGCGTCTAGCGCTTGCGGCTCTCGACGCGGTACCACTTCGCACGCCCGCGCATACCATCGGGAGTGATGCGCACGACGCGACCGACCAACTTGGAGAGCACGGCCAGGCACGCGCTCTCGCCCACCATGACGGTATCGCCGGGCGCGTACTCGCGATTGTCGTCCTTCGAGTCTGCGACGACTTCACACTTGTAGTAGATGCGCTCTCCGAACCGCGTTTCCGTCACTTCCTGCGACGTGACTAGGCACGTCAAAGCGTGCTGGCGCAAGTCTGGCGAAGGCGACCACCACGGTAGAGAAGGAATCTCTACCTCGTCCCAAGTGCTCGGCTGGTCCTGTGTCACGAATGCTTCCGGCTTTGCCATGATTCCAATCCTCCTGACAGCGTGCCAATCGCGATTGACTGACACCTAGACCATTCTCGCACGCCCCCGGAAGCCTCGCAATCGCTCTTTTCGCTAGTAATTCCGCGTACTTACACCGTTTCCAGACTCGGGGGCGCCAGCCCCCACACACTTTTCCCGAGCGATTCCGCGCGGTTACATCGGGGGCGTGGCCCCCCACATGGGGCTTGCAGCCCCCGGCCGGCCGTGGTAGGGTAGGTGTTCGATGCCCGCACCTATGCGCCATGTTCCCGGCGAGGATCAGCCCGGTGGCGGAGTAGCCTTTGGCAACAAGGGTAAAGCGCTCCCCAACGCCGAAGCGAAGCGGTATTGGGACGGCGTAGCTTCACTCCGTCAAGCGGAGTCGCTGCTATCGCTAGCTGGCGCGGTATCGGGTCCAGCCGATGCGCCTCCGGCTAGCGAGAATACCACGCTGGTATTCCTAGACGATTGGGTTGCTCGCGGGAAGCGTGCGCTTCAACGTGCGTTCGACCTAGCGAGCGGCGGCATAGTCGGGAAGTCAAAAGAAGTCGGGAAGCGTGCCGCGAAGCATCTATATGCTGGCGCACAAGCCTTAATGCAGACGGCGGAAGGTGCGGCTCACAAGGGGTTAGCCGCGTTCGCTAAAGCTGCGTCGTGGACGGCTGCACTAGTGGTCGGCACACAGGTTGGTATCGCGGCGCTAGTCGCGTTGGGCTTGTATCTGTACTTCTCGAAAAGGTGAGCATCAATCATGGCAAAGCGTCGAACGTCGTCCAGTGCGGTCCGAGTCATTCAGGCCCCGCGCCAATCGGCGCCAGTGATTCGCGTGGTAGCGCCGAGTGCGCCGCGTGAGTCTCGCTCGCGTCGTGCTGGTCGCGTCGTGCGGCGTGCGGCGAGTGCGGTCGGCGGCGCGGCTGCGCACGAGAAGCACACTCTTATCGCCATCGGGACGGCCGCAGCGCTCGGCCTGGGCGAGAAAACCGGCATGATTCCCATGTCGCTTGCCATCATTCCGGGCGTTGGACCGGCTGGTACGCTCGGATTGGCGTGCTGGGCGATTGGCAAGATCAGCAAGAATCGTGTCGCCGAGCACATGGCAACCGGCCTGCTGTGCGTCGCAATCAATCAATGGGCGCGCACTGGAACTGTGAGCGGTGTCGGCGGAACCGTCGTCGGCTTCGACGAAGAATGATAGCCGGCGCATAGCGTCGGACGAGTGAGCAACAATCAATTCCGGCCAAGCCGGGGAATCGGTACATCATGACCGTTGGATACGTTCAAGGCTACGAGACTGGCGAGGATGTAGAAGGTGACGTTGACGGAGAGCTCGACGGCGCTTCTGTTGTCGGCGCAGCGCGGCGTGGCCCGTCGCTCCGGCTGGCTCCCAAGCCCGGCTGGCGGCGCGGCGAAGTCGCTCCGGGCGTCCAGCGCCCGCAAGCGTATCTGCACGTTCTGCCGATGACGGCGGACGACGGCAGCAACGGCGTACTGAGCGTGGGCAATCCGGCCGGCTTCAACTTCATCGGCCGCCCGCAGCGGCCGTTTCGCGGGGAGCGCATCCTCGCGAGTGTGAATCCGTCCGCGCCCGGACTCGGCGCGGCGCTGTGCTCGGGTATCTTCGTCGGTACGGCTGTGCAGCTGGTCGAACTGGGCACGTTCGACGTGTCCTTTTTCGCGCCAACGGCGTTCGGTGTCCGGCTCTACATGAGCCAGGCGATGCCCGGCGTCGAGGTTCGCATCGGAATCCGCGCACAGATTCCGCTCGCCGGGCTAGACTTCATCGCCGTGAGTCTCATGGTCATGGGCCAGGCCATCGGCTGATAGGCTTCCTACTCCCCTGCACTCGCGAGGGTACAGGGGAGAGGGAAGGATAACAGCTATGCGCATTCGACTAGGTGTGTCCGAAGGCTTGAACCGCGACGAGACTGCGGCTGTGCTCGACAGTGCTCTAGAGGCTGTCACGCGCTCCAACGTACCGCAGCTTCTACGCGGTATGATTCCGTCGTTCGACAAGGCTTTGCGCGCGGGTAAGGTGCGCTGGCGTCCCGAGCCACCGGGTGACGAGCACTTTGACGACCCCAAAACGGTGTTGAAACGCGGTTGGGGCGACTGTGACGACCTAGCGCCCTGGCACGCTGCCAGTCTGCGCGCTAGCGGTGTAGACCCGGAAGCTACGGCCGTTGTCCGGCCTAGTGGGCCTAACCGCTGGCACGCCGTCGTAGAGCGCCATGACGGGCGCATCGAGGACCCGAGCAAGGCGGCCGGAATGGGTAGTGTCGGCGGTGACGAGTATCGCGGCCCATTCTGGCCTGCGATGCTGCGTGACCGGATGACACTCGCCACGACTCCGCACCGTGGAGCGCACTACACTCGTGCGGACGTGCCTTGGAGTAACGACCCGGACCTAGCCTGGTCTGTCATTCAGCGGGCCGCTACACCGCTCGCCAGCGTGCGCGGCGCGGTAGGTCACATGCTGCGCACTTCGCCAGCGATGCGCGAGGACGATTACTACCGCCTGGCCGCGCTCCACGACTTGCTGTCCGGCTCTAGCCCGGATGACGTGAGAGTGGCGCTAGAGTCGCATGAAGTCGGGAGTCTATTCTCGTCGCTCATTCCGGCCGCTGCGTCACTCATTCCCGGTGGCGGTCTGGCCGCTGCGGCGCTTCCGCTCGCGCAAGGATTGCTCAAGGGAGGCGGTGACGCTGGGCCTTCCTCCCCTGGCGCCGCCGCTTCCCGAGAGCACCAAGGGTCTATGCCGTCTATGCATATGCCGAGCGGTAACGCACCTGGTACCACGCTATTCCAGCCGGGTGGACCTATCATCGTCCGCTTCTAAGGAGTCGGCTGTGAGGACAGACGACTACAGAATCCGACGCTGGGGCGACCAGGCGACGCTAAGCGCCGATATCCCTGCGGCCGCAGTAGCGGACGTGACAATCTCTAAGAATGTCATTGAAGCACGCTCGCGACTACCTACGACTTGGACAATCCAAGCGTTTGCAGAGTCTAGCGGCGAAGTGCCCGGCGATATTCTCGCGGTGTTTCTAAACGTGCAGATAGGCGTGGGGTCTGGCCGGCTAGTAACGCGTGTGCCTATGACTGGCACTTCACTAGGTGGGCCGCTAATCGTGCCTGCGTCGGATATCACGGCGTCGCTATCGTTCGACCTAAAGGCTGTAGCAGCCGCAGCGCGCACCATTCGCGTTTTCGGAACTATCATTCTGGCGCCATTTGTTCACGCGCCGGGCGACCATAAGGTGCGCCCCGAGAGTGCAAGCCAGACGTTCGGCCCTATCACTGACGACTACGCTCACATCGGAGAGGAACCGGAATGAGCGAACTACGCCGCTGGATTGCGCGTCACCCTCACCCGTCGTCGCTCCGTTGCGACGATGGGGAAAAGACTGTGCGCGTTGGAGTCACGCGCTCCAAGTTTCGCGATGCCGAGAACGCGCTAGCGGGAGTGTCGGGACGCATTGAAGCGCTGGACGAGAGCGGCGCTATCCTGCGTGCGATTGACGTTGAGGCGCCCGAGGGTAGCGAAGCGGCTAAGAAGAAAGCTGCGGTAGGCCAGGATTCCAATCAAGCGATGTTGACGCGGTTCGCTGAATTGCTCACTGACGGAATGGACAAGGCTGCGGCTCGCCATGAAGCGGCGTACCGCATGGGCTTTGACCACCAAGCGACGCTAATCAACCTGCTGTCTACTCGGCTCTCACAGCTTGAGAAAGCTTGGCATGGTATGATAATGGCGCAGCCGGAAGGCTCGGCGCAGCCGGATTCCAATCTGTCTGCTGTGATGACGCTGCTAGGTGCTGCTGCGCCCGGTTTACTCACGCATCTATCCTCGGGCGCCAATGGCGCGAACGGAAAGCCCAATGCTACTTGAAGCTGGCGTAGTGATTGCGATGCTTGCGGCACTGGCTCACAAGCTGGGCGATAACAAGTGTCCTAGCCCTGGTCCTGGTCCTGGTCCTGGTCCTGGTCCCGGTCCTAGCCCGAGCACTCACGATAAGGGGCCGGAATGGCCTATCGTGAAAACTACGCCAGCGCCGCACACGTTCGACGATGCCGCCGAGAGCTCGAAGGCTTACACCTTCCTAAACCGTGCTTTCGCGTACCCTGCGGGTACCGTGTTGGAGCAAACCATCTATCCCGACGGACATAAGACTCAATACGTCGTCGGAAAGCGTGGGCCTGCTAGCTCTGATACGGTGGTAGAGATATGGCATGACGGTGCGCTGTATACGGCTGTCAAGGACATGCCGAAGGGGAAGCGCTGGCGTCCGGCTAAGAAGGTGTCGGCTAGTGAAGTATCTACCGCTCGTGCTCTGCTACCCGCTGCGAAGGGTCGAGACGTGGGCGACGTATTGCAGCAAGACGGCGATACGCAGTATCGCGCGGCGAAGCACGGTAGTAAGACTGCGGTGGAAGTCTGGCGGTATGCATGACGTCCTTCGCGTTCGGCGGCGGAGGTGGCGTAGGTCCGCCCGGTCCGCCTGGTCCGCCCGGTCCGCCTGGTCCGCCTGGTCCGCCTGGTCCGCCTGGCCCGCCTGGTACCAGCACTACGCTGGTATTCACAGCGCCGCTATCGCTCTGGCTCTGCCCGGCTGGCGTGAAGCGCGTTACAGTCTACGGCCGGCCTGGTAGCGGTGGTGGTAGCGGTGGTGCTGGCGGCGGCGCTGGCGGTATTGACCCGGCGACGGGCGGCGGCGGCGGCGGGCAGGGTGGCTCCGCTGGCGGTAGCACAGTAACGCAGATAGCGAACATCGACGTTACTCCCGGTGTGCTATATGACATTATCGCCGGTTTCGGCGGACTAGGCGGATTGGGCGGATTAGGTGGTATCTTAGGCTTGCCCGGTCTATCCGGCACTCCGGGTACCGCTAGCGCGGTTATCGAAACATTCGCGCTGGCCGTCAAAGTCATATTTGGCCAGTCGGACGGCGCGTTCATGCTCGGCGCTGGCTCGGGCACTATTACCACGCCTGGTAACTCTGGCGCGGCTGGCGGTATGGGAGGCGTCGGCGGTACAATACCAGGTACACCATATGGCCTGCTCGCTATGGCAAACCTAGTTCCGCTAGTAGGCAGTCAGGTCGTAGTAGGTATTGACGGCGCTAACGGCGGCCCCGCAGGACCTAATGGCGGGAGTAACACTCCGGGTCAAGTGCCTATCGGCGCTCCCACCTGGTCTAGCACGTTCTCCGGTTCGGTGGCGCCAAGTCAAGCAGGTGCGCTAGGAGGCGTCGCCGGCGCGGCTGGCGCTGGCGGCGGCGCTGGCGGCGCTGGCGGTAGTTCGGTCGCCAGCGACGAGTATCGCATCTTCGGCGAAGTGCCCGCAGGTGGTGGCGTAGGTGGTGCTGGCGGCGCTGGCGGCGCTGGCGGCGGGGCCGCTGGCGTAGCAGGTGCGAGCGGTGTAGCGGGAGGGTTAGTGGGCGCTAGCGGGCGCGGTGGTGGCGGTGGTGGCGGTGGTGGCGGTGGTGGCGCTGGTACCGTTATCGGCGGTGGTGGCGGTAACGGCCGGAGCGGTGGCAACGGCTCTCGCGGCCTGATTGTGCTGGTGTACTAATGTCGCTAACACAGATGCTCGTACTACTTGATGCTTGGATGGTAGCGCGCAAGTACACTACTGCGCAGATTGCCGCCAGCAAGGTAATCGCTACTCCGTGGTATAAAGAGCGCGCGTCGGGTTTCGTGGGTATGACGGATGACGAGTTTGACGCGATGCTCACATCCGTTTACTGGCCGTATCTCTGCGACTATCCGGCCTGATTATGGCCAAGGCTAGCGATGCTGAGCACGCCGAAGTGCTCGCGATGCTGGCGAGTAATACAGGCTGGCCAGCGGCGGAGTTAGACTCTGCGATAGCGATTGAGAGTGCTTGGGACCCTGCGTCGCATAACTCGATTCGCGCGGGCGGATTGATTGGATTCCTTCGCACGGAGTTACCGCACGTCGGCTGGAATGACGGGCCAGAAGCGTTCTGGCAACTGAGCGCCACGCAGCAAGCGCCGTATATCGTGCGATTCTTCGCCAATACCAAGCGTGCTTGGAAGGTGCCGGGCGATACCTACCTTGCTATCGCGGCTCCGTCGTATATCGGCGCATCGGATAGCACAGTGGTATATCCCAAAGGCGGCAAGGCTTGGGACCAGAATCCCGGTTGGCGTCCGAGCGACGGTGGCGATATCACCGCAGGGTCTATCCGCGCGACACTACTCCGGCGCATGGCCGGGAAGGCTGGCCGCAAGGTGGTGGCTGCGCATAGCGGGACCCCGGTGTCAAGCGTAATCGTCGCGCTCGCGCTCACCGGAGCGCTTTATTGGGCCTGGACCCGGAGTCGTCGAACAATCGTACCAGGGAAGCGCTTTTCTGGTCGCGAACGCTTGCTTTTGGCTGGATAAGGTGTATTCTATCTCTAGTCGCCGCTTTGGCGACACAGGAGAGAAAAACATCATGGCCAGCAAGAAGTTCGACGCGAAGGTCCTCAAGTCTCTGTTCAGCGAGTACGCGGGCGCCAGCGACAAGCGCAGGGCGGCCGATGCCGCTTCCGAAGCTGCGGCTCGCGCGCAGTCGGACGTGGTTCGCCGGATTCTCGACTTGACGGGCTCCAAGGGTCCGTACACCGTCGGCGACTCCCGCATGGTCGCCATGGTCCGGCCGAGTGAGAAGGAAGCGGCGAAGCTGACGGCGGCCGGTAAGCCGGTGCCGGAGCGGACGTACTTCTTCCGCGCCGAGTCGGGAGAGAGCATCGAAGTCTGAGCGCTACCCACGGCCCCGGAGCGGAAACGCTCCGGGGTCGAGGGGAGGATTCAGATGTACGTCAAGGTGAACCGTAAGCCTAAGGGTATTCCGAATTGTGAAGTGCAATGCGTGCCCGGCGTAACCGATATGGGCGCGTCACAAGTGCAGGTATACATTCGAGATGTAGACTCGTTCGGAATCTCGATGATTAGCGCGTCCGTTCGCATGTCAACTAAAGAGTCTCGCGCTATCGCCGCTGCTATGATTGCGGCAGCCGACGAAGCGGACGCAATGCGGCGCAAGGTCTGAGCGGTCCCTACTCCCCCGCACCGGGTTTCGGCCTGGTACGGGGGAGAGGGGAGCGCTTAGGCTCCGCTAGAGAGGACTAGAGAGAATGACCGGCCGTAAGAATCACGACGCGGAAAGCATGGCGACAGAGTACCGCGAGAATGAGTGCGCCTCACTCGTACTGCACGCGAGGTCGCTACTGGTTGCGACTGACGCGCTACTCGCACTCACTGGGCACTGGACGTTAGATCGTCGCGTGCTCGAACTTATCGGAGAACTTCACGCCGAAGCGACGGAACTGCTTGCGAAGGATGCCGCGCTTTACGACCCGCACAAGCGGGACTAGCACTCTCCGCCAGTCCAAGCCGAAACCGGCGCACTCCCAGCGGGCGGGGTGCGCCGGTTTCGGCGTTTCAACGCCTTGTTTTGGCTGCGTGGGCCGCCCGCCCCCTGGGGG
>Ga0315273_10011901_pt1 | contig 11140 bp, 12 predicted proteins | sample YL17G02_0_MG_FD_205753 | JGI IMG/M metagenome (GOLD analysis project Ga0315273, IMG submission 205753) | Sediment microbial communities from Yellowstone Lake, YNP, Wyoming, USA - YL17G02_0 | ecosystem: Environmental > Aquatic > Freshwater > Lake > Sediment | place: USA: Wyoming | collected...
GAGTACAAGGCGCAGAAACCAGAAGAATTAAAGATTGCCGCCGCGAAAAGTTAGGATTCGCCGGGCGGCACGAGATAACTGTTTTCGGAAAGATAGCAGGATATGGCAAAGACAGAGGAAACAACAGTAAAGACAGCGACACCGGCTCCGGCAGCGAAAGGTCCTGATAAGGGCGGCTATTACTGGGGAACCGGCAGAAGAAAGACATCGGTTGCCCGCGTGCGGATAAGACCCGGCGACGGCAAAATGGTCATTAACAAGAGGGAGCTTAATAATTTTTTCAGGAGCGACCAGGACAGAAGCGCGGTGATGGCTCCGCTTGCTATGGCCAAAGCCGAGAAGACGCTTGACGTTTTTGTCAACGTCAACGGCGGCGGGACGACGGGTCAGGCGGGCGCGACGGTGCTGGGTATTGCAAGGGCGCTGAAGATATACGACCCGGGTCTTGCCCAGGCGTTGCGCGACGGCGGGTTCCTGACACGCGACCCGAGAATGGTCGAAAGGAAGAAGCCGGGACAGTCGGGCGCAAGAAGGAGATTCCAGTTCTCGAAACGTTAAACGATTAACGATTTGGATTATCAGAAGGCCGCTGGAAAACTCCAGCGGCCTTTTTTATTTGCTATGGAGTTTAAGTATGTCTGGTCACAGCGAAAAATTGAAAGGCACGGCCCTGATGGTTACGGCATGCGCATTTTTCTGCGTGATGGCGTCGTTAGTAAAACTGGTAACGCATGTCGATGCCTTTAAGATAGGTTTGTGGCGGTTTGTTGTCGGGATGGGTCTGCTTGGAACGGCGGCGATGTTCGGCGTGATACAACTAAAAGTTCACAACTGGCGGCTGTTATTTGTCCGGGGCCTGCTGGGTGGAATAGGAGTTGTGATGGCGTACTTTGCGATTGTTAATCTGGGAATGAGCAAGGGCGTGGTCCTGACATCTACCTACCCGGTTTTTGCGTATATCCTGGGCATAACATTGCTTAAGGAAAGACCAAGTGTTGTTTCCGCACTGTCGATACTGACGGCATTTGTGGGCATCTGCCTCGTAGCCGGAGGCGACAATGGCGTCGCGGGGATATTCGATGGCGTTGGATTATATGAGATACTGGCGGTCAGCGTAGGGCTGATTGGCGGGGTGGTCGTAGTGACGATACGCAAACTGCACGAGACCGACTCTTCATACGCGATTTATTTTTCGCAGTGCGCCATAGGGTTCTGGATAGCGGTATTGCCCTCAAGCGGGGGGACGAGCCGGGTTGATTTGAGAGACGGGTTGATACTTTTGCTGATTGGTGTGACGGCAACTATCGGACAGCTTATGATGACGCAGAGCTACAAATATCTGCCGGTTCGAACCGGGGCGACGCTGGCGATGCTTGAGCCGATGTTTTGTTATTTTGCCGGCGTGAGTTTGTTTGGCGAGCCGTTTTCAGCGAAATCCATAATCGGGACGCTGTTGATTATCGGCTCCTGTGTGGCTGTGATTTTACGCGATGGTCGCCCGGCAGCGGTCTCAAGTAGGGCAGCAGACAAGACAGGGTTTGTTTGAGATTGAAATATGAAGCGGCTCTTTGACGGGCTTTGATTTGCAAAGTGTTATTGAGTAAATTACAATTGCGGCCAGGATAAATTGTAAGAAGCTTTTTGTGTAAGGAGAAATTATGGTACGTGTTGCGATTATTGGCGCCAGCGGATACACGGGCGCAGAATCAATTGAGATACTGCTTCGGCACAGCGAGGCGAAACTGACGTATTTGAGCGCGCTGCCTGAGGAGTGCGGGCAGATTAGCGATATGTTCGGGCGATTCAAAGGCCGGTGCGAGATGATAGTTGAGCCGCTGGATTTGGAAAAGCTGGCGGACGTTGCGGACGTTGCACTGTGCTGCCTGCCGCACAAGGTGTCGATGAGCTTTGTGCCGAAGATGCTGGAGGCGGGGGTGAAGGTTGTCGATTTCAGCGCGGACTATCGGCTAAAAGACGTGGCGGTTTACGAAAAATTTTACGGCGTCAAGCATACCGATACGGATAATCTCGCCAAGGCGGCGTTCGGATTGCCAGAATTGTTCCGCGAGACAATTAAGGAGGCCGAGCTGGTCGCTAACCCGGGGTGTTTCCCGACGGGGGCGTCGTTAGCGGTTGCACCGTTGTTGAAAGAAGGGTTGATTGAGGCCGAGCAGGTAATCGTCAATTCGGTTACGGGTGTATCGGGCGCGGGCAAAAATCCGTCGGCCAAGTTCCATTTCCCGAATATGAACGAAAACATCTTCGCTTACGGCATAGGCGTTCATCGGCATATGCCGGAGATTGAGCAGATTATGAGCGATACAGCGGGTAAACCCGTTACGGTGCTGTTCCAGCCGCACGCGGGACCTTTTGACCGCGGGATACTTTCGACTGTTTATTCGAAGCCGAAGGGCAAGGTTACGAATGAGCAGCTTGTGAAGCTGTATAAGGATTTTTACGCGGGTGAGCTGTTTGTGCAGGTTTGTCCGGGCAGCCCGAACGTAAAAGACGTGGCGGGGACAAATTACTGCCACGTTTTCCCAGCGGTCGTCAAAGGGACGGTCGTGTGTTTCTCTGCGATTGATAACCTGATTAAAGGCGCATCGGGCCAGGCGATTCAGAATATGAATATCATTTTTGGTTTGGATGAAACGCTGGGACTGAAGTAGAGGATATTGCAGTGGGCAAGCTCCAAGAAATGTCGAAGAAGCGGATTAGGTCACATAAAAAGCTGTTGGCCCTAAAATCCAAAGTGTACGAGCGATTTATCGAAATGGAAAAAGCGGCTTTCGGCGAAGGTGAGGTGCCGAAGAAGTATAAGGAGCTTATCGCTGTTGGAATATCGGTTGCAATAGATTGTGAATCCTGTATGCAATGGCATATCGAGCAGGCAGCTAAAGCGGGGGCATCGCAGCAGGAAATTCTTGAGGCAGTTGAAATTGGTATTGAGATGAGTGGTGGGCCGGGGACGGTATCTGCCAGATTTGCTCTTGACGTTATGGAAGGAATTTTTGGCAAGTAACTTATGAAAAATGGCATACTCAAGGTCGCGACGTGTCAATTTGCTGTTAGCGCATCGATTGCGCGGAATGCGCAGCAGATTTGCGCACAAATGCAAAAGGCCAAAAGGGGAGGTGCGGAGATTGCGCATTTTCCGGAGTGCGCGTTGGCCGGCTACATCGGGTTTGACTTTCCAAATTTTGACGGCTTTGACTGGGAACTCCTCGAAAAGGAAACGGCTAAGATAGCGGCCCTGGCGGGGAAATTGAAACTGTGGGTAGTTTTAGGCAGTGTTCATCCGCTGGCCAGTCCTGATAAACCATATAACTGCCTTTATCTAATAAACCCCGACGGGGAAATGGTTGACCGATATGACAAGCGGTTCTGCACAGCAGGGGAGTTGAGGCGGTTTAAGCCCGGCAATCGGTTTGCCTTTTTCACAATCAATGGTGTGAAGTGTTCGCTGCTGATTTGCCTCGATTTGCGGTTCCCGGAATTATACAGGGCGTTGTATAAGCAGGGGGTTAATTGCGTATTTCAATCGTTTTATAACGCCCGGCAAAAAGGGCCGAGTGTGCATACGCATATTATGAGGCAGACGATGCAGTGCCACTCGGCGACGAATCATTTCTGGGTGAGTATGTCGAACGCGTCGGGGTATTATTCGCCGTATCCATCGTGTTTTATACAGCCGGATGGCGTGATTGCGGGGCAGTTGAGGCAAAATAAAGCGGGCGTTATGGTAAACGCCATTGATTTGAGTAAGAAATTTTACGACCCGATGGCGGGTTTTCGTGAAATCGCCATTTCGGGCAAACTCAGCAACGGATAAAAGATAGAGCTGTTTTGTGATAAAGACTATAATTGTCTCCGGATTGAAATTGTTCTGTAGAAAGGAGTGTGAATGTCATTCCGAGCGAGCGTAGCGAGTCGAGGAATCTGTTTTATTTCAACGGATTTCTCCGCTCAGCCCCGATAAATCTGGGCTTCGGTCGAAATGACAAAGTTTCTTTTTTGTAGAGTAGATTGGAATGACAAAGAAACGGACTACATTAGAGGATTTGGACGAAGAGTTGCGTAAGGCAGAAGGAGAAGGACGGCCTTATGAAGAAGTTATGGCTCTCTATGACACTTTAGTTGCAAAGGCGGTTTCACTCGGTATTTACAATGATGATAATATTCTCGACGGCCTTGATGTGGTTATTAGAGTCGCTAAAACGATACATAGTATGAACAGATGAATTAAGAAAAACCATTAGACAGGATTTTTACAAATGGCGAATAATACGATTACCGCCCCGAAGGGTTTTCTGGCGGCGGGGGTGAAGTGCGGGATAAAGAAGTCGGGCAAGCACGATTTGGGATTGATTGTATGTCCCAGCGGGGCAAAAGCGGCGGCGGTTTTTACGACGAATAAAATCGTCTCGGCGGCGGTGCAGATTAGTCAAAAGCACGTCAAAAGCGATACGATTTACGCGGTGGTTGTCAATTCGGGCAACGCTAACGCCTGCACGGGCGAAAAGGGAATCAATAACGCTGTCCGAATGTGCGCAGAAACAGCCGGTTATCTTGTGGTTGACCCGCACGAGGTGCTTGTTGCCTCGACGGGAATCATCGGCGAGCATCTGCCGATGGGAAACGTTACCGCGGGTATCGAAGACGCGATAGGGGAGTTATCGGATTCAGCGACAGCGGGGATGAATTTCACCAAGGCGATAATGACAACGGATACCAGACCTAAGACGGCTTGTCGGCGGATTGAGGTATCAGGGAAGAAGGTTGTAATCGCCGGGACGACGAAGGGCGCGGGGATGATTGGGCCGAATATGGCGACGACGCTGTGCTTTATCACGACCGATGCCGCGATTACAAAGCTGATGCTGGCAAAGGCACTCAAGGCGGCGATAGGCGATTCGCTGAATAAATTAACTGTCGATGGTCATCAGAGCACCAATGATACAGCGATAATTCTCGCGTCGGGCTTAGCGGGAAATAAGGCGATAACAAGCCAGGATTCTTCTTACAAGAAATTTGCGGCTGCACTGATAGACCTGTGCCAGGATTTGGCTCGGCAGATGGCTTTAGACGCGGAGGGGGCGACGCGGATATTCAAGGTGGTGATTACAGGCGCGGCAAACCAGGCGGACGCGGCAAAGGCGGCAAGAGCGGTCGCGGATTACGATTTGGTGAAATGCGCCGTTCACGGCGGGGACCCCAACTGGGGCAGAATCATTTGCGCGGTCGGCTCATCGGGCGTTAAGCTGAATCCGCAAAAGGTATCCTGCAAACTCGATGACTTAGCGGTATTCAAAAATGGCGCACCGACCGATTTCGACCGCAAAAAGGCGAGCAAGATTGTCTCACAGGTCAGCCATACGATAACGGTTGATTTGGGCGCGGGCAAATACAGCGATTTCTGCGTCGGCTGCGACCTCAGCAAGGGCTACGTTACAATCAACGCTGATTATCACACTTGAGATATCGCAACTTTATAAAGATAAAAGCGAGGATAGCGCCGAGAAAATCGGAGATGAGGTCGAGAGCGGTGTTGACGTAGCCGCCGACGCCTGCCTGCGGGAGAGTCGCAGATACAAGCGCTTCGACGATTTCATTAAATGCGCCAACCCCCAGGCCCGCCATTATAACCACTACTGATAGTGCCACGAAATGCTGAAGGTTTTCTTTTAGCAGGGGACGAAGGAGGTCGAACATCGCCAGCGTGGCGACAGCGAAGCCGAATAAGTGGACGACCTGGTCATATCGCAGGATAGGGTAGGTTTGCGAAAGCGGAATGAGGATTATATCGTAGAGACGAACATCATTTATAAATATCCCGCCTCCCGCCATGTGCATAAGAGACCAGATTGTCAGGCCCAAAAGAGTAGGAATGGAATAGGCGACCCTGAAAAACGTTATGCCTATGATGACAAGAAACAACGCGATGACGCCCACGTAAATGATGAACTCGTAATTTTTGCGAAGCAGGAATACGTACCCGAAGCCGGCCACGAGGCAGATATTGATGATAAGCAGGACAATATGTATTGGACGGATTTTGTTAGTCATTTGTGCCGTCACTCGTACCGCTTGAATGTGAATAGCTCATCATCTTTGGGCCTGTTTCGCTTGGCTCGCAAGGATTTGATAAGACGAATCGGCCGGACGCATATAAGGACCAGCAGCAGAACGGCAATTGCCATTACGACGGGATAAAGGACGGGATTATTCGAAATAATTTTGGGGTAAAGGACCGTCGCGGTGAGCAAGCCGATGATTGCGCCGCCTAAATGGGCGTCGTGGCCGATATTGCCTTTTTGTTTGCGGACACCGTAGTATGAGAAAAGCATAAATCCGACGGCGTATATATAAGCGGGTATGGGAATCGGGATGGGGAAGACCTGGACGGAGCCGCCGGGCAGCAGAAAAATAGTGGCGAAGATAACGCCGCAGACGCCGCCCGATGCGCCGAGTGCGCGGTAATCATCGTGCCTGTGAAGCAGAAGAGCAAACAGGCCTCCTCCGACGATGCCGGCGGAATAGATAGACAGAAACGCTCCCTGCCCGAAATAAATCTCAAGGGCGCTGCCGAAGGAATATAAGCTGAACATATTGAAAAGCAGGTGTACCCAGTCGGCGTGGAAGAAGGCGCTTGTAATCAGGCGATAGTATTGTTTGTCAACGAGGATTGCGCGGGTGTAGAAATAATAACGGGTCAGGAACACGGGATTGGTAAATCCCATATAGGAAAACAGTATCGTCAGTCCGATGACGACCAGATTCATTATTGCCAAAGGTGCGTTCATTTATTTCTCCTGTAAAAGTTAACCTATACCTGCCCGGCATTGTAAGTTGACGCGCGGTTGCGGTCAAGGGCCGGTATAACATTGACTTACAAGCCCGGCGATTGTATTATCGTGGACGTTTATTGATATTTTCAGGAAGACAGTTTGATAAAAAAAATAAATCGTAAGGCGAAGGCGTTAGCGGTTGCCGCGGCGAAATTAGCGGGCGAGCGGCATTGCGCCGACGTTGTTGTGCTCGACCTGCGAAAAGTAACTGACATTACGGACTACTTCGTTATTGCCACCGGCACAAGCGACAGGCAGATGCGAAGCGTGGCTGACGAGATAGCCGAGCAGGCCAAGCCGAAGGGCTTCCCGCTTTTCGGCAGGGCGGGCTATGAGCGGGGCAGCTGGGTTCTCCTCGATTTTGTCGATGTCGTTGTCCACATCTTCGACAGCCAGTCACGCGGCTACTACGACCTTGAGATGCTCTGGGGCGACGCTAAAAAAGTCAAAATTTAGACACGGATTAACACTGATTTACACGGTAAAAAAATAAAAAACAGTGTTTAATCATTGTTATAAAAACTTTTAATTCTCTGTGCTCTCTGTGGCTTAAAAAATGAAGTCAACTCTCGACATTCTTGAACAGAGGATAAGTAAGGTAATGGCCGAGGTTTCGGAGCAGGCCGACTGTGCTGCGATTGTCAAGCCAGCGACCGACCCAAGGTTCGGCGATTACCAGGTAAACGGTGTAATGCCCCTGGCAAAACAGCTCAAGACCAATCCTCGAAAATTAGCCGAGCAAATTGTGGCGAAATTGGACTCCGCCACGGCGGACAAGCTCAGCGATATTTGCGAGACACCTGAAATAGCAGGTCCCGGCTTTATAAACCTGCGATTGAAACCCGAACTGGTCGCGGCGAATCTTTTGCAAATCAGCAAGGACGCCGGCGCACTTGGTATAGAAAAGGCCGAAAAACCAAAGACAATCGTCGTCGATTTTTTCGGTCCCAATATTGCCAAGGAGATGCATGTCGGCCACCTTCGCAGCGCAATCATCGGCGACTGTATATGCCGATTGCTGGGACTTCAGGGACACACCGTCATCCGCCAAAACCACTTCGGTGATTGGGGAACAAATTTTGGTATGGTTGTTCTTGGCTTGTGGCATATATGTATGGCCAAGAAAATTCATAATAATAATCAATATTATAAAACAGAACTTCAGGAATTAAAAACTCACGCTAAAGATAAAAATAATCTTGAGAGTATATGCTTACGAAATAGAAACAGTCACAAGGAAGATTGGAAAAATGATTCTCTCAAGGAACTTGGTGATGGCGAAAAATTCTTCCATCCATTTCTTAAAGACATTAAAAATCGAGACGAAGACTATATTTGGAAAGAGATACTCCCTGCTTATCAGCATGTCAACCTATTAGAAGAGTTTGCGAGTGAAATAGACGGTCTGATTATGCCGACTCGTCAAGAACCGAATAAAGTAGTTTATGGACGACTCTCACGTCACGTAACCGCTATGTTGCAGAATGAAAAAGATGAGAGAAATAAACAGGAATTTGAGGCTTGGGAGTTTATCAGAGATATTACATTAAAACATTGTAATAAAATTTCTGCAATACTCGGAATCACTTTCGATAATGAAAACGAGATTCACGGCGAGAGTTTTTATAAGGATATGCTGCCGGATGTTGTTGCGGAATTGAAGAAAAAGGGGCTGGCGGTGGAATCGGAAGGGGCGGTATGTGTTTTCCCGGAGGGGTTTAAGGATAAGGAAGGCAAGCCGCTGCCGGTGATTGTGCAGAAGAGCGATGGTGCGTATTTGTATGCGACGACGGATTTGGCGGCGATTCGATACAGGGTAGGTGAGCTGAAGGCGGATAAAATAATTTATGTTACCGATGCCCGGCAGGGTTTGCATTTTGAAATGGTCTTTGCGGTAGCGAGAATGGCGGGATGGGATGTAAAGAGAATTGAGGACCCTTCTTCGCCCAAAGGGCTACGCAGGGCAGGCGGAGGACAGAGGACGGAGTTTGCCCACGTTACGTTTGGTTCGGTGCTTGGCGAGGATGGCAAGCCCTTAAAGACGCGGTCGGGCGAGAACGTAAAACTCAAAGAATTACTTGATGAGGCCGTCGAACGGGCGAGAAAGGTTGTCGAGGAGAAAAATCCCGGTTTGTCCGAAGATGAAAAGAAAAAAATTGCCAATGCGGTGGGTATTGGCGCAGTGAAATACGCGGATTATACCAATAACCGGACGAGCGATTATATCTTCAGTTTCGATAAAATGCTGGCGATGGAGGGCAACACCGCGCCATATATGCAGTATGCCTATGCTCGAATAAGGTCGATTGAGAGAAAGGCCCAGACGCGAAACGTTGATATTGAAACCGAGCTTGCAGGCATAAAGTCATTGAGCATTACCGAGCCGAGCGAGCTGGATTTGGCTAAGCATTTAATTAGATATGGCGAGGCGGTTAGCTCATCAGCGGGCGATTACAGGCCTAATTATCTTACGGCGTATCTTTATGACCTTGCGCAGAAGTTCAGCAGCTTTTATAACGATTGTCCTGTTCTCGACGCATTGCCTGATAAACGGCCTACGCGCCTATTGCTTTGCGATTTGACCGCTAAAACAATCGAGCACGGCCTGCATAACCTTTTGGGTATCGAAGTCATTGAGCAGATGTAACGGGGGGCATAATGAAAATCATCAACAAAGATTTTCATATAAGCACGAGGACCCACTGCGAGTTTGTTGATATAACAAGCGAGGTCGCTTCGGCTGTTAGCAAATCCGGCGTCAAAGAGGGCGACGCGATAATATATTGCCCCCATACGACGGCAGGCATCACAATAAATGAAAACGCGGACCCGTCCGTTACCCACGATATACTGCTGACGCTGGAGGAATTGATTCCGCATCTTCGCGCGGGGTATCGGCACGACGAGGGCAATTCCGACGCTCACTGCAAAAGTTCGCTTGTCGGTTGCAGCGCAACGGTTTTGATAAAGGATGGTCAACTGGCTCTTGGCACCTGGCAGGGGATATACTTTTGCGAATTTGACGGGCCGAGAAGCAGAAGTTTTACAGTTCAGGTTCGAGGCCAATAGGATATGGAAAATACGGATTCGGCTGGTTCGACAAGCTCACCGCAGGCCGGCAAAAAGGGCGGCTTTCGCAACGTCATAATCCTCAGCATCGTCAGTTTCCTCAACGACCTCAGCAGCGAAATGATAATGCCTATTTTGCCGATGTTTTTGCAGTCGGTGGGGGCGTCGGGCCAGATTGTCGGTTTAGTCGGCGGGTTGCGGGACAGCGTCGCGAGCATTCTCAAGGTGCTTTGCGGCTACTGGTCCGACAAGACCGGCAAGCGAAAGATTTTCGTTTACTGGGGCTACGGGGTTTCGTCGGTTTTCAAATTATTGCTCGGCATTTCGAGGACGCCTGCGGGGGCGGTCGTATTCAGCAGTATGGAGCGAGTGGGCAAGGGTTTGCGGACGGCCGCACGCGATGCCATAATAGCCGAGTCGGTGGATGCGACCCAGCGGGGAAAAGGTTTTGGTATTCATCGCGGCCTGGAGACAATCGGCGCTATTCTTGGGGCGTCACTGGCGTTCATCTTTTTGCAGTTCGCCGGGTTCGATTTCAGAACCATCATACTTATCGCGGCCGTAATGGGGCTTGCGTCACTTGTCCCGCTTAGGTTTGTCAGCGAGCCGGAAACAGGCCGACAGAACGCGAAATTGAAAATAAACCTGGCAATACTTTCCAGACCGCTGAAACTTTTTATATTAGTCGCTGCTATTTTCGCTCTCGGCAATTTCAGCTATATGTTTTTTGTCTTGAGGGCGCAGCATTTGTTCGCCGGCAAATGGTCGATTACTGCTCCTATTCTTTTGTATGTCCTGTTCAATATCTTTTACAGTGCGCTGGCGATGCCGCTTGGATCTATTTCGGACAAGATAGGACGTCAGGCAGTTATTATTTTCGGATTTGGACTGTTCGCGGTTGTATCACTGGGCTTTGCCTTTTGTAATTCGTTATGGCTTTATATTATCTTATTTGCGCTTTACGGGGTTGTTTTTGCCGCGGTTGACGGCACTGAAAGAGCGTTTGTATCCGACCTGGCAGGTCCCGACTTCAAGGCGACTGCCCTTGGGACATACCATACTGTAACGGGTCTGGCCGCCTTGCCGGCAAGCATCACGGCCGGATTTCTCTGGGAGCATATCTCGCCCGCCGCGACCTTCGTTTTCGGGGGCGTAACGGCGATTGTCGCGGTTTGCGTATTTCTTGCTTTTCACAGGAGCTTTGCAGGAGCCAAGCCGGCATC
>Ga0315273_10011902_pt1 | contig 11140 bp, 13 predicted proteins | sample YL17G02_0_MG_FD_205753 | JGI IMG/M metagenome (GOLD analysis project Ga0315273, IMG submission 205753) | Sediment microbial communities from Yellowstone Lake, YNP, Wyoming, USA - YL17G02_0 | ecosystem: Environmental > Aquatic > Freshwater > Lake > Sediment | place: USA: Wyoming | collected...
CCGCAGGACGAGCCCGGCGGTGAGGAGCGCAACGGCGGCGGCGAACCAGAACACCGGGGCCATGGCATCGGTGAACGCCGTCCGGGCGGCCTCGGCGATCTGAGGGCCGAAGTCGCCCTGGGTCTGGTGGGCCACGGCCAGGGCCGAGCCCACCCCTTCCCGGATCGCCGCCGCGGCGTCTGGTGGGGTGGCCGACAGGTCGAGGTCGAGGGCGGAGCGATAGCCCGAGGCGAGGATGCTGCCGAGCACGGCGACCCCGAGGGCGCCGCCGACCTCCCGACTGGTGTCGTTGACCGCCGAGCCCACCCCGGCCTTCGACAGTGGCATGGACTCCATCACCGCGCCGGTGGCCGGGGCGGTGGTCATCGACATCCCGCCGCCGAGGAGCATGAGGCCGATCGCCACGTGGAGGTAGGGCGAGTCGACGGTGAGGAACGACAGCACGAGCAGGCCGGTGGCCACGATGGAGAGGCCCACAGACATGACCTTGTCCCGGCCGAAACGCGCGGCGAACCCGGCGCTGCGGGGGGCGAAGACGATCATCATGGCGGCCATCGGCAGCGTCGCCAGCCCGGCCTCGAGGGGGGAGTAGCCGAGCACGAACTGCAGGTACTGGGTGGCCACGAAGAACGTCCCGAACATGGCGAAGAAGGTCAGTCCGATGGTGCCGGTGCCCATCGAGAAGCGGGAATCGGCGAACTGATTCATCGGAAGCATGGGCTCGTCGGTGTGGCGCTCCCAGCGCACGAAGGTGACGCCCAGGACGGCCGCGACCACGAACAGGCCGATGGTGAGGGGATCGCCCCATCCCCGCTCGGGACCCTCGATGATGGCGTAGAGGAGGGCGAAGAGCCCGACCATCGAGAGCAGCCCGCCCACGGGGTCGAGCCGGCGCCGGCGGGGGTCCCGTGACGTGGGCACCAGCAGGGCGCCCGAGACGAGGGCCAGGGCCACGATCGGCAGGTTGACCAGGAAGACCGAACCGAACCAGAAGTGCTCGAGGAGCACACCGCTGAGCACCGGCCCGATGGCGGCCCCGGCCCCGGCGAACCCGGCCCAGATGGCGATGGCCTTGGACCGCTCCTGGGGCGGGAAGACGTTGGTGATGATCGAGAGGGTGGCGGGCATGATCATCGCCGCCCCGACGCCCATGATCGAGCGGGTGGCGATCAGGTGCCAAGGTTCGGTGGCGAACACGGCGATCAGGGAGCCCAGGGCGAAGATCCCGAGGCCGCCCTGGAGCATGCCCTTGCGCCCGAAACGGTCGCCCAGGGCGCCCATGGGCAGGAGCAGGCCGGCGAACACGAGCGCGTAGGCATCGACCATCCACTGCAGCTGGGAGTTGGTGGCGTCCAGGTCCCGCACGATGGTGGGGAGGGCGACGTTGAGCGAGGAGTTGCCGGCCACGACGATGACCAGGCTCAAGTTCATGACGGCCAGCACCGCCCAGCGGCGGTCGTTGATGGATGCGGCGTCGGTGGGTGGGGCCACGGGGGTTCTCCTGGAGGCGGGCTCGTTCGGTAGCACTACGCTACGGTAGCGTAGCGTAAAGGGCTCGGGCGGGCGGCCGTGACATCGGGCACAGGGTCGGCGGCCCCTCGTGTCGACAACCCCGGCGTCCCCGCTGCTCATCCCCGGCGTCACGCCGGCGACGTACCTTCTGTGCAGGGCGGGAGGGCCGGACATGGCACAGGTGGGGCGGTGGGCGCTGGTCGTGGGCCTGGTCCTGCTGTACGGCTGTGCTCCGGACGAGGACGCCGATCCGTCCGCGTCGGCCCCGACGGCCACCGCGCCGCCGTTCACCGTTGCGTCGTCGACACCGGCCGGATCGACCGTGTCGACGGGTCCGGTGGGCCGAGCCGAGCGGGCCACGGTGACCCGGGTCGTCGACGGTGACACCCTCGAGGTTCGCCTGGCAGACGGCCGGGTCGAGCGGTTGCGCCTGGTCGGCATCAACGCCCCCGAGGACGGCGAGTGCCTGTCCGCGGCGGCCACCCGTGCCCTGGCCGCGTTGGTGGTGGCGGGCCCGGTGCGCCTGGTCCGGGACGTCAGCGATCGCGACATCTACGACCGTCTGTTGCGCCACGTGCTGGTGGACGGGGTGTCGGTGGGCGAGACGTTGGTGGCTGCCGGGCTGGCCCTGTCCCGGGCCTATCCACCCGATACGGGCCGACAGGTGGTCCTCGATGCCGCCCAGGCCGAGGCCGAGGCGGCCGGGCTCGGCCTCTGGTCGCCCGATGCCTGCGGCCCGGCGTCGCGGGCCGCCGTGGGGCTGGGTCGGGTGCGGGCCGACCCGCCCGGGGACGAGTCCCAGACCCCGAACCAGGAGTGGATCGAGGTCGTGAACACCGGGCCCACGCCCGTCGACCTCACCGGGTGGGGCGTGAAGGACGAGTCGGCGTCGCACCGCTTCGCCTTCCCGGACGGGTTCCGGCTCAGGGCCGGGGCCGTCGTGCGCATCCACACCGGCTGTGGGTCGGCATCGGCCACCGACCTGTTCTGGTGCGTCAGCGGTTCCGCGGTCTGGAACAACGACGGGGACACCGCCTTCCTGACCGACACCCGGGGCAACGTGGCCGACCAGCGCCCGGTCTGATCCTGAGGTCAAGCAGCCAGCGGCAGCTTGGCCAGGGGCGCGAAGTGCTCGTCGCCTTCGGCCAGGTCCTGGAGGCGTCGCCGCGTGCGGCAAACCACCTGGCGCACCGCGGCGGGCCGCATGCCCCGTTCGGCGGCGATGGTCACCGACGGCGAGGGATCGCCCATGGCGGCCTGGACCTCGACCTCGAGCAGGATCGCCCGGTCTCGGGCCCCGGCCACCGCCTCGAGCCCCTCGCGGACCAGGGCGACCAGCGGCCAGTCGGCGCACAGCCCGTCGAGGAGGGCGATCAGGTCGGGCTCGGTGCCGGAAGCGTCCGGCGGAGCCGGTCGGTCGAGCAGGCCCTCGTCCAGGGTGTCGGCGTGCTGGCCGACGAAACCGCTGACCACCTGCCGGACCCGGTGGTAGGCCCACTGCCACGGGGCGGCCCCGCCGTCGGCCCGCCAGGCCCCGGCGATGTCGGCCAGCATGATGCAGACGTCGATGACCAGCGAGTCCAGCTCGTCCCGGTCGATGTCGTGGACACCGAGGTCGGCCAGGTGGGCCCGCACCGCGGCCCCGATGGGCCCGCTGAACTCCATTGCCAGTGCGAACGCCGCTCGTCCGTCACCCGTCGCCAGCCGCGCCATGAGCGTTTCCAGCCGAACTCGCCGGTGCCTCTCCATGCCCCGATCATGCAGAGGGGGTGTGACACTCAACGGGGGATGGGTGGGTCGAGGTGGCGCGGCCTCAGTCCTGGCGGCTCAGGGGTTCGTGGCCGAGGGCGGCGAAGAGGCGGGTGATCTGGGCCACGGGGGTGGCCCGGCGGGGTGGGCGTTGCGCCGTCGACTCCCGCCCCAGGCGGATGGTGGGCCAGGCCGCCCAGACGTCCTCCCACCAGGCCTGGACCACGGCCTCGGCTCCGCTGGTGTGGAGCTCGAGGGCGACGGGCGTGAGCATGGGGCCGTTCCAGCGGTAACGACGGGCGGCCTCGACGACGCGGTGCTCGACCCCGGCGTCGGCCAGGGCGGCCCGGAGGTCGTCGGCGTCGGCCAGAGCGACCCCGCGGTTGGCGACGGCGTCGTTCAGCGGCGTGAGCCGGCCACCGAGCAGGGCCGGGTCGCCGATGACGTCGAGGTACGGGCCACACGTCGCCTCGAGCCGGGCCCGGCTCGTCCACCACGCCCGGACCCGCGACGGCTCGACCACGTCAGCCGCCCACTCGTCGACGGTCACCCAGAAGCCGTCGACGGTCCCGACGCGGGTGGTGCGGCTCACGCCCCCATCTCACACCGTGGACGGCCACCACCGCGAAGCGACCCCTAGGCTCCCGGCCCGATGACCGACGAGAACCGCTTCCGCGACCGGCCCAAGGTCGTCCTCCACGACCATCTCGACGGTGGGGTCCGGCCGGGCACCGTGGTCGAGCTGGCCGCGGCCCAGGGGACCCCGCTGCCGGTGGCCGACGCCGACCTGGCCGACTGGTTCACCCTGCGGCCCGGCATGGCCTTCCCCGAGGCCTGGGCCCGCTTCCACCTCGTCATCAGCCTCCTCCAGGACGCCGAGTCGCTGCAGCAGGTGGCCCGCGAGGCGGTGGAGGACGTCGCCGCCGACGGCGTGGTCTACCTGGAGACCCGCTTCGGCCCCCTCAGCCACCAGCGGGCAGGTCTGGGAGCCGACGAGGTGATGGCGGCGGTCGTCACGGGGCTGGCCGAGGGCGAAGCCGCCACCGGGACCGTCGCCCGGCTGATCGTCTGCGGCATCCGGGAGGACGGTCCCTCCCTCGGGCTGGAGGCGGCCCGGCTGGCGGTGGCGTGGGGTGACCGGGGCGTCGTGGGCTACGACATCGCCGGGGCCGAGGTCGGCCGCCCGGCGGCGGCCTTCGCCGAGGCCTACGCCGTGGCCGGCGAGGCCGGGCTGGGCCGGACCGTGCACGCGGGGGAGATGGACGGCATCGACAGCGTGGCCTCGGCCCTGACCGTGACCCCGGACCGCATCGGGCACGGTTGGCGGCTGATCGACGACCTGGACGGTCCGGTCGCCCGGGAAGTCCGCGAGCGGGGCCTGCCCCTGGAGCTGTGCGTGACGTCCAACGCCTGCCTGGGCCTGCCGGTGGACCAGCACCCGGTGCGCCGCCTGGCCGACGCCGGCTTCGTGGTGACGGTGAACCCCGACGACCGGGCCATCACCACCACGACCACGTCCCGGGAACTTGTCCTGTGGTCCGAGCACCACGGCTTCACCGATGCCGAGCTGGCCTCCGTGCAGGACGCCGCAGTGGCCGCCGCCTTCTGCGACGAGCCCACCCGGGCCGCCGTCGCGGTGAAGGTCACCGCCGGCTGGTCCTGACCACCCTCATCGTTCTGGGACCTGAACCCGACGTCTGGGGCCCGACTTCAGGTCCCAGAACGGGGTATCGGTCAGTTGGCGCCGCCGCGGCCGGCCTTGATCTGGTCCAGGACGGCCTTGCAGGGCTCGCAGACGGGGTAGCGGTTCGGGTCCCGGGTCGGGACGAAGACCACCCCGCACAGCGCGGTGATGGCCTCGCCGGTGACATAGGCCCGGTTCACGTCGGCCGCGGGGGCGATGTGGGCCACCTCGGGCTCACCGGTGTCGGTGGTGGTCGGGTCGGGTCGGAGGTCGGTCGAGCTCACGTCGGCGTGGCGGGCTCGAGCAGCTCGGTGTCCCGCGGGTTGAACACCGGCACGAGGCAGACGTACGGCTCGGGGTCGGCCACGGACCACGCCCAGGCCCGGACCTGGTCCGGGCTGCGGCGGCCCACCGAGGCCCGGATGAACTCGAAGCGGTCGACGCGCACGGCACCGTGCTCGGCCGAGTCGGTGGGCCCGTCGCCGAGGTCGATGCCGATCGGGGCGAGGCCGGACCGCTCGAACTGCTCGTGGGCGTTCTGACGGAGCCGCTCGGCGACCCACACCGCGGCATCGCCGTCGCGCCCACCGGGTCGGCGCACGGCGCCGCGCACGTCCTGGTCGTGGGTCCAGAGGTCCATGAACATGCGGGGGTCGATGGCGTCCCCCAGCGGGGTCATGGCCTCGATCAGGCGGGGGGCGTCGGCCTCCCACTCGTCCAGGATCTGGCTCAGCGTGCGCTCGGCCCGCTCCTCCACCTGGCGCTGGGTCCACGGGTCGGTGGCCACGCCTTCCAGTCGGCCGCCGAGGATGTCGCTGGCCACGCCGGCCTGGTGGGCGAACACCTCCCGCACGGTCCAGTCCGGGCAGGCGGGGACGACGAGCTCGGCTTCGCCATCGGTCAGGGTGCGGCCGAGGGCGCTCAGGTCCCGTTGTCCCGCGGCCCAATGGTCGAGGGTGCTCATCGGCCTCACCCTAGGGTCTCGCCCCGTGGTGGCGGTCCTGCTCGGCCTGGCGGCGTCGTCCGCGTTCGCCTGTGCCGACTTCTTCGGCGGGGTGGCGGCGCGCCGCGCCGGGGCCTGGCTGTCGGTCTTCGCCAATCAGGCCATCGGCCTCCTGCCCCTCGGGGTCTATCTGGTGTTGCTCACCGACCACGGGCCGACCGAGCGCGACGTCGTCCTGAGCCTCGGCGCCGGCCTCGCCTCGATCGTGGGCCTCGGCCTGCTGTTCGGTGGCTTCGCCGTCGGACGGATGGCGGTGGTGGCTCCGATCAGCGCCGGCATCGGCGGGCTCGTCCCCATCACCTGGGGCCTGCTGCAGGGGGAGCGACCGAGCGCCCTCGCCCTGTTCGGCGCCGTCGTGACCCTGTCGGCCGCCATCGTCCTGGCCCGTTCGGAGGCCCCCGTCACCGACGCCGCGGTCGAGCACCCCGTGCCGACCGACGACACCAGGGCCGCCTTGATGGCCGTCGGGGCCGGGCTGGCGTTCGGGGTGATCCTCATCTGCTTCTCGGAGACCAGCGAGGGCGCCGGCCTCTGGCCGCCGATGATCGCCCACTTCGTGTCGGTGCCGACCCTGGCCATCGGGCTGACCATCGCCGGAACGAGCCTGCGACCGCCCGAGTCCGCCCGGCGGGTGATGCTGGCCAGCGGCTTCTTCGACGCCACCGCCGTCGCCCTGGTCGTCGTGGCCCTGCGCCAAGACCTCGTGTCGCTGGTGGCGCCGGCGGCCAACCTCTACCCGGCGGGCACCGTCCTGCTGGCCGCGCTCGTGCTCGGCGAGCGCCTGCACCGGGTCCAGGTGGCCGCCCTGCTCGCCGCCGCCGTCGGCCTCGTCCTCCTCGCCGTCGGCTGAGGCGGGCGGCTCAGACCTTGTCGACGACCTCGTCGGCGAACTGGTTCAGGGCGTCGATCTTGTCCTGGAGGGGCTGGGTGTCGGCGCCGGGTTGGTAGGCGTCCCGGAAGCCGACGATGGCGTCGGTGACACCGAGGTCCTCCAGTCGGCGGACCCCGTCCACGCTCCAGGCGTCGAAGCTGATCACGTGGACCTCGAACGGGTCGTGCTCGCGTCCCAGCATGGTCCGCAGCTCTTTCAGCCGGTCGAGGCAGCGGATCATCTCGTCGGGGTCGCCACCGGCGTGCATCCAGCCGTCGCCCCGCTCGGCCGCCCGCTTCAGCGCGGGCTCGGTGTGGCCGCCGATCAGGATGGGGATCGGTTCGGTCGGCGTCGGGCTCATCTTCACCGACGGCACCTCGAAGATCTCGCCGTCGTACTCGAAGTAGCCCTCGGTGGTGAGGCCCCGGATGATGTCGATCATCTCGTCCATGCGCCGGCCCCGGCGCGCCCAGGGGACGTCGCAGATGTCGTAGTCCTCGGGCCACGGGCTGGTGCCGACGCCGAAGCCGAAGCGGTTGTTGGTCATCACCGCCACCGAGCCCGCCTGCTTGGCCACCAGCACCGGGTGCCGGATCGGCAGCTTCACGACGAAGGTGGTGAAGCGCAGGGTCTCGGTGACCGCACCCATGGCCGGGATCAGGCTGAAGGGCTCGATGAAGGGCTTGTCCTCGAGGAAGTCCCGCTTGCCGTCCGGGGTGTACGGATACGTCGAGTCCGACACCTCGGGGTAGCAGATGCTGTCGGGGACGATGAATGAGGCGTAGCCCGCCGATTCCACCGCACGGGCCAGGGGCAGGTAGTTGGCGGGGTCGGTCATCGACTCCGCGTAGGAGAACCGCATGGAGGAGTGGTCTAGCCGTCGGTGGGGGGGCGGAACCACATGCTCATGCGGGTCAGCCGCACGTACCCCATGCGCTCGTACACGGGCTGGCCCGGGTCGCTGGCGATGAGCACCGCCGGAACCGTGGGGTCGGCCAGCGTGGCGACCCAGGTCAGGGCGGCGCCGTAGCCCTTGCCCCGGCAGTCGTCGTAGACGCTGATCCACTCCACGTCGTTGAGCCCGTGGGCCACGATCACCCCGGCGGTGCCGATGGGGCGGTCACCCTCGTAGCCGACCCAGAGCCGGATGTCGGAGTCGAGGACCCGGGGGTCGGCCAGCACGCTGCCCCCGCCCGGGACCGGGTAGGCCTCGACGATGGTCCGGATGAAGGTGGCCAGATCGTCGGCGTCGGTGACCTCGCGGATGTCGAGGCCGGCTTCGTGGCCCGCCCCGGGGGGACCGACCGGGCGGAACATGAACGGTGGGTGGCCCATGAGGACGAGGCCGAGGTCGCCGGCGCCCGGGATCGGCCAAGGCGAGAGAGCCACGAAGGGACGGTCCGGGGGGTAGAAGGCGAGAGCGTCCTGGATGGTCTTCCGGGCCTCCTCGGCGGTGAGCGGGACGGTGAAGGTCACCGCGTTGTCGAAGGGGATCGGCGACCCGGCGTCGGCGAAGGCCGCGGTCGGGGTCTGCTCGAAACGGCCGCCTCCCGAGCGGGCCAGGTGCGCGCTGCGGTCGACCGTGGTCAGCACGTAGGCCCGGACCAGGGAGTCCTCGGCCGGGACGTCGGGCTCCCAGCCGGTGGTGAGGCCCTGGTCGCTCATGGGTTCGCGGCTCGGGCGGCGGCCGCCAACAGGCGTTCGCCTTCGGCGGCGAGGTCTGCCAGCACGGCGCCGGCGACGGGATCGTCGGCCTCGGCCGTGAGGCCCGCGGACCAGGCGAGGTGGCACTCGGCGCCGTCGTCGCGGACGGTCACGGTCGTCTCGCAGCGGTCGATGCCGGGCACGGTCCGGCGCCGCACGTGGCGCCACGGTGGCTCGATCGAGAGGTCGTCGGCGTCCGGGCCGAGGAGGCGGAGCAGCGCGGACCAGGTGGCCGTCCGGGGGGCGGGCACGTGGCGTTCGCGCATGACGGTGCGCCACGGCACGGCGGGCGGGGCCGACGGGCTGGCCATTGACCGGAGCGTACGCCGTGGCGACGCGCCGGTCCGGGCCACCCGCGCCCGCCGGCGGGTCACCTCCTACGCTCGCCGGGTGGCCGACCTGACCCTGCGCCAACGGTTTGCGGCCAGCGTCTCCCGGTCGACCGTCTTCGGTCGGTTCCTGGGGCCCAGGGTGTTCGCCGAAGCCGACCGCCGGCCTGAGCGGGTGGCCCCCCCGCCGGCGGGGGACGGCCTCACCAAGGTCACGGACCGGGACCTTCGGGTGTTCGCCCCGAAGCGGGTCTGATGGCCCGCGAGGTCATGTTCACCGTCGACGACGTCGGTCCGATACTCGAGCGGATGGCCGAGCTGGCCGACGGATCGGGCTGGATGGTGCTGGACGCCGCGGTGGCTGAGGACGACCTCCCGCCGCCGGCGGCATTCGCCGGCCTCTTCACCGCGAAGGGCCCGGACGTGCCCGAGCTGTCCTGGGTGCCGGGAGCGGCGGGGGGCCGGCGGGTCGAGCCCCTGGCCGTCGGCATCCGCCACGGTGGCGGCCCGAAGGCCAAGCTCCGCCTGACCGAGGCCGGCCACCCCGTGCCCGACGGCTGGTACGTGGTCCAGGACAACCCCCGCCGGGGCCTGGTGGCCCAGGTGCCCGACACCGAGGCGCACGCCGCCGTGCTCGACTGGCTGCTGGGCGCGGCCGCCATCCTGGCCAACGTGCCCCTGACCGGGGACTGGCGGGCCCGCATCTTCTTCCGCTGACCCGCGTGGCGGTGCGAGGCCCCTTGACCGTGTCCGAGGCGATGGCCCGTGTGATGGAGATCCTGTGGGCGGCACCCCGAACCGGCGCACCCCGCCCGGCCTGAACGGGGTCAGGGCTCGAGGATCAGGGTGACGTTGTGGCCGCCGAAGGCGAAGGAGTTGCTGAGGACCGGGCCGGGGGCCACCTCCCGCGGTGTGCCGGCCACGATGTCGAGGTCGATCTCGGGGTCGGGGTTCTCGTAGTTGGCCGTCGGGGGGACCAGTCCGGTCTCGAGGCTGCGAATGGCGGCCACCGCCTCGACGGCCCCGGCGGCGCCGACCAGGTGGCCGATGGTGCCCTTGTTGGCGGTGACCGGGGGGACCCGCTCGCCGAAGACCTCGTTGAGGGCAAGGGCCTCCATCCGGTCGTTCAGCTCGGTGGAGGTGCCGTGGGCGTTGACGTGGGCGACGGCTGACGGGTCCAGGCCGGCGTCGGCGAGCGCGGCTCGCATCGAGGCGATGGCGCCGGCCCCCTCCTCGTGCGGGGCGACGAGGTGGTAGGCGTCGGAGGTGGCGCCGTAGCCGGTGACCCGGGCCCGGACCCGGCCGCCGCGGGCGGCGACCAGATCCTCGGCCTCGAGGGTCACGAACCCGGCCCCCTCACCGAGCACGAAACCGTCCCGGTCGCGATCGAAGGGCCGGCTGGCCTGCTCGGGATCGTCGTTGCGCCGACTCAGGGCTTCCATCCGGGCGAAGGCGGCGATGACGATGGGATGGGTGAGCGCCTCGGTCCCCCCGGCGACGGCTCGGTCCACCACCCCGGTGGCGACCAGACGAGCGGCATCGCCGATGGCCGCCGCCCCCGACGAGCAGGCCTGCGAGACCGTGGTGGCCATGCCGGTGACCCCGAGCTTCATCGAGAGCCATCCCGCGGTGGCGTTGGGCATGATCAGGGGGACGGTCAACGGGTTCACCCGCATGAAGCCCTTCTCGTCGAGGGTCTCCAGGGCGGTGAGGAAGGGGCGGATCATCCCGCCCAGCCCGGTGCCGACCACGATCGCCGTCCGGTCGCCTCCGGGGTCCTCCCATCCCGCGTCGGCGACCGCGTCCATCGCGGCACAGATGCCGAGTTGGGTGGTGCGGTCCGTGCGGCGCGTCTCGGGGTGCGAGAGATGGACACGCGGATCGAAGTCGGTGGCGACGCGACAGCCGATGTGGACCGGACCGAAGGTCTCGTCCATCTCGGGCAGGTCTCCCGCCCGCGATCGCCCGAGGAGGAGGGCCTCCCAGAGTGCGGACGGATCGAGGCCGCCTGGTGTGATCGCCCCGAGCCCGGTGACGGCGACCCGGCGCGAGCCGATCACGCCACGAGGCGGGTGAGGACGTCGACGGCGTCGCCGACGGTCTCGACGCCGACGAAATCGCGCTCGTCGGCGGTCAGGTCCAGCTCGTCCTCGAGCGCCATCACGATCTCGAGGAGATCGAGGCTGTCGGCTCCCAGATCTTCCACGATGCTCGACGCCTCGGTGAGCCCCGGAGGTACCTCGCCCAGGACCTCGTCCGCGGCGGTCATGAGGGACTTGAGCAGTTCG
>Ga0315273_10011904_pt1 | contig 11139 bp, 7 predicted proteins | sample YL17G02_0_MG_FD_205753 | JGI IMG/M metagenome (GOLD analysis project Ga0315273, IMG submission 205753) | Sediment microbial communities from Yellowstone Lake, YNP, Wyoming, USA - YL17G02_0 | ecosystem: Environmental > Aquatic > Freshwater > Lake > Sediment | place: USA: Wyoming | collected...
CGTAGGCGTAGCTCGTCAGGAAATCGAGAGCGCCAAGCACGGGCCCGCCGAGCGACGGGGCGATCTGGACGCGAATCGTCCGCGCCAGCGGGTTCGCGAAGGCCGGCACCTGGATCTCGGTGGTCTGTTCTCCGGGTGCGAGCATGGAGCCGGCGGTGCCCGCTTCGCGCTTCAAACCGAACGGGAGCACCGGGAAGGGGAGTTCGACCGCATCGCTGTCCGTATCGGCCGCGGCGGTGCCCGTGACGACAGCGGTGCCGACCGCCGGCGCCTTCAGCCTCCAGTCCAGCTTGTACTCGCCGTTGCTGGCCACCTGCACCGTGCGCGGTTGTGCCAGATCGACCGGCCGGCCGTCTGCATCCGTCGCCTGGAGGCCGGTCACCTCGCCGGAGACGGTGACGCTCTTGTCGGCAGGCAGATAGTTGTGGACGATGACCGGCAGGTCGAGGGTGTCGCCCTCGGTCAGGAATCGCGGCGTGACCACGCGCAGGATAAGGTCTTTCGTCGTGGTCGTTCGCGTGATGCCGGCGCCGACTTTCGTGTCGGCTGTGACGGCGCGTGCCGTGAGGCGCCACGTCGTGAGCGCGTCCGGATAGGGCACCTGCACCGTGGCGCGGCCCTGGGCGTCCGTCGTGATGTCGGCGGCCCAGTAGATCGCATCAGGGAAATCCTTCCGCACCCGGGGGCGGGCCTGGCGTTCCCCCTTGAAGTCGGCCAGCGTGAGCGGGCGGCGCCGCTGCGTCAGTTGGAGCTGCTGCGAGCCTGCGTACCCGACGAACGAGTAGTCGCGCGAGAAGTCCGTCGAGACACGGCTGTAGTTCAGCCGGTAGAAGAAGCGCAGCGGGTCGGGGGTGTCGTCCGTCTTCACGCCGTACACCGCCTCATCGATCACGCCCACGCTGAGCTGGGCTTTCACCGGCGCGCCGTCGGCATCGGTGACGGTGAGCGTGAACGACCCGGACTGGCGCGGGCGCGCGATGGCCTGGTCGGCCGCCACGGCCACCTGGAGTTGACGCCTCACGGCCGGCACCTTCAGCCGCTTCTCGGCGCGATACAGCCGATCGTCCTTCAGGTACGCGATGTTGACGTAGATGTCGCCGAGGTCCTCCTCGGTCACGGGCACCTCGACAGCGTTCTCGCGGCCCGTGCGGGCGACGCGATAGTACGAGATGTGCTGGCCTTCCTTGGTGACGAGCGCCGGCGCCGAGACCTCGGCGCCCCGCACGACAAGGCGGGCCGTGTCGCCGGGTTTGTAGGACGGCCGATCGGCGATGAGTTCGACGTACGCGTCTCCCTGGCCGTACTGGGCGGCTTCGCCCGAGATCCAGATGCTGGTCGTGTCTTCGACCCGCCGGCCACTGCTGTCACCGGAGACGCGGAACTGGTACGACCCGGCCTCTTTCGGCAGCGTGACCGACCACGATGCTCGGCCGTCCGCGTCCGTCGTCATCGACCCGGACGCCACGATCGTGGTTTTGGGCTCAGACCATCGACCCTCCGGGTAGGTGAGGCGCTCGAGCACGGCCTGGAGCGCCAGCCCGGGCTGGGGCGCGCCCTGGTAATCGAGTGTTCGCACCGTCACCTGCGCGGGGGCGCCGGGCTTCTGAACGTACCGATCGGCCTGCGCGGACACGAGGTAGCGGCCGTATGTCGAATGCACGAAGGTGTGGCCCGACACCTCGCGGTTGCTCGCGTCGGTGACGCGCGCCTCGATGCGCGCCGAGTAGTCGTGGCGTTGTTCGTCGATCGTCAGCGGGATGGAGACCGTGGCCGTGCCCTGATCGTCCAAGCGGACCGTCTGTTCACTGGTCTCTGCGCCGCCGCCCCACCAGCCGCCCCCTTCGCTCTCGTCATCGTCGCTCCAGCGGAATGGGGAGTAGTAGGGCTGTCGGTGCACGACGTACTTGACCGAACCGCCGGCCACCGGCTGGCCGAAGTAGTAGCGGGCCGTGATCGTGGCCTGGGCGTTGCCTCCCTGAATGACGAACCGCTCGGGGCTCGTCACCGTCACTTCGAACTCGGGCTTGCGGTACTCCTGCACCTCGAAACTGCCGCTGGCGCGGGCGTCTCCGCTGGCCAGGGTCACGGCGTAGCCGCCGAGCGCGGCTCCGGGCGGCAGCGTGAAGGAGGTGTTGACGGTGCCAAACGGATCAACCGGCCGCGTTTCGCGGGCCAGCACCTTGTCATTCGAGTCGGTGATGGAGACCTCGACCTGGCGGCCGTCGAACATAACGAGCTGCCCGCGCGTCCGCCATCGCAGCACGCCCTTGACGCGCACGGTGTGGCCGGGACGGTAAATCGGCTTGTCGGTGTAGACGTATCCGACCAGTTCGCGCGCCGCTGCCTGGAGCGCCCAGTTGCCAGGGTCGGTGGCGGTGACCTGCGCACCGCAGCGCGCCAGCGTCACAACCGACTCCGGCCGGACGGCGTCAACGGCAAAGAGCACCACGCCGTCTTCGCCGGTCTTCGCGGTTCCCAGGCCCCGGCGATCGACGAAGGTCTGGACGTCGCAGTCCTTCTGGGGCTCACCCGTCGCGCGGTGCGCGGCGTAGACGAGGATCTGGCCCGGCGCGGTCTTCGTGACAAGGCCGATGTCGGACACCATGACGATGGTGTACGCCTTGAGGGGGGCGCTGACGGCCTCGACGAGATACACGCCGGGTTCCCTGACCTCGATGGGAATCCGGCGCGACTCCGCGTCCCGCACGCTCGGCAACATCTCGCGCCACGACGCGACCAGGCGAGACGGGTTCAGCAGCGGCACCTGGGCGAAGGTGTTGTACTGAAGCGTCCGCCGTTGCGCGACCTTCTCCTTGTCCTGCGCCTCACGGCGCTTCACCCGGTACGGCGCGCTGACCTGGTGCCGGAAGAAGCTGCGCAGTTCCGCCCGTTGCCACGATTTCCACATGGCGAGACGTTCGATCCAGGTCCGCTCCTGCGGCACGACGGGTTTCTCGCTGCCAAGCTGGTGCGGATCGCGGAGGCTGCTGAAGAACGCCAGCGGATCGTTCACACGGTAGACCCGGAAGTCGAGATGATCGAGGCCCCGGTAGGTGAGCGAGAAGGCAGGCTGCTCCGTGGTTGTGTAGATCTGGCTGCTCCAGAGACTGAAAGCCGGTGTGTCGCCTTTATCGGCCGGCTGCGCCCAGGCGGGCGCGCACACGACGAGCACCATCCCCAGCGCGAGAAGAAGATGTCGTCTCATAGCCAGCCCAGTCGGAAGATGCCAACGAACGAGGGGTTGTTGAGCGCGGGGCGCCACCGCGGCACCGGGTGGCGAGTCAGATCGGCCAGCCGCGTCTTGCGGACTTCGCCGGCCCCGCCATCGATCGGTCCGGTGTGATAGACCACCCAGTCTCGCGCCTGGTCTTCGAACCGCGACGGACCGACGTAGACCATCACGTGGTCCGGTGACGCCTGCGTGTCTTGCCTGAAGTAGAGCAGGTCGCCCGGGCGCAACACCCCGAGGTCGCGTCCGAGCGGGCGCGCGTTGAGGCCGATGATGGTTCCGGCGTCGGCAAACTCGGCGTAGCGGCCTCGGCCAACCTGGAACAGCGGCCACCCGTCCGGTTGGCCGGCGGGACGCGTCCGGACGTCCGGGAACGGCGCGGCAACAGGCAGGGCAGCCAGCCTGAGCCACTCGGGCGTATGGGCTCGCAGCGCCTCGCGCACCGCGTGACGTACCAGGCCCGCGCAGTCGGTGACGTCAGGTGTAGGCCGATAGAACTGGGCGTCGGCGAGGAAGGTGAACCAAGACGTGAAGGCCTCGCGGTCGGTCTCGTCGGCGAGGCGGACCTGCGCGTGCGGGCGCGCGGCGATCGCCAGCACGAGAAACCCGACAGCCGCTAAGTCCTTCGATGCACAAATACGGCGACGTATTTGTGCCCTCAGGACTAAGTGCTGAGCGAGCGCAACCGGCCACGCGCGCCGAAAGGGAATGGTGGCCGTAATTGCGAGTCGAAGCACTAAGGCTCGACGTCGGTCCATGCGTGCCCCGGCAGGCCGCCCGGCAGTCCGGCCACGAGTGGTTCGTTGAGAAAGTGCACGAGGGGCGCCAGCGTCTTCCATGCCGCCAGCAGCGTCTTGTAGAAGCCCGGGGTCGTGGCGAACTCGGCGGGCCGCTCGCACGCCGCCAGGAACTGGCGGTACTTCAGGAACTCGAGCGCGGGATGGTCGCTCGGGAACCCCCGTGGCGCACGCTGCAGCTTCGCGCCCTCGAGGGCGCCGAAGGTGCGCCGGAAGGCCGGCGACCCGACGATGCGGGCGAGGCGCCGGTGGTGCGCGGCGATGTGCTCGCGCACCTGGTGCAGGTGCGAGGTCGACGGCATGTACATGCCGCCGCCGTACCAGACATGGCGAGGTGCCACTTCCAGGTAGAAGCCCGCGCCTTCGTGTTTGGGGAGAAGCCGATGGGGGAACACCGCGGCGACATTCGTCTTGAGGGGCGCCTTGTCGGCCGCGAACCGCGTGTCGCGATAGGGGCGGTAGATCGACGTCCGCGGATTGGCCACGAGATCGGGCGCGAAGGTCGCGAGATCGACGGCAAGGCGTTCGACAAGCGCGATCATCGGCGCCCGCACGTCGGCCTCGTAGCGGTCCTTACGAGCGTGGAACCACTCGCGCCGGTTGTGGCGCTCGAGCGCGCGCAGGAAGGCAATCGTGCGCGGCGTGAATCCGCTCGCGGAGGCGGAGCGGGCGGCGCGTCCTGGCCTGGAGACGTCAGACAACATCGAACACTCCTGGGACCCGCTCGAAGTGTACCGCCCGCACCCGGGAAATCCAAGCCCGATGCGGTGCCTGGAATAACGCGGTCCCCATCCGGGTTAGGGCCTGTTAGCAAACAAAGGTAGCAACGTTTGTTTGCTTACAGGCCCTTATGGCGGGCCCACAGGTTCAGCTTGCTACCTTTATTCATTTACAGCGCCTTACGCTGTGTAAGGCTCCCAGATGATCATCAAACCTGCTCCGGATGTCCGGTCGTCCGACATCACCGACGAGAAACTCTACCTGCGCCGGCGCGAGTTCATGAAAGCCGCCGCCGTGCCGGCCGTGGCCGCCCTCGCAGGCATGTCTCCCGCGCGCCTGTTCGGCGCGGGCCAGGACCAGATCCCGAATGTCCGGAAGGGCGTGGTCACGCTGGACGAGGCGCTGACGCCCTGGGAAGACGTGACGACCTACAACAATTTCTACGAGTTCGGCACGGACAAGAGCGACCCTGCCCGCAATGCCAGGAACTTCCGGCCGAAGCCCTGGACCTTGAAGATCGACGGCCTCGTGAACAAGCCCGGGGACTACAACCTGGACGACCTTGTGGCGCCGCACGCGCTCGAGGAGCGCGTCTATCGTCTCCGGTGCGTGGAGGCGTGGTCGATGGTCATTCCGTGGGTCGGGTTTCCGCTGAAAGACCTGATCAAGCGCGTGGAGCCCCAGAGCGGAGCGACGTTCGTGGAGTTCGCCACGCTGCTCGACCCCCGGCAGATGCCCGGCCAGCGCTCGGCGGTGCTGGACTGGCCATATGTCGAGGGGCTGCGGCTGGACGAGGCGATGCATCCCCTGGCGATCCTCGCCGTCGGGTTGTATGGCAAGGTGCTGCCGAACCAGAACGGCGCGCCTCTGCGGCTGGTCGTGCCGAGGAAGTACGGATTCAAGCGCATCAAGTCGATCGTGCGAATCCGCTTTGCGGCGAAGCAACCCGTGTCTTTGTGGCAGTCGTCGGCACCGCAGGAAATACGGCTTCTACTCGAATGTGAACCCCGATGTTGACCATCCGCGGTGGACCCAGGCCCGCGAGCGCCGAATCGGCGAGTTCTTCAAGCGGAAGACCCTGATGTTCAACGGCTACGCGGATCAGGTTGCCGGTCTCTACGCCGGCATGGACCTGCGGAGGTTGTCCTGACGGCCTTGCGCGCCACATCTCTCAAGCCTCTCGTCGTCATCGCGTCACTCGCGCCAGTTGCGTACCTGGCCTGGGGCGCCGCCAGCGGCGGCCTGGGCGCGAACCCGATCGAGACAATCACCCGGGAGACCGGCACGTGGACGCTGCGGTTCCTGGTGATCACCCTGGCTGTCACGCCTCTTCGACGGCTCACCGCCTGGAACGACGCGATCAAGTTTCGGCGCATGGGCGGGCGCGCGTGGCGGCGGTTGCACCGGCTGGCCTACGCGTCGGCCGTCGTGGGCGTGGTGCACTACTGGTGGCTGGTCAAGCTCGATACCCGGCGTCCGCGCAACTACGCGGTGACTGTCGCGGTGCTGCTGGGGGCGAGACTGTTCACGTTCCTCCGCCCCAGGCTCGCACGTCGCTTTGGTACGTAAAGTACTTGACGACACAGACGGAGCGTGTTCCACTAGAATCACCGGTGTGGAACCCGAGCCGCGCTTGCCCTCCGCACCGGCGACACCCGCGTCCATGCGGGTGCACGCCATGGACCATCTGGCGTTCATCCGGCAGACCATGGAGCGCGCCGGGGCGTTCACGGCCATCTCCGGCAAAGGCCAGACGGTCGTCGGCCTGATCGGCCTGGCCGCCGCCGTCGTGGCCGAACGTCAGGCGGACTCGGGGGCCTGGCTGGCTGTCTGGCTGGTTGCGGCCGTCTTTGCCGTCGTCGTGGCATCAATGGGGATCCGCATGAAGGCGCGCGCCATGGGCATGCCCGTCCTGTCCGGCCCGGGACGCCGATTCGCGCTCGGATTCGCGCCTCCACTCGTCGCCGGGGCGGTCCTGACCGTTGCGCTCTACGGCGCGGGCGCGTCGGCCATGCTGCCGGGCGTCTGGCTGCTGCTCTTCGGGGCGGCCGTCGTGGCTGGGGGCGCGCTGTCCGTGCCGCCGGTGCCCGTCATGGGCGGGTGCTTCATGGCGCTCGGCGTCGTGGCGCTCATGGCCCCGGCCGCGTGGGGCACGTGGCTGCTCGGCCTCGGGTTCGGCCTGCTTCACGTCGGGTTCGGGATACTGATCGCGGTGAAATACGGTGGCTAGACACAACGCAGCCCGGCAGAACGCAACCCACCCGAGTCCCGCCGCACACGCGCCGGTCCGCCCGGCGGCTTCGCGGGGGGACGACCGTCGAATGCCCGACCTGGATCGCGTGATTCACGAGCGCGTACGGCTCGGGATCATCAGCGCCCTCGCGGTGAATGACACGCTGACCTTCAACGAACTGAAAACGCTGCTCGGCACGACCGACGGCAACCTGTCGGTGCACGCGCGCAAGCTGGAAGACGCGGATTACGTGGCGTGCGTGAAGTCGTTCGAAGGGCGTGTGCCGCGCACGCAGTACCGCATCACGGCGGCTGGCCGCCGCGCCCTCGACCGATACCTGAATCACATGGAAGCGATCATCCGCGCCACGCGAGAGCGGTAGGCAGCCGCCTCAAGTTCGGACTTCACTTGTCCGCAGGACTAAAGTCCTGCGCCACGTTCGGAACTCCTGCGCCACACCCAAGACGTGGGACAGGACTTCAGTCCTGTCCGGCACGCAGGATACTAGTCCTGCCTTCCAGTGCCGCCTTCGTACGTGGGGCAGGACTTCAGTCCTGTCCGGCACGCAGGATACTAGTCTTGCCTTCCAGTGCCGCCTTCGTACGTGGGGCAGGACTTCAGTCCTGCCGGCGATTCGATCAGGCGGCGCCGGTGCCCTGCAGCTTCGACTTCAGCCAGGCGATGATGGCGGGCAGCAGCGAGAGGAAGATCACGATCGCGATGACGATGTGGATGCGGCTCTCGATGTTGGGCACGAGCCGGCCGAGATAGTAGCCCGTCAGCGTCATGCTGCCGATCCAGATGACCGCACCCACCACGTTGAACATGATGAACCGGCGGTAGCCCATCTCGGCCGCGCCCGCGACGACCGGGGCGAAGGTGCGGACGATGGGCATGAACTGGGCCAGGATGATGGTCTTGCCGCCGTGCCGCTCATAAAACTCGTGCGTGCGGATCAGGTGCTCGCGTCGGAAGAGGAGCGAGTTCGGCCTGCTGTAGAGCGCCTTACCCGCCCGGTTTCCGATCCAGTAGCCGGTCGTGTTGCCGCAGATGGCCGCCACCATCAGCGAGGGAATGAGCGTCGCGATGTTCAGGTCGCCTCGCGCGGCGAACAACCCCGCCGTGACGAGCAAGGAGTCCCCGGGCAGGAAGAATCCCACCATCAGTCCGGTCTCGGAGAAAATCACGAGGATCATGCCGTACAGGCCGCCGATCCTGATCAGCTCCGGGATGTTGTAGAAGAAGCGGAAGAAGCTCTCAATGTAATCCACAGGCTGCGGCCTCTCTCTGGCTGCCCTCGCGACGGGCGAATCCACCGAGTATACAACGCTCTGGTATGCTGTTCCCGCACGGGCGTTGGTGCCCGTGCATCTGCCGCCGCCAGATCGCCATGACCACACGCGTCGTCCCGTCAGCCGCTCCCGCGCCGTTCTCTGCAGACGCCGGCGTCCTTCGCGCGCTCGAGGCGACCCTGCGAGCCCGAGTAAAGGGGGAAGTGCGCTTCGACGCGGCCAGCCGGGCGCTCTACGCCACCGACTCGTCGAACTATCGCCATGTGCCCATCGGCGTCGTCGTGCCGCGAGACACGGATGACGTTGTGGCCACGGTGGCCGCCTGCCGCGAGGTCGGCGCGCCGGTCCTGACGCGCGGGGCCGGCACCAGCCTGGCGGGGCAGTGCTGCAACGTGGCGGTGATCATCGACGTGTCGAAGCACTGCGACGCCATCCTGGAGATCGACGCCGACAGGCGCCAGGCCCGCATTCAGCCTGGCGTGGTGCTCGACCGGCTGCGCGACGAGGCCGAGCGGGTCGGCCTGACCTTCGGGCCCGACCCCGCGACGCACCGGTGGTGCACCCTCGGCGGCATGATCGGGAACAACTCCTGCGGCGTGCACTCGGTGATGTCGGGCAAGACCGACGACAATATCGACGAACTCGACATCCTGACCTACGACGGCGTCCGCATGCGGGTCGGAGCCACGCCGCCGGACTTGCTGGAGTCGATCGTCCAGGAAGGCGGCCGGCGCGGCGCAATCTACGCCGGCCTGCGCGACTTACGCGACCGCTACGGCCCCCTCGTGCGCGCGCGCTTCCCGAAGATCCCTCGGCGCGTCTCCGGCTACAACCTCGACTTCCTGCTGCCCGAGAACGGGTTTCACGTGGCGCGGGCGCTCGTCGGGTCGGAAGGCACGTGTGTCACCGTGCTCGAGGCCACCGCCCGGCTCGTGCCCAGCCCGCCGTGCCGATCGCTCCTCGTGCTGGGGTTCGACGATGTGTATCTCGCGGCCGACGTTGTGGAGGTCGTGACAGCGTTCGGTCCAATCGGGCTGGAAGGCATCGACGAACTCCTCGTGCGGCACTCGCGGAAGAAGAACCTGAACGCGAAAGGTCTGGCCTTGCTGCCGGAGGGCCAGGGGTGGCTCTTTGTCGAGTTCGGAGCGGACACGCTGCCCGAAGCCGAACTGCGCGCGCATCGGCTGATGGACGCGATGCGTGCGCGCCCGGGTGCGCCCGCGATGAAGCTGTTCCGCGACCCGATCGAGACCCAGCACGTGTGGGCCGTCCGCGAGTCGGCGCTGGGGGCCACGTCCTTCGTGCCTGGCGAAGGTAAGAACTGGGAAGGCTGGGAAGACGCGGCGGTCCCGCCCGCGCGGCTTGGCGAGTATCTCCGCCAACTGCGCCGGCTGATGGCGGCGTTCAACTTCACCGGGTCGCTCTACGGCCACTTCGGCCAGGGGTGCGTGCACACCCGCATCAACTTCGACCTCAAGACAACCGAGGGCGTCGCGGCGTATCGGCGATTCGTCGAGGAGGCCGCCGATCTGGTCGTGAGCCTGGGCGGGTCGCTCTCCGGCGAGCATGGGGACGGGCAGTCGCGCGCGGAGCTTTTGCCTCGCATGTACGGCGAGGAGCTGATGCAGGCGTTCCGCGAGTTCAAGGCGATCTGGGACCCGGACAACAAGATGAACCCGGGCAAGTTGATCCACCCGTACCGCCTCGACGAGCATCTCCGCGTCCAGCAGTACCACCCGCCCGCCGTGGACACGCACTTCGCCTACCCGGTGGAAGGCAGCCTGGCCGACGCGGCGATGCGGTGCGTGGGAGTGGGGAAGTGCCGCAAGACGGACGGCGGCGCCATGTGCCCGTCATTCATGGCGACCCACGACGAGCAGCACACCACACGCGGGCGAGCCCGCCTTCTGTTCGAGATGCTCCAGGGCGAGGTGATCACGGAGGGCTTTCGCAGCGAGGCCGTGAAGGACGCCCTCGACCTGTGCCTCTCGTGCAAGAGCTGCAAGAGCGAATGCCCGACCGGCGTGGACATGGCGGCATACAAGGCCGAGTTCCTGGCGCGCTACTACGAAGGACGCCGGCGCCCGCTCGGATCCTATGCCTTCGGCCTGATCAACCACTGGGGCGCGCTGGCGGAGTACGTGCCCTGGCTGGCGAATTTCTTTACCCAGGTGCCGCCGTTCAGCACCGTCGTGCGGTGGGCGCTCGACATGGCGCCCGAGCGACGGATGCCCGCGTTCGCGCCGCGGAGCTTCCGCCGCGGGTTCCTGGCGGCGAAGAAGTCAGAAGACAGAAGACAGAAGACAGAAGACAGAATCGGACTAGCGCCTAGCGCCAAGCCCCTAGTCCCTGCCGTCAGCCCCGTCTCCCGTCGTGTCCTCCTGTGGCCCGATTGTTCGAACAACTACTTCCATCCCGAGATCGCGCACGCCGCCGTCACGGTGCTGTCCGCCGCCGGTTTCCACGTGGACATCCCCCGCGAGCGGCTGTGCTGCGGCCGGCCCCTGTACGACCACGGCATGTTGACCGCCGCCCGGCGACGTCTCGTCGAGATCCTGACGAGCCTGCGTGCGGACATCGAGGCCGGGACGCCCATCGTAGGGCTGGAACCGAGCTGCGTGTCCGTCTTCCGCGATGAGCTCCTGCGGTTCTTTCCGGATGATCCCCTCTCCCGGAAGCTCAGCGCGCAGACGTTCTTCCTGACTGAGTTCCTGGTCAAAACCAATACCATCCCGGACGCGCGTCTCGAGGGCCTGGCCATCGTCCATCCCCATTGTCACGAGCGCGCGTCGCTGTGCCTGGACGACGACATCGCGGTGCTGAAGAAGACCGGGCTCGACTTCACCGTGCTCGACGCGGGGTGCTGCG
>Ga0315273_10011905_pt1 | contig 11139 bp, 9 predicted proteins | sample YL17G02_0_MG_FD_205753 | JGI IMG/M metagenome (GOLD analysis project Ga0315273, IMG submission 205753) | Sediment microbial communities from Yellowstone Lake, YNP, Wyoming, USA - YL17G02_0 | ecosystem: Environmental > Aquatic > Freshwater > Lake > Sediment | place: USA: Wyoming | collected...
CCGCGCAGGGATGACCCGCGGTCAGCGAGTCAGCGGCCGGCGTACTCCTTCCCCACGCTCCAGCACTTCGCGAGCGGATCGCCCAGACTCCAGTACTTCTTGCTCGACATGTCAAAGAGCAGCGGCCTGAGCTTGGCGATGTCGACGATGCCGTTGGTGAGCACCTCAACATCCGCGTAGGTACCGACGATCTCACCGACGAAGAGATCGTGGGTCGGCAGCTCGATGTGCTCGATGAGCTTCAGCTCCATGGTGACCTTGCACTGTTCGATCATCGGCGCCGTGTCGAACTCCCCGTAGAAGACGTCGAAGATGCCGCTCTTGTCGTTCTGCCGGCCGCTGACCATGCCGATGTGGTCCGTCACCACCACCATGTCCTGCGAGGGCAGGTTCACGCTGAAGGTGCGGTTGGCCTTGATGCCCTCGTTGGTGAGATGGATCTTGCCCATGCCCAGTGTGATGCCCTTGAGATGAGCGATGCCCACATGGGCGATGGTGGCGAAATCGGGCCTGCCGTTGACGGTCGCGCCGACGATCGCCGTGACGAGCGGGTACAGTGCGTTGGTGGCGCCGAGCTTCTCCTTCACGGGAAACCTCGCTGGTCGGGGTCGGGTGGTCTCTGTCGAGTCGATACCCACGGCGGCCGCGCGAGCAACCAACGCCCGCCGCAAGAGCGACCCGCGCCGCCGGGGCGGCGCCCGAAGGCCGGTTTCGCAGCAAGCCGGTCAGGCGTCATGATGAGGGCGTGACGACTCGCACGAGAGAACAACGGGGCGGCGACGGGAACACCCGCAGGGAGAGGCGCCGCCGCACACCGGCCCTGATCATCATCCTCATCGTCGGTCTCGCGGCGGTGGCCGCCGCCTTCGCATTCGCCAGCGTCCTCGAGGACGAGCGCCCGCACGGCCCGTATCTCATCGGCGCCTGGACCTTCGGCGACCGCGCCTCGCTCGCACGCGCCGTCGACGCCGGCGCCATCGACGAAATGAGCGTGGACTGGCTGCAGTCGCGGCCCGACGGCAGCGTCGCCGCTCCCGATGCCGAGACGAGCTTCATCGCCGAGGCGCGCAAACAGGACTGCCGTGTGATGGTCACGCTCACCGACTACAGCGCGACCACTCGCCGATTCGATCCGGCCATCGCGGCCGCCATCCTGGCGACGGCCGAGACCCGCCGTCGCCATGTCGCGGCCGTCGCCGACTGGTGCCGCGTCAACGAAGTGGATGGCGTGGACGTCGACTGGGAGGCGCTCACCGCCGGACAACGCCAGAGCTACGCGACGTTCGTCGAGGAACTCGCCCAGCGGCTGCACGACGACGGCCGACTCATCGCCGTCGATGTGTACCCCAAGACCGGCGAGCCCGGCGGATGGGACGGGCCGCGGGCGCAGGATTGGCGGCGTCTGGGCCGGGCTGTCGACCAGTTCCGCGTGATGACGTACAACTACTCGGGGTCCTGGTCCGGGCCCGGCCCGCTCTCACCGCCAGCATGGATGGACAAGGTGCTCGACTTCGCCGAGACGCAGGTCAAGCCCCACAAACTTGTCATGGGCGTCGGCTTCTACGGCCGCGACTGGCGCGGCGCCAAGACCACAGATCTGGTGTGGACGGACGTCCAGCGGATCCGCTCGGCCGACACGCCGCGCGAATCGCGCGGCCCCTCGGCCGAGCTCGTGCTCTTGTACGACCGGGAAGGCGCCGCGCACACGGCGTTCTTCCCCGACGCCAAGGCGATCGACGCCAAGCTGGCGATGCTCCTCGAGCGGCACCCGCGGATCCGCGGCGTGTACTGCTGGATCATGGGTCAGGAGGACCCGGCGACATGGGCGGTGCTGCGCGCGCGCCTGCACTGACCGGCAGCCGATGTGCGGCAGCCAGTTCGTTCAGCCCTGCGGCGGCTCTCCATCCCAGTAGTTGCACATCTCGAGACGGCCGGTGACGCCAAGGCCGCGAAAGCGCACCTTGCCCGAGCGCGGGTAGTACGTCATCTCGTCGCCGCGCCGCTCGCCATAGGCCAGGATGGTGAGCCCCATGGCGTTGGCGAGGAAGGCGTGCGCGACCCCGCTGCCCGCGGGACGGACCAGGAGGTCGCCGGCGCCGACAGCGTACAGCATCGGCGGCGCCTGCGGATGCGTGTCACAGTCGTACAACAGGAGGCTCCCATCCCCCTCCATCACGATGAAGACCTCTTCTTCCGCAGCATGGACGTGTGGCGGGCAACTGAGCCGGTTGCACGCGACGACCACGTGATTGAGCCCCGTGAGGCGTGACCCGCCGGCGCGGCCGAGCGCGCGCTCGCGGCGGTCCGTGTCGCCGTAGGCGATCGCCACCTCGTCCGGCGCGCCGCTCGCGACCACATTCGCCGGGCGTTCGCCGGGCTTCGGGACCACCAGTTCGCCGGCTGCCACTTCGCGACCCCAGGGGTGCGGTTCCCCACCGATCGCCACCCAGTTCTGCCCGAGCCACGACACGCCGGCGCGCGGCAGCCGAGTCACCGGCGCAGGGCAGCGCGTGCCGAAGGCGAGGACGTCGAGGCCCTCCTCGCCGGCGATCAGCGTGTGCGCCGCGCCTCCGGCGACATGGACGATGCAGTCGCCGGACGCTACCGCGCACGTCTCGCCGGCTTGCCAGCTGAGTCCGCCGCCGCCGAGGACATAGAAGATCTCCTCCTCGGCGTCGTGCACATGGACGGGTGTCGAGCGTCGGCCCGGCTCGATCTGGATGCGCTTGAGGCCGGTGGCGACGCTCCCCCCAGCCTTGCCCAGATCGGTCCACGTGGCGCACATCGGCCCGACCTCGACTCTCCTTCCGGCGACCTCCTCCCAGCGCACCGACACGCCTTCCGCCATGACTGCTCCTCTCCGCCTCACGCTGTCGACACGCTCGCTCATCGCGATCACCTCGCAGCCTGGAGTCTAGCAGGGTGATACGCCCGAGCAGGGTGCCGCCGGTACGCTCGCATGGACCCCGGGAGTCTCCTTGTCGGTTGTGGCATACTGGGTAGGCAGGATGCGGAAGGCGCGGCCGCGCCCCGGGGCGGCCATCCCGTCAAGGCGGACACATGTACCTGATCGCCGACAGGCAGGAGCTCTCCAAGCGCGATCTCATCAGCCTCACCATCGAGGCGCCGCGGATCGCGCGCCGCATCCGGCCCGGCCAGTTCGTCATCCTGCGTGTCAACGAGACCGGCGAGCGCGTGCCGCTCACGGTGGCCTACACCGACCCCGGCAACGGCACCATCACCATCATCTTCCAGGTCGTCGGCAAGAGTACCGCGCTGCTCGCCTCGCTGGGCGTCGGCGACGCCGTCAGGGACGTCTGCGGCCCACTCGGCGTCGCCGAACCCGTCCAACCCATCGGCACGGTCGTCGGCATCGGCGGCGGCTCCGGCATCGCGGTCCTGCATCACCTTCTCATGGGCCACCGCGAGGTCGGCAACCGGATCGTGGCGATCGTGGGAGCGCGTCAGAAGGACATGCTCATCCTCGAAGGCGAGATGCGGGCGCTCTGCGACGAGCTCATCGTCACCACCGACGACGGCAGCTACGGCATGCACGGCAGGGTCACCGACGCTCTGCAGTCTGTGGTCGAACGGCCCGCGAGCATCGGCCAGGTCCTGGCGGTCGGCCCGCTGGTCATGATGCGCGCCGTCACCCAGATGACCCGCATCTACGGCCTCCCCACGCGGGTCAGCCTCAATCCGATCATGGTGGACGGCACCGGGATGTGCGGCGGTTGCCGCTGCACGGTTCACGGCGAGACCAACTTCGCCTGCGTCGACGGGCCTCAGTTCGACGGCCTCGCCGTGGACTTTGACGAGCTCATCCAGCGCAACCAGATGTACGCGCACGACGAACGCGTCTCGCTGCTCGACTCCGTCAAGGCGAACTGAACCATGGCGCCGATGGAGCTCGACATCGAAGCCCTCGCTCAGCAGGGCGACCTCGCGAGCTTCTGCCCGCGCTGCCACGCGCCGCTAGTCGTCTACGACGACGCGTCGAAGCGCGTGTGGCTGGGCCTGCAGGTCGCCGCCGGCGACGAGACGCACAAGGTGCTTCTGGACCCGCGTCTCGATGGGTCCAAGCGCGTCGACCCAGACACGTGGCGCAGTGGGGCCGTGGCGGCAGACGTGCGCTGCCCTCACTGTGCCGGGTCGCTGCTCGATGCCGACGCCCTCTGCGAGCGCTGCGGGTCGCAGCTCTTCATCATCGACATCTCCCTGCACACCCGCGTATCCCCGCTCGCGTTGTGTGCGCGGGCGGGGTGCACCTGGTACGGCGTGCCCCAGCGCACCCGGGCCAAGGTCCTCGCCGGGACGCGGCGGCAAAAGAAGCCCGCGCAAGACCCGGAGTTGCGCATCCGCAACTACAACGAGGTCAGCTATGGGTACGACGCTGAGCTCGCCACGCTCGAAGCCAGCCGCTGTCTGCAGTGCAAGAAGCGGGATTGCGTCGCCGGTTGCCCCGTCGCGGTGGACATCCCCGGGTTCGTCAAGCTCCTTGCGGAGGGCGAGTACGCCGGTGCGGCGCAGCTCATCCGCGAGAAGAACGCCCTGCCGGCGATCTGCGGGCGCGTGTGCCCCCAGGACGACCAGTGCGAGAAGGTCTGCGTGCTCGGCAGCAAGGGCGAGCCTCTCGCCATCGGCGCCCTGGAACGTTTCGCCGCCGACTACGAGCGTGAGGCCGGCCAGGTCACCCTGCCACGGATGGCGGCCAGGACGCACCGCCGTATCGCCGTCGTCGGCAGCGGCCCGGCCGGGCTCACGATGGCCGCCGACATGGCCACGAACGGCCACACCGTCACCGTCTTCGAGGCGTTGCACAGCCCCGGTGGAGTGCTCGTCTACGGCATCCCCGAGTTCCGCCTCCCCAAAGCCATCGTGGAGGCGGAGATCGGCGACCTGCGACGCATGGGCGTGCGCTTCGAGCTCAACAGCATCGTCGGCAAGCTCTACGGACTCACCGAGCTGCTCGACGTGGGCTTCGACGCCGTCTACGTCGCGACGGGCGCCGGACTGCCCGGGTTCATGGGCCTGCCCGGGGAGAACCTCTGCAACATCGTCTCCGCCAACGAGTACCTCACGCGCATCAACCTGATGAAGGCATACCGCTTCCCCGAGTACGACACGCCGGCGCCCCGAGGCGCCCAGGTGGCCGTCGTCGGCGGCGGCAACGTCGCCATGGATTGCGCGCGCACCGCCCTGCGTATGGGCGCGCGCGACGTGGCCCTCGTCTATCGGCGCACGCGCGACGAGATGCCGGCGCGCAACGAGGAGATCGAGCACGCGGAGCAAGAGGGCGTGCGCTTCGAGTATCTCACCAGCCCCATCGCCTATGAAGGCGACGATCAGGGGTGGGTGCGGAGTATGCGCTGCGTGCGCATGACGCTCGGCGAAGCAGATGTCTCAGGCCGCCGCCGGCCCGTGCCAGTGCACGGCTCCGACTTCCTGATCGGCGTCGACATGGTCGTCGTGGCGGTCGGCGCCGGCCCGAACAAGGCCCTGTTCGAGGACGCCGCCGGTCTGGAGCGCACGCCACGAGGCTACATCCGCGCCTACACGGAGGCCGGTCGTACGAGTGTGCCCCGAGTGTGGGCCGGCGGCGACATCGTCACCGGGGCGGCCACCGTGATCCTCGCGATGGGCGCCGCCCGCAAGGCCGCCGACGACATGCACCTCTACCTCAGCAGCGGCGGCGGCGACTGGCTCTAGCCGCGGACCTCGTTCTCCGCCGCCAGCACGCGATGGGCGAGCCCCTCGTAGAAGGACTGCACGCCCTCCTCGACCTCGTCGAAGTGCGCCGCCTCGAACTCCGCCGTCAGCTCCTCGAGGTCCCTCTTCGTGAGGTAACGCGAGGCCATGTCGAAGAACAAGGTCTCCTCGAGCTCGATGTGGCGGCGACTCACGTCGATGTACTCCCTGAGACCAGCCGAGAGTCCAGGAGTAAGCCCGGCGTCGCCGCCGGCGATCGCCTTGACGGTCGCCTGCAGGGAGTCGAGCTTGCCGTAACACCACTCGTGCTCGCGGAGTATCTGCTCGAGCGGCTCGTCTTCGCCGGTCATGCCCCGCTTGTGGCAGCGCGCGAACAGCAGCCCCTCTTCCTTTGGGAAATGCAGACCGTCGCTGAAGTACCGGAAGAACTCCAGCATGTCGCCGACCAGGTCGCCGCGGCAGCACCCGGTCGCGTCGATGTGGTCGCACTCCTTCTCGGCGGCTTCGAGGACCTCGAGGACGAGGCGATGCTCGTTCTCCAGGATCTTTCTCCAAGTCATGGACTCCTCCTCGAGACCGGGGGCCGGCGCGCATGCACGTTCCCTGCACAAGCATCCTACCCTGTCATCAGGCCCGATGCCGTATTATTCGCGCGTGCGCGCACAGTTCGCGGCCGGCACGCTGCACTTGCAGCCACGCGGCGTAGCGACCGCGCATCGGCAGCAGGACAGCGAGAAACGAGGCGACGATGACAACGCAGCGATCGCCTGGCGGCCGGGTCGTACTGGCCCTCGACCAGGGCACGAGCAGCTCGAGGACCCTCGTCGTCGACGAGGCCGGCGCGATCCTCGCCACTGCGCAGAAGACGGTCACGCGCAGCTACCCGCGCCCCGGCCTGGTCGAGCAGGACCCTCAGGAGATCTGGCGCTGCCAGCTGGACTCGGCGGTGGAGGCGCTGGCGCGCGCCGGCGTACGAGCCGACGAGGTCGCCGGAGTGGGCATCACCAACCAGCGCGAGACGACGATCCTCTGGGATCGCGCGACCTCAGAGCCCATTGCGCCGGCCATCGTCTGGCAGGACCGGCGCACCGCGGCCTTCTGCGAGAGCCTCCGTGAAGCCGGCCAAGAAGCGCTCGTGCGGGGCAAGACCGGGCTCCTCCTCGACCCGTACTTCTCGGCGACCAAGCTGGCGTGGCTCCTTGACAACGTGCCGCACGCCCGCGAGCGCGCCCTGGCCGGCGAGCTCGCCTTCGGCACCATCGACAGCTGGCTGACCTGGCGACTCACGGGAGGCCGCCGGCACGTCACCGACGCGACCAACGCCTCACGCACGCTGCTCTACGACATCCATCGCGGCCAGTGGGACGATGAGTTGCTCGAGCTCTTCGGAGTGCCGCGCTCCGTCTTGCCGGAGGTCTGCGACACCAGCGGAGTCATCGGCGAGACAGAGATCGAGCACCTCGGCGCGCGTATCCCGATCGCCGCGCTCGTCGGCGATCAGCAGGCCGCGCTGTTCGGCCAGGCCTGCACGACCCCGGGCATGGCCAAAGCCACGTACGGCACGGGCTGCTTCCTTCTCATGCACACCGGGCAGACACCGGCCGCCTCCACTCACGGTCTGCTGACCACGGTCGCTCTGCAGCGCGCCGGACGCCGCGACTACGCGCTCGAGGGCAGCGTCTTCATGGCCGGCGCGGCCATCCAGTGGCTGCGCGACGGACTGCGCCTGATCGACGACGTCGCGCAGTCGGGCACGCTCGCGGCGAGCGCGCCGGGGAGCGAAGGCGTGTACTTCGTGCCCGCCTTCGCCGGCCTCGGGGCGCCGCATTGGGACGCGCACGCCCGCGGCGCCATCCTCGGCCTCACGGCGGGGACGACGCCCGCCAACATCGTGCGCGCCGCCCTTGAGGGCATCGCGCTGCAGGTCGCCGACCTTTACGCCGCGATCACCCAGGACGCCGGGCTGCAGCCCAGTGAGTTGCGCGTCGACGGCGGCGCGGCCGGCAGCGACCTTCTCATGCAGATCCAAGCAGACATCCTCGGCCTGACGGTGGCGCGCGCCGCCCAGAAGGAGGCGACGGCCCTGGGGGCGGCGGCGCTCGCCGGTCTGGCCGTCGGATTCTGGAAGGACGAGACGCCGATGCAGTCGCAGTGGCGAGCGGATCGGCGTTTCATCCCTGATCCCGGGAGCGACCGGGACGCCTTGCGCGCGGGATGGGCCGCCGCCGTGGCCAGCGTCAGGGCCTTCGGCACGCCCCACGCCTGAAGCGCCACGCCTGAGAGCCGGCGGTCAGGCGGTCGGGCCGGCCAGCCACTCGCGCAGACTGGCCTCGACCGCTGCGCGACCAGCGCCGACGCGGCCACGGAAGCGCACCGCGCGACGGCGCACCGCCTGAAGCTGCGGCGGCACGACCGCGTCCGGCACGAGCTCGACGACGCGGTCGAGCAACGCGATGTCGTCGCCGGCGCCCGGCACCGGCAGACCCGGCGCGATGCCCTCGAGGCCGCGCACCACGTCCGCGGCGAACTTGCTCCAGTGCGCGGTGCTCACGATGAGCACCGGCGCCTCCTCATCACGCAGAGCGCCGGCCACGTCCCAGGCCACGGCCGTGTGCGGGTCGAGCAGGTACCCGTGCTCCCGCTGTACCCGGCCGATGGTCTGAAGGCAGGCGGCGTCGTCCACCCAGCCCGCGGAGAACTCCGCTCTCAGCTTGGCACGCGTTGCGGCATCGACGGCGAAACGCCCCCTGGTCTTGAGTTCCGTCATCCAGCGGCGGATCAGGGCGCCGTCCCCACAGAGATGATGGAGCAGGCGTTCGAGGTTCGACGAGACGAGGATGTCCATCGAGGGCGAGGCCGTCTTGACGAGAGGCCGCGCGGAGATGTCGTAGACGCCTGTCGCCAGGAAGTCCGCCAGCACCCTGTTCGCGTTGCAGGCGCAGAAGAGGCGTCCGAGGGGAGCGCCCATCAGTTTGGCATAGTAGGCCGCCAGGATGTTGCCGAAGTTGCCGGTGGGCACGCAGACATCGAGCGGAGCGCCGGCCGGCAGAGCGCGCTCCGCCACCATGTCGGCGTAGGCGCTCAAGTAGTAGACGATCTGCGGCATCAGCCGGCCCCAGTTGATGGAGTTGGCTGATGAGGTGGCCAGGCCATGGCGCTCGGCCAGCTCACGGGCGAACCCGGCGTCGTCGAAGACCGCCTTGACGGCGTTCTGACAGGCGTCGAAGTCGCCGTTCATCCCGAACACCATGACGTTGTCGCCCTGCTGCGTGACCATCTGCAGTTCCTGCAGGGCGCTGACGCCGGCCTCGGGGTAGTACACGCAGATGCGCGTGTGGGCGCGATCGGCGAAGCCGTTGAGCGCCGCCACGCCTGTATCGCCCGACGTGGCCACCAGGATGAGGAAGTCCAGGTCAGTCACGCCGCCGGCGTGAGCCTGCGTCAGCGCCTGGCTGAAGAACAGCGGCATGCACTGGAGGGCCATGTCCTTGAAGGCGAGCGTGGGACCATGCCAGAGTTCGAGCACGAAGCGTCCGGGCGCGACCTCGCGGATCGGCGCGATCTGCGCGTCGTCGAAGTTGTCGCCGTAGGCCGTCGCGGCGATGACGCGCGTCGTCGCCGCGGCGATATCGAGCCCAAAGGCCTCGTACACCAGGCCGGCGCGCTCGTGATAGGGCAGCTGCGCCAGCCCCAGGACCTCGTCGACCGAGAACCGGGGTAGCCGCTCCGGGACGAACAGGCCGCCGCCCGGAGCCATGCCCTCGAGGAGCGCGGCGGTGAAGGTACGCGGGTGATCGATCAGGCCGCGGGTGTCCCGGTAGGTGATCACAGCTGCGGATTGTATCCCAGAGCCGGCACGCTCCGCGCAGCACCCGCCGCCGCGCTCGGCGAAGGCCCGCCAGCGCCCGTATCGACCCTGGATGTCGTCTCAGGTCATCGGGCCGGCGGGAGCAGCGGGAGCCGGCGGGGCCTCCGGCTCGGGAGGAGCAGACAGCAGGTCCGGCGGCGGCGGTACATCCGCCGCCTGAGGCGCTGCCGCCGGCGGCAGCGGCTCTGCGGCCGGCCGCCATTCCGCGCCGTCCGCGGCCTCCGGCGTCATGCTCCCCGTCGGCCCGGGAGGCGCCGGCGGAGACACGTACGGCGGCGGCTGGACCGGCGGGTACGCTGCAGCCCCCGGGGCCGGTGGATACTGGTACGGGGCGGCGCCGGGCGGCGGCGGGGGCGGCGCCTGCCCTGGAAGCGACGCCGGCCAGCGCTGGAGGGTCTCGCCGACCAGACGCTCCTCGCGCGTCGCCTGGAAGTACATGGCGACGAGGTACGTGAGGACGAACGGCGTGAGGAAGAGCGACGCGATCGAGCCGATGACCGGGATGACGCCGAGTACTCCGCCGACCACCCCCACGGCAAGAGACATCACGAGCAGCGCCAGGAAGGTCGTCCACCAGCCGGATCCGCCCACAGTCACGCCGCTCTCGCGCAGAGCGCCCGTGGAGGTGGCGCCCCGATCGACGATGAGCGGGAAGACGTACGCCCAGCGGACATTCAGGTACACCATGGCGAGGATCGCGGTCACGCCTGTCAGCCCCGCGAGGATGCCCAGCACCGCGGAAGACAACCCGACCGCCGCCAGCGCGAGGATCGCGGGGACCAGCGCGATGCCCGCGAAGATGAGGCCGATGAGGACAGTCACGGCGATCACCCTGCCGAACAGCCTGAACCCCTCAAAGGCGTCGCCGTAGCCCATCACCCGCCCCTCACGGACACGACGGACCACTCCCATGATGAGGCCGGCGTACAGCGGCACAGTGAGGAGCAGCGACACCAGCACCACGAGGAGCGACCCGGCGCCGAGGAGGACCCAGCCCATGACGTCGACGTTGAGGACGTCGCCCTGCTCGGCGATGCTGCCGGTCGCGAAGGTCGCCCCCACCATACCGACAAGGATGATACCCGCCGCGACCGCGGGGATGACGCCCGCGATCAGCGAGCCGACAAGCAGCGGCCCTGCATCCTTGAGAAACAGGCCCCACGCCTGGCTGAACAGTCTGCCGATGTCCATCGTCGCGACCTCCCCCCGTCTGCTTTCAGTGTGACGCCCGCTCGATGACCTCGGCCACCAGGTGACCCTCGCCGATCGCTTGGAAGTACATGCTGATCACGTAGCCGACACCGAACGGCACCGCCAGCAACCCGATGATGAGCCCGATGATCGGGATGCCGTTGAGGACGCCGACCACCACCGCGACCACGACCGCCCCGACCAGCCAAGCCGCGAACGTGGTGAAGAGCCCAGGGACCGCGGCGAGCTTTCTGCTCTCCGCCATCGCCGCCGAGAGACCGAGCCTGCGGTCGCCTATCAGCGGCAGGGCGTACACCCAGATCGTGGTCAGGAACAGCCCGGGGATGATGAGCAGGACGTACCCCAGGCCG
>Ga0315273_10011906_pt1 | contig 11138 bp, 8 predicted proteins | sample YL17G02_0_MG_FD_205753 | JGI IMG/M metagenome (GOLD analysis project Ga0315273, IMG submission 205753) | Sediment microbial communities from Yellowstone Lake, YNP, Wyoming, USA - YL17G02_0 | ecosystem: Environmental > Aquatic > Freshwater > Lake > Sediment | place: USA: Wyoming | collected...
CACGGGCGGGTGTTCCGGGGAGACGGGAGGGGTGACGACGGAGCTCTGGAACGCGCGGTGCGCCGATTGGCATCGCGGCGCGTTCGGAGCGCGCCGGGAACCCGGTACTCGTACAGCAATCTCGGCTTCATGGTCGCTGGTGACCTGGTCTCGAAAACCTCAGACCAGCCCTTCGAGGTCTATGTCGCGAACCACATTCTCCGGCCGCTGGGAATGAACGACAGCACCTACGTTCCTGGCGAGGCACCCCCGGATCTTCTCACGGTGGGACACATGCGCACGGGCCTTGTGGTCGGGAAGCCGCGAGCGCTGAAGAGGGAGAAGCTGCGCAGCGCCTATGCCCCGGTGGGAGGCTTGTACACGAACATCCTCGACCTCGGGCGATGGGCGAGCGCGCACCTCCATCAAGGTCAGTTCCAGGAAGCCAGAGTCCTCACCCCGGAGTCCTTCTCTCTGCTGACGAGAGATCCGGTTCGGTCGCCCGATGGCCCTTCCGTTGGCCTCGGCTGGTTCCTGCGGACGATGGACGGGCACCCGGCCTTTGGCTACGTGGGGACGACGCTAGGCTACAAGGCGCACATTCTCATCGATCCATCGCGGAGCGCCGCGGCCATCCTCCTCTGCAACTCCCTTCTCGAGCCCACGAAAGAGCTGTTCGACGTCGTCACTGCGGCTGCGCCGTTGGCCTCTCGCGTGCGTGGCAGTTGACCAGGCGCCTTGAGGCCCAGATCTACGCGACGAAAGGTCGAGCAGACGCAAAGGGCAGGAGACGGCCATCGGCTGCCGACGTTGCTAGGAGTTCAAGAGTAGTCCCGCAGGGGGGCACTCAGGAAGCGGGGCCAGGTCAGGCGCCTGGGTCCGCTTCCTGAGTACGTCTGAAGTGCGACGAATCTCCTGGAGTTCGCAGCTGACAAACCATGTGAACTCCCCAGCCGTCCTCCGAACGGGGAATGACGGAGGACGGCCAGGGATCTCAAATCCCTCCGGGCGCATTCGCGGAACCGCGGCCGCATTGAGAAGGAGTTCGCATCTCCCGGCGAGCGAACTCCCTAGCTCCTCGAAGAGGAGCCACCTGGCCGCGGCCCATGATGGCGGTTGGATGCTCTTGAATCCCCTGAGTTCGTAACGGAGCAAGCGTGCGAACTCACTAGCTGTCCGAAGGACAGCCGCTGCCCCGCAGGGTAGTCGAGGTTCACAAATCCCTCCGGGCGTGCAGATAGTCCTTCAGAAGGGCCTTTGCTTGCGAGACCCAACGGGACGGCGGAGCGCCGCTTGCAGCGCGAGAGCAGCTCCGCCGCCGCGAGGGCTTCAGATCGCGTGGTTCGAGTCCCCTAGGCTCCAATGCGTTGTTCGGGCCGTGGTTGGCTGATCAACCACGCCGGGATCGCGCGCGTCTGTGCTATTCTACGTGTCCGAGAGCCCCCCACCGCAAAGCAGCCTGAATCGCTGCAGACGGGCATCTGGGATGTGCTCCGGGAGGAGCTAGATGCGCGACTACGACCCGAACTGGATCCGGAGGTACTTCGATGAGTACGGCATGAAGGAGTGGGGCCGCTGGGACGCATCGCCCGTTGAGCGGGTCAAGTGGTTCCTACACCTGCACTATCTGCGCGAGCATGTAGTGCCAGGCGATCGCGTGCTTGAAGTCGGTGCCGGCGCCGGACGGTTCACTCAGGAGCTTGCCAGGATCACTTCACCGATCGTTGTCTCTGACATCTCGCCAGGTCAGTTGGAGTTGAATCGATCGAACGCGCGGAGGTTGGGGTATGCCAGCGAGATTGAGGAGTGGGTGGAATGCGACATGTGCGCTCTCGAAGAAGTGTTGCCGGAGCACGCGTTCGATGCCACTGTCTGTTATGGCGGTCCACTTAGCTACGTGTTCGATCGGCGCGACGCTGCGCTTGAGCAACTGATCCGTGTGACACGGCCCGGCGGGAAGCTGCTTCTCAGCGTGATGTCCCTCTGGGGAGGAGTTCATCAGTATCTAGATGGTGTGCTCCAGACCTCCCTTGAGGCCAATCGGGAAGTCATCGCCACGGGTGATCTGGCTCCAGACGTAGTCGGTTCCGGGCATCACTACTGCCACATGTTCCGAGCAGAGGAGCTGCGGCACTTCCTAGAAGTCCACGGACTGGAGGTCCTTGTGATCTCTGCCTCGAACAGCCTATCGACCCACCACGCAGACTTCCTCGGGGAAGTAGACGAATGCAGCCCACAGTGGGACTTACTGATGGAGATGGAGGCGGAAGCCTCTCGCTCTGCGGGCGCGTGCAACATGGGCAGCCACATCATTGCAGTCTGCAAGACCTCGCGGGCCTAGTGGCCGTCACCCCGAGTTCTGCCAAGACGGAATGCCACGGCTGCGGGGTGTACTCTGAACGCGAAATCTCCGTTCAGAATAGCCTTTGTATCCTCGCGGCCACTGCGGAGCGGGATATCACTCACCGCCGGACAACGCACGAACGCGTTCTACATTCAGTCCCGCTCCAAGCTACGGGACTCGAACTACGGCTTGGCGTGGCTGCCAGGATGATCCAGACTTGCATCGGCCTCCCGGGTTGCGGGGTTCTGTGTGATTGTCGACAAGGTGGGGTGCAAGAGGAGTCCCGTAGAGGGTGCATGGTTGCGCGGTCGCTCTCGCCGTGGGGCAAGTCGCTAGACTCGAATCCCGTAGGGTCCTATCGGATGTCCGGTGAGCCGCAAGCATGGGTCTGCCACGGACGCTTCGGCTTCAGCGTCATCACACGTACTTCTTGAGCGCGTTCGTCAGCCTGTTCAGGTGCCCGGGGCCCTCGAGGGCCACCACGGCGAGGTGGAGCGGCACACGCCACAGATCCCGCCGTTCGTAGAACCCCGGATCGATCGGCCTTTCGTCGCGGTAGCCCTCGAAGACAGTTTCGGGCACCGGCTGGAAGGCGTCCAGGAGGGCGAGGTCGATCTCGGGGTTGCCGTAGTACACCGCCGGATCAATCACGAACGTGCCCCGGCCCGTGCTGATGAAGTTGTTCTGCTGCGCGTCCCCGTGCAGCAACGCCGGGGTCGTCTCGGGGCCGCACAGATCGGGCAGTCGCGGGATCAGTCGCTCCACGTCCAACGTCACGGCAAGAGGGAGATGGCCAGAGTCGACGGCCATCTTCAGCATTGGCAGTATCCTCCGCTGTGCAAAGAAGTCCGCCCAGGTTCGCGCGGACGTGTTGTCCTGAGTCAGCAGACCGAAGAAGCCGCTCGCATCGAAGCCGCACGCGACGCCTTTCACCCGATGGATGCGAGCGAGGGTCGCTCCGATCTCCCCCCACTCGCGGGGTCCGCGCTCGATCGCTGCCAAGGCCTCCATGACGAGCAGTGCCCCGCCTTCCACGGACACGATCCCTATCGGCTCCGGTATCAAGACGCCGGCCGCTGTCGCAGAGGGCATCGTGTACTGGTACAGAATCCGCGGCTGCAACAGTGCAGGGTGCGGCGACCTGTCGGATCCCAGCAGCGGATACGTTCAACCGACACCGCCCCCGCCACCCGCATGATGCCGGCGGCCTGACCGTTTCCGCACCTACCACTCTGTAGTCAGAACGAAAGTTCTGCTTACAGTCATGCAGGCTCCAAAGCGGAAGTGGATTCCTCATTCTCTTGCGGCTTTCGGCAACTACACATCGACACACCACATGGCCCGGGTCTCGGGAACTGCGCTAGGGTGTACACTCTGTGGCGGGAGGCCCCATGAGTGCGCAGCAACGAAAGAAGCCCCGAGAGTCACTGCAACTGCAGATCGCCAACCAACGCTTGCGCGGGCTCTACGCGGCTTCAGGGCAGCTGGCTGGGTGCATGACGGAAGAGGATGTCTACCGGATCACGGTCCAGGCGGCCGAGGAAATCCTGGAGTTCACTCTCTGCACCCTCGACATGGTTGAGGGAGACAGGCTGGTTGTCAAGGCCACATCAACTCAGGTGCCCCCTACGGAGAGCGCCGAAAGCTCCCTCGATGAAGGTCTTGCTGGCAAGACACATCGAACAGGCAAGACCTACGTATTCGGGAGCCTTGACGAGGTCCCCGAAGCTCTGCCGACTCGGGAAGACTTCCGTTCAGGGATAAGCACCCCAATAGGCGGCATGGGGGTGTTCCAGGTCGTCTCGACGCGCCCCAATGCGTTCACCGAGGAGGACGCGCGCTCGTTGGAGCTTCTACTCACGCACACAAGGGAAGCCATCAAGCGGATTCGGTTGCAGCAGCAACTCAGGGAACAGGCAATCCGCGACCCCCTCACCGCGGCCTACAATCGTCGCCACTCCGAAGAGGTCATCAAGCAAGAGCTAGCCCGCTCCAAGAGGTACGGCCACCCGATCGCCTTCTTGATGGTGGACGTTAATCGGTTCAAGGAGATCAACGACCGGTTCGGACATCAGGCGGGTGATCGCGTTCTACAAACAGTGGCAGATGTTCTGCTTCGGAGTGTCCGAGAGTGTGACACTGTCGTCCGTTTCGGCGGCGACGAATTCCTGGTAATCCTGCCACAGACCGATGAGCGGGTCGACGGAGCAATTGAACGCATTCGAACGGCGCTTGCCCGGCGGAATGCAGAGAGCCCGCTCGTGGAGTTTCCCGTCACCCTTGCTGTAGGTGCTGACCACTGGCAGCCAAGTGATTTGCGCCCCATTGAGCTTGTCCTCAGCGAGGCGGACCGTCGTATGTACGAAGACAAGGCGAGGGGTCGTGATGCCGATGATCTCGTCCCTCGCGTCATGGAGTCAGGCCCTGCCGAGATTGCGCCTCTTCGTGCCCGCGCCGGGACCGCGCGTGACGCAGGGGCGTTGCGGGAATTGGAGGCGCAATTCCGGCACTTCATTCGCCGCGCGAGCGATGGGATTGTCCTCATCCAGGATGGGATAGTTCGCTTCGCCAACCCGCGCCTGGCAGAGCTCTGGGGAGGGCGGGTTGAGGAGGTTGTGGGAACGCCGTTCGTCAACTATGTGCACCCTGACAGACAGGCCGACGTCCTCGACCGCTACCGCCGACGCACGGCGGGGGAGTCGGTCCCGCAAACCTACGAGACCGTCCTAATTCGGAAGGACGGAGCCCGGGTACATGCAGAGGTGAATGCAGCGGCCGTAGTATTCGGCGGCCGGCCGGCGGATCTGGTCTTCATCCGTGACATCACAGAGCGCAAGCAGGCGGAAGATGCACTGCGAGAGAAGGACCGCCTGCTGGCCGAGTCGCAACGGATCGCCAATCTCGGCACGTGGGAGGCCGACGTGGCCGCGGACAGGCTTCGGTACTCGGATCAGATGTATCGCATCTTCGGGATCCAGCCGGAGGCGTTCGCGCATACGACGGAAGGCTTCCTCGGTCTGATCCATCCGGACGATCGAACCGCCATGGCGAAGTGGATCGAGGCAACGCTGGCCGGCGAGAAGCCGGGGGAGTTGGACTTCCGCGTTGTTCGGCCTGACAAGACCGTTCGCCAAATCCGCGGCCGAGGTGAGGCGGTCGTCGATGCGGATGGAAAGGTCCTGGGTGCTGTCGGGACCGCGCAGGATCTCACGGAGTGGAAGCGCGCCGAAGAGGAGCGCGAGAAGGCAGAGGGGGCACTCCGCGAGGCGGTATTGCGGGAACAGGCCGCACTCGAGGCGAGCATCCTCGGCCTCTGGGACTACTACCCTCAGCAGAACCGGGTCCGCCTGTCCGATGAATGGAAGCAGCAGCTTGGCTACGAACCCGAGGAACTGCCTGACGAGTATGTGGAGTGGTCGTCCCGGCTCCATCCTGATGATGCGGCGGGAGCGATGAAGCGGCTCGCTGACTACATCGCTCGCGGCGGCGACGGAGAGTATTTCGCTGAGTTCCGTCTGCGACAGAAGGACGGCTCGTACCGCTGGATTCAGTCCCACGGACGCGCGGTGGAGCGGGCGGACGGGAGAGTAACCAGGGTGCTTGGCAGCCATGTTGACGTGACCGCGCGGAAGCGAGGGGACGAGGCTCTCCAGGCCTCGGAGGCAGAGTACCGGCGGCTGTTCGAGCGGAACATGGCTGGCGTGTACAGCTCTACGCTGGATGGACGCATCGCTGCATGCAACCAGGCGTTCGCCGACCTCTTGGGGTACGACTCCCCGGACGACGTGATGGCGGCTGGAGCGTCTTCTCTCTACTTCGACGACCAAGATCGTACGGCATTCGTCAGCGAGCTTAGTGCGGCTGGCGAGGTCAAGGGAAGGGAGTCGTGTCTTCGACGCAAGGACGGTCGGCCGGTCTGGGTGATCGAAAACGCTGCGCTGATTGGCACAGGAAGTGACGCAACGTTGCAGGGGACGGCAGTCGATGTGACGCAGTTGCGCGAGGCCCAGACAGCGTTGCGTGAGCGCGTGAAGGAGCTGACTTGTCTCTTCCACGTGAACCGCGAACTCCAGAAGGAGCACTCTGTGGTCGATATGGCTCGCCGCGTGGCTGAGTTGCTGGCTGCCGGAATGCAGTTTCCGGACAAGGCGCGGGTCCGCGTCGAGCTGGCCGCTGAGCGCTACAAGAGCGAGGGGTACGCGGAGGATCTTCCTCTAGGAATCGATGCCGACATCCGCACGGCAGAATCCGTCGTGGGGCAACTGTCCGTGCGCTACACGGACGGCCAGCTCTTCCTGCCCGAAGAGCAGGACCTTGTCAACACGGCTGCTGCAGATCTCGCCATGTGGCATGCGCGCATACTGGCAAGAGAGAGGCTGAAGAAAGCGCTTGATGGGACGGTTCGGGCAGTCGGGCTCGTAGCAGAGATGAAAGACTCGTACACGTCTGGCCACCAGCTCCGTGTCGCGGAACTCGCCTCTGCCATCGCCCGCAGAATGGGGCTCTTGGAGAAGGATGTCGAGGATGTTCGCGTTGCGTCGCTGATCCACGACATCGGCAAGATGGCGGTGCCAGCAGAGATCCTGAGCAAGCCAAGCCGGCTCACGGACGTCGAGTTCAGCCTGATCAAGGAGCACCCTCGGATTGCCTACGAGATGCTGACCGCTGTTGAATTCATTGAACCCGTGGCGACGATCATCGTGCAGCATCACGAACGCTTGGACGGCTCCGGATACCCACACAGACTCAAGGGCGAGGCGGTCACACGCGCGGCTCGGATTCTCGCTGTTGCCGACGTTGTCGAGGCGATGGCCTCCCACCGACCGTACCGCCCCGCTCTCGGAATCGATGCAGCGCTAGGTGAGATCAGGGACCACAAGGGAGATCTCTACGACCCCGTCGTCGTCAACGCATGTGTCGCGCTGTTTGAGGAGAGAGCGTTCGCCTTCGACGAGTAGGACCCGGTGCGACTTTGGCTGCGCTCAGGACGGCAAAGCGCGGTACGTTCCGCCTTCTTGTTCTGGTTGTCCAAGACCGACCGTCCCGGCTGGAGTTCAAGAGTAGTCCCGTAGAGGGTGCCCTACCGGCGGAGCTCGTCCGCAGCCATGCTGGCGGCAACTCTGCGCCCTGCCCCGACAAGAGTCTATGGGAGCATGCGGGACCTGACACGACAGTCGCTCTCGCATCAAACGAAGGCTTGTGTTGCGAGAGGTGGTCCCGGTGTCCCAAGCCATGGCTGCAGTGAACCGCGCGCCTGGCATGAAGACCTGCCCCCAATTGCCCTCTTCACGGGACATCCATACACTCGCCTGGCCTGGGGGTGATTCAGGTCAGAACGATGCATGGCTTTGAGAGGCGTGTCGAGTTGCTGCGGGAGGAGTGGCATGCAGTCTGCTCCTCACTCGACGAGCCGACAAGCTCACTTCAGGAGTTCGAAACTGCCTTGGACTTCGCTTTGATCTCATTGCAGGACAGGCCGCCCTCCTTCCGCGATGCGCACGATCGCGCAGAGAAAGCGCTGAGAGTGGTTCGGACTGAGACATTCCCGGTTCTGGATAGCAGAAATCTAGACAGGCTCCTCAGATGCGTTTCCGTTCTGAGCACTCTCGACTCACAGGCCAGAGCGCTGCGCGCAGAGGTCCTTCGCCGCATGCCGACGGGGGGGCTCGCGTGCCGCGTGTTCGGCAGGTCCTACACCGTTCCCGCGGCCGAGATACGACAGAGGCTGAGCGGTGTTGCGCACGCTCTTGCCTCGCGCGAGGTTGCCACGGGTAGGAGTTGTGAGACCGCTACCGCGATGTTGCGGAAGCTCGTGGCGCGCGCACAGCAGGTTCGGCAACGCTACCTTATGAAGAAGGCCGCCCTCCTGAAGCAGTACATGGAGACTGGTACGCACCGGACCAAGATGCCGGAGGCTGTCCGGGATGTGGTTGCCGAACTCCGTTTCCGGCAGATGCAGAAGTCCGAGATTAATGAGCTAGTCTCACATTTCGGAACGGGATCCCGTCACCGTCAGTTGGAGCGCTTCGTGGGCTCTCTAGTCCATGAGCGGGAATACGTCGTCTACACGACAGTTCCCGGGGTCACTCTGGATTCGGCGAGGATCTCAGTCCCCGATCTGCAACTGGTTCAAGGGCCCCAACCCCTACTTGGCACGCGCGAGGTCGGCACGCCCCTGCAGAGGCAGATGCTACAGGTTTTCGGGGCGCTCGCGCATGACTCAGTTGTGGCGGAGTCAATTGTCACTGCCAGCAATCCGGCTGAGGCAGTAGCGCGGGCACGAATTCGCTTGGATGCCGCGGCTAGCCTTGGTGCATATCTCAACCTCGGCAGAGGAAGCCGCGAAGTCGCCCAAGAGGCTCCAAGCCTCGTCTATGAGGGAGACCACCTCGCCAGGGCTGCCGGTATCGGCGCCGCCATGCGTGATGGGCAGTTGGTTCTCCATTCTTCTAGGGAAGACGAACTGGCCAGCCTCCTAGAAGCGGTCGGTGCTGACTCATCGGCTTCTTCGAGAGCTGAATTGCAGGAGAGAGTCGTTACCTCAATGCACTGGTACATGCTCGGGGTCACGAGCCGGACACCTGAGGAGCGGTACGTCGACCACGCTATTGCTCTTGAGGTGCTGCTGTCTGGTAGCCTGGCCGAGAGGGAGAAGAGCCGCGTGGTTGCGGACAGGGCAACCAAGCTTTGCCGCATTCTGAAGTCAGGACGTGAGGAGTACAAGACGCTGATCCGCCGGCTGTACAAGTCGCGCAACCTCCTGGTTCACGCAGGCCTGCACCGCAGCCGATCTCTCCTACAGGATTCGCGCGATCTCGAGTACAACACTCTTCTTTGTCTCTTCTCCGCGGTAGATGGGATCAAGACTGGCTGCAGCAGCCTGGTGCAGCTGATCGCCCACATCGAGGCAGAACGGGTAGCAGCGCGGGCCCGCAGACTCAGCAACTCCCGACTGTTGCCGAACACAGGCGCACCGTTCCGAGGTAGGCTTCTGCTTGTGTCCGGCAAGAAGCTCGCGGATGTGACGGGCACCCTTACCCTCATGGACGAAGGTACCGACGGATACGCATACCATGAACTCGACGTGGCCGCAGCGTCGTACAAGAAGCCTCTCCAGATAACCAGTGCCGATGACTGCTACTTCTCGGGCGAGGCTGCCGGCCATCCAGTGGAACTCCGCGACGGATGTATTGTGGGAAGGAGCCCCCTCTTCTTTGTAGTTGTCAGCGGGACGAATCGGTTCACCTACCGAGCGTTCGACGGCGTGGCGTTCGCTTGAGGGACGTGCCAGCTAGATCTGTATCGAGAACTGACGCACGAAGGTTCTCTGTACGGTGACGCCATGTGTACCAGACGAGACTACTCTCGAACGCAGCCCCCGGTTCGAAAGCAGTCCACCAGGGCGTACCAGGTACAGCTAGCAAAGCGTGTCGTCTACTTGAACCAGGCGAGTGGCAACTCTTCCTCGTTCATGGTGCCAGGCGGCATCAGGAGGGCTTTCTCGACATCGATGCGGAACGCCGCGAACTCGGGGTCGTCGAGGCCGCCCTTCATGTAGAAGGTGACGTCGTAGCCTCCGGCGCGCGCCCAGGCCTCGTGGAGCGGCTTCCCCTTCACTTCGACCGCGCGGCCGGCGACGCGCAGCTGCCCGATGCTCTTGTCGAGGGGCAGGAGCGCCACGATTTCCACCTCGGGGCACGCGGCGATGTCGCGCCCTTTGCCTGTGCAGCGGGCGGTCCCGAAGTAGAAGTGGAACCCGTCTCGCACAAGTCCCATCGCTCGCGCGTGGGGACGGTGGCCGTCACACGTCGCAAGCACTACGGCTCCCCCAGATCCCTTGGGTAGCGTCTTGTCAAGTAGAACCAGGACTTCCTCTTTCGTCACAGTGACCTCCTTGTCGAGAGCGTAGCGCACACATCGGACTGCCGGTAAGGATCGTTCGTGTCTTTGAGTGTCGACGGAACGCACTTCGCGCGCCGGCGCACGGAGTGTCCAAGTCCTTGGCGGCCGTCGGATGTGATCTACTCCGAGGTGTCCCGCGGACCCGATGAGCGGCTCTCCGCGAAGTCGTATCTCGAGGCTCAGTGGCGTAGTGCTGATCCCTACGGCACCGAGGAGGAGGCGCTTCAGCCGTCCGCGCGCTCCTTCGGCTGGAGCCGCGCGGGAGAGCCCTGCCATTGGCTTGCGGGATCTGCTCGCAGCTGGTAGAGTCGGCGCACGGTCCGGGAAAGGGAGTGCGTCGATGCTAGAAGAGCTAACGCTTCCCGCGCTGGCAGATCTCAGCGAGTCCGTTGGATCCCAGGCAGATGGTGTGGCGGCGTGCGCGCTCATGGACTTCCGAGAGAGGAGAGCCTGACGATGAAACGAGTCCTTCTTCTTGCGACGGCGACAGTGCTGTTGCTTGCGTTGGCCTGCGCTGGGGCGACGGAAGTGGTTCTCTTCTACGAGGACGGATGCCCGCATTGCGCGCACGTGGAGGCGCTGCTTCAGGAGATCGAGGATGCGGGCGGCGCGCTGACGGTCAGGCAGTACGCCGTGTCGAGCTGGGAGGCTCGCGACCTCCTTCCGCGCCTCCTCTCTGCCTACGGAGCCGAGATGGGGCCCGTGCCGCTCCTCTTCGTGGCCAACGTGGCCGTCGTACGGGACACCTTCTACAGCCTCGATGCCGCTCCCGTCTCCCTGTCCGGACGGGCGGCGGACCTTGAGCTCAAGCGCATCGTGGAGAAGGCGATCGCCGAGGATGCTGCCTCGCCGCTTGACCGGCTGCCGGCTGCGGCCACCGAAGCCGTGCTTGTGCTGACCAGCGACTGCCCGG
>Ga0315273_10011908_pt1 | contig 11136 bp, 9 predicted proteins | sample YL17G02_0_MG_FD_205753 | JGI IMG/M metagenome (GOLD analysis project Ga0315273, IMG submission 205753) | Sediment microbial communities from Yellowstone Lake, YNP, Wyoming, USA - YL17G02_0 | ecosystem: Environmental > Aquatic > Freshwater > Lake > Sediment | place: USA: Wyoming | collected...
TGTAGCGCCAGGCCTCCGTTCGAACTGATTTCCCAAAAAACTCTATATCCTTCGCTGCCTCGGTCCGCTCCTTGCCGCGCCCCTGCATCGTGAACGCGCCGGTTTTCCAGCGCCGTTCCGGATTCTCGAGCAGCGCCACGAAGCTCGTCCCTTCGAGATTCGAAGGGGGCTTCAGCCCGCACAGCTCCGTCAGGGTGGGATACAGGTCCACCAGTTCAACAAGACGGGGGGAGTGCCCGGCGCCGCGGATCCCGGGGGCGGCGACGATCAACGGAACCCGCGCGGATTCCTCGAACAGCGAGTTCTTGTGCCAAAGACCGCCATGTTCCCCGAGGTGATACCCGTTGTCCCCGAAAAAGACGACCGCGGTCGTGTCCCACAGCCTGAGCCGATCCATCGCGTCGAGCAGCACGCCGAGCTGGGCATCCATGAATGTGACCGAAGCGTAGTAGGCCGCCAGAAAACGGCGGATGTCTGCGTCCGGCAGCGGCCTGTCGGGCGGGTCATGATTCACGGCGGCGGGCAGAATCCGTTTGAACTCTTCGGCCGAGGTGCGCGGCAAAGGGATCGACTCCGGCGGATAGAGGTCGAAGTATTTCTTCGGGGCGGCATATGGAGCGTGCGGCCGCCGGAACCCGGCCCCCAGGAAAAAGGGCTTGCCGTCCTTCGCGGCCCGGTCCATCCACTCCACCGTTTTGCGGGCTGCGGTCCCGTCGGGTGTCTGCGCGTCTTCGGTCCTGACTTTGGCCCACTCGAACGAATGCCCCTTCGGCCCTGCGGCCTTGCCCGACTCGAGGAGCGCCGCTGCCGGCGGGGTTTTGCCGCTCTCGCGCACTTCTTCGTCCCAGGACCGCGCATCTTCGCACTGCTCGCCGGTGTGATAGATCTTGCCCGCGTGGGCCGTGTAGTAGCCATTCCTGCGGAACAGCTCGGGCAGAAACGTCGCATCGCCGACGTACTGGCGCGTCGGCGTCTCCAGCGTCCAGACCCGCGTCGTCTCCGGCCGCAGTCCGCTCAGGAACGAGGCTCGCGAAGGCTGGCACAGCGGGTACTGGCAGTAAGCCCGGTCGAACAGCATGCCACGGCGGGCGAGGCGGTCCATGTTGGGCGTTTTTGCGATCGGGTGTCCATAGCAGCCGGCGACGTTGTTCAGGTCGTCCGAAACCACGAAGAGAACGTTGCAGCGGGACCTGCCGGCGCGGAGGAGAGCAGGCGCCCCCGCCGCCATCGCGAGGACCTCGCGCCGGGAGAATGTGGTCGTACGACCTCCTGTGCCAGTGCGGGGCATAGTCGCTCCTGATTTTTCAATTTCTTAATCTAATTCCATTTTATAACAGAAACGGCTCCGCATTGACGCCGATTCGACGTAATTCAAGGCAACGACGAATAGTTTGACAATTTTCACCTTGTGCAAGTAATGTGGAGTGTGGTGCCTGGGCACCGCTTTCAAAGGTTCTACTGCGGCCGCACTCCATAGTCAGGCACGGTGCGCGGTATCCATTGCAGGAGGGCGGAGATGATGCGAGCCCGACTCTTTTCTTCCCTGACGATCTGGCTTTTGTTCGCCGTCTCCGAAGGGCTATCCCAGATGCAAACCGCACAGGTTCAGCACCCCGCAATGGATCCCGTTTCCACCCGGGACGGCTTTCCCCAGGTTCTGCTCATAGGCGATTCCATCTCCATCGATTACACGCTGCACGTACGTGGGTTGCTCAGCAAAGTTGCCGACGTGCACCGGCCGCTGGTGAACTGCGAGTCCACCATCGAGGGTCTGCGCGAGATCGATCATTGGCTGGGTGCGAAGCAATGGGCTGTGATCCACTTCAACTGGGGCCTGCACGATCTCAAGTACGAAAACGAAAAAGGGGAGGGCGCGCTCCCGCCGGCGGGAAAGCAGAAAGTCCCTCCCCCTCAGTATGAAAAAAACCTGCGCGCCCTTGTCGAACGCTTGAAGCGAACGGGGGCGCGCTTGATATTCGCGACGACGACCCCGGTGCCGGACGGTACGATCATGAGAATCCGCGGCGAGGAAGCTGGTTACAACCGTGTCGCCGCGGCGCTCACGAGCGAATACAGGATCCCGGTGGATGACCTGCATGCGTTCGTGGTGCCTCGCGCGGGCGGGATTCAGAGGCCGCGAAACGTTCACTTCACTCCGGAAGGTTCGATGCTCCTGGCCCGTGAGGTCGCGGCGAGCATTCTTACGGCGCTCGGGATATCGCTGGAGGAGTGGTCCAACAAATAGGCCGCGTTACACGCTTCCGCAGCTGCGAAAGCGGCCGCCTCACTTCGCAGGTCACCCAGCCTGAGGGTTTGCCATGACCAGGATTTCTCCCGCGATGCGTGCCGCTCTCCTTGCCCTCGCCGTTCTCGGGTTCATTTTCATCCCGAGTCCGGGTCGCGGGGACCGCAGCTTTGCCTCGTCGATCCTGCAGGCCCGGTCCTTCCCTCATCTGGAATGGCCTGTTGTAAAGAGCACGGCCAAACCGTGGGTCTACTGGCACTGGATGGGGAGCGCGGTCGACCCGGATAACCTCGGCCGGGAACTGCGGCGCTATGCCGCAGCCGGCCTCGGGGGTGTCCATGTGATCCCCATATACGGCGCGCGGGGTTACGAGAGCCGGTATATCAAGTATTTGAGCCCCCGCTGGACCGAGATGTTCGGAGTGACCCTCGCCGAGGCGCGCCGGCTCGGTATGGACGTGGACATGACCCTGGGCACGGGCTGGAATTTCGGCGGTCCGGACATTGGAGACCGTCTCGCCAATGCGAACGTGGTCGTCAAAACGCTGCGCCTGGCGAAGGGTGAACGGATCGGCACTCCCTTCGACCGCGCCCAGCTACAGGCGCTCGCAGCCTACTCCGACCGGGGGCGCGTCGAGGATCTCCTCGGACGCGTTCGTGCTGACGGATCGGTGGACTGGGTGGCGGCCGGCCCCAGCGTCGTCTATGTCGTATCGCAGCGCCCGTCGGGCAACCCGGTCGATCGCGCTGCGCCCGGTGATGAAGGCCCGATGCTCAACCCGTTTTTCGGGGAAGCCATCACGCACTATCTGCGCCGGTTCGACCCTGCGTTTCCATCGGGGACCGCAGCCGTGCCGAGGGCTTTCTACCACGACTCGTACGAATACGTGGGCGATTGGAGCCCGGACTTGTTCCCCGAGTTTGAAAAGCGGCGCGGCTATCGGCTGCAGGAGCACCTCGATGCGATGTTCGGCGAGGGAAGCGACGACCGCAGCCGGCGCGTCCGGGCCGACTACCGTGAAACCATCTCGGACCTGCTGGTCGACAAGTTCATGCCTCCCTGGGTGAACTGGGTGCACGAGCACCGTGCGGCTGTGCGCAACCAGGCGCACGGATCGCCCGGGAACCTGCTCGATCTCTACGCCCTGGCCGACATTCCTGAAACCGAGATGTTCCGCCACGACCGCGAAATCCTGGTCTCGAAGTTCGCGTCGTCCGCGGCCCACGTTGCCGGCCGAAACCTGGTCGCCGCCGAAACCGGCACCTGGATCGCCGAGCACTTCACCGAGACACTGGGCGAACTGAAGCAGCTGATCGACGAGATGTTCATTTCAGGCGTGAACCACATTTTCTATCACGGAACCTGCTACTCGCCGGACGACGCCCCGTGGCCGGGATGGCTGTTCTACGCCTCCACCCAGATGAATCCCCGCAACCCGATCTGGCATGACGTGCCGGCGCTCAACAGCTATGCAGCACGCTGCCAGTCGGTGCTGCAGAGCGGCAGTCCCGACAACGACATCCTGCTGTACTGGCCGATCCACGCGATCTGGGATGGGAGCGCCACCAGGCTTCCTCACTTCAGCGTCCACCGGCGCGAGTGGCTCATGGGTCAGCCTGCGGGGGCCGCCGCCCGCCGCCTGTGGGACCGAGGATACAGCTTCGACTTCGTCTCGGACCGCCAATTGGAGGGTGCGGCGGCCCGGGCGGGAGCGGTGCAAGTGCCGGGTGGAACCTACCGGTTGGTGGTCGTTCCGGCAGGCCGGATCCTGCCGGAAACCACCTTTGCCAAGCTGATCTCTCTCGCGGAGCGCGGCGTCACGGTGGCGTTCGAGCAGGCGCTCCCACAGGACGTACCCGGCTGGGGGAAACTGGAGGGCCGCCGTGCTGCGCTCCGCGCGCTCCTGTCAAAAGTGAACCTGCAGCCGGGAGCCGCCGCCGGGCCGCAAACCGCGAGGGTCGGAACCGGGGCGGTGCTTGTCGGGGACCTGGAAGCGATGCTGGTCCACGCGGGAGTGCGCCGCGAATCGCTGGTCGACACAGCCGGGCTGTCATTCGTGCGGCGTGGAGCGGGTGCCATGACTCACTACTTGCTGGTCAACACGAGCGACAGCGCCTTGACGCGATGGGTGCCGCTCGCGGCAGGGGGCGCATCTGCGGTTCTCATGGACCCGATGACAGGCGCGTCCGGCGTGGCCGAAGTCCGGCGCGCCGCGGCAAACGGCATCGAGGTGCAGGTTTCGATGCTGCCGGGTGAATCGGTGATCGTTCGCGTTCTTCCTGAGAAGGACGCGGCGGGCACCCGCTGGCAGTACTGGGTCGATGCTGGCGAACCGGTGGAACTGGGCGGTTCATGGAAGCTCCGGTTCCTGGAGGGAGGGCCCGAGATTCCCCGCCCGGTCGAGATTCCGCGCCTCGTTTCCTGGACGGCGCTGGATGATCCTGAAGCGCAGCGTTTCGGAGGCACGGCGGTGTACGTGACGAAACTGAGACCGCCGCCAGGCGCGGCCTATGCCCTCGATCTGGGCCGTGTCTGTCAGAGCGCACGTGTCCGGCTGAACGGCCGCTCCGTAGGCACTGCGCTGATGCAGCCGTTCCGGGTCACGCTGGGGGTTCTGCCGGAGGGCGAGAGCGATCTGGAGATCGAGGTCACCAGCACCGCGGCAAACCGCGTCCGCGATCTCGACCGCCGGAAAGTGCAGTGGAAGGTCTTCCACAACATCAATTTCGTCAACGTTGATTACAAACCGTTCGACGCATCCGGCTGGCCGCTCCACGACGCGGGTCTCCTTGGCCCGGTTAAGCTCCAGCGGCTCGCCGCCAGGAACGCCGGCGGCCGCTGACGACCGTCGGCGTAGGTCGGGCAACTCAGCGTACCGGGGACGGGCGCTGGAGGGTACGCAGACAGACGCTGACGGACACCGACGAGAGTCGGCGCATGTCGGCTTACCCAGGAGCATTTATGGAACAGATTGAGATCGAAACCGGGAAGCGCATCGCAAATACCGTATGCGCACTTTCCATCGATGCCATCGAGCCACAGCAGTCGGGACATCCCGGGTCCCATGGACCTGGCGTACTCGATAAACGAACGCGGGATCGGAGCGCCCGCCACCTGGGCCTGTTTTGCTGCGGTCGAGGTCATGTTCGACTCCCGTCGGGCGGATACCGTACGCTGCAACAGGTTCAGACGCACGCGGTGAGGCCGCCATCGACGGCCAGAACGTGGCCGTTGACGTAATCAGACGCCCTGGACGCGAGGAAAATCACGGCGCCGATAAGTTCGTGGAGCTCTCCCCAGCGGTTCGCCGGCGTGCGCGAGCAGAGCCGTGCGCTGAACTTCTCATCTTCGTACAGGGCGCGGGTCATCTCCGTCGTCAAGCATAGCAACTCCGTCGGATGGGTTTGGGTTCTTGGGACGGTTGCCGGTCACCACCGCCGCAGGTCGTCCAGCATGCGCCTGGCGCCGTGGCCCGCGAGTGCAACGACTTCATTGCGGGTGTCGTGCGGCAGCATCCTCAGCGCTTCGTCGGGCTGTGCGTGCTGCCCCTGCAGGACATGAGGGCCTCGATGGAGGAACTCGATCGCTGCGTCCGGAAGCTCGGGATGAAGGGGATCCGGCTCTACACCAACCTGGCGGGGCGCTTCGCAGACGAGCCCGAATTCCGTCCGCTGTTTGCGCGCGCGGTCGAGTACGACATCCCGGTTCTCCTGCATCCGGCCAAGCCGATCACCTCGGACATTGTGAAAGACTACGAGATGATCAGTTCTCTCGGGAACATGTTCGACGACACGATTGCGCTGAACCGAATCCTGCTGTCCGGCATCCTCGACGGCTTGCGCAGCCTCTCGCTGCCGAAGGCCGATGGAGAAAAGATCCTCGGCGGGAACACACGAAAACTATTCCGGCTCTGATCCGGTTGTGAAAGGACAACGGTTCGTCATGGTCGTTCCTGTCCCGCATCGCCGACACACGCTGACGAACACGGATTAATATTTGTCAGTGTTTGTCGGTGTCCGTCGGCCGCAAGTCTCTAAGACCGGCTGTGAGGCCGAGATAATGGCATTATCAATAAAGTGAGCGCTGAAGGCGCGACGCCTGCAGGTTTGATTTAGAGGATTTAGCCCCAATCGTCGGGGCTCCGCCATTTGCTAAATGCGTTTAAGGAGGAGCTTGAGGCAGCCGTGGGGCGGTCCCGGGCCGCGGGACCGCCGGGCTCAATCTGCCTCAGCTCACGATGTACGGACTGCGGTACGGGTGACGCGTCAGGTACTTGTTTGCCTCCTCGTCCCCGGCAAACCGCGTAACCCCCGGCTCCAGCGCGAGCTTGCGGCCCGTGCGATAGCTGGCGTTCGCGATGTGGACGAGATCCGTCGAGATGACTCCTTCCTGGATGTCTGCGACGAGGTCCTGCCATCGACGGGAACGGACCGCCTCCAGGAAGTTCGTGACGTGTGCCGTGTTTTCGTCGTCCTTCCCTTCGACTATCGTCATCGCTTCGCCGGGCTGCCGCTTGTCGCCCAGGAAGATCTTGAACCCCGCGTCTTCGATGACCATGTAGCCGTCGCTGCCGTAGAAGAGGTTCCCGACGAAGTTGTCGCCGCGCAATTCCATTTCGCTCTCGCCGCCGGTGTTCAGCCCGCGCACTTCGAACGCCATCTCGCAGTCGCCGTAATCGTAAATCGAGATCTGCGTGTTGGGCGTCTCCTGGTCGTCGTCGTAGACGTACTTAGCGCCCGAGCTATATACGGTTTTTGGGTTCCCCGGTTTCTGGAGTCCCCAGCGCGCCATGTCGAGTTCGTGGATTCCCTGATTGCCGATTTCGCCGTTGCCCGTATCCCAAAACCAATGCCAGTTGTACAGGAACCGGTTCTCGTTGAAAGAGCGCGCCGGCGCCGGTCCCAGGAAAAGATCCCAGTTCACGGTTGCGGGTGCCGTCCCGTCCGGTTTCTTTCCGATGCTCCTGCGCCGCTTGTAGCAGAGGCCGCGCGCCATATAGACCTTGCCGATGGCTCCGCCGTGTAGAAGCTCGATCGCACGTTTTTTGTGGGCCAGGCTGCGGCGCTGCATGCCGCACTGGACAATCCGGTTGGCGCGGCGTGCGGCGGCGACGACGCGCGGCCCTTCGAACGGGTTGTACGTCACGGGTTTTTCGACGTACACGTCCTTGCCGGCCTGGCAGGCCCAGATCGTGGCCAGCGCATGCCAGTGGTTGGGGGCGCAGATGATGACCGCATCGACGCCCTTGTCTTCGTACAGCTTCCTCAGGTCCTGGTAGGCTTTTGGCTTAAGGTTGCGCGCGCTGTTGAACATTTCGACGGCTCGGTCGGTCTGGCTGGTGTCGACGTCGCAGACGGCGACGAGGTTCGCGTCCTGCCGCCGGGTAAAGTCACGGACGTGGCTCCGCCCGCGGCCCCCGACACCGACGATGGCGACGTTCACCTTGTTGTTGGCGGACCAGGAACGTGCTTCAAACGCGAGGCCGGCCGCCACCGAGCCCAGAAACTCACGACGGTTCATTCATTGTCTCCTTCCGTTAGAATCAATGCTTGCTTAGTATTTCCCCGTAAATCCCGGGGCGCCGATGCCCGATCGGACCCTTGCCTATGCGGCCGTCGAGCTTGATCTGCGCGAGTACGATCCCCTCGGCCTCGCCGCGATTTTGAGCGACGATGTTGCCCGAGGGGTCGACGACGAATGTGTTTTTGGGATGGACGTGGGCGACATAAACCCCGTTCTCGTATGCACGCGTCCGCATCATGATGTCTTCGTTGATCTCCTCGATGCCGAGGCCGAAAGCGGGGACCAGGATCATCTGTGCCCCCTTGATCGCCAGGATTCGCGCGGTCTCCGGCAACTGGCGGTCGAAGCAGACGAGGAGCCCAAAGCGGCCGAGGGCCGTGTCGAACACCGGGAACTCGGTGCCTTCCTCGTTGAACGGCTCCTGGCCTCCCGTGTGGGATTTCGAGTACAGGCCGATCCGTTTGCCGTCCGGTGCGATGAGGGCCGCCGAATTGAAAACGCGGTCACCGCGGCGCTCGGCGAAACCGATGAGCATGTGGACGCGCAGTTCACGGGCAAGGGCCTCGACCTTCCGCATCCAGGGACCGTCCAGCGGTTCGGCGGCGGTCAGGTATTTCTCCCGGGTGAGTTCGGGATTCATCTTCGCATTGCCGACGTAGCCCTCGAGATACCCTTCGGGCGTCACGATGAAATCCGCACCCGCCGCCGCAGCGCGGCGCGCGACGGTGTCCAGCTTGGAGAAGTTGGCTGCCTTATCCCACCTCGCGGGGAGGAGTTTCAGGCCGGCGAACATGAAGCTGAAGGGCTCTGCCGGCCGCGTGATCCCTGCCGAAAGCGTCACGATCGAGATCGCGGAGATGATCGCGACACGGAGTCCCAATCCCGGGTTACAGCGTTTGTGCATGAGCGACTCCGATCACTCCAGTTTGAGGTTTCGGTTCTTGAGCATGGTCTCGAGGCCCTGTTTCCACCAGGCGCTGGTCGGCCCTTTCAGGTGTTCCTCGATCCACTCGGACTTCGACGGTTCGATAGCGAGTGTTTCCACCAGGACGTCATCGCTGTAGATCAAAGCCTCCTGCAGGATATTTCCGTCGTCCTTGATGATGCGGCTTTGCCCATGCGATCCGCTGTTGTCCTTCACGTTGCCGGGCGCGTTGGCCGCGACGACGAACATGCCGTTCTCTACGGCTCGTGCCATCATCTGGGCACGGGAACCCGGGATTTTCCACTCCTTCTGCATCCCGGCTTCGTGGCTGATGTAGTAGACGATGCGAGCCCCCGCCATCGCGGGCAGATGTACGAACTCCGGGAAGCGCTGATCATGGCAGACGATCACCGTCGAGGGGATCCCCTCGAGATCGAACAATGCGATGTGGTTTCCGGGAGTCGCCCATTTCTCTCCAGCCAGCATCAGCTTGCCGTAGCGTTCGACCAGCTCTCCCTTTGAATTGAAAACGACGGCCGTGTTGTACGCGCGGGGCCCCGACCTCCAGATGCTGCCAAAAACGGCCGCGATCTGACGTTCGCGGCAGGTACGGCTGAGGGTGTTTTCAGCCTCCCGGATTTCGTCCGCAGTCGGCTCCATGACTACTCGCGTGTGATAACCGGTGACCGCGCACTCCGGAAACACTGCAACCCGCACCTGCCGGTCCGCCAGTTCCCCGAGGATCCTGGCCATCCTGGCGACGTTGTCCGCCACCTTGAATGATGAACGGAACTGCACGGCCGCGACTTTGACATTCAGCTTGTCCGCCGCTGCCGCGGGCTGCAGAGCTAGGGTCAGAAGCAATGCCCATCGGAACATGGCCACTCCTTTCTCATGCTTTCCGGAGCGGCAGGCTTGACCAGTGATCGCGGTACTCGCGGGTCAGGAGCTTGCTCGCCTCCGGATCGTTAACGATGGCTTCTTTTGCAGGATCGAACCGGATGTTGCGGCCGGTGCGCACGACGATGTTGCCGAGGTGGCACAGGGTCGCGGAGATGTGCCCGACCTCCACGTCGGCGGTCGGTTTCTGTCGTGTGCGGATGCAGTCGACGAAGTTCCGGATGTGGGGAATGATCCCTTCCTCAAAGGTCGTCTCTTGCTCGTAATGGACGAGTTCCCCTTTGGAATCAAAGGCGCGGAATCCATAGCGGCCGCCGACCCACCGTCCCATTTCGACCATGCCCTCGGTCCCGTAGAAAATGATGGAATTCTCAGACTTCTGGAAACCGTAAGGGGTCCAGAGGCGCTCGTCCCACAGGATCACTTTCTTATCGTAGTTGTAGGTGATCTGGTCCGTGTCGGGCGTTTCCTTGTCATCCTTGAACCGCAGCTTGCGGCCCGCGCCGCTGATTTCGGTCGGGCATCCGACGTCGAGCACCCAGCGGCAGATGTCGAGCCAGTGGGAGCCGTTGTCGCCGAGTTCGGCGGCTCCGAAGCTCCATGTCCACGAGTAGGTGCGGTGGAACCGGTTCCGGTTGAAGGGGACCATCGGGGCCGGGCCGACCCAAAGATCGTAGTTGACGCCGTCAGGCACCGGCTCATCCTGCTTGTGCCCGAGGTCCGGCCGAAGTTCGGTGTTCTCGACTCTTGCCATGAGCACTTCGCCGATCTTGCCCGACTGGATAAACTCGACCATGCGGTGCGTGTTCGGTCGGCTGCGGCTCTGGCTGCCGACCTGCACGACCCGGTTGTGGAGCCTGGCGGCCTGCACGGCGAGACGCCCTTCGCGCACATTGTGCGACATCGGCTTCTCGACGTACACGTCTTTGCCAGCTGCGCAGGCGAGGATGGTGGCGGGCGCGTGCCAGTGGATTGGCGTTGCGACAACGATGGCGTGGACCGACTTGTCGTCAAGGACGCGCCGGATATCGTCGACGACCGTCGGTGCTTTCCCCTTGGCGTCCTGCACGGCCTTTACGGCGGGGCCGACGACGTTCCGGTCGACATCGCAAATGTACGGGATCTCGACGTCGGGCAGGGAAGCGAACATGCTGGTCAGACCTTTGCCGCGGCCGTTGACCCCCATCATGGCGATGGACACCTTGTCGGCAGGCGAAACCCTCGCCGATGCGGCCGGAGACCCGGCCACCATCGACCCTGCCATACCTGCCGCGACATTCTCAAGGAAGTTGCGTCTGTTCATAGTTCTTCTCCTGTTTGCATTCTGACTTCTGCCTACCCGAGTAGCTACTGTTTCCATAAACACGTCCGAGTCTATTTGTTACTCCATGCCTGATGCCAGGAGCAGCGTTTCCTGGACGGCAAGGTCGTCCTCGGGAGTGGCACACAGCTGCGCCTTGCCCCGCACGGCAGCGGCCAGTTCGGCGAAGTCACCTGCAAAGCGCTCCCACTTCGGCCAGTCCAGCTTGTTCATGCCGGCCTT
>Ga0315273_10011910_pt1 | contig 11132 bp, 12 predicted proteins | sample YL17G02_0_MG_FD_205753 | JGI IMG/M metagenome (GOLD analysis project Ga0315273, IMG submission 205753) | Sediment microbial communities from Yellowstone Lake, YNP, Wyoming, USA - YL17G02_0 | ecosystem: Environmental > Aquatic > Freshwater > Lake > Sediment | place: USA: Wyoming | collected...
AAGGTGAAGGATCGCTACACGCTGGTGCAGAAGACTTGGCAGAAGATGCTCACGGAGAACAATCAAGATTCGTTGTTCAAGGATTCGCGTGATAGTTGGTCGGTTCTCGGTGCTGATGGTGGCAAGAAGCTCGCCGACGAGACTGAGAAGTTGAATGATGTCAAGGCGTCGCTCACAAAGTCTGCGTCGATGGTTGCTGATCGCAAGTATATTTTGAAGAATCGGCTTGGTCGTATGGATGCTAACGTGCCTTTGGAGACTGGTGCGCCGCAAGGTAGGCAGATTACTGTTGTTGAGGATAGTAATAAGAAGGATGTTGTTACTTCGCTTCAAAAGCCTGGGCAGGTTATTGAAGAAGTGTTCGAGGGGAGATTATCATGAATTTGTCATTTGAGAAGCAGTTGGTGCTGGGTGTCTCGGCGTTTTTGTTTATCACCTTCTTGTCAATGGCTATGTTCATGGAGCAGACTGTTGTTGTTTCGCAATACGGTGCTGGAGTTTCATCGTTTGATGCTACTCAGCCGGTGCAATTGAAGCCCACTGATGAGTATTCTTCTAATCCTCAGAAAGTTCGTGCGATGATAAAGGGTTCTATTTATGAGACTGGCAGCAATATGACTGTGTTTGGTGCGTGTTTCGATGGCGATATGATGCTTCTTCCTGCTGCGAATGCGAGTTTCACTGCTTGGTATCCCAATGGTACGATTGTCACTGGGCCAAACGCTTCTATGGATAAGGTGTATGATGATTTCGATGGGTATCATCCGAATGGTACTGGTCGTTGGAAGATTCATGTGACGATGGGTAGTACGATTGGTACGTATTTGACTGAGATGCGTTGCGATTATGATGGTCAGTATGCGCTTGCTTTTGGTGAGTGGCAGAATCCTGAGTGGGTTAAGAAGATTGGCGATACGCTCACGGCAGTTAATGGTCTTAACGGCTCAATGAGCAGTCTTTCGAACCAGATCACAAATCTCTCGAATTCAGTTGATAATTATCAGAATATTACGCAGCAGAATTTCTCTCAGGTTCTTGGCGCGATCAGTAATGTGACTGCGTCGATTAGTGGCATCAATGTGAATGTTGATAGTTCGACGAAGCTCAAGGAAATGTACAATGCAATCCTTGCCATGCCGACACAGTTCTGGGTTCTCGATAATAAAAATCCTACGTACTCGCTTGGTTCAGGTGTCAACAATTTCCAAGCTGTGGACATGATTGATGAGAATAATGTGTGTTCGGCGTCACTAGATGGTGCGTATCAATGCTGGGATGGTAATGTGTGGACGTACGGCAGCTATCCTGGTATTACTTGGTATGGTGTTGGTATGCTTGAGTCGTCTGCTCCGTATGCTTGGTTTGTCGGTACGAATGGCGTTGCTGGTGTCTATAGTATTAATGGTGCGACGCCTGTGACTTTCACGGATGGCGGTACGACAATGATTGCTGACGTTATGCTGATTCGTGATCCGAACGATCCGAATGGTGTAATTACTGTTTATTTGGCAACAGATACTGGTTTGTTTGAGAGTACTGATTTGGGTGTGACGTGGACTCAAAATTTGAGTGATGTTTATTTTTCGTACAATCAACCTGCTCCGTTAGTGACGCGACCTGGAAGATTTTCAAATGTGATTTGGAATTCGGGAGGGTCTGAAACTTCTCCTCCGGTTGACAAGGGGTTCAGGGCAATTCTTGTTGGTGGTTCCGAGATTACTTATTTCAATGGTACTCAGTGGTTAATGTATAGTCCGGCGTGGTATAATCCGAATCCACCGTATAATGGGTATGCGAATGGTTTGTTTGATGCGACTCTTGTTCATGATGGTGTTGCGTATATAATTGGTGGTTTCAACAATGGTGATGTCGGGTTTCAGAATAATGTGGTTTGGAGATTTGATTATAATAAGACTGCTTCGTATCCGTTGAATACTTCGACTGATGGGCAGGAAATGCTCACTATGGTTTTCCAGTGGAGCAATACGACTGCGAATAGTCGTGGCACGGGGATTGCTTCGTCTTCGATGGATGATGTGTGGGTGACGACGTATGATCCGTCGGTTTTCTATCATTACAATGGGTTTGCTTGGGAGTACACGAGTTTTCCGTATTCGAGATATCTTTCAATCACGATTGGTTTCGGGAGTTTCAGTACGTTGACCGGGCTTCACGACATTGTCATGAGTGATGCTTATCATGGTTACGCTGTTGGTGATGATGGTCTTATGTTGAAGTTCATGAATAAGGAGGATGCGCAGTTTGAGGCTTTGTTGCAGAATCTTACGGCTCAAATTGCGGCGATCTCTGTGAATTTGACGCCGGTGCTCAATGCGATTCAGGAAGTTAATCAGACTGCGACGGATATCTACAACTTTGTTGTGGCGATGAATACGTCTTTCGGTGCTGATTTCACGGCGTTGAATAACAAGATTGATCAGATGAACGCTTCGATTCAGTATAAACTAGACAACGTACTTTCGAACGTCACTTATACGCAGCTTTACCTTGAGACGACGATGTTCCCGATGTTGAATGCGACGTATCAGAACACGATTTTGATATTGCAGGATCTCGGCATTATCAAGTCGCAGCTCAATCAGACGATCCAGTTGCAGAACCAGACGCTGGCCATCGTGAATGCGACAGATATCAAGGTTGACCAGCTCTTGAACCAGACGGCTAAGCCGAAGGTCAGGGCTTGGATCCAGCAGTAAACATTTTCCGCTTTCATTGTTAGGTACATTTATATATGAATGTGAGGGGGAGATTGACTATGGTAAAACAAAATCAGAAATTGCGGTTCCCAGTGATTGCTACACTGATCCTGGCTGGCGTTTTCGTGTTCGGAAGCGTTGCCGGTGCGTTCGTCTACGCGACTGGGCGTGCGGTGATTGAAACGCCATATATGCAAATGGTCTCTCACACCGAGTATCGTTATAGTGAGCCTGGTCAGATCATTGCGCGTCTTGTTGATTATCAGGGAGATCCTGTGGTTGTGACTAATTGTACTGCGACGATTCTCTATCCTGATAAGTCGTACTTTGTGAACGCTGCGTTGATGAATGATACTCTTCCTATTGGTGGTGATCATTATTATTTGTTTACGAACCCTGCTGGTCCCGAGGGTACGTATGAGTACCAGGCGACTTGTTATTATGGTGTGTCGAAGCAGGCGAGTGTTACGAATTCGTTCCATTTGAGTTCTGCGCTTGGTAATATCTTGGCGAATCAAACTGCTCAGAATGCTCAATTAGTGGCTATTCAAGGTAATTTGACGAGTGTGAAGAGTACTGTTGAGGGTATCGCGGTGAATTTGTCTGCGGTGAATGCTTCGCTTTCAGGTCAAGTTTCTGTTTTGAGTAGTCAGTTGAATACGAATGTTTCGATGTTGTATGCGCAGGCTGATAATAATCTGGCTACGGTGCAATCGCAGTTGAATGCGAATACGACGCAGATTTTGAATGCGTTGACGACGATGAATGTGAATTTGACGCCGGTGACTGATGCGATTGCTGCGCTTGATGCTTCGATGGCTGCGAACTTTACTTATACGAATGGTCTTATTACGACTTTGCAGTCGAATATGGGTGGTAACTTCACAGTGGTTACGAGTAATCAGGCGGCGATGACTGTGTTGTTGAATAGTATCAATAACACAGTGGTGAGTATGTCTTCGGTGTTTGATGTTGTTAACGTGACGACGCAGAACACCTATACGTATATGACGACTACTTTGACGGATAAGGTTGATTCGGTACTTACGACGCTTGGTGTGATCAATGCGACGGTCAATCGCATCGAAGTGAATACAGTGGCTATCAACGCGACCACGAGTACGATCTTGCAGAATCAGCAGGATGCGGTTCAGATGACTGTTTTTAGTGGATAGATGGAGAGGTGCAAATATGAAATCATTCAAGAAAGAGACGTTCCTTACGAAGTCGTTCGCTAAGGCTTTCAAAAAGACTAGTGGGAAGTGATTTCGATGGGTAAATACACTCCGAAGGTCTACATTCCGAAAGGGGTGAGGATCGCTAATCCGAAGGCGGCGATGACTGCGCGTGAGCGTAAGTTTGCGAATTGGCAGGTTGGTGCTGTTAAGAAATTTGTGAAGGTGAAATGATGGCTAAGCAATCAATGGCTGTTCGGTTTGGTACGAATATTTCGAAGCCGGTGACTCCTCGTCAGGCGAAGTTTGCGACGAAGGAGTACAAGTTGGTTTCGAAGTTTGTTCGTACGAAGAAGTAACTCGGATTGGGGGATGCGGCATGCAAAATCATAAGATCCTGTGGTCGCTGCTTGTTGTGGCTATGGTGCTCGTGACTGCGCATGGTGCTATGGCTACTTATCCAGGTGGTTTTCTTCACGGTTATAAGTTTGATTCTGATGGTCGTGATGTGAATGGTACTGCGAATTTAACAAATATAGGTGGTGTGGCTTTTACAGGGGGTTCGCACTTGTATTATGGAAACGCTGCAGGGCCATTCGGTGCGGGGCAAGTTCTCTCTGCTTATAGTAATCTCGACATTTCTGGGTCGACTCTTTCAGGGTTTTTCACTGTTTCGTTGTGGGTGAAACCCTCTTCCCTCCCCGCTTCTGCTACGCAAGTATTTCTCTTCTTCGTTGAAACAACGCTTGGGGGGAATAAAGCAAATATTTTGCAGATGTATAATGATTCGGGAACGCAACAAATCATTGCGAATTGTGGCTCGGGTGCCGGGTACGTGAGATATAATGTTTCGCTCAGTCTTAATGACTGGCATTCACTCGCGCTCGTCAAAGATGATACGCTTACTTGTTTGCTCTACGTTGATGGAATCCTTGCAGGAACGTCTCCTGCTGGGCCCGTTGGAGATGGGTATGACTATGTTAATTTAGGAGCGTATGATTTTCTTCAGCCATCACCCATACTCAGTTTTGATGGACAACTTGATAGTGTGTATGTGTATGATCGTGGACTTAATGCTTCTGAAATACTGGATATAAATAATAGCAATGGTGAATTTGATGTTATTCCACATGTCTATAATGTGTATGTGAATGATTCGCTCATGGGTTATTCTCTCACGGGCGCAACGTTTACGATTGGTGGATCGAGTAATATCACCGACAAAAATGGGTTTTCCACAGTTACGTTGAATAGTGAGAACTACAATGCGAGCTACAATATTACGATGAATGGGTACGTCACGGCAACTGGTTCAATGAGTTCAGGAACGACAACGTTTTATTTGGTTCCTGCTTCGACGTTGGTGACGGGTGTAACGGTATTCACTCCATATATTGTCGATAGTTTTGATCGTCCAGATAATGAGACTGTCGGGAATGGGTGGTCGCAATCACAAAGTCTGGGGAACGTGACGATCACGGATAATCGTCTGAATTTCTCGACGTCGGGAGCTTCTGCGGATGTTAAATTGTATCGTACTATTAATTATACGCAATTCAATTACTTGTCTTTCTCGATTGAGCGGCAACCGACAAGCAATCCTGCAAACAGCGGCATCGGAATATATTGGCGAAGTGGTCTCGCCGGACCAGTATTGTACTATCAGGATTTCACCGATAACAATGATGTGCGTGCTTATGTCGGCTCTCCGGGAAACTTTCAAACGATCGGGAACATCACGGTTTTCGCTCCGCATTTGATTGAGTATTATTTTAACAAGACGACGAACAATACTGTAGATCTTTACATCGATGGAGTTTTTAATCAAACCACGTATGCTTCTTCAGGTGGTGTGGATTTCAATACGATAGATACTTTCTTTGACCAATTCGGATCGGCATCCGCTGGTACGGAAATGATTGACAACATTCTGTTGGGGAATTTCACACCTCCTCCACTGTTCGCAGGAGTTCCGAATGTCACCTCACCGACAAGTAATCAGATTGTGCGTGGCACAAGTGTGAATGTCACGCTCGGTTCTCGTGAGTCAAATGAGCGTATCAATGTGCTTGTCAACACTGTGAATGTTGTTGCGAACAACACGAACACATCGATGCTCAGCTTTGTGGTGGATGTTCCTGTTGGTAATGTGAATGTCACAGTTCGCAGCGATGATGTTTCTGGTTCGGGTGGCGTTTCTTCAGTTATTGTTCCGATTCGTGTTTCAAATCTCGGTACGGTGAGTAATGTCGTGATGAGTAAGTCTGCATATTGGGTTCCTACGGAATCTCCAGTTGTGAATTTCTCACTTTCTTCATTTGATGGTTATGTCAGGCCGACTGTGAGATTGCGTTTGAAGAATGGCACGGTTGTATCTGAATATTCTGTGAATATTCCAGTTGTGACAATTGGTCCATTGGGGACTCAAGTAAATAATATAAATCTTTTGCAATGGGGTCAGACATTTATAGCTGAGGGTGATACAATATCTGCATTGGATTCACAAAGTGATAATGGTGCTGGATATGAGATTCGTCAAGGACACGGATACTTGGGAACTCTTGTTGCGTCAGGGTCGCTTCCGAGTTCATTTGTCGGGGTGCATTTGATTCCTGGTCAGGAATACACGTTTATGACAAATGTGAGTGGGTCTACATATAGTACGGGTTATGTTTTTAATCAGTATTCCGGTGGAAATTTGTTGGCCGGTGGAATTGATTATGCAGGTCTTGATTCGTCTTCATTTATGATTGCTTTTGAGAGTCATGCAAATTTCAGTATTGTGTTTCCGTCATCGATAGTGCAGAGTTATTCTGCAGCGACATTTGAGGTTGTCGTGAATGATACGTTGTTCCAGGAGACGAATGAATCAAGTACTGTTGCTCTCGATGCGATGCTGCAGCCATATGTGATTGCTCCAGTGGCTGGATCGCAGGTGAATGGTCAGTTCGCAGTTGTTGTATCACGTGCGAGTGGTGGTCTGTCATCACCAATATATGCAGTGGAATCGAATATGACTGGTTCATGGGTTGTCTTGAATATCTCGAATGTGGCAAGCGCTCCAGTGACGCCTGTTGATGTAGTATCAAATTGGAATTCCCAGTATGGTGGTGGTGGTAACGAGTTTTGTCATATGACTTTTCATCTATCGGAACCACTGTTGATTCATAGTTTTTATGTGATCGTACAACAAAATGCTCCTCCGTCGTCAGGAACATTGTTGGTTGATGGTGCAATATATAATTATGTGAATAACGTAGCAATGATTGAGAAAATTTTCAATGCTGGCGACCACACTTTTGATTTTGATACGAATTCATATCATAGTACAGCAACATCTCCAGCTGATTCGAGATTTGTGTGGACTTCTTATTGTAATAATAAAGTTGGTGGTGTTTCGCAGGTGAATTACTCAACACTTGGAGATCTTGTCAACTTAACAGTCGATCCTGGGCAAATTGAAGAGGCATTCAATGTGCGTGTCAAAGCGAACGACAGCTATGTGGTTTCGAACTACAGCACGTCAGGTCAATTGCAGCTTGTGCTTAATCCGCAATTGTCAAGCCAAATCTGTGCTGCGCTCACCTATCCGAACGAGGAAGATTTGCCAGTGCAGGCGGTTGTGCCGGTGAATTTCAGTGTGCTTGCACCTCTCGGGTTCTCAAGTCCGGTGACTGATGTGAGGATGGTGCTTGGTGGCACCACATCAACGAATGGAGCTTGTTCGTATGTGCAGGTTGATAGTATGCATCGTAATTATTCGTGTAATGTTTCGATGCATTATTATTACTCTGCGGGAAGCTATGGTCTCAATGTGACGTACACTGATGGTGTGAGGGTTGTTAATGCGTATCAGTCGGGTGTGTGCACTTATGGTTCTCTCATGGCTTCGGTTCAATCTGGTTCTGTGGTGAGCTTTCCTACTGCTTCACCAGGTATCAGTAATGCACAGTCGACTCCCGCAATAGTCATTCGGAACACTGGTAATACGCCTTTGTTGATCTCGGTGCTCGGATATAGCTTGACTGGGAGATCGCAGAGTAGTGTGAAGCTTGATGCAAATTCCTTTAAGGTCGGTCCGACGTTTGGTTCTTCTGTGACTTTGTCTGATGCGGTTGAGACTAATGTGACGACTCTCAATTCCGGATTGGGATCGAATACGTCGCTTTATTTCTGGTTGTCGATGCCCGCGAATCAGATGGTTCAGGATTATTTCAGTGCTTCTCCTTGGTTGATTGTGAGGACGGGGTGAAAGGGTGGTTACAGTATCAGATATTGTGAATAGTCAAGGAACAGTCGGTCATACAGAAACATTAGGTGATTTTGCTATAATGATTGTTATAGTTATTGCTATAGTATATCTTATGCATAAATGGAATCAAGACTGGCGTGATCCTGTCAAGCGGCAAGCAATGCTTACCCTCAATGGTTTGAAACATATAGGGAGAAGGTAATGAAGCGTCCTGGTTGGTATGGTAATTCTTATGGCCATTCGATGGCTGCTCGCGGTATGCATCTTTACGCGAGGAAGTCTACGCAGGAGCTTGTTCAGCCGTTGTTCTATGCGCAGAAGAACGAGCAGGTTGTGCCCACTCATCAGCTTCTTGATGACATAAGGTCAGGAACTACCTTTCAACAGCTTAAATCAAAGTATCCTGATGCTGATTCTGAGGTTTTGAGGAAAAAAGGCATAAAAGCGGTTGATTCCTGGGGTGGTACTCGGCATTTGCAGACTCTTGATCAGCAGACTGTTGAGCAGTCTTTGGCTGATGTCAGGATGGATCCCGGTTTGAAATTCCGTTATTTGGCAACGATTGAAAGCGCCCAGAAGAGATCGTTTTTGCCTGCTCCCAAGGTTGAGATGCTTAAGAAGCGGCTTGAAGAGTCCCCTCCCGAGATCAAAGTTGGTATGAATCACGGGTTGTAAGTTTGTTGCTTCTTGTGCGTCGCCTTTAAATATGCGGCTATCGGTGATATTACTATGAGTTGCGGTGAATCGTATGGTCAAGGTGGCGTCTGAGCTCGGCGTCATTCGTGGCACACACGGTAATATCAGTCATATTCGTTACATTCCGATTGTTGGTGTGTTGATTGAGGACGAAGATGAAAGGTGAGAAAATGACTAACTGGGTCAAGAAAGATGGTGCGTATGCGAAGTGGGCGAAGCGTTCTGTGAAGATGAGTGATGGTGCTGTTGGTAAGTGGGCCAAGCGTGACGGTCCTATGACTTCATGGGCTAAGAGGAAGTAGATGCGCAGCTTTCGTTCGAAGCCGGTAGGGTGGCGATATGAGAGTCATAAGCACTCTCTCGCCGCCAAAGGCATTCGTTCTAAGTACTTTGCAGACTCGGCTCCTGATAAGTATGATAAGGTTGCTGATTTCTTGCATGCTGCGGCTGATGATGGTCGTGCGAAGGTTCCGGACTTTCATGAGCAGCATCGCCAAGATATGGTTAATGGTGTTGTCAAGCAGTACAGTGATGAGTTTTCTCAAGGTGAGTCTGCTGGTGTGTTTCGTGCTGGTGTTACCAAGTCTTTCTTGCAGGACGACCTAACTAATGAATGCAAGGATTTCATTGATGAGAAGATTGATGAGCAGACTTTCAAATCAAACCTTGCAAGGAGAGCTGCCAAGCACAAGCAGCAATACTCTTCGACGCTCGATGTCTGGGGTGCAATGGAAGGCAAAGGTCCAGAGAATGATCACAATGCGGGTGCTTTCATGCCTGAGATTCTTCAGGATGCTAAGCCTGCAGTCTATCTTGCGAAGAAATCAGATGATCAGAAAAAGTATGATGCATATGTGAAAGAGATTGAATTGTGGGGGGTGGATCGTCCTGATATTTCACGTAATGCTGCTTTTGAAGCTGGTAAATTAGAAAGTTCAAATTCAGATATTGTGAAAAGTGATCTTGTTGGGAGATGGAAGAAGGAAGATTTGAACAAATATGGTATGAAACTAAGGGGGGATGCTGAATGAGATCTTTTCGTTCTCGTCCGGTCGGTTGGCGTCAAGAAAGTCATAGGCATTATCTTGCTGCGAAGTTTGGCTCTGCAGGTCGAAGGTATCGTGCTGATGATGTGAAGTCTCAGCTTTTCGGCGAGCGTCAAGAGGAGATTCGTGACGCTGGGTTGTTTCGTAAGAAAGCGAAGGTACTTGGTGAGATGGAGAAAGAAATGCCGATGGCTGCACGACTTTCATTCGAAGATGAAAGGATTCGAGCGAGTGAGGATGCTGCTGGACATGAATTGAATGCTGAAATGCTGCGAAGAATGGGGAATCTCAATTCAATCAAGTGGCAAGACAAGCTTCACGGTGGTCTCGGTGATGATTTGACGCCGTTTGATATTACTCCTGATCAATTGCGTGAAGGTGTGAAGGTCGAAAAAGAGCATACCAGTGATGAGCATATTGCGAAGGAGCTTGTTCTTGATCATTATGCGGAGTTTGGTGCTGCGTATTATCCTGAGTTGAAGAAGATGGAAGCGAAGCTGAAACGTAAAGCGACTGGTGCTGAGATGAATGATCTCAAGCGTAAGTTGAAGCATCACAAATATGCTGCGAAGAAGGAGCCTTCGCCTGATTTCGATAGGGAGTTGAAGAGTCTTGGTCAGCAGATCGCTTTCAATCGTAATGCTCGTGAGAATTTCGTTAATCGCCAGTCTGCTTTGCAGTCGAAAATCGCATCCGATCCGAGTGTGAAGTATGAAATCAATCATCTCAAGGCGAAGGTTGAGGAGCTTGATGAGATTGATCGTGAGCTTGGTGAGGAGCGTTCTTTGCTTCGTGAGCGTAAGTTCGAGAGTCAAAAGCCACCGTGGGAGCGGTGAAATATGATTCGTAAGCTCGCTGGGCAGAATAAGTGGCGTCTCTACAGTAAGGAGTCTCATAAAAACCTTGGTACCTTCGGTTCAAAATCAGCTGCAGTCGTCCGCGAAAAGCAAATTCAATTTTTTAAGCATCGGAGCGTGAGAAAATGAAAATGACTTCATTTCGTGCAAAGCCAGTCGGTTGGCGTGGGGAATCGCACAGACATTATCTTGCTGCCAAGGGTGTCAAGACGAGATATGATGCGAGGAAGGTACATATTTCTATTGAACGTTATGTGTGGGCTGATGAAATGAGTAAAAAAACAGGGATTCCTAGGGATGAAATATTGGCGAAATATAAAAAACATATGAACGATGTTTATGATAAAAAACATCCGAATCCGTTTGTGACTAATGAAATGGTTGAGACT
>Ga0315273_10011911_pt1 | contig 11132 bp, 7 predicted proteins | sample YL17G02_0_MG_FD_205753 | JGI IMG/M metagenome (GOLD analysis project Ga0315273, IMG submission 205753) | Sediment microbial communities from Yellowstone Lake, YNP, Wyoming, USA - YL17G02_0 | ecosystem: Environmental > Aquatic > Freshwater > Lake > Sediment | place: USA: Wyoming | collected...
TCAGCGGGAACGCAGCCAGCCGCCCAGCCCCCGGTGATCATAGTATTTAATTCCAGCCCGGCGGAAATCGACGCCGGCGATGAATCTGTCATTGAATGGGAGGTTTCCGGGACTGCCACGGTTACTATTGTTCCTGAAGTGGGCAGCGTTGACCGGGTGGGCACGGCCAGGGTTTCACCGACCAAAGACACCGTTTATACGCTTACGGCATTCAATTCGGCCGGCAGGGTTGCCCGGACAGTTTCAGTGACGGTTTCAGCCGCTGCGCCACCACCTTGGCAGGTGCCGCCTCCGTCTAAACCACAACCACCGGCGCCAGCGCCGCAACCTCCCATGCAAATACCTCAACTTCCTTCCCCAAGCTTACAAAAGCCGCTCATTAGCCTTTTCACCGCCAGTCCGGCCACTATCACAGCCGGTTCCTGCTCAACCATGAACTGGCTGGTTTCCGGCGCCACCTCCGGCAGCATAAGCCCCGGCGTTGGTGTCGTCCCGGCCTCGGGCAGCGCCCAGGCCTGCCCCGGCTCTACAACCACCTATACAATGAACGCCTCCAACTCAGCTGGCAGTGTGCAGCGGACGGTGACAATTTATGTTTCTGCCCCTGCGCCACCACCACCAGCTACCCCACCGGTCATAAACAGTTTCATAGCCGGCCCCGCCAGCGTTACTGCCGGTTCCTGTTCAACACTTAGCTGGACCACCACCGATGCCACATCTGCCACTGTCACCCCCGGCATCGGAGCTCAGCCCGTCAACGGCAGTGCCCCGGCCTGTCCCGCCGGCACCACTACCTATACCCTGACAGCGACCAATGCAGCGGGGAGCGTTACAAGCCCCGTTACTGTGACTATAACTGGCGCGCCGCCACCGCCAGCCACCCCACCCGTTATCAACAGCTTTACTGCCAATCCTGCCAGTGTTGCCGCTGGTTCCTGTTCAACACTTAGCTGGACCACCACCGATGCCACATCTGCCACCGTCACCCCCGGCGTCGGAGCTCAGCCCGTCAACGGCAGCGCCCCGGCCTGCCCGGCTGCCACTACGACCTATACCCTGACAGCCACCAATGCCAATGGTAGCGTTCCTCAGACGGTTACCGTTACTGTCACGGCTACACCGCCACCGCCCGCAGATGACGCTACCTGCGAGCAGTCACTGTTCGATGCTGTAAACGCGCTGCGCGCCGCCGATGGTAAGGCTGCACTGACACGCAATGCCTATATTGACGGCCTTTGCCGTCAGCATGCCCAGTATATGGCCAACCTGAACGTACTGAGCCACGATAATGTAAATTCGCGGTTTACAGCCATCTATGCTAACGTCCCGGGTATACACGCCGTTGCCGAGAATGTGCTGCAGAACAATATGCCCTGCAATGCCAGCGATATGGCAAATCAGTGGTTTAATTCCCCCCTGCACAAGACCAACATGCTCAATGCGGCCTACAACATATCCGGCATGGGTATCGTGATAGACACTAACGGGAAAATCTGGGCCTGCCAGCTATTTGCCGGCCCGTAGAAGGCGGCGCGGCTTCTTGAGGCCGCTTCAGTTAACCCGGTAACAGCCTGCAATCGCCAGCAGTGCAATAATTGCAACCACGAAAAGCCCGCGTATGATCTGCCCCCGTAAAATAGGGGCACTCTGATCAAAATCTTCCGTCCACGTTTAGAAAAGCTTGAATAAAGGCCGTGCTGCATCGCCGGCGCTGTACTTATCACCGGGAAAGACGGCCACGCCGCTCATGATTACTTTTTTACCGATGATATCGATGGTGGCAGCCTCCGGCTTAAGCTCGACGATGTTGCCCATGACCCAGGGGCCCTCGTCCAATTCCACGATGGCGACAATATAAGGAGCTTCAGCCTCGCGGCCTTCCGCCGCCACGTAGTTGACCGTGAAGGTCTGGACGCTGCCTTTGCCGGCGAATTCGATGCTGTCGAACTCGGCGCCGCCGCACTTGCCGCAGAGTATCCTGGGCTGGGCGATCAGCTCGCCGCAGCCCTTACATTTCAGCCCGCTGAGCTTGCCCTGTTTCAGGCCTTCGTTAAAATCTTTGAAAGTGAGTTTAGCTTCCACTTTTTACCTCCGCGTTAAATTACCAGCCACGCTTCAGGATGATATTGCACAGCGTGCCGCCGTCGCCGCCCAGCGTATCGGTCATACCGACCCTGGCGCCTTCGACCTGGCGCTCGCCGCACTCTCCCCTCAGCTGCCTGACCACCTCGTAAGCCTGAGCCGCTCCGGTCGCGCCCACGGGGTGCCCCTTGGCCTTCAGTCCGCCCGACGGATTGACGGCTATACTGCCGCCTATCTTAGTTTCGCCCTTCTCCACCGCGTCGCCGGCCGTCCCGTAGGGGAAGAATCCCAGGCTTTCCAGTGCGATCAGCGCCGCCGTGCTGAAGCAGTCGTGAAGCTCGATGAGATCGATGTCCTTCGGTCCCAGGCCGGCCATTTTGTATGCTTGCCCGGCGGCCAGTTCCCTGGAGCGTATGCGCGGCAGGTATTCCTTCTGGCTGAGCAGGTTGCCGGCCGACGCCTGGCCCACGCCCGCTATCAGGACCGGCTTTTTCGTCAACTTTTTAGCAACATCCTCAGAGGTTATCACCAGGACGGCCGCGCCGTCGGAGAAGGGGCAGCAGTCCGCCAGCTGCAGGGGCGAGGCAATCATAGGACTTTTAACCGCCTCCTCCATGGTCAACTCCTTCTGATACTGCGCTTTGGGATTGCGCGCTGCGTAATAATGCGAGTTGATTGATACCTGGTAGAGCTGTCTCTTCAGCTTTTCCAAAGGGATATTGTATTTCCTGGCGTAAAGGTGGGTAAGCATGGCGAAGACGCCCGGAAAGGTTAGGCCCGAGGCATATTCGTAGCGGCTGTCGCTGGCCATAGCAAAAGTGCGCGTGGCCAGCGGGGTGCCCATCTTGGTGGCGCACTCGGCGCCCCCTGCTAAAACAATATCGTAGTAACCCGATGCTACCCATATAAAGGCGTCGCGTATGGCCGCCGAGGCCGAGGCGCAGGCGTTCTCATACCTGTTGGCAGGTATCCCGGCCAGACCCAGGTAATCGGCGCTAAAGGCCTGGATGTGGGCCTGCCCCTCCTCAAAATCGCCCATGAAATTGCCCATAAAGAGCGCCTGCACATCTTTTGACTTGATATTGGATTCCCTGATAGCATCAGTGGCAGCGTCTCCGAATAGCTCAATGGACGTCCTGGGCTGCTTGCCCGTGAACCTGGTCATACCGGCGCCGACGATAGCAACTTTCCTCATAAACGTACCTCCTGCTTTAAATGCCCGTTTTGAAGGCCGCCGCTTTAACCGGTTCTCTTGTTGGTCGCGCTAAACGAGTGTCACAACCAGTAATAGCCTTTCTTTGCAAGGGACCCTTGAGCATAAAAGCATTGCGGTCCTTGAACTTGATTAGATCCGGGTTAACTGCTGCCATTTTCGCCTTCAATCACAATTTTCATAAAAAGAAACGCGAATGCGAATCCGCATAATTTCACTACAAAGCGCTGTAACTGTCAAGTGAGTAACAGCAACAGTTAACCGCGAACATTTTGTGAATGTGCAGGATTGAACATATAATATATGCAAAGTTCACCAGCCATGCTGTAATTGCCGGTAAAACTGCATATGCTGCGGTTAAATTTCTCTAAAAACGAAATGAAATCACCTTTAGTCAAGATCATCATTTGCATGGCAGCCCTCATGATCCTGCTGCCGGCCTGCGCCGTGCCGGCTAACCCGGTCCATGACAATATCACGCAGGGTAGCATCTCTTCTCAGCAGGGCAAATACGCTGCCGCCACGGCCGAAAAAAAAAGCGCTGCGGCGGTTGCCCCTTCAATCGATGTGAACACGGCACAGATGCTGGCGGCGGCCGATTACGACAGGGCGATTGAGGCAGGCACGGCAGCGCTGGCAGCGGCGCCGGACGATGACGGTCTAAGGGAGAAGCTGGCGGATGTCTATATCGCCCGCGCCTGGTATTACAAAGCCAAACGGCTGAACCCATATACCAGTGCCGATCTATTCAAAGCCGTCGAGATAGCGCCAAACTATTACCGGGCTTATTATGAGCTGGGGCGTTTCCACAACAACCAGTGGCAGTTCAGCATGGGTTTACTCGACCTTAATAAAGCCCTGTTGCTCAAGTCCGACTTCGCCCCGGCCTACAGTGAGCGGGCCTATTCGAATTATAAAAACCAGAAGTACGAGGCGGGCCTGGCTGATGCGAATAAGGCCATTGGGCTTAATCCCTCGGACGCGCAGTTTTACTACAACAGGAGCCTGGTTTACCGCGGCATGAATGAGAACGGCCTTGCTGTAAGCGACCTTGAATCCACTATCAGGTTATCGAAAGATCAGTCGCTGGCGGATAAGGCCGGCGCTGATTTGCTGTTGCTCCAGCCAAAGTAACTTGCTCGGGATACGCTATTTTTCAGTGTCATTGCGAACTTTTTTTACATGCGGGCCCGAAGGGCGAGGCAATCTCACGATGGAAAAGGTTGGCTCAGTGCCGTGGGATTGCTTCGCTTCGCTCGCAACGGCATGGTTAGCGGCAGCTCCTCGCTATGACATGAACACTATTCGTGACGTAAAGACTCGATAGGGTCGAGGCGGGCGGCGCGGAAGGCGGGATAGGTGCCGGATATCAGCCCTGTACCTATGGAAACTCCCAGTGCAATAAACACGATAGCGGGCGATATCTGGGCTGTAACAGTAGTGGTACCCAGCGAGATATTGCCCATCAGTGAAGCGCCCAGCACAGCAAGGCCCAGGCCGATCAGTCCGCCGCTCAAGCTCAGCGCCGCCGCTTCGATAAGGAACTGCAGCAGAATATCGCGCCGCTTGGCGCCGATAGCCTTGCGTATGCCGATCTCGCGTGTACGCTCGGTAACTGAAACCAGCATGATATTCATAATGCCGATGCCGCCTACAATGAGTGATATGGCGCCCACTGCTCCCATGAAGAGCGAGAAACCGGCCAGTGTGGCCTGCATGCTGTTGAGGGTTTCACGCATATCAGTGATGCTGAAATCATCTGCCGCACCAGCCGCGATGAAATGCCTGGCCCTCAGCACGCCGGTTACCTCAGCGATCACGGAGTCTACCAGGTCCGGACTGGCAGCCTTGACGGCGATCTGCTGTACGCTGGTGCCGCCCGTAATCTTGGACTGCATGGTTGTCAGTGGCATCAATATATAGCTGTCGCCGCCGAAGCCGCCCAGCTTTTGCAGGGTGCCGACCACCTGGAATTTGCTGCCCCCTACACGCAGGCTCTTGCCCACCGGGTTTTCACTGCCGAAGAGATCAATGGCCGTCTGGTAACCGACCGCGACCACGTTGCTCCTTGCCGCCACATCCTGCTCGGTTATAAACCTGCCCTGGTCCACCTGGTAGTTCCTGATCTGCGTTATCACAGGCATCACGCCGGTGGCCTGTACGTTGGCGTTATTGTTGCCGTACTGCACGCTTACCCGGCTGCTAAGTGAAGGGGAAACCACCTCTATCGATGGTGTCAGTGTTTTGTCTGTCAGGGCCTGCGCATCGTCAAGTGTCAGCGGGCGCAGCGTGGTCAAGGTCTTGTCTGCCGAACTGGATATGTAAAGGGCACTGGCCCCCATGTTATTGAAGGTAGTTGTCATGCTGGCCTGGAAGCCCTGCCCCAGGGATACCAGCAGCACCACTGCGCAGACGCCTATCACGATACCGAGCATGGTCAGCGACGAGCGCAGCTTATTGGAGAGGATGGCCTGCCAGGCCGACTTAACGCTCTCCCAGATGCTCATCGCTTTTTCTCCTCGATGATCTTGCCGTCCCGCAGGTAGATAGTACGCTGAGTGTATTTGGCAATATCCTCTTCATGCGTGACAACGATTATGGTTATGCCCTTCTTGCTCTGCTCCACCAGCAGCGACATGATGTTGTGGCTCATTTGCGTGTCCAGGTTGCCGGTGGGCTCATCGGCCAGTATGACCAGCGGGTCGTTAATGAGGGCACGGGCGATGGCCACGCGCTGCTGTTCGCCGCCCGACATTTCGCTGGGCTTATGGGATGCCCTCTGGCTGATGCCCACCGCTTCCAGCACCGCGAGGGCGCGCTGGCGCCTGTGGTTATTGCCGGAATAGATGAGGGGCAGTTCAACGTTGGCTACCGCGGTCATCCTGGGCAGCAGGTTATAGGACTGGAAGACGAAGCCCAGCTTGCGGTTGCGCATGCTGGCCAGTTCGTCATCGGCCATGCCGGCAACGTCAACCGAGTCTATGATATAGCTACCGGAAGACGGGCGGTCCAGGCAGCCCAGGATATTCATCATGGTGGATTTACCCGAGCCGGAGTGGCCCATGATAGAGATGAACTCACCTTTCTCGCAGGTGAATGAGACATCGTCCAGGGCTGTGACATTCACATCGCCGACGTTGTATACCTTGCTTATATTCTTCAGTTCAATCATTTTAACAGACCTGTTTTTTTCTTTTTTTATCACGCCGGCCCTTTAGTGGATCGCGCGCATGGGGTTAGGCGCCCCCGACGATGGCCGTTGCTGCCCTGTAGGCGAGGTAGTTGAGCCCTTCACTTTATCGCCCTCTTTAAGTCCCGCTAACACCTCGGCATACTGCAAATTCTGAATCCCAATGGTGACCGGTCTTCTCTCCGCCTGGCCCGTAGCCGGGTTTATAACCGATACCACGTTCCCCGCAGGTGTTGTTATAACTGCTGATACCGGAACCAGTAACGCATCCTTAACACTCGTTACCATGATATCAGCAGTAGCGCTCAAGCCACCCCTCAGCAGGGCGCCAGATGCGTCCAGTTCAATGGTGACAGCAAATTTAACGACCTGCCCTGTCTTTACGCCAAAGGGGGAAACAAATTGCACCGTCCCTGTAAAGACCTTATCAGGCATGGCATCCACGCTGATTTCTGCCTTCTGCCCCGGTTTGATTTTTATAATATCAATTTCGTCCACAAGCCCGGCAAACCTGACATATTTGGTATCTACAAGCTGGACGGCCGTCCTCGAGGAATAATCTTGTGCGGACAATACGTAGGATTTCTTCAGGTCCACGCTAACCACAGTGCCGTCGGAAGGTGTTATGATGGCAGTCTTCATGATCTCCCGCTTGGCTTTATACAGGGCTATTTCAGCGCTCTGCAGGCTCAGGTTATACTGTTGCAGCGTCTTCCAGTTGATACTTCCGCCGCTTTCAAAGATCAGCGTTTGATTTTCCAGCACATCCCTTCCTACCAGCAGGTTAAGCTTGGCTATATACAGTTTTTTAGCGGCTTCCACCGGAACGGCGTCATCCTGCGCCAGGTATCGCTCTAACTCCTGCAGTGAGCGCAGCGAAGCCTGCAGGAAGTCAACGCTGCTGGCAGTGTCGGCGTACTGGAAGACCATCCTGTTTTTAAGGTATACCGTGCTTTTAGCCAGTTGGGTAACGGTAAACATCTGCTGACGTGCTGCTTCAAATAAAGGGGCACTTTTCTGGTAAGCGCCGATCTTCATCTCCCGGGTGATATCCAGCAGCTGCCCGCGGTACTGCCGCAGAAAATCAACCGCCGCCGCATCATACACCGATTCTGGCACGGAGCTGCCCGCGGCAATATCGGGGTAGTAAATTGTGTTTGTCTTGGCGCCGGCCAGCACCGCGGCGTTGGGCCTGTACGTTATCAGGTCCTCGCACACTTCGATGTCGAAGTACGCCATGACCAGGTAATATCCGGCGTCCTTGTAATTACCCTGCATAAAATACCGGCTGGCCGCATCCATGTCCTTTTGCGCTTCGTCAGCAAGGCGTGATACGCTCAAATCAGGGTAATAATAAGGGAGATGGTCAGCATCGCATCCAAATGTGATGTTGTTTCTGGCCGTCTGCATGTTAAACAGCGCCGTTTTAATCGCGTTCTTCTGCGCCGTATTGTCAAGCAGGGCCAGCAGGGCGCCCTTTTTAACATTATCCCCTTCTGCTACCAGTATTTCATCTACCTGCCCGTTGGTGCCGAACTTCAGGTCGAATATGTTGGGCATGGCCAGGGAACCGTCCGTAGATACAACAACGTCCAGGTCTGCTCTTTTCACCTCGAAAGTCTGTCCGGCGGGAGTTACAGCGGCGCTGCAGCCGCTGAGCAACAGGCCGACCAATATTATATTTATTACCGGTATGGTAATTATTCGGTGTTTCATTTTATTTACCTGGGTGGGCCGCCGCCGCCGGGAGGCCCGTAAGTATTTGTTAGCACAGGCGCTTTAACGGCCTTTTCTTCAATTACAATTTTATCGCCCTCTTTGAGACCTTTTACCACCTCGGCGAACTGCAGGTTCTGGCCGCCCAGGGTGACCTGCCTTTTCTCGGCCTGCCCGGTAGCGCTGTCCATGACATTTACGAAGGACCCGCTTGCATTGGTTGTGATGGCTGATAGCGGCACCAGCAGCACGTTTGCAATATTATTTATCGTGATATCAGCGGTGGAGGTAAGCCCGCCCTTGAGCGCTGCATCGGCAGCATCAAGCTGTATGGTTACCGCAAATTTAACCACGCTGCCCGTGCCCTTGCTGCCATATGGTGAAATGAAAGATACCCTGCCCGCATATGTCTTGCCGGGCACGGCATCCACCGAGATCTCCGCCTTCTGGCCGGTTTTTATTTTCAATATATCTATCTCGTCAACCAGTCCCTGGAACTTAATCTGCGTGGTGTCCACAAGCTGGATAGTGCCCTTGGATGAATAGTCCTGTGCCGAAAGCACGTCGTTCTTTTTAACGGCCACGCTGACGACCGTGCCATCGAAAGGCGCCATTATCACCGTATTGAGAAAGTCTTTTTCCCTGTTGCCCAGTGTCACCAGCGCATTTTCCAGGTCCACCTTGTAACCCTGCTCGGCTTTTAACGACAGGCCGTGCTGCAGCACGTAATCGTTGGTTCCCAGTATAGCGTTGCACAGCTCGATGTAGTGCCGCGCTATGCGCAGGTTGCTGTTCAAATCGGGCGAGCCAAGGCCACCACCCTCAACGCCCTTCAGCGCAGCGTTAATTTTTTCCTCGGCGGCCGCGTAAAAATAGAAGCTTATATCCCTGCCGTAAATATCCGTGTCATTGCGCGTCTTGATAAAGTTGATGTTGTTTACCACTACTCTGCCTATGTCGCCGACCCTGCTTAAAAGGGCTTCGAACAGCGGGCCGGCTTCAGTAGATTTGCCCTGCGCCACGAGTCCGCGCAGCTTCTCGATGTCGGCCTGGCCCTGCCTGATTGAGTCAATAGCCTTGCGCAACTCAACTATCAGCGTCACTGCCGCAGGCTGGTCCTGCTGTACCTCGAAATAGACCAGGCCGGGCAAATCAGTGGGCACGAAGGGCGCCGTGTTGCCCAACCCCGACTCGGGATTGTTGACAGCGTCCTCGATTATTTTCAAGCAGGATTCCAGGTCGCATAAGGCTACATATAGTTCAGACGCGGCGGCGGTGTAATTTTCAGCCAGGAACAGGTCACGCGCGGCGGCAACCTCGCCCTGCGCCCAGCCGTAGGATGTTAAAGCAGTACCGTTGGGGTAATAGGATGGATAGTTGATATACGGGTTTTTACCAAATGTACCAGCGCCATATACCTCTTCATAATAAACAGGATCGCCATTTTTATCCCATTCTTTAATGCCCATTATATTGTAAGGGATTTGGAACTGGGGCAATCGCGGCACCGTCTCATATAAATTGCTGAGAACCGTCTGCACAGAATTATTGGCCGACTTGATGTCCAGCCGCTGCGCCGTGCTATCCAGCGTGGCCATAATTGTCCCGGCCCTGACGAAATCGCCTTCTTTAACCAGTACATCCTGCACGTCGCCCGGCGCGCCGAATCGCAAATCAAAAGCCTGCGGCATCACCAGGCTGCCATCCACCGAGGCAATGACTGCCAGGTTGCCGCGCTGCACGGGAACAACCCTGCTTTTGGGTGTGGTCGCGGCCGGCGTGCCCGCCGTGGCAGCACAGCTTATAAAGGAAAGCGTCAGGATGCACGTAATAAATACGATGAGCGGTCTCTTTAACACTTTGAGCATATCTCTAAGATTTTATCCATTAAAGGATTATTAACCAAATTCCTGATTTCAACTTATCAACGATAGCAGGGAAATATTAAGATTTTATTTAGAAAACGCGGTTTTCAAGCTGAAAATGTGGCCTGCGGCATACGCCGAAATGCCTATTTTGCTACCGGCAGGGTGAAGCTGAAGCGGCTGCCTTGGCCCGGCTCGCTCCGCACCCATATCTTGCCCTGGTGTTCCTCGACAATATACCTGGCGATGGTCAATCCCAGGCCGCTGCCGCCTGTTGACCTCGACCTGGATTTATCAACACGGTGGAAGCGCTCGAAGATATTGACCACCTCTTCAGCGGATATGCCTTCCCCCGTATCGGATACACTGACTTCGACGAAATCTAAGTTCAAACTCGCTGAAACATTAATAGTGCCGCCTGCGGTTGTATGAGCCATTGCGTTCTCTATCAGGTTAAGCAACACCTGCCTGATGCGCAGGAAATCGATATTTACTTCAGGAAGGTTCGTGGGGATATCGGTAGATAACTCCAATCCCTTTTCAACGGCCTTGGCCTGTACGGCATTAATTGACTGCCTGACAATCTCAGCCACCTCTTCCGGCTGGCAATAGAGCTTCAATTCACCGGCCTCAGCCAGGCTGAGCTCCTGCAGGTCGTTAACCAGCCGCGATAAGAGTATGGTTTCATCGTAAATGGAAGAGATAGTCGCGCTATCCGGCTTGAGGAGCCCGTCATTAATAGCCTCCAGGTAACCCCTGACGTTGGTGAGCGGGCTCCTCAGCTCATGGGCAATATCGGATACCATGTGCTGACGCAACTGCTCATCGCGCTGCAGGTTGCCGGCCATTGAGTTGAAGGTGGAAGCCAGCTCACCTATCTCGCTTTTGTCTTTGATATCAACACGTTGTGAGAAATCTCCCTTCCCCAACCGTTGAGCTGCCGTCCTCAATTCTTTAACCGGCGACAGGATGCGGCGGGACAGGAAGAGTGTGAACAGGAAAGCCACGACCACAGCCAGGCATGCTCCCAGCAAGAAATAGTTGCCCAACTGCCTATACATTATTT
>Ga0315273_10011913_pt1 | contig 11131 bp, 3 predicted proteins | sample YL17G02_0_MG_FD_205753 | JGI IMG/M metagenome (GOLD analysis project Ga0315273, IMG submission 205753) | Sediment microbial communities from Yellowstone Lake, YNP, Wyoming, USA - YL17G02_0 | ecosystem: Environmental > Aquatic > Freshwater > Lake > Sediment | place: USA: Wyoming | collected...
CATGGGCATTCAGACGATCGCCCAGCAGGCGGGGTACCGCGCGGAGGGCATCCTCAACGATTACCCGATCGACTACTACGACAAGTACCCGTCGCGCGTCGACAAGGTCTCGAAGGACGACATACGCAATGTTGTCGATAAGTTCGTGCGGCCCGACCGCCTGGTGATTGTCGTGGTCGCCCCGGCGGCCCAGGTGAAGGACCAGCTCTCGAAGCTGGGCGAGGTGCGCGTGGTTCCGATGCCGGCGAAGCGAGCGGCCGGTCCGAAGGAAGAGCCCGCCAAGGTCAAGCCGGCGGCGTAAGACGCCTTGCCCCGGGCCCGCCGCGGACACGGGGCCGTGCTTGGCCGTTGCCGGTACGCTACTTAGCCCCCGGTGATTCACCGGGGGCTAACTACCGTTCGCGGCCGTACCGCCCCGCAGCGCCAGGTTCCGTCCTTGTTGCGCGGTCCACGCCCGCATCCGTGTAGCAGCGCATGCCTGGACCGGCTTAGCAAAACCAGGTGCTCCGGGTTCACGCACCTTTTGTTGCCGCAGCGGTGGTGAATCTCGAACCTTCCAACGTGGGCCACCAATGTCCTGAAGATGCGGAAAGAAAGGTGGTGCGCATAAACAGACCTTAGGCTGATGGAAATGGCTGGGTAGCCTTTGCCCGTTGCGCCGCCGGTCCAGATCCAGCAGGCGTTGTGCATCTTGCCCTGGGCGGAAGGAAGATCGCCGAGCTCGATCATTGAGAAGAACCTGGCCACGATGCGCCTGCCGGGGTTCGCACTTTCCTTGCCGCTTGATGATCTCATGGTCTTCCCCATTTCGGGTTTTCAAGGCACTTCCTGATGAGACCGGCCGGGTTCCGGTCTGCATGCCTGGCCGCGTAAACGGCAACCTGCCTGATGCGCTCGGGCGTGTGGGCGTGCGAAAGCTGGCGCGCCACGTTGGGTTCCATGCCGGCGGCCACCAGGATCATGAAGGGGGGTTCGGGCGGGTTCTGCGTCAGGGCCAGCTTGAGCCTCTGGGCATAGTCCGTGCAATCGGCGTACGCGGTCGGCTCCGGCCGCTGCCCGCCCGGCAGTTGCCGTTTCGCATCCTTTTGCCCGGATACCGCCTTTACCAGCCTTGCAGCAGGCTCAGAGCAAACAGCAAAAGTGGAGATAGATGAATCCTGCTTTTCTACAGCCTCTTTTTTTCCGTGCAGGCTTTCAACAGAAGGGGCCCCGGCCGGAGCAGCCATCCTTGGAGGAACAACGTCCGATGCCGGGGCCCCATTTGTTTTCTCTTCCTGGCGCTGCGCGTCCCCGTCTTGCCTGGCTGCGCCCTGCACCACCTGGCTTGGTACGGCCAGGCTCTTCTCTACCTTACCTCTCTTGCCTGTTCTTGGCTTGTCTTGAGGGGCGGAAATGTCCGGACTTGTCCGGACAAAACCCATAGACGCCTGCGACTGTAAATCTTGTCTGTTCCAACGCTTACGAACGTACTCCGGTACGCTGGTGCTGAAATCGGCGACGAAAAAGCACCGCCTGCGCTTGGCAATGAGGCCGGTTTCCAGCATTGCTTTGCGCAGGAGTCCCCTCTTGCCGCACCACATGGCCCACGTTTCAAGGTGGTTCATCTGCTGTTTGTTGATCCGGCCGGTGGGCGGCAGGTTATCGAAGGCCGACTTCATAAACGCTTCAAGGTGGCCGATGACGTGTGGAAGGCACAGGCGCAGCTTGGACTGAAGTTCCAGGACGCGGCAATCGGACCAGGCGCGGGCTAACATTGTTCCTCCGTAAAAGGGCCGGGTAGTCGGGTTTGTGCGCGTTTTGGCAGGACCAGGCCCGGCGGCGCCTGTCGGAAGGTAGGATGGGCAAAGGAGTTAGGATTTTGGGTTTATTCGCAAGATTTCTTGGGGGGTGGTCCGGGTTGAGCCAACATTCCAAAGGGAGACCCGCCGCGCGATCGCGGAATGCAAGCCCGGCCTACTTGGCGGCGTGGCCGCCGAGAGCCTTGTCGATGAACGGAAACGCGAGCGTGCCGTGCCACTCGTGGACGCCGGGGAAAACGTCGTGCACGGCCCCCGTCTCGGCGCCGAAGACCTTGTACCCGGCGCGGAGGCGGGCAAAACCCTCCTTCGTGTAGCGGACCGGAAAACAGCCATCGGCATCGGCACTCTCAAAGAGGACCGGCCGCGGGGCAATCAGAAGGTTGACCTCGCACACGTCCATGAGCTCGACGAAGCCGGGCAGCGCCCAGCACTCGCAGTTGGGCACCGAGAAAACCCCCGCGGTGGTGCACATCCAGCCGCTGATGACGGCGGCCTTCACCCGCGGATCGCAAGCGGCGAGCCACATCGTCCACTCGCCGCCCATCGAGAGGCCGGCGGCGCCGATCCGCTCGGCATCGACGTCCGGCCGCGACGCCAGGATGTCGACGCACCGCATGAGGTCCCACAGCGCCGTCGCGGCATATTTGCGGTGCAGCAGCGAGGGGGCGAGCACCACGTACCCGCCGCGGGCGAACCGGTCGGCGAAGGCGTGGTAGCACTCCTTCGGATCGAAGACTTTGCCCGCCGCGCCGCCGTGGCCGTGCAGGCAGACCATCGCCGGGAACGGCCCCGGCCCTTTCGGCACGGTCAGGAGGACGGAAACCCCGGTCTTGTCGTTGCCCTGGAAGGTCGCCGGGTAGAGCGTGTACTCGCCCCTATCCTGGGCCTCTCGTAGGTGCACGGCATGCCGTGCCCCTACTTGGTCGATGGGCACGTCGGCCGGCCGAGCGCGGGGCGCCTGCTTCTCGACAAGCTCCAGAAGGCGGGCCCGCGCCCGCTGCTGCCAGGCGAGCGCGTCTTCGCGGCTGGCCGCCGTAAAAGGCATCTCGAACTTCGCCGGCACCGCGCCGAAGGCGACCTCCGCCAACAACAGGACCCCAAGCCACGTCAGGGCAAGAAGCTTGAGTTTCATGGGATCCCTCGCCGTTCACGGCGCGGCGGCGCCGAATGGGGGCATTATAGACATCCGGTCGGCATGCACACAACGAGGAATTGCGGATTGCGGATTCAAGCGCAATGAAGAAACAAAGGCCGTTTCTTCCAAGGCGGTTTCTTTCAATCCGCAATCCGCAATAACCTTGGCTGCATCGCAAGTATGCCGCGACGGCGCTTCGGCTATCCGGCGGGGCGGAAAGCCTCTTGACAAACAATTGGGCCCCCCCAATTATGATTTCGGGCCGACATGGTGTATAATACGCATGGCCGGCGGATGCGCTCCGTCTCGGACCGGCCGCGTTCGCATGGGGGCAGGGCTTAGTCCCTGCGACAGCAGTTCTTCGGCAGCAGCAACAGAGGGAGATTCGAATGCCACGGCGGCCCGCGCACTCTGTCCACGCCGTCCCCGCGCTCGAGACCCTCGAGGCGCGCCTGCTGCTGGCCGGCAACCTCATGATCTCGGAGTTCATGGCCGACAACACCAAGACCCTCAAGGACAAGGACGGCGCGTACTCCGACTGGCTCGAGATCAACAACACGGGCGCGGCGGCCATCGACCTGGCGGGCTACTACCTGACCGACTCGGCCTCGAACCTGACGAAGTGGCGGTTCCCGTCGAAGGTGCTGCCCGCGGGCGGGTACCTCGTGGTATTCGCCTCCAACAAGAACATCACGACGGGCACGGAACTCCACACGAACTTCAGGCTCGGCGCCGGGGGCGACTACCTGGCGCTGGTGCAGCCCGACGGCCACACAATCGCCTACGAGTACACGCCGCAGTACCCCCAGCAGTTTCCGGACGTCTCCTACGGCATCGGCCAGAACCTCATCACCAAGACGCTCGTGGGGGCGGGGGCGCCGGCCGAGGTCCTCATTCCGTCCGGCGGCACGCTGGGCCAGAGCTGGACGAGCTACACCTTCGACGACACGTCGTGGACGCTGCGCGGCACGACGGGCGTGGGGTTCGACGCGCCGGTGGCCGGCTGGCAGGTCCGCACGTTCCTCGCCAGCTTGTCTCTCGGGACCCTCGGGAACGTGACGCAGGCCGAGAGCGTCATCAGCCTGCCGGCCAACCGCCGGGACCCGACGATCTACGGCGAGAATTTCTCCTATATCAATTATCTCAATAGCGGGACCGACGCGCACTTCGGGAGCGGCCGCAACCTGCCCGGCGTCAACCCCGCCTACAACGCCGTCACGAACCTCGTGATGGAGGCGACGGGCTGGATCACCGTCGGGCAGGCGGGCCTCTACACCTTCGGCGTGAACAGCGACGACGGCTTCAGCCTGACCATCGCCGGGGCCACGACCACCTGGAAGGCCAACGCCTCGACCGCCACGGTGGGCGACAACCTGCTCGACTACCAGGGCGGCCGCAGCGCGGGGGACACCTGGGGCGCCTTCAGCTTTCCGGCAGCCGGACAATACCCCGTGCGGCTCGTCTGGTTCCAGGGCGGCGGCGGCGCGGAGGTCGAGGTCTTTGCCGCCTCGGGCGAACGCAAGGACCAGGTGCTCAATTACACCGACTACAAGCTGGTCGGCGACACGGCCAACGGCGGCCTGGCGGTGACGGGCATGCCCTTCCTGCCCGCCGGGGTGACCAGTTATGCCGGCCTGATTTCCACCGACGTCCAGGCGGCGATGTACAAGGTCAACCCGTCGGCGTACATCCGCATCCCCTTCACCGTGACGGACCCGTCGATCTACAACTCGCTGGCGCTGCGGATGAAGTACGACGACGGGTTCGTCGCGTACCTGAACGGCGTGGAGGTGGCGCGGCGGAACGCCCCCGCGTCGGTGGCGTGGAACTCGGCGGCCGCCGCCGAGCGCTCCAAGACCGACGCCCAGACGTACGAGGAAATCGACATTTCCTCGAAGCTGGGCAACCTGCGGGTGGGCACGAACGTCCTGGCGATCCAGGGGCTGAATTACGGCTCCTCGAACTCCGACTTCCTGATCCTGCCGGAACTCGTCGACACCGACATCGCCTACGCCGACCTGCACTACTTCGCGACGGCGACCCCCGGCGCCCCGAACCTCGCGAGCTACTACGCCTACGTGGCCGACACGAAGTTCGACCACGATCGCGGCTTCTACACCGCGGCGTTCAACGTGGCCATCACGACGGCCACGCCGGGCGCCGCCCTCCGGTACACCCTCGACAATAGCGCCCCGACCGCGACGACCGGCCTCCTCTATACCGGCCCCATCCACATCGCAAGGACCACGATCCTGCGGGCCGCGGCCTTCAAGGACGGGTACGAGCCGAGCAACATCGACACGCAGACCTACCTGTTCCTGGACGACGTGATCCATCAGCCGATCGCCCCGCCGGGATACCCGAGCTCCTGGGGCTTCTACGGCGGGAGCCCCTTCCCGGCCGACTACGAGGTGGACCCCAACGTCGTCAACGACCCGCTGTACGCCGGGACGATCAAGAACGACCTGATGTCGATCCCGACGATGTCGATCGTCACGAGCATCCCTAATATGTTCGGGCCGGCCGGCATCTACTCGAACACCATGGTCGACGGCCTGGAGGTGCCGGGGTCGGTCGAGCTGATCAACCCCGACGGCACCCAGGGGTTCCAGGCCAACACGGGCGTTCGGATCTACGGCGGGTGGGGCCGCCACGTGGAATACGGCAAGCACTCGTTCCGGCTCTTCTTCCGCAGCGAGTACGGCACGCCGCAATTGAGCTACGACCTGTTCGGCGACGGCGCGACCACCTCGTTCGACAGCATCATCCTGCGGGCCAACTTCAACGATTCCTACGTCGGCTCCGGCGGCAACGCCCAGTTCATGATCGACGAGTGGTCCCGCCGCACGCAGCTCGACATGGGCTGGCCGGGGTCGCACGGCAAGTATGTGCAACTCTACGTCGACGGGCTCTACTGGGGGCTGTACAACCTCGCGGAACGCCTGGACGGGAACTTCACGTCGGATTATCTCGGCGGCAACCCCGAGGATTACGACGTCGTCCACAGCGGGGGGTCCTTCGACGTCATCCAGGGCGACCTGACCGCCTGGAACACGATGTTCAGCATCGCCCGGTCCGGTCTCGCCAGCAACGCCAACTACCAGTCCCTCCAGCAATACCTCGACGTCCCCGCCCTCGTCGACTACGTGCTGCTGAACTTCTACGGCGGCAACTGGGACTGGGACTGGCACAACTGGTATGCCGCGCGCCAGCGCGTGCCCGGCGCCCAGTTCAAGTTCTTCGAGTGGGACGGCGAGGGCAACCTGACCAACCTGGGCGTCAACATCGACAGCCGCAACACCTCCGGCAACCCGACGGAGATCTTCCAGGCGCTCCGGCAGAACGCCGACTTCCGCCAGCTCCTCATGGACCGGATCTACAAGAACTACTTCAACAACGGCCCCCTGACGCCAACGGCCGCGGCGGCCCGGTACCAGGAGCTGGTCACGATGATCGACCGCGCGGTGGTCGGCGAGTCGGCCCGCTGGGGCGACTTCCGCGGAGAACCGCCCCTCACCCGCGACCGCAACTGGGTGCCGATCAAGAACTCGGAGCTCAACAACTACTTCCCCGCCCGCTCGGGAATTGAACTCAACAACCTGCGCGGCGCGGGCATGTACCCCTTGCTCACGGCCGGCGCCGAGGCGCCCCTGTACAGCCAGGAGGGCGGGAACATCGCGCCGGGCTTCCGCCTGACGATGACCAACCCCAACACGACCGGCACCCCCCCCACCCCGGTCGGCACGATCTACTACACGGTCGACGGGTCCGATCCCCGTCTGCCGGGCGGGGGCATCTCGCCCAACGCCTCCATCTACTCGGCCGCCGTCACCCTCAACGACAGCCGCATGGTCCGGGCCCGCGTCAAGAACGGCAACCTCTGGAGCGCGATCCATGACGTGGTGTTCCTCACGCCCACGCCCCCGGCCCTGCGGATCACAGAGCTGATGTTTCACCCGCCCAACCCCGACCCCAACAGCAACTTCGGGGTGGACGATTTCGAGTTCATCGAGGTCCAGAACGTCGGCACGAGCCCCCTCGACATCGGCGGCATGAAGTTCGCCGACGGCGTCGACTTCACCTTCCCGAGCATGACCTTGCCCGCCGGCACCTACACCGTCGTGGTGAGCAACATCGCCGCCTTCCGGTCGCGCTACGGCTCGCCGGGCATCAGCATCGCCGGCCAGTGGATCAGCGGAAACCTGAAAGACGGCGGCGAGCGCATCCTCCTCGAAGGCAAGTTCGGCGAGCCGATCCTGGACTTCACGTACGACAACAATTGGTACCCGGCGTCGGACGGCGACGGCTACTCGCTCAACATCATCAACCCGCTGGCCGACCAGGCCACCTGGGGCCTGAAGGCAAGCTGGATGCTGAGCAACTACTTCGGCGGCTCGCCGGGCATGGATAACAGCGGCCTCATGCCGGGCTCGATCGCCATCAACGAGCTCCTCGCCCACACCGACGCCGACCCGCGCATGGACTGGGTGGAACTCAAGAACACGACCGACCAGCCGGTCGACATCGGCGGCTGGTACCTGAGCGACACCCCCCTCGACCTCAAGAAGTACCGGATCGCGTCGGGCACCATTCTCCAGCCGGGCCAGCTTTTCCTCCTGACCCAGCGCGACAGCTTCGGCAACCCCGCCGACCCCGGGTATCGCACCCCCTTCGGCTACAGCGAGTACGGCGAGACCGTGTGCCTCACGTCGGCGGACGCCGCAGGGAACCTCCTGGGGTACCGCGAGCAACAGGACTTCGAGGCCTCGGACCGCGAGGTGCCCTTCGCGCGGTACGTCACGAGCACGGGCAACCTCGAGTTCGTGGCCGAAGACCACCCGACGCCGCTCGCCGAGAACGCGCCGCCCAAGGTCGGGCCCATCGTCATCAGCGAGGTCATGTACCATCCGCTCAACGACGCCGACGAGTTCGTGGAGCTTCACAATATCACCGGCGCCGCCGTGGCGCTCTACGACCCCGCCATCCCGGCCAACACCTGGCAGATCGGCGGCGGCATCTCCTACACCTTCGCCTCGGGCCTCTCGATCCCGGCCGGCGGATACCTCCTGCTCGTCAATACCGACCCCGCCCTCTTCCGGGCGAAGTACGGCGTGCCGGCGGGCGTCCAGGTCGTGGGGCCTTTCACGGGGCTGCTGAACAACGCCGGCGAGAACGTCAAGCTATACAAGCCCGGCGACCCGGATCCGCTGCCCCCGTACGAAGTCCCCTACTACCTCGTGGACCGCGTGCAGTACAAGGCCGTCGCTCCATGGCCGACCCAGCCCGACGGCTACGGGCCGTCGCTCCAGCGCCTGAGCAACACGGCCTACGGCAACGATCCGCTCAACTGGGGCCCGGGCCCCGACGAGGGGACGCCCGGCGTCGCCAACGGGTCGGCCGACGTCACGCCCCCGCGGATGGTCTCGGCGACGACCACCGACGGCGATTCGATCCACATCACCGTGGAATTCAACGAGGCCCTCGATCCGGTCACCTCGCGGATCGCCGCCAACTACACGATCCCCGGCGTGACCGTCTCGAGCGTGGCGGCCGGTCCGAACGACCGCGTGGTCGTCCTCACGACCTTGCCCATGACCAACGGCCTGCTTTACACGGTCACGGCCGCCCACGTGAAGAACGCGGCCGGGTTCGAGATCGGAATCCCCAACCAGGCCCAGTTCACCTGCTTCGGGTCCGGGGCCGGGCTGTGGGGCCGGTACTACCAGTATCCGCCCGGCAACATCAACTGGCTCAACCCGAAGGTCGCCCGCCTGGACCCCACGATCAACTTCGACTGGTCCGGCAGCTCCCCGGATCCCCTCCTGCTCTCGGATCTCTTCTCCGTCCGATGGACCGGCAAGGTCAAGCCCCTCTATTCCGAGAGCTACACCTTCTACACGGTCAGCGAGGACGGGGTGCGTCTCTGGGTCAACAGCCAACTCCTGATCGACCACTGGACGGAGCACCCGTCCACCGAAGACTCCGCCACGATCGCGCTGGTGAGCGGCCAGAAATACGACATCAAGGTCGAGTACTATGAGAACACGGGCTCGGCATCCATGAAGCTCTTCTGGTCGAGCCCCAGCACGTCCAAGCAGATTGTGCCGTCAACCCTCCTCTTCAGCAACACGAACCCCCCGGTGTCGCTGCCCGACGGCTACGGCGCGGTGACCGGCATCCCGCTCACCGTCTCGGCCGCCGACGGCGTCCTCGCGAACGACACCGACCCGAACGATTTCCCCCTGACGGCCATCCTGCGACGGCGGGCCTCTCACGGCTCCGTGACCCTCCGCTCCGACGGGTCCTTCACCTACACCCCGACCGCCGGCTACGAAGGGCCCGACACCTTCTCCTACAAGGCCAACAACGGCCTGATCGACGGCAGCGAGACCGCGGTCAGCCTCCTGGTGGAGAAGCCGCCGACGGTGACCGCCGTGGCCGTCAACGAGCTGGCGGACCGCTCGGTGAGCAGCATCGATCCGACCGTCGGCGGCGTCAGGCAGATCGACGTGACCTTCAGCAAGCCCGTCCTGTTCCTGCCCGACGACCTCCTCCTTCAGCAGGTGACGTTCAACGGAAACTCCGAGACCGTGGTGGCGACCATCCCCCCCTTCAGCGTGTTCGGCCTCGGCTCCAGCGTCATGCAGATCATCTTGCCAGACAATGCCGCCCTTGACACGTGGCTCAAGGTGACCTTGAAGGGCAATGGCATGCTCCGGTGCGCCTCCGGCAACAACCTGCACCTCGATGGCGAGGCCAAGGCGGGCGGTACCGGGCGGTCCTACGTCTACGGTGCCGCGGATCTCCCCACCGGCAACGGAGCACCCGGCGGCGACGCCGTCTTCTACGTCGGCAATCTGCGCGGAGACTTCAGCCAGGTCGGCGGCGCACCCGGCGGCGATGGCCGGATCACCGTCGACGACACCGACGGCTTCTTTGCCAAGTTCCAGGCCGGCAACCGCGAAGCCGATTTCTCCGGTGTCGGCTTCGGCCCCAGCGCCCCCGACGGCCAGATCACGCCCTGGGACCTCGACGGATTCATCGCCTTCTACAACCAAAGGGCCGCGCAAGGAACCACGCTCCCCGCCCTTCCCAACCCCGGCCCCCAGGCCGGCGGAGAACCTGGGCCCCTCGCCGAAGGCAGTCCGCAGGCCGTAACGCTCGCGCCTTCGGCGGCGCCGACAGACCCAGCCGCCCCGCTGCCCGACGCCCCACCACCGGACGTTCCGCCCGTGCAGCTTGTCGTTGCCGCCGAGACGCTCGAGGTGCCGGACGCAGGAGCACGGTATGCCGCGCCCCTGCAAGCGTTGGTTGCCACCGACGTACCTCTGTCGCCGGGCGAGGAGATTCTGCTCGCCGCGGCATCGGTCGCGCTCGTGGGGGCGGACCCGGGGAGCGCGGCCATCGACGTGGCGTCCGGGCCGACCGAAGTGCTGCCGGTCCCAACCGGCCTCCCGCTGGCATGGGCAGAAGCCCAAACGCCGGCGACAGGTGCCGAGGAACCCGTCCTTTCGCCCGACGGCGGTGTGGACCTGCTGGCGGCAGCCGCCCTGCAACTGCCCCTGGGGGTGTAGGAGTCCGTCCGCGCCTGTTCGGTGGGTGCCATGCTTCTGCGCTGCTGCGAAAGCATGGTCATCCCCCTCGCAACGGCGCGAAAGCATGGCACCCGTTGTCGAACACAGGCGGAGCGAAACTCACGGCGGCGGTGTTGATTCGCGTTTATGTCAATCCCCCACGCCGGGTGGGCAATCGAGCAAGGTGAGGCACTCTGGGTAAGCCGGCGGCCTGCCGAAAGGCTCGACTCATGCCCCCCAACGGTTGTCTTGCCGCCACGCTCTGTCCGGACAGAGGCCGTCTGGGGCCGCGGAAAATGGCCATGACATCTGCCAAAGCACTGTTTTCAACACTGGCCGACGATGCTGCAAAAAGACAACGCACTTTCTTTCCAATTACCGTTTGCCCAAGGGCAAAATGCGTGTTATTGTTACTGCGGGCACCGTGTTTATGGGGCACGAAAGGGCGGCTTTGGGGACAGGCCCAGGCTGCGCAAATCGTTGTCTATCTACACGAAGGGGCGTTAGCATGACCCTCGACAATGCGCTTGTTCCGTCAACCCATCCGCAGTTTGAGTCCCTGGAGGCCCGGCTGTTGCTGGCCGCCTTTGCCATCAGCGACGTCACCCAGGCGGAGGGAAACG
>Ga0315273_10011914_pt1 | contig 11131 bp, 8 predicted proteins | sample YL17G02_0_MG_FD_205753 | JGI IMG/M metagenome (GOLD analysis project Ga0315273, IMG submission 205753) | Sediment microbial communities from Yellowstone Lake, YNP, Wyoming, USA - YL17G02_0 | ecosystem: Environmental > Aquatic > Freshwater > Lake > Sediment | place: USA: Wyoming | collected...
ATCAAGCGCTTCATGGAGCACCTGAACCCGCGGGGCGCGCGCGTCGTGGCACTCGAAAAACCGACGGAAGCGGAGCGCGGAGAGTGGTATTTCCAGCGGTACGTGCGCCATCTGCCGACCGCCGGCGAGATCGTGCTGTTCGATCGCTCGTGGTACAACCGCGCGGGCGTCGAGCGCGTCATGGAATTCTGCACGCAGCAGGAGTATCTGGAATTCATGCGGCAGACGCCGGAATTCGAGCGCATGCTGGTCCACAACAACATCCGGCTGATCAAGTTCTGGTTCTCCGTGAGTCGGCGGGAGCAGCGCCGGCGCTTCAAGGAGCGCGAGGCCCACCCGCTCAAGCAATGGAAGCTGTCTCCGATCGATCTCGCCTCCCTCGACAAGTGGGAGGAATACACGAAGGCCAAGGAAGCGACGTTCTTCTATACCGACACGGCCGACGCGCCGTGGACGGTGATCAAATCCGATTGCAAGAAGCGGGCGCGCTTGAACGCGCTGCGCTACGTTCTGCACGGCCTCCCGTACTCCCGCAAGGACATCGACCGCATCGGCTCGCTCGACGCGCTGCTCGTGGGGCGCGCGCAGGTGGTGTTCGAGCAGGGCGAAATGGTGAATGCGCCGCTGCTCTGACCCTGCACCGCCTCTCAGTGCCCGCCCGGCCGCCCGAAGGGCACTGAGCGCGGCCTCCGTGATGTCGTACCCAATGCGTTGCGTCGTGGCGTCGGCCGCCACCCGTGCTCGCAGACGCGCCCTTCGGGCCTTGGCTTCGCCCTGCTCGCGCGGGCGTCCCGCGGGGGGCAGCGAACCAAGTGAGCGTGGGGGCCGTTCATCTCAGGCACGCAGCCGCGCGTTTTCCGGATCGAACGGGGACTCGCCGAGCACGGTGGCCTTCCGGCGCTCGCCAAGTATCTCGATCTCCATTTCCGCGCCGACCCCGGCGTGCTCCGGCTTGACATAGGCGAGCGCGAGACTCTTGCCGAGCACGTGTCCGTAGCATCCGGCAGTCGCGCGCCCGACGAGCGAACCGTGCGCGAACAAGGGCTCGTTGCCGAGCGGATCGGCATCGGTCACGCCATGCACTTCGAGCGTGACGAAGCGATGCGGCGCCCCGGCGGCCAACTGCCGCGCGAGCGCCGCCTTGCCGATGAATTCGCCCTTGTTCATGCGGACGAAGCGGTCGAGACCCGCCTCGAGCGGCGTGTATTCCGGCGTGAGATCCGAACCCCACATCCGGTACGACTTCTCGATTCGCATCGACTCCATCGCGCGCATGCCGACCATGCCGATGCCGAATTCGCGGCCGGCGGCGAAGAGCGCATCGAACAGGCCGTTCGCGTACTCGATCGGGAAATGCAGCTCCCAACCCAGTTCGCCGATGAAGTTGACGCGGAGCGCGAAGACGTCGGTGGCCAACCCGGCCTCGATCACCTGGCCGCAGAGCCACGGAAAGCTCCCGTTGTCGAGCGGGACATCGGTCAATTTCGCCAGCACGTCGCGCGCGTTGGGTCCCGCGACGACGAACGTGCCGCGGCGGGTGGTGACGTTGGAGAGCTCGACGGTCCGGTCGCTCGGCAGCATCTTGCGGAGGTAGTCGCTGTCGTAGCGCTCGCCGGCGCCGGCGCTCACGACGTAGAAACGATGCGGGGCGAGTTTCGTGATCGTGAATTCGGAGCGTATCCCGCCGTTCTTCGTCAGCGCGTGGCACAAGGCAATCCGGCCCGGCTTGACGGGGACCTTGTTCGCAACCAGCGAATCGAGCCAGGCCTCGGCACCGGGACCGGTCACCTCGTGCTTGGTGAACGGCGTGAGGTCGATGACGCCTACCTTCCCGCGCATCAGCCGGCACTCGTTGCCGACAGGCTCGAAGTAATTGCTGCGCCGGAAGCTCCACACGTCTTTCCGCGCGACCCCCGCCGGCGCGAACCAGTTGGCACGCTCCCAGCCGTAGCGCTGCCCCCAGACGGCCCCCATCTGGCTCAGTTTCTCGTACACCGGGCTGGTCTTGGCCGGCCGGGCATCCGGGCGTTCTTCGTCGGGATAGTGGATCGTGAAGACAGAGCGATACGTCTCCTCGTTCTTGCTCACGGTAAAGCGCTTGCTCGTGTAGGCTCCGAAACGCCTCGGATCGACGGCGAGCATGTCGATGCCGGGCTCGCCCTCGACGATCCATTCCGCGAGCTGCCATCCCGCGCCGCCGGCCGCCGTGACGCCGAAACTGTGGCCTTCGTTCAGCCAGACATTGCGCACCCCCCACGCCGGACCGACCAGCGGGCTGCCGTCCGGCGTATAGGCGATCGGGCCGTTCACGATGGTCTTGATGCCGCAATGCTCGAGGCAGGGCACGCGCTTCATCGCGGCTTCGACGTGCGGCAGCAGGCGATCGAGGTCCCCCGGGAACAGCTCCTTGCCGAAGTGGCCGGGAACGCCGTCCGCGAAGCGCGCCGGCGCGCCTTTCTCGTACGGGCCGAGAATCCAGCCCATGCGCTCTTCGCGCAGGTAGTAGGAGGCGTCGGATTCGCGCAGCACCGCTAGCTCGCGGCCGCCGCCGCCGCGATACGCCTTCAGCTCGGCCGATTCGTCATAGACGATGTATTGGTGCTCGACCGGAACTGACGGCACGTTGAGGCCGAATTTCCGGCCGATCTCGCGGGCGTAGTTGCCGGTTGCGCACACGACGTGCTCGCAGACGATGTCGCCCATGTTCGTCGTGATTTTCCATTCGCCCGACGCGGTACGCTCGACGCCCAGCATCTCGGTCTCAACGCAGATCTCGGCGCCCGCCGCGCGCGCGCCACGTCGCAATGCCATCGTGAGATCGACCGGCGCGATGTGGCCGTCGTCGGGGTGGTAGAGCGCGCCGACGATTTTCGGCGTGTCGACGCCGTCGCCGAGGTTCACGAGCGGCCACAACGCCTTCACCTCGGCGGGGCTGATGATCTGGAACGGCACGCCGATGGTGTTGGCCGTGCCGCAGTACTTGAGGTATTCGTCCATGCGGTCGCGGCACGTCGCGAGGCGCAGGTTGCCGGTGACGTGAAAGCTCACTTCCTGCCCGGTCTCCTCCGGCAGGCGCTTGTAGAGATCGACCGAGTACTTGTGCAGCTGGCCGACGGTATAGCTCATGTTGAACAGCGGCAACAGCCCGGCCGCATGCCAGGTCGACCCCGCCGTGAGCTCGGTGCGTTCGAGCAACGTCACATCGGACCAGCCCTTTTTGGTCAGATGGTAGAGCGTGCTGACGCCGACGACTCCGCCGCCGATCACCACCACCCGCGCATGCGTCTTCATGGTTTCTTTTCCCTGATTGTTGGGCCGCCCGCCCGTGCCATCGCTGCAGCGGATACCGGAGTTTAGCCAGCCGGCGAGCGAAGATCACGCAATTTGCGACCGCGAATTCTCCAAAAGCGTCACAGGGTTCGAGCGGGCTCCGCGCCTTCGTGCCTGAAGCGTCGCCTCCAGCCCTGCGTCCGCCGCTTCGTTTATCCTTTGCCTGTGTCCCTCCTGACCCTGCAGGATGCCGAGCTCGCGTTCGGCCTCCATCCTCTGCTCGACCGCGCCAACCTCGTCGTCGGCGACGGCGAGCGCATCGGCCTCATCGGCCGCAATGGCACCGGCAAGTCGTCGCTGCTCAAGGTCGTCGCGGGGCTCGCTTCGCTCGACGACGGGCAGATCAAGCGGCGCGACGGGCTCGCCGTCGTGCTGGTCGAACAGGAGCCGGAGCTGCCGCGCGCATCCTCCTTGCGCGAGAGCCTCGCCGCCCGCGGCAAGCTCGACGCGATCCCCGACGAGCGCGAGCGGTGGCGAACCGAAGCGCGGCTCGTCGAATTCCTGCATCGCTTCGGTCTCGACGAGGCGACCGTCCCCGAGTCGGCGTCCGGCGGCGAGAAGAAGCGCGCGGCACTGGCCCTGGCGCTGGCCCTCGCGCCGGATCTGCTGCTCCTCGACGAACCGACCAATCACCTCGATCTCGACGGCATCACGCTGGTCGAGGAGCTCGTCGCGAAGCAGCCGGCGTCCATCGTGATCACGCACGACCGCGCGTTCCTCGATCGCGTGGTCACCCGGATCGTCGAACTCGATCGCGGCCTGCTGCGCTCGTACCCCGGCAACTTCACCGCGTACGAAGCCCGCAAGGCCGGCGAGCTTGCGGCGGAGGCGGTGGCGCATCGCAAGTTCGACCAGTTCTGGGCGCAGGAGGAAGCGTGGATCCGCAAAGGGATCGAGGCGCGCCGCACGCGCGACGAGGGTCGCGTGCGTCGGCTCGAGTCGCTGCGGCGCGAGCGCGGGGAGCGCCGGGCACGTCTAGGCACCGTGAGGCTCGCCGTCGACGCCGGCGAACGCTCCGGCCGGCTGGTCGCGGAGCTGTCCCACGTCACCAAGGGTTTCGGCGGGCGCGCACTGGTGCGCGATCTCACGCTGCGCGTCATGCGTGGCGACCGGCTGGGGCTCATTGGCGCCAACGGTGCAGGCAAGACGACGCTGCTGAAGCTGATCCTCGGCACGCTGCCGCCGGACTCGGGCACGGTCAAGCTCGGCACCAAGCTCCGGATCGCCTATTTCGACCAACTGCGCGAGCAACTGGACGGCGAACGCACGCTCGCCGAGACGATCAGCCCCGGCTCCGACTGGGTCGAAACCGCCGGCGGGCGCAAGCACGTGCTCTCGTACCTGGCCGATTTTCTGTTTCCGCCGCAACGCGCCGACACGCCGGTCCGGGCGCTCTCCGGCGGCGAGCGCAACCGTCTGCTGCTGGCGCGGCTCTTCGCGCTCCCGGCGAATCTCCTCGTGCTCGACGAGCCGACGAACGATCTCGACATCGAATCACTCGAGCTCCTGGAGGCCACGTTGCAATCGTATCCCGGCACGCTGCTGCTGGTGAGCCACGACCGGGTCTTTCTCGACAACGTGGTGACGCAGACGCTGGCGGCGGACCCTGGCGGCACGGGAACATGGAAAGAGTACGTCGGCGGATACAGCGACTGGGTGGCGCAGCGCGCGCCGGGAGCTGCCGTCATCGCGCGTTCCGGACGCGACACGGGCAAGGCAACGGGCGCCTCACGCGCCCCCCCCGAGACGCCGCGCGGCACGACGGCCGGCGCGAAGCTCACTTATGCGGAACGGCGCGAACTGGCGGCGCTGCCGGAGGCGCTCGAAGCGCTGGAGCGCGAGCAGCATGCACTCACGGAGCGAATGTGTCGCACGGACTACCACAAAGAGAGCGTCGAGGCGATCAAGGCGGACAGGAGGCGGGCCGAGGAAATCGAGCACGCCCTCGCGCGGAACTTCGAGCGCTGGGGAGAACTCGACGCCCGAAAAACCGGATCGGCGCCAGAATAGCGCCGGGCTCGACGGCCGCCAGACCGGCGTCACCCAACGCAGTGCCGCCCCCCGCGCGACAGGTGCCTGTCCGCGACCCGCATGTCGCCCTCCGACACGCCTGGGTCGCTACGCCGCCAGCAGCGCCCCGCCGCGCCGTTTACCATGCTCGCTGGCCGACCGTCCGCCATGGCTGTCCTTGGGCGGATGACCCACCGAACGAGGGGAAACACAGGTGCCCGACAACGTCGACGACGATCTGGATCTCAACAGCCTCAACAACGAGGATCTCGTGCTGCAGGTCCACGACGACCTCTACAACGGCCTTCGCGCCGAGGTGATCGAGGCGACGAACATCCTGCTCTCCCGCGACTGGTCCCCGGATCGCGTGCTGAACGACGCGCTGGTCGAGGGAATGCGCATCGTCGGCGTCGATTTCCGGGATGGCATTCTGTTCGTGCCCGAAGTGCTGCTCGCGGCCAACTCCATGAAAGGCGGCATGGAGATCCTGCGGCCGCTGCTCGCCGAAACCGGCGTCGAGCCCATCGGGAAAATGGTGATCGGCACCGTCAAGGGAGACATTCACGACATCGGCAAGAACCTGGTCGCCATGATGATGGAAGGCGCCGGGTTCGAAGTGATCGACCTCGGCATCAACAACCCGGTCGAGAAGTACCTCGCGGCACTGGCCGAGCACAAGCCGGACATCCTGGGCCTCTCCGCGCTGCTCACGACGACAATGCCGTACATGAAGGTCGTGATCGACACGATGAAGGACCAGGGCATCCGCGACGACTACATCGTGCTGGTCGGCGGCGCTCCGTTGAACGAGGCCTTCGGCAAGGCGGTCGGCGCCGACGCCTACTGCCGCGATGCGGCGATTGCCGTGGAGACAGCCAAGGCGCTGATCGCCGCCCGACGCGCGGCCCGAGCGGCGGGTTGATCGGCCGGCGCGCGCATGGGTAGCCGGCCTCGAGTACTCGTGATTGCCTGCGGCGCGCTCGCCCGCGAAATCGCGGCGTTGCGCCGTGCGAACGATTGGCCGCATCTCGACGTGAAGTGCCTTCCCGCGGATTTGCACAACCACCCGCGGCGCATTCCGGGCGCCGTGCGCGACACGATACGCGCGAATCGCGGCAAGTACGCGTCGATCTTCGTCGCGTACGGGGACTGCGGCACCGGAGGCGAACTGGACGCCATGCTTTCCCGGGAGCAAGTCGAGCGCATTCCTGGCGCCCATTGCTACGAATTCTTTGCCGGCAGCGACACCTTCGCGACCCTCGCCGACGCCGAGCCCGGCACGTTCTACCTCACCGATTTCCTGCTCCGCCACTTCGATCGGTTGGTGATCCGCGGCCTCGGGCTCGATCGCCATCCCGAACTCGCCGCGCAGTACTTCGGCAACTACCGGCGCCTCATCTATCTGGCGCAGGTCGACGCGCCGGAACGGATAGCCGCAGCGCGCGCCGCGTCCGAGCGGCTGGGCCTCGCGTTCGCCCATCGGGTCACGGGCTACGGCGGGCTCGAGAGAAGTCTCCGCACGGTTGCCGACCCGGCGCCCCTATGGCGAAGCTGATCGTCATCTCCTGGCGCGACGTGCCCTCGCAGGTCGTCGTGCGGCAGGGTCGCGACACCGTGCGCGTACAGCTTTCGGCGCGGTTCCAGGAAGCCGTCGACCGCGCGGCGATGCGCGCGGGAAAGGGCCAGTCGGACGCCTACATCGCGGATTGGAAGCGTGGCGAGCCGCGCGAGTGCGGCAACGACATGAAGGCGGAGGCGATTGCCGAGGTGGCCCGGTTCGAGGCGCTGTACAGCGACGCCGACCTCGAGCGGCTGATCCGCGCGAAAGGCGTCGCCGCTACGGCTGCGCCCGCGGCGCCGGGACCGCCGGCGGATCCCTGATGCGCGCCGCGCGGCACTGGTCGGTGCGCCATGCGCGCGGGCTCGAGACCTGTTATCGGCTGCTCGAACGCGCCGCGGTGGCGCTCCATCCGGTATGGCGGCGGTTGGGCTACGCGCGCATCGAGCGACCGGTTGCCGTCATGGAGCGAGCCGTCAAGGGATTCCTGTTCGACTGCACGATGTGCGGGCAGTGCGTGCTGAGCTCGACCGGCATGTCCTGCCCGATGAACTGCCCGAAGGAGCTGCGCAACGGACCCTGCGGCGGGGTGCGCGCCGACGGCCGCTGCGAAGTGGATCCGCAGATGAAGTGCGTCTGGGTCGAGGCGATTGCCGGCAGCGCGCGGATGCGCGACGGCAGCGCGGCCTTGCACGTTGTGCAGTTTGCGGTGGACAGAAGGCTCGAGGGGCGCTCGTCGTGGCTCGCCGTGGCGCGCGAGAAATCGGCGCCGGTCGGCGGAACAACTTGAAGTTCGAAGACGAACCGGTGCCCGGCTATCCGCTGCCGATCCTGCCGGGCCACACGTCGCCCGGCCGCCTCGAGCGCGTGCTGCGGGCCGGCGCCTTCGCGGTGACGACCGAGCTCGATCCGCCGGATTCCGCCGATCCCGAAGACGTCTATCGCCGCGCCCGCGTGTTCGACGGCTACGTCGACGCCATCAACGCGACCGACGGCAGCGGCGCCAACTGCCACATGTCCAGCCTGGCCGTCTGCGCGCTGCTGACGCGCGTCGGCTACGCGCCGGTGATGCAGATCTCGTGCCGCGACCGGAACCGCATCGCGATCCAGGGCGACATCCTGGGCGGCGCCGCGATGGGCGTATGCAACATCCTGTGCCTCACCGGCGACGGTGTGGCCGCCGGCGATCATCCGCAGGCAAAACCGGTGTTCGACCTCGACTGCATGACGCTGCTCGAGATCGGCACCACGCTGCGCGATGCGCACCGGTTCCAGAGCGGCCGCAAGGTGACCTTCGCGCCGCGGGTGTTCTTCGGCGCCGCCGAGAACCCGTTCGCGCCGCCCTTCGCATGGCGCCCGTTCCGGCTCGCGAAGAAAATCGCCGCCGGCGCGCAGTTCATTCAGACGCAATACTGCTTCGATGTCCCCCGTCTCAAGACCTTCATGGCGCAAGTCGGCGATCTGGGATTGCTCGACCGCGCCTTCATCCTCGTTGGCGTGGGGCCACTGCGCTCGGCGAAGGCCGCGGAATGGATGCGCACGCACGTGCCCGGCGTCCACATCCCGGACAACGTCATCCGGCGCATGGCCGGCGCCGAGAACCAGGCGCGCGAGGGCCGCCGGCTCTGCATCGATCTCATAAGTGAAATCCGCGCGATCAAGGGCGTTTCCGGCGTCCACGTGATGGCCTACCGGCAGGAAGAAGCGGTGGCCGAGGTGATCACCGAATCCGGCGCACTGAACGGCCGTGCGCCGTGGCATCCCGACCCCAATGTTGATCTGCAACCCAAGCGAGCCACCTCATGACCGACACCGTCATCAGTTCCGCCACGCGCGAAGTGGTCATCGGCTTTGACCGGCCGTTCGTGATCATCGGCGAGCGCATCAACCCGACCGGACGCAAGATCCTCGCCGCCGAGATGGCCGCCGGCGACTTCACACGCGTGACGGCGGACGCGCTGGCGCAGGTGGAAGCCGGCGCGCACATGCTGGACGTCAACGCGGGGATTCCGCTGGCCGACGAACCGGCGATTTTGGCGCGCGCGATCCTGCTGGTGCAGTCGATCACCGACGTGCCGCTGTCGATCGATTCGTCCATCGTCGCGGCGCTCGCGGCCGGGCTCGCGGTCTACCAGGGCAAGGCGCTCGTGAATTCCGTCACCGGCGAAGAGGAACGCCTCGAATCCGTGCTGCCGCTCGTGAAGAAATACGGCGCCGCGGTCGTCGCCATTTCCAACGACGAGACCGGCATCTCGCAGGATCCCGACGTTCGGTTCGCCGTGGCGAAGAAGATCGTCGAGCGCGCGGCCGACTACGGCATTCCCGCGAGCGACATCGTCATCGACCCGCTGGTGATGCCCATCGGCGCCATCCGCATGGCCGGCGTGCAGGTGATGCAGCTCGTGCACCGGCTGCGCACCGAACTGAAGGTCAACACGACGTGCGGCGCGTCCAACGTGAGCTTCGGCCTGCCGCAGCGCGACGGCATCAACACGGCGTTCCTGACGATGGCCATCGCTTCGGGGCTCACTTCGGCGATCACCAATCCGCTGCACCCCGAGATCGTCAAGGCGTGCATGGCGGCCGACGTGATGATGGGTCACGACGCCGATTGCACGCAGTGGATACGCAGGTTCCGCGAGACGCCGCCGCCCGGTGCCGACGGCGAAGCCTCGCGTGGCCGGCGCGAAGTCGGACGGCGGAAGCGCGCGTGATGGGCGCCCGAGGCAGATCCTGCGCATTTCCGGGTACCTACCGAAGGGATCGGCAGTGAGCAACCTAGACGCACTGGTCGTATTCACGCCCTCGGGCCGGCGCGCGCGCGTTCCCGTCGGCACGCCGCTGTTGCACGCGGCGCGCTCGCTCGGTGTGGACATCGACTCGGTGTGCGGCGGGCGCGGCCTGTGCGGCCGCTGCCAGGTCCTGCTGGCGGAAGGCGATTTCGCGAAGCACGGCGTGACGTCGCGCGCCGAAAACCTGTCGCCGTTCGGCGCCGTCGAGCAGGAATTCTGCCGCCACCAGCCATTGGCGCCCGGGCGCCGGCTGTCGTGCTCGACGCTGGTCCTGGGCGACGTCGTGATCGACGTGCCGTCCGACAGCCAGGTGCACCGGCAGGTCGTGCGCAAGGCCGCCGAGGCCCACGACATCGAGCTCGATCCCGTCGTGCGTCTGCATTACGTCGAAGTGCAGCCGCCCGACATGCACGATCCGTCCGGCGATCTGAGGCGCCTCGAGGACGCGCTCGACTTCGAGTGGCGGCTGACAGGACTCGCCTGCGACGTCCGCGTGCTGCAGCAGCTGCAGCCCGCGCTGCGCCAGGGCGGCTGGAAAGTGACGGTGGCGGTGCACGGCGGAAGCCAGATCATTGCCGTGTGGCCGGGTTTCCGCGAACGCGTCTACGGCATCGCCATCGACGTGGGGTCGACGACGATCGCCGCGCATCTGTGCGACCTTTCCAGCGGCGAGGTCGTGGCCGCGGCTGGCGCGATGAATCCGCAGATCCGCTTCGGTGAAGACCTGATGAGCCGCGTGTCCTGGGTGATGATGAATCCCGGCGGCGAGAAGGAACTGACCGACATCGTGCGCGGCGCGATCAACGGCCTCGCCACCGATGTCGCGCGGCAGGCGGGCATCGCGCGCGAGGACATCCTCGAAGCGACCTTCGTCGGCAATCCGATCATGCACCACCTGCTGCTCGGCATCAGTCCGCTCGAACTCGGCGGCGCGCCGTTTGCCCTGTCGACCGACTCCGCGTTGACCCTCTGGGCGACCGAAATCGATTTCGCCATTCACCGCAACGCGCGCATCTACGTGCTGCCGTGCATCGCCGGGCACGTGGGCGCCGACGCCGCGGGCGTCGTGCTCGCCGAGCGGCCGGACCTGTCGGACGAGATGACATTGCTGGTCGACATCGGCACCAATGCCGAGATCGTGCTCGGCAATCAAAAGCGTCTCCTTGCCTGCTCGAGCCCCACCGGGCCCGCGTTCGAAGGCGCGCAGATCAGTTGCGGCCAGCGCGCGGCGCCGGGCGCCATCGAGCGCGTGCGCATCGATCCCGTGACGCTCGAACCGCGCGTCAAGGTGATCGGCTGCGAACGGTGGTCGAACGAGCCCGGCTTCGCGGCAGCGACTGCCGCGACCGGCGTCACCGGCATCTGCGGCTCGGGGATCATCGAGGTCGTCGCGGAGCTGTATCTCGCCGGCGTGATCCGGCAGGACGGCACCATCGACGGC
>Ga0315273_10011917_pt1 | contig 11130 bp, 8 predicted proteins | sample YL17G02_0_MG_FD_205753 | JGI IMG/M metagenome (GOLD analysis project Ga0315273, IMG submission 205753) | Sediment microbial communities from Yellowstone Lake, YNP, Wyoming, USA - YL17G02_0 | ecosystem: Environmental > Aquatic > Freshwater > Lake > Sediment | place: USA: Wyoming | collected...
TGATATCGCTATTGGGAATGAATCGGCTCAACTGCTGTTCGAGACGGTCGCATTCAGCAAATGCTGCCTGTGCGGCATTTCGAGCATACACAGGGTCTGGATGTATGATGAATATCTCGAACACGGTCGCCATGGCCTGATGAGCGAATTTGTACAGATTCTGCAACTTGTTGAAATCGTATTCGAAATAGATATCATCCTGCTGCGTGTTCATTTTTGCCTTATATGTTCCAATAAGTCCTGCCGGATATAAGCGTTAAGCTCAACTCCGGGGCGAAGATAAATCGGCTTGTCAGTAAGCAACACATACAGATGCCGCTCCCCTGCCGGAGCCGTTTCATACAGACGTTTGCTCAGCGCAGGCTCAAGCGAGGCATAAACAATGATAATATCAGCACGCGCCGCATTCGGGTCCACCTTTGAGTGCCATCCTACACGTCCAAGCGTGCGAAGATACCATGGCAGCGGCCAATAATCGTCTCCGGGACAGATTACTTCCACCTGCGTACGGTCGTTGTCAGGCAATGCGGAAATGGTGTTGACCACCGCGCGGCTCAGTTCGGGTATGTCCGTGGTGGTCTGGGCATAGATATAGGGATTGCACGGATCCGCATAGTATTTGAAATTCAACGACACGGCCTGCCAGGCCTGCTGCGCAGCAAGTATGCAGATGGCCGTACAAAGGATCCGCCTATACAGTTTTTTTTCGAGCAAACCAAATAGCCGGGAAAATGCAAGGGCAGCGAGCAATAACATGCCGGGCAAAAAGTTTATCAGACACCATGGCGTTTTGTATGGGATAGAGCAATACACAATTATGGTCAAAAGCGTATAAAGGGCAACGAATTGCCACATGCGTTTGTTGGCCGGTGTTCTATCGGCAAATGCGACGATGCCGCCACAAACCGAAAGAGCCATTAGTACAAGCGAGCTGATATCCGGCAGCCGGCCGCACTTTGGCGAAAGCATCACTGCAAAATAATAATACCATGGGTGTATGTGAAATGCGTTTTCTTTGGCCCGATCGAAATACGTGCCGTACGCTTTGATGGAATCCAGCACACCGGCGGGATTGCTCAGGAATGATGAATAGAATAAGGCAGACGTAACGGCGGCACAGACGAGCAGAACCAGAACAGATGGCAGCGTTACCGGAAGTTTCGACTTGCCGTTCCCGAACCGTCCAAAAAAGGACATCAACAAAATCGTTCCAATGCTGCACAAAATCACAACCAGAAATGTTTCTTTTGTGGCATGCGCCAGCCCTGCGAAGACACCCGCACCAGCGGCAAAAACTATACGTCCTGTCTGGAGAAACTTAAATCCCAAAATAATAAATCCGATGGTAAAACACACAAGCAGCGTTTCTTGTATGTAGTACCGGCTGTAAAAAGTCAATGCAGGTGAAGCAGCGATGAGCAAAGCTGCAATTGCGGCAGGCAGATAACCAAGTTCTTTGCGAACAATAAGCAAAAGCGGTATGAGCATCACCCCAAAGACTGCAGGAACGACTCGCAGCGTAAATTCATTAACCTGGGCTATCGTGTGTTGACGTAAGAGGCAGGCAGGAATGAGCGTAAAGTAATTGAGTGTGGGGCCGTGAAATTCAACCGGATCATAAACGTATATCCCCTGCTCTAAAAGCTCACCAAACTTGACGGCATGGACCGCCTCGTCGGTGTGCATGGGGCGATGTGTGAGCCTTGGCAAACGCAGCGCCGCCGCACCGATTGTCGCTGCCAGAATAAGTATGACACAAGTTCTGGGCGAGATCATTTTATCAGCTTGCCATATATTTCCACTTCGATATAGTGATTGAGATCGTTTGCGTTATTGCCATTGCTGTACAATCGTACATACCGGCCGCGAACACCTTTTGCGTCGATTAGCTTGCCCTCGGACGTCTCGACATAATTTTTATTATTGCCGACCCCCAGGCCTGCGGTGTTGTCATTATCATTGTTAAAAATGGTTTTTACATTGGTTATAAAATCGCTGTCATCGGCGACCTGAACGACAACGTCCTTATACACCCGCGCGGTCAAATGATAATGCCAGACCACGATGGCATAGATGTCCGCTTCAGCGCCAAGGTCGATAGTAATAAATTGCACGCCGGGACCAAGTTCGACGTAACTGCCGTCAATGCCTTCTTTGTCACCGTTGGTGAGCATATCCAGTTCGCCGGTTATAGGCTGTTCAAAGCTGCTGGCAACAGGCTTGTGAATCGCAAGGTTGACCGTTTCTTTCGGTGCCAAAAATGGAGCACGAGGCTTGTTGGAAGGCGTTTCGAGATTGGGGGTCTGTATGTTCTGTGGAGTACCGATGAACCTCGGCTTGGGCAGCTTGATATCAATTGTAACCATGTCCGATGCCGCGGCGGCATTTGAATCTGCTGCGGCCTTATTGGACTCAGAGTTTTGCGATTGTGCCGGAACTTGCGGGGTCTGGGCATCGTTGCTTTTTTTGCAGGAAGTCAGCAGAGCAAGTGCCAGTATGGCAGCAGTTACCATGCGTACCGTATAAACAATAGTTAGTTTCATATCTGATCCTTACCTAAAAACTAAACCGTTTCAGCAGAAGATATCTTTTCGACTTTGTATCCTCCGCCAAACATGTCACGGACATATAGTACACCAAAAACGATGATAAGAACAATAGAAAATGGCGCAACAGCCCGAAATGAGAGCTTGCCTCCATAGTTCTCGGCTGGACCGAGGATATCTTTGGCTTTGGCGGCTGCATCCGAAGCAGGAGCCGAGACAATGATGCTGCGCAGTGCGTTTGCCGTATCTATCTTGGGCAGTTGGCCATAACTTTTATAGTTATCGATGACTTGCTTCGATAATGTTATAGCATGTCCAATATCGGCCCCTGTTTTGCCTTTCGCGGCAACCTGGAGTGCAGGCAAAGTTTCCACCGCTGACTCAAAGCATGCGATAGTCTGTGTGGGCGTCAGCCTGTCGTTAATATGGCTATCGGCCACACGACCCATCATCGGCGATGTTACCAGTCCAACACTGGCCATTCCGATACCGCCCATAAGAGCAAGTGCCAGAGCGCCGCCTTTGGGCACGCGTTCAGAGGTAAAGCCAAGCATTGTCGGCCAGAAGTAGCAGACACCCACTGCGAAGACGGTTCCGGCCATAATGGCCATTCCAAGGCTTGCGGTGAAGCTAAGCCACAAAAGACCCACACCGGCAATGATAGCTGAGCAAAGCAGTACGCCGGGCGGCGAAAGCCGATGTACGACCGGGCCTGCGTAATACCGTAAGACCGCCATCAAAAGATTGATCCACACTAACACCAGTATGCCGGGGATGCCTGCCGATTGCAGTACCGCCGGAACCCAGCGATTGGGGCCGAGTTCAAGCGAGGCGGTAATCATCATGCAGAAAAACAGCAGTATGAACAGAGGTCGCAAGAGTGTATTCCTGAACATCTGGCCAAACGAAACGCCTGACTGAAGACGTTCTGTGGCCGGAAACTTCTGCCTAAGGAACAGGATGCCGTATATGACCGTCGGCACGAGAATGACCGCGAGTTTTATCTGCCACGAAGTGATGCCCGTCTGGTCAAGGCCGAAAGCGATCAAGCCGCCGATGACTATGCCGCCCGGAAACCATACATGGAATTTATTGAGCATCTGGGTCTTTCGTTCGGGATAGATAGTAGTAACCAGCGGATTGCATGCGGCCTCTACAAGTCCGTTGCCCATGGCCAGAATGAGTGCACCCGAAAAAAGCACGATGAACGGTTCGTAGTGCAGCGACACCGAAATCTGTGCGGCAAATATCATCACAAGTACGCCTATTGAATGGCCTAAAAATGCCAGCCGCAGCAGAAACTTCATCCCCAGCGCATCGCACAACGGACCGAAAATAAATATAGAAATGGTAAAACCCCACAAAGCCGCTCCGCCGATCCACCCTACCTGCTCATTAGTAAGCACAAAATGCTCTTTAAGCGGCCCCATAATCGCGCCTATCATTGCAAATGCGACAGCCGTGGCGATAAGCGAAAAACAACTGCCAACAAAAAGCTTCCCGGGGTGAATCCTGATGAGTTCACCGACATTGCTTCGTGTTTCCATTATGCCTCCTTATTGTGGTTTTGCTTTTGATAGCACGCCGCCAGGTATACGTACCAGATGGCGGCAACGCTCAATAATAACGTGCTGTATCGGTGCAGGTAATAAAGAAACGCCTGCCCTTCAGTGCCAAATATAGAAAACATGCTCAACGTGCTCGATAGTATAACCGGAAGCGAAAGAACAAGCATTGACCAGAAGCAGATTCTCGAAATCAAAGCAGCTCTCGTTGGAGCATTTGACAGCGAATTTGATCCGGCAAGGAACAGTGCTGAAATCGCCAGGCTCGCCGCAAACACCGGCGCAGCCGTTGCGTGCACCATAAGAAGATACCCCGTCAGAGCCTTGCCTGTAACTATTACGGCATAAAAGCCTGTCAACATCAGCACCGCGGCACTCAGTATCGCCGCCAGATATGCCAGCGTTTTGAATGTACACAGATCAAACCGGATTGGCCCAGGGCTTAGTCTTGTGACTGTCGGCTTCGCGACAAAATAATGTACGGCGACCGCGATGAGACTAAAGCCTGTCGCAGCCGCAGTTACCGCTCTGAATATAATGCTCTGTTCCAACTTACTATCCCTTATTGCCGCCAAGTTTTTTGAGCACAACGCCCACAGCAGTCAGAAAACTAAACAGCAGTATTGCCCCGATGACCGCGCTGCTTGCAAGTGCCGTTATCTTAAGCCATGGTCTGAATACGAATGAAAAAGCAAATGCCTGCTCATAATCCGGATTGAGCTTTTGGAATTCAATCATCTTCACGCTCTTTTTGTGGTCGGCGTTAAACGAAGAATCAATCGGAGTTTCCGCAAACAAAAACGCTGAATCGACACTGTGGCAATCTGAGCAGCCCCGCACACCTAATGATTGTGCCGCCGGACGTATATCATGAGCGAATTGCCATGCATAAGGTTGAGCCAGCCGATGGTCATCACTGACGATCTTGTCGTTGACAATTCTGTGCACTTTGCCGCCGGCCACATAGACCGGCTCCAAAGAAGATGTTTGGGCAAGTACTTTGAGCACCCCCATAACCCTGTCTTCGCCAAGAATCGTCCAGCCGTCACTTTGTTTCAAATTCGGGTCTGTCAGGATCGTCTCTGCCACATCATAGACCCTCTGAGGATTCAGCATAACAATGTCTTTATCCTTCAAAAAGCCCCAGTAGGCGGGCCATAGCATTTTATTAGGCGCTATCTTACCATCGCCATTGCGGGCAAATATGGGCCAAACCAAATGCGGAAGTGAATCATCGGCCAGATTTGCATTATGAGTTCCGAGCCTGTGGGTCATCGATGTCTTGATTCTGCCGGCCGCAGCATTTGGCCAGGGTCCGCTGTGGCAAGCAGTGCATGTGAGTTTTTCAAAATGCACAAGCGGAATTCCTGCATGCCGCGGTTCGGGCGCTGCAAAACGGCCGTTTTGCGGCTGCGGCGAAACTGTATTGCCTATATGGCACGACTCGCAAGTCGTCACTGCCGCCAGCGGGCTTGATGATCCTTCGCCGACATAGCCTCGGATCGTCGCATGATTTAGCCCTTCACTATGACAATCCACACATTTCATGCCCGCAGCAATGTGAACATCCTCATCGACCAGCCATGCGCCCTTTGCCTGCCTTTGAGTGTCCTTGGTCGAATGGCATGCATAGCACCGCTGATTCGGTATTTTGTTCGAGATATTCAGCATCACTCTGTGACCGGAGTCAAAGATATCTTTTTTATATCTGATGCTTGGCGGCACCGCATCCGGGCTGTCCGGCAGTCGTGGCATTTCAAGGTCGAACGTGTTGGGCATGTTCTTAGCCGAGCCGCTCACCTCTGCCAAGCCGCTCGATGCCGCCGCAACCCACCTGAAATTTTGTCTGACAACCTGCGCAAAATGTTCCGCATGGTCCTGACCGGCCGACAGGTTGTGGCATGCAAAGCAGTTTATTTCGAATTTTCCGGAAACAAATGTCCGAATAAGCTCATTGGGATCAGATGGAACGAGTTCGCCGCATCCCCCGCCTGGGGTCATTGCGCCGAACGTCCCTGCAAACTTCCAAGTGCTGATATCAGCCTGCTCGGGCTTGAACGTCCCCAGCCAATCGCGGTACGAAAGGGGAACTTCGGTGCCAGTTAGCGGATCAGCGACTATCCAGGGCTCTCCATTTCGCTCTCCCTGCCTTTGCGCAAATGGATTGAAATGCCAACCTGTGCTTATTTCGTTATAGTCGTGGCATTTGCCGCAGGTATAACGGGTGGAAAACGGCATCACGGGCTTCTCCTCCCCAGTGATGAGGTTATTGCTGTCATCATAAAGCGGTATCAGGTGCACCGCCGTCGCTCTGCTGCCGCTGTTTTCATCACCAAGCAATCGACCGCTGGCCGCATACGAGTCTACTGTTACTGACCAGCAGACGATGGCCATCCACACACAGATCGCAACAATTATTTTTCTAAGCGGCATTGCTGGCTAAACCTTAAAATCTTCGGGATTGAACATCAGCTTGCTGTCTGCAGCAATGGCATCATTCACCTTCAGTACAGTAACTGCCGTCGCATAAGCATCTTCTGCTGGACAGTTGAGCGAGGCCTTGCCGCAAATAGCGTCAAAAAAGTTCTGAAGGTGCGGCTTATGATACGGGTCGTTGAACTTGACCGGCAACGCGTAACTTGGGGGCGCTATGGTTTCACGCACGTCCAGAACCGCACCGGTCTGCTTCTTTTCTTCTTTTTCCACCGGCGCAAGCAGATAGCCTTTTTTCACCCACTGGTCCCATTTCTCCGCCGGCACCCAGCCTTCTTTGAATATTCCGCTGCGGCCAGCCGATTCGGAAATCAAAATCGTTCCCTCATCTCCCATGAAAGTCTCGTAGTAACCACCGTTGGAATTGGTCGTTATCGTCTGGTAGGTTGCCCTCGCTATGCCGGACGGTGTCTCAAATTCGTAGACGGCTATCACGTTATCATACCACTGTCTGCCCTTCCAGTAATCGGTGCCGCCGCTGGCCATCACCGAACGCGGCGACTTATCACCAAGAAACCATCTAAAAATGTCAATCTGGTGAGAGCCGAGGTCCACGATAGGTCCGCCACCGAGGCCTTTATACCATCGCCAGTTACAAAACTGCTGCATCGACTCAAAACCATACTTATTAAGTGTTGCAGCGGGAATCGCCGCCTTTTCAGGATAACCAAGGTCTTCACACGCCGCCTTACTTCTGTTCCATTGGCCGTACATCGTTGTGATTCGGCCGGGAACATGCGCTTCCTTTATAAGCTTTTCATAGCAGTGCAGATACCTCGGGTTGCTTCTTCTCTGGTGTCCTATCTGAAGAAGCTTGCCGGTTTGCCGGGCAGCCGCCACCATCCGCCTTGCTCCTTCCAGCGTGTTGGACATTTCCTTCTCACAGTACACATGCAGACCAGCATTGAGCGAAGCGATGGTGTGCTCGGCGTGCCAAAAATCAGGAGTAGCGATAAGTATCGCATCAAGGTCATTCTCGGCAGCCAGCATGTCTGTATAATCCGTGTATGAATTAACATCCTGCTTGTACGCTTTGAGAATTCTGGATACCCGCGTGAGATTATGTTCAGCCCAGATATCGCAGACGGCTTTGAACCTGATATTTGGAATTCGCAGGCAGGCGTCCATAAGAACCTGTCCCTGCGCTCCAGCGCCGAGAAGTGCGACATTTAACTGGTCGCCATTAGGTTTCGACTGTGGAGCCTGGGGCAAAATCTGGTCGGCATAAACGCGGCCCAACATCTGAGAAATCAACATCCCCGCTCCAGCGGTAGTGCTTGCCTTTAAGAAGCTTCTCCGGTCAACCTTATCGTTGATGTTTGTCTGACCCGGATTCGCGTGTTCTGTCATTATCACGACTCCACTTTAATTTCGGGCTATCTTCAGAACCGGCATATTCCAGACGTTTTCACCTTTGCACGGACAATCGGAATTAACGACATAAGGTGAACAAAACAGACTACCATAATTTTAAGTAGCATAATCTTATTCTTGACTTAAGTCAAGAATAAGATTATCTTTTGCGCCGCTCGATCTGGATTGCAAGGTTGCATATAAACTTACTTATATATTTCGAAAAAAGTTATTGATATAAGTAATGCATGTTTGAAATCAGAACGCAATTGAATTACAACTCAGCCTTTACAAAAGGAGTGCTGGTATGAAAAAACATCGGATTTCACGGCGGGAATTCATAGGCGGTGCGGCAGCGGCAATGGCATTCACATTTTTACCCAAAAACGTACTTGGACTTGACGGAACAAAGGCTCCCAGCAGCAAGCTCAACATAGCGTTCATTGGAGCAGCGGGCATGGGCAGGGTAAATATCGACAAGTGCAGCGGCGAAAACATAGTGGCGATATGCGATGTCGATGATGAGCGGGCAGCGGATACTTACAAGACGTACCCACAGGCCAAACGGTACAAAGATTTTAGGCGGATGCTGGAAAAGGAAAAGTCCATAGAGGCGGTCGTCGTCGCAACACCGGACCATACGCACGCGGTGGCGGCAATGATGGCAATGCAGATGGGCAGGCACGTTTACGTGCAAAAGCCGCTGGCACACACAATTTACGAGGCGAGGACGCTGACTGAGGCCGCGAGAAAATACAAGGTCGTAACACAGATGGGCAACCAGGGACACTCGGGCGATGGTGTGCGGCTGATGTGTGAATGGATATGGGATGGCGTGATCGGGCCAGTGCGAGAGGTGCATGCCTGGACAGACAGGCCTACGTGGCCGCAGGGCATTGACAGGCCCAAAGAGACGCCGCCGGTGCCCGCGGGGCTTGACTGGGACCTCTGGCTGGGACCGGCGCCGCAGCGGCCTTATCACCCGTGCTATCACCCGGGAATCTGGCGCGGATGGTTTGATTTCGGATGCGGGGCGCTCGGCGACATGGCGTGCCATCTGCTCGATCCGGTGTTTACCGTTCTCAAGCTGGGTTATCCCACGAGCGTCGAGGCATGCTGCTCGGAAGAGATAGACGAGCATTCACGCAAAAAAAAGAATACTGAGACTTGCCCGGACGCGTCGATTGTACGGCTCAAATTTCCGGCCCGCGGCGATATGCCGCCCGTGAAAGTGAATTGGTACGACGGCGGGCTCATGCCGGAAAGACCCGAAGAACTGGAGGATGGCCGACGGATGGGAGACGATATGGGAGGTGTGATATTTGTCGGCGACAAAGGCAAGCTGATGTGCTATTGCTACGGGTCTTCGCCGCAGCTGATACCCCTCAAAAGGATGCAGGAATACAAGAGGCCGCCCAAGACGCTGCCGAGAATTAAAGGCGGCGCGGACGGCCATGAGCAGAACTGGATAGATGCGTGTAAAGGCGAAGGCCAAGCCTGTTCTAATTTTGATTACGCAGGGACTTTCACGGAATGTGTGCTCATGGGAAACGTTGCCGTCAGATGTCCGGGCAAGCAACTGCTGTGGGATGGGGTGAATATGAAATTCACCAACGCACCCGAGGCCAATGAATTCGTCCAGAACCAGTACAGGGCTGGATGGAGTTTATAGAGCTAACGTCTTGCGAGCGCTTTTATCTGCTTTCCGGCAGTTCTCTAATCCAGATATTACGAAACCGCACCGGATTATTATGGTCCTGCAACTGAAGCGGCTCTTTGTCCCCGTGCACCTGATAGAATGACGGCTTCTTAGTGGTAAGCCCCTCAAGCTCACAGTTGTCCTGAACCATCACGCCATTTTGAAAAATGGTCATCCGGGCGGGTTTGATGCATTTATTGCCATTGAAATGTGGCCTGTGGAAGATGATATCATAGCTTTGCCATTGGCCGGGTGGCCTGCAAACATTAACCCAAGGCGGGCTTTGACTATAAATCGCACCCGCCATGCCCTCAAAGTAAGTGTCATTCTGATATGAATCCAAAACCTGAACTTCATACAGATTCATGAGAAATACTCCGCTGTTGCCCCGTTTCTGGTCGCTGCCTTTAACTTCGGCAGGAGTTGCCCATTCGATATGAAGTTGACAATCGCCAAACCCTCTTTTTGTTAGGATATTTCCGCTCTTGGGCACAACTTCCATATATCCGTTTTCAACCTTCCATTTTATCGGCGATTTGCCATCTGCACTTACCCACTGCGATACATCGTTGCCATCAAAGAGAATTATGGCATCTGAAGGTGGCTCGCCGCAATTGTTGCCAGGCGTAATCACGGGTGGAGTTTGCCAGACCTTGGCTTGCTGGCAATTACAGCCGGCTAAGCTTGCTAATATTGCTAATGAAGCCATGAATATGATTGTTGTTTTCACAAGAATGCCCCTTAATCCTATATTTCCAACGTCAGACCCTTTGAATTAGACTCTTCAACCTTCGATTCTACTTTTTTACCAAAATCTGCTTCGGATTACAAGAGGGAAATTATGATTGACGCTGAACACTTATTCATCCAGCGATTTTACTGCCGGGTAAATGTTGGCTACGATAGCTCTTGGAATACCTGCAACCTTACGGTACCCGTCTTTTCTATTAGAGAATAAAGAACCGGCTCCTTTCTACACACTCAAAATTAGGATAGTCGGTGAAATGTTTTAACCCGCGTAGTTGTGCAACCCAGGGAAAATTTTGGATAGATTTACCCAAAGCAGTGTAATCACAATCGCAACAGTACCCAAAATCGCCAAACCGCTGTTAATGCGGGCATGTTTTTTCCCAAACATATATCGGAAGTGAAAATACCCTGCATATACCAGCCACGATGCCAGCGACCACAACTCTTTAGGGTCCCAACCCCAATAATCGCCCCATGCCAGCTTTCCCCACCAGCTTCCCAGTATCAAGCCCAAAGTAAGAAGCGGAAATCCAAAGCAAATCATTCTGTATGTACCTTCTTCATAGTCGAGAAGATTTTCCTTTGCGTAGCCGGCCTTATCTTTCAGTTGGTAGAACGCCTGCACTGCTGCCTTGACCATTATCACATAAGACATCAGATATACTGCTACATGTGGTGTGAACAACCAGCTCTGCAAAGCAGGCGGCAGCTTCTGCGGCTCGGC
>Ga0315273_10011918_pt1 | contig 11130 bp, 7 predicted proteins | sample YL17G02_0_MG_FD_205753 | JGI IMG/M metagenome (GOLD analysis project Ga0315273, IMG submission 205753) | Sediment microbial communities from Yellowstone Lake, YNP, Wyoming, USA - YL17G02_0 | ecosystem: Environmental > Aquatic > Freshwater > Lake > Sediment | place: USA: Wyoming | collected...
ATCCTGGTTCCCGCCTGCGGCGGCAACAACGGTTCGAACCCGGCCGCCCCAACTGCTCAGACCCTCGAAGGTACATGGCGCGCCACGAGGGCCGAGTACGTGAGCGTCGCCAATTCCAGCAAGAGGGCCGATGTCGTCGCCCAGGGCACGACGGTCACAATGGTCTTCGCCGGAAGCAACTACACGTTCACGCAGACCGATCCCGGAAAGGCGCCGCAGGTTCAAACCGGCACGTGGTCAGCTTCTGTGGACATGATGACGTTGAGGCCGACTGGCGTCTCGTGGAGCCTGCAGTTTGACATGACGTTCAGCGGCAACAACTTGACGCTCAACGGCGCGAGCGTGGAGTTCGACTTCGCTGCCAACGGCGTCGTCGAACAGGCGAAACTCAACCTGACGCTCGTGCGGTAGAGCACCTGACCCAACCCGACGGGCCAGGAGCGTCTCGGCTGCCTGCTCGCCGCGGAAGCAGGCCGGCTTCTCACGCGGAGTCGTCCGGGCAGTCTTCAGGCCTTTGTCTCGTCCAGTTGGGCCTGGGGGGCCTCCGCGCCGGAGGGGGTCGCCTGTCCCTCCGCGCCCTCGGGCGCGACACCGTGAGCCTCGAGCAGACGGTCGTGACTGAGTCGGAGCCGGCCCTGCTCGACCTGGTCGACACCCATCGCGCTGATCGCCAACTGGCCCGTGTCAAGGCGTTCCACCCAGCCCTTGGCCCTCAGATACCACACGTGGAATTCCACTAGCTCGAGCGGAGTGCGAAGCAGACGCGCCACCTCGTACTCACCCAGTCCGGCGTTGTTCATGTTGCGACGGCGCTGAACGTACAGAAGCGAAAGCAGGTGCTCGCGGGTTTCCCTGTCATCGCCGAACGCGGTGCCGTCGCTCGCCTCCGACGCGAGCCTCCACTTGCGGTTCCAGTACTCCTGGTACTTGACGTCGTACCCGGCGCGGGTCTCCGAGTCGACGAGCACTTTGTGGGCCTCGACAACCTGACGGAACCGGTCCGAGTCCGCGGATTGTTCGTTATCGGGATGGAATCTCTTGGCAAGGTGCCGAAAGACGCGCTCGATGGTGCCGACGTCGGCGTTCGAACTCAACTGCAGCAGCTCGTAGTAATCAACAAACTCTGTGGCGCTCACCAGACACCCCCTCCGCCATCGCCAACACCGATTCATCCCGGTGGGGCAGGAAAACAGCTTAACTCACCGTGCCGTGATATCCGAAAGGCGAAATCGTCGCCGCCAGGTCCAGATTCGGCTCTCAAGATGCCGGGGGGAATTGCCGATAATAAAGTACTCAGGGCTGGCATTCTGAGATGAGCGTGTTGCCGACCCCTTTGCCGAAGTTCTGCGAATGCGGTTATCTGCCGGATCCTGTCGGGAGGACAGGGCCGATCAGGACCGGTTACTGAGAGAGCCATAGTGACTATACCGACAGGTGTCAGCGCGACGCGGCCATCCGACGAAACGCCCGTCCTGGAGTTCGCGCGGGCATTTCGCACTGCCGTGCGGGCGGTTGGGTTCTATCCCCCAACCCACCAGTCGGTCGTCTCCTCCCTCGACAAAGTTGTCGCAGCTGCCCGCGTCGCGACAGCCAAGGGGCCGCTGTCGCTCTCCATCCTGCCGGGCGCTTTCCTGGCCGGGGGCGTCCCGATCGACAGTTCCCAGACAGTGGTTGGCGAACTGGCTGCGATTCTCCACCGTCATGGCGTCGGGGCAATGAACCTCGACGGCAAAGCCACCGTCGAGTCGTGGCGAGCGTTGTTTGCGCTGCTCGCCCGCACCCCGGACGACATGCGCGCGGCAGGAGGTATCCAGAGGCAGTGGAAGCTGCTGCGCCACTCGAGCCCGGCGATTCTCGAGATCGACTTCGGCGCGTTGCTGCGCGGGCAGGTTGGCGGCGACTTCAACGAACTGGCCGGCATTATCAGCCACTACCTCGAGACCGCTGGCGTCGGTGCGTCGCTGTTGGACGACCCCTGCGGCGCGCTGAAGCGCGCGGTGGACAACGCAGCCGACGAGCCACAAGCGGTTGCGGCCATCCTTCGTGAACTGCGCGCGGCCGCACAGCTGACCCGGGCAACGGCGCCTGCGCAGTTCGATGACGTCTTTCGCCGGGCGGCGGCGGTGGGGGAACATCTTGCCGTGGGTGTGATGGCCGGTTTGCTCGATCAACGCGGCTCAGCCGACGCGACCGTCGGTACGGTGGATGTCGTGACGGCACTTGTCGAACGGATGTCGGACGCCACCCTGTCGCAGTTCCTTGTGAAGGCGCTCGGACCCGCAGCGGCCGCGTCTCCACGCCTCAGCGAGGTCATCACGACGCTCCTGCCGGATCCCGCGCGTCGTCGCCGGATCCTGGCCACCGCGCAAGGCGTCGCGTTCGAAGAGGGGGTCCTGGAGAAGTGGGCAGAACTCGAACGCAACCTGAACGCGCACTCCGATCGTCAGTTTGTGCCCGAACAGTACTCCCGCGAGCTTCAGTCCGCGAACACGAGGGCGGATGATGTCGCGGGGCACGTGTCGGACCCGCCCGAACGGATCGCGAAGTGGCTCCACACGATCGAGGACGAGGCGATTACCGAGCTGGATATCCGGCTTCTCCTGGATCTGGCTCGCGTCGAGACGAATCCGGTGCGGACCGGTGCAGTGCTGGAGGTTCTGCGCGGGCACGTGGTCGAGGCCGCCGACGCGGGCAACTGGACGGACGCCGCTCGCGTGGCAGAAGCCATCAGGCTGGTGGCGTCTGAGTCGGACGACACTCTCCGCCGATCATCGGCGACCGATATCCTTCAGAAACTGGCTGGGTTCACGGCCGTCCAGGAGGCGCTGACGCAGATCGCCCGTGCAGAACCGATGGGGTCCGACGCTGTCATCCGGCTGCTGACCGCCATCGGGCCCGGGATCGTGCCGGCGATCGCTCGTCAGTGGGCGATGGAGACCGATGTCGCAGCCCGCGCGCGTCTTGAAAGCCTCGTTGCCACGTACGGAGAAGCCGGCAGCAGGGCGCTGCGCCGTGTCCTCGGGGCGGAAAAAGATGCTCCACAGCTGCGGGTCGCCGCCATTCGCTTGCTGGTGCTCACCGGGATGTCAGACCATGCATCGACGCTGGGCGCAAGCCTCGCTGACCCGGACGCGGACGTACGGCGCGAGGCCTTCCAGGCGCTGGCTGCCTCGTCGACCGACCGGGCGCGCGACGTCCTGGTTGGCGGGATCGCCGGGGCAAACGCGGAGAGCCAGATGACGTTCGTGGAGCAGGTGGCCGCGCTGCGGCGGGAGCACGCCGTTCCGGTCCTCGCGCGTCTCCTGCTGCAAATCGACCAGGCCGCCGTCGCGCCGCCTGTCTACCTGTTGATCATCGCCGTCTTGCGGCAGGCTGGCAACCAAGAGGCTGCCGGGGCACTGATGCTGGTGTTCGAACGCACGCGATGGCGCGCGCCCTATCGGGCCCTGCGGTTCAGGGTTGCGGCCGCCTCTGCGCTGCGGTCGATTGGCGGACCCTGGGCCGTGGCGGCGCTCCGCGCCGTGGCCGGGCTTGGCCACCTGCGCTCAACACAGTCAATAAAAGCCACGACGTCGAAGACAACGACGTCTGGCAGGACGGGGACCCGATGACGAACCCGGCAGAGGGCCGCCTGCAGCGGTATGCAGAGGTCGTGCAACGCCTGAGCGGAGCCCTGCGCTCGGCAGTCCTCTACTCGACGTCGCACCCGAGCGTTGGCGAGCACATCAACGGCCTCCTCGCCGCCGTTCGACACCTCCACCAGGTCGAGCCCGTCGTGTTGATCGGCTTCATCGGCGGCGAAGTGATTGCCGACAATACCCCGCTGATCGCCGTCACGACACATCGCACCGAACTCATCCAGTACATGCAGGCCCTCGGCATCAACAGGCTGTTGCTGGAGCGGGGTGTCACGCTCGAAGAGATCACGACGTTCGTCCAGGCAGTTGCAAAGCCAGGGCAGCCCGCCCTCTCCAGCCAGGATGCCGACCCGTCGGGAGTCGTGGAGCTCGACTTCCTCAAGCTCCCCCATCTGCGAGCCGGCCGCATTCCGGTGGACGTCACCGCCGGACAATGGGGGTCCAGTGCCGTCACGATACGCCAGGTCTACAGCGGATCGGTCGAATCGGCCCGCATCGTTTGGGAGAGTACCAGGATTGAGGGGACGCCGGACGCCCCAGTCGCTCGCGAGACGGTCGAGCACCTGGCTGGGGCCGTCGACAGCTCACCGGGCATGATGATCGGCCTCACCGGCATGAAACAGCATGATGAATACACGTTCACGCACATGGTGAACGTGGCGATCCTGACGATGGCTCAGGCGCGCACGCTGGGCATTGAGGGACATCAGTTGCGGGCCCTCGGGCTGGCTGCACTGCTGCACGACATCGGAAAAGTTCGAGCGCCGCTCGAGATCCTCAACAAGCCCGCGGCCCTGACGCCTGCCGAGTTCGCGATCATGAAGCGTCACACGACCGACGGAGCGACCATCCTCCGGGCCTCGCCCGAGATGCCCCGTCTGGCGGCAATCGTGGCGTTCGAGCATCACCTCCGCCCGGACGGAACAGGATATCCGACGGATCTCACGCGCGAGACCATCAACGTGGCCACGGTGCTGTGCGCGATCGCCGATACCTACGACGCGATGCGATCGAAGCGGATCTACAGCTCACCCTCTCCGGCCGAGCGGATCGTCAGCATCATGATGGGCAACGACGGGAGCGCCTTCGATAAGCACCTCGTGCGGCGATTCATCGACCTGATGGGCGTCTTCCCACCCGGCTCGCTCGTGCGCCTTGCGAGCGGTGAGATCGCGGTCGTGTTGAAGAACGACGGTCCTCACCCGTCGCTGCCGACCGTCAATGTGCTGTTCGACGCGGCCGGCACCCGCCTGGCCACCCCCGAAACGCGAAGTCTCTGGCGCGATGCGACCAGCAGCGGTGAGCATGACAGCATTGGAATCGAGTCCGTGGTAGACGCAGCCGAGTATGATCTCGACCCGGTCAGCTGCCTGCTGCCGTCGTAGACACTCGCCGGGCACAGCCGCCGTCGACATGGTGGACGCGGGGCTGCCCTCTTCGTCGGTCGTCCTGGATTCCACAAGGAAGCGGGCAGACCGCCCGGCATACCCGGTCGATCGGCCCGCTTTGAGAATCGGGGCCAGGCCCCAATTCTCATTTTGAGAGCAGCACGAAGTGGACTCGCCGCTGGCGCTGCCAGCAGTCCTCGGTCTTCTCGGTGCAATCCAGATTGGTCTTAGCCACGGCGGCCGTCTCGAGGCGCTCCGCCGCAATGCCCAGCGACACCAGGTATTCACGCGAGGCGTTGGCTCGCCGCAAGCCGAGCGGGAGGTTGTATTCGTTGGTGCCGCGAGGATCAGCCTGGCCTTCGATCAGAATCCGCGTGGTTGGAAAACGCTTCATCCATTCTGCGTTGCGCCCCAGCGTCGCTCGGCTGGTCTGCGTGAGGTCCCACTTGTTGTAGGGAAAGAACACGTCGTTCAGTTCACTCGGGTTTGGTTCGCCAGCAGGAGGCAGCGGCAGCGGCTCAACCAGCGTGGCCGTGATGACGGTCATGGGCAAAGGCGGCGCCGGCGGCTGTACGTCTTCCAGAGGAATCGTCGGTCCAACACACTCCTGGCCGAAGGTGATGCGCCACAGATTCGACCCGCGGTCGCGCCGGGTGGCCGGAAAGAAGTACCACGGAGTCTTCCCTGCCAGCCCGCGCATCACCCGGACGTCCATCGTTCCGTAGTAGGCGATGCTCTCGGTGGTGCCTGTCACCTTGACGCTGTAGCGGGTCCACTCGTCTCTGCTCGGATCCTTGCCCCTCCACTCGAGAATCTCGATCTGCCGGATCAGCTCGAATCCGAGTTGGACGCTGCCAGCCGGACCATGGACCCACACGTGTTGGAGGCCGGTTTCGTCGAAGATGGCCTCGTTGACCCGCAAGTCGTCTACCACCACGGCCTCGGTGGGTCGAGTTCGGTCGACGTACACGCAGGTTCGATAGGGTTTCGCGCCTGCCGAAGCGGGCGAGACAGAACGCCCCGCCAGCACAATCGCCACAACAGAGACGGCGGCAGCAACACCGGCACGTGTTCGCATTCCACGTGGAGTATCGGACCGAAACCGGGCCATCCTGAGCTTTTCCCGGATCTTTTCAGTATTGCAGGATGCTCTCGACCCGTTGGCCCGGGAGTTGGTCCCGTCCCTTGAGGAAGGTCAGCTCTATCAGGAACGCCAGGGCGTGCAGATTGCCGCCAAGCCGCCCAACCAGCGATGCGGCCGCGCGTGCGGTGCCGCCGGTCGCGAGGACGTCATCGACCACGAGTACCCGCTGACCCGGAGTCACGGCGTCTTCGTGCAGCTCGAGAGAATCCGATCCGTATTCCAGCTGGAAGGACTCTCGGATGGTCTTCGCCGGCAGCTTGCCGGGCTTCCGGATCGGGCAGAACCCGGTGTCGAGTCGATCCGCCACCGCCCCGCCCAGAATGAATCCGCGGCTCTCGATGCCAACGACCAGATCAATCCCGGCCCCGAGAAACGGCGCTGCCAGCTGATCGACGACGGCCTTGAAGCCGTGCGGATCGCGAAGGAGCGTGGTGATGTCGTAGAACAGAATGCCCGGCTTGGGAAAATCCGGCACGTGGCGGATGTTCGCCTTCAGGAACTCCGGGCCGAACGCGTTGCTGGCTGCCATGTTCGTGTCATCCCTCTATTGAGAAGTCCGCATATTGTCCGCTGGCGGGGCCACACTCCCGGTCGACGGCATCGACGCGCGCGCCGGCCGGGCCGCGCCTGATCGCGCCCTCGAACCGATCGAGCGCCATCCGATCCCCTTCGACGATGACCTCCACGCCGCCGTCCGGTTCGTTCCGGACCACGCCGACCAGTCCCTCGCGCCGGGCCGCGTCACAGGTAAACCAGCGAAAACCCACACCCTGGACACGGCCGACGACGCGATAGGTGCGTGATTCGAGCATGATCATGCCGGCCAGGGAAGATCGAGAGGCGATTATAGCCGGATCCACCGCCTAACCACTCCCGGCGGGCTAATCACTCCGGGAGTGATTGAGTCATTGCTAATCACTCCCGGAGTGATTGACGGTTCGCGGCGTTCCGATTACGGTGGTGGGATATGACGCAAGCGCTGCAGCCGACCACGTTGGATCTCGGTGTGCCGGGCTTCGGCTACGCCGATCTCCACGAACCATCCCGCCTGCGCGATCTCTACGAGGCGTTCGCGCGCGAGGTCGAGCGGGATGACGCCGAGTTGTGGCGCCAGTGGGCTGCCTATCGGACCAACCCCGCCGGCCCGCGGGCCGCAACCGAGGTATCCCTGCTACTGGTGAGGATGGCCCCGTTTGTCAGCCGGTTCGTCGGGCGGTTGTTCCGCGTCGAGAAGGAACTCGAAGCATTGGCGGCCGCGACTAATGGTCAGCAGGCGATCTTCCGGTTCAAGGCCGACTTCGTCCGCCGCCGGGTACTCCCCCTGCTCAAAGTTGCACCCGCACCGGTGGCCAGCGGCGACGACGAACGTGTCGTCCGGAGCCTGCTCGCCGGCCAGTTTCCAAACGACGGCGAGATGGCACTGGCCGCCGCGGGTTGTCTCCTCCTCGACCGCGAGGCCGCAGTCGCTCAGTCCGCCGATCCGGGCGAGAAGGCCTCGGTCGCCGTCTCCATTGAGGCGCTGAAGCGCTGGTGCGCCGCCCGTGTTCACGATCCGGCGTACAAGTCGTGGGTCGTCTTCCGGCTCCCCGAAGGGGTGGACTTCTTCAGGCTCGTTCATGTCGAAAGCCGCGACCCGGCGCTTCCGACCGCGCTCACAGGCCCGGTGTCGCAGCTGCGGCGCCGCGACGGCTTCACCCTGACCGACCCGCGCATGACGGGCCGCGAGACGCTTGGCGAGATCCACTACTGCATCCTCTGCCACGAACGGGACAAGGACTCGTGCGCGAAGGGACTGTTCGGCAAGGATGGCAAGATCACGTCCAACCCGCTGGGCATCATGCTCGACGGATGTCCGCTCGACGAGAAGATCTCCGAGATGCACCTGCTCCGGAAGCGGGGCGACGCGCTGGGCGCGCTGGCCCTGGTCACGCTCGACAATCCGATGTCTCCGGGCACCGGCCACCGCATCTGCAACGACTGCATGAAGGCGTGCATTTATCAGAAGCAGGATCCGGTCAACATTCCGCAGGTGGAATCGGGCGTGCTCACCGACGTGCTCCGCATTCCGTGGGGCGTCGAGATCTACGGCCTGCTCACCCGCTGGAATCCGCTCAATGTCCGCCGCCCGTATCCGCTCCCCTGCAACGGCCGGAACGTGCTCATCGTCGGCCTCGGCCCCGCCGGGTACACGCTCGCTCACTATCTGGTCAACGAAGGCTTTGGCGTCGTCGGCCTCGACGGTCTGAAGATCGAGCCGCTGCCAGAGGCGATCACGGGGACCGACGATGTCCCGCCGCAACCGGTGCGTGACTGGAGCGCGATCTACAGTCCGCTGGACGAACGGCCGCTCGAAGGATTCGGTGGCGTCTCCGAATACGGCATCACGGTCCGCTGGGACAAGAACTTCCTGACGCTGCTCCACCTGACGCTGGCGCGCCGGCGCATGTTGAAGATGTACGGCGGCATCCGGTTCGGCGGAACCGTGACGATTGGCGAGGCGTGGGATCTGGGCTTCGACCACATCGCGATCGCGGCGGGCGCTGGCCGTCCAACGATTCTGGAGATGAAGAACACCCTGCTGCGAGGGATCAGGCAGGCGAGCGACTTCCTGATGGCGCTCCAGCTCACCGGCGCGTTCAAGCGGCAGGCTCTCGCCAACCTGCAGGTCCGGATGCCCTGCCTGGTCATCGGGGGCGGCCTGACCGCCATCGACACCGCCACCGAGGTGATGGCGTTCTACCCGCTGCAGGTTGAGAAGACGCTGGAGCGGTACGAGGCGCTGTCGACGGCGATCGGAGAGGATGGCGTGCGCAAGGTCTATGACGCGGAGGAACTCCAGGTGCTCGACGAGTTCCTCGGGCACGGTCGCGAAGTGCGCCTCGAGCGTGATCGCGCCCTCGCGGCGGGCGAGCAGCCGAATATCGTGCCGCTCATGCAGCGATGGGGAGGCGTGTCGCTCGCCTACCGCAAGGGCATGGTGGACTCCCCCGCTTACAGGCTGAACCACGAGGAGATCACCAAGTCGTTCGAGGAGGGCATTCGCTTCCTGGAGCGAATGAACCCTGAGGAGGCGCTGCCTGATGAATTCGGCCACGTGCATTCCGTGCGAGTGCGCGAGCAGATCAACGAGAACGGCACGTGGCGCGCCGGCGACACCGTGCTGACGCTGCCGGCCCGCTCGGTCTTTGTCGCCGCCGGAACCACGCCGAATATCATCTCCGAGCGCGAGCACCCGGGCACCTTCGCGCTCGATGACAAGAAACGGTTCTTCAAGTCCCACGATGTCGAGCGTGGGGAAGACGGCCGCTTCCGCCTGGTGCCGTCGCACGAGGGCTTCTTTACATCCCACGAACGCGATGGCCGATTCGTCACGTACTATGGCGACAACCACCCGAAATATGCCGGCAACGTGGTCAAGGCGATGGCCTCGGCGCGGGATGGTTTTCATCAGATCGTCAAGCTCTTTCCGGACGACTCCCCTTCTGCTGATACCGCCACGCAGAGGATTCGCGATGCCGCCTGGCGGGGGCTCACGGCGCACCTGGATGAGCAGTTCCTGGCCCGCGTCGTCTCGATCACGCGCCTGACGCCGAACATCGTGGACGTCGTCGTGAAGGCTCCGGCAGCCGCCCGGCGCTTCGAACCCGGGCAGTTCTTCCGGCTGCAGAATTTCGAGACGCTCTCGCCGGCCCTGGGTGTGGGGCCAGACGCACCGCGGATGTTGATGGAGGGCCTTGCCCTCACGGGCGCCTCCGTCGACAGACAGCGGGGCCTCCTGTCGATGATCGCGCTCGAAATGGGTGTATCGAGCCGGCTGTGCGCGTATCTGAAGCCGGGCGATCCGGTGCTCGCGATGGGACCAACGGGCGCGCCAACCGAGATTCCTCGCGGCGAACATGTCCTGCTGGCCGGCGGCGGCCTGGGCAATGCCGTGCTGTTCTCTATTGGCAAAGCGCTGCGCGACAAGGGCTGCCGCGTGCTCTACTTCGCGGGCTACAAGCGGGGCGAGGACCTCTTCAAGCGCGAGGATGTCGAAGCCTCGGCCGACCAGTTGATCTGGACCACCGATTCAGGCTGCTCGATTGAACCCAGCCGGCCGCAGGATTCTCATTTCCGCGGCAACATCGTCCAGGCGATGGTGGCCTACGCGAAGGGCGAGCTTGGCGCCGTCGTGATCCCGATGCTCTCGGTTGACCGGATCATCGCCATCGGCTCGGATCGGATGATGGCGGCCGTCAAGGCGGCCCGCCTCACGGTGCTCGACGCGTACCTGAAGGACAACCACATCGCCATCGCGAGCATCAACTCGCCGATGCAGTGCATGATGAAGGAAGTCTGCGCCCAGTGTCTGCAGCGTCACGTCGACCCCACAACGGGTCAGGAGACGATCGTCTTCACGTGCTTCAACCAGGATCAGCTTATGGACCGGGTGGACTTCCCGAACCTGCAGGGCCGGCTGAGACAGAACACCGTGCAGGAGAAGCTCGCCAGCCTGTGGCTCGACAAGTTGCTGGCGGAGCATCCCCTGCCGCACGTGTAGGGGCCGACACGGGAGTCGGCCCCTGCTTACTTCACGCCCTCGAGCTTCCTCTTCTGGATCTCTTTGTTGAACAGGGCGAGGTTCGTCTTGACGATCGCTGCCAGCCTTGCGAGCTGTTCGTCCAGCCCGGCTGAGAGTTCCTTGAACACGGCGTACGCCTGGTCGGTCGGCTTGCCGTCACCGCTTTCGACGACGCCCTGGAGCGCCGCGAGCTTGTTGTTCAGCTTGATCGGGTAGTTGAGCGGATCCTGGCTGCTCTGGTTTCGATACTGATAGATCTCCCCTTCGACCATCGTGAGCTTGAGGGTGAGAGCCTCGCCACCAATCACCGCGTCAGACGACTGCTGGCCCTTCTCCTTGCCCCGGACGGCCGCTACGCGCTCGGCAATCTGCTTCTTGAGATCCCTGATTCGAATCAGG